>Ga0206679_10000080_pt1 | contig 67265 bp, 65 predicted proteins | sample M110012015metaG_FD_155464 | JGI IMG/M metagenome (GOLD analysis project Ga0206679, IMG submission 155464) | Ammonia-oxidizing marine archaeal communities from Monterey Bay, California, United States - M1 100m 12015 | ecosystem: Environmental > Aquatic > Marine > Intertidal zone | place: USA...
AAACTACGCCTCACTTTTTTTTTATAGATGTAGTAACATAATTTACACTTAGGTCTCTATCAGAAGTTTTCCATTCCCAGGCCACGGGGTTTAAAATAAAACCTCGTTTGTCGACTAACTCCAAGCCTGCGCTAGAAATCAAATCAAATAGTTCGTTTGGTTTTATAAATTTATTCCAATTGTGTGTTCCTTGAGGCAACCAACGCAAGATATATTCAGCAGCTAATATTGCTAAAATAAAGCTTTTTGATGTTCTGTTAATTGTGGAACAAACCATAAGACCGTTTGGCTTTAGTAACTGAGCGCAGGTTTCTAAATATTGATCTGGCTTATTTACGTGTTCAATTACTTCCATGTTTAAAATTACATCGTAACGACTTTTGCTGTTAGCGAGTTCTTCTGCTGTAATTAACTGATAGTTGATATCTAAACCTGATTGTTTAGCATGTGTCCGTGCAACAGGAATGTTCTTGGGCGCAGCATCTATTCCAGTTACATTGGCTCCTAAACGTGCCATTGGTTCTGATAAAAGACCTCCACCACATCCAATATCTAATATATCTAAATCATGAAAGGGTTTTTGTTTTTTTGTTGATCGATCAAATTCTATTTCAATTTGAGTGATTATATAGTCTAATCGACAAGGATTCATGTGATGTAGAGGCTTGAATTTACCATTAGGGTTCCACCATTCTGCAGCCATAGCCTCAAACTTTTTAATTTCTTTTGGATCTACACTTTGTTTTAATGGCATTGAATCTTCTTTTTTTAATTGCAACACATAGACTTTAAATAAGGTTATAAAATCAAAAAAAAAGGCTATATTAAAAATGAGTGCTTTAAAACATTTATATCCCTCGATTGAGCCGTTTGATAGTTTTGAATTGGATGTTGGTGATGGCCACGTTTTATATGTGGAGCAGTGTGGTTCCAAAAGTGGAATTCCGGTCATTGTTTTACACGGAGGGCCTGGTGGAGGGTGTAGTCCTTTCATGAGAAGATTTTTTAATCCAGAAATTTATAGAATAATTTTATTTGATCAAAGAGGATGTGGGCGCTCCACACCTTATGCTAGTGTTGAGAACAATACGACTTGGCATTTGATATCAGATATTGAATTAATTCGGCACAGACTAAAAATCAGCAGATGGATTGTTTTTGGAGGTTCTTGGGGTTCTACTTTAGGATTGTTATATTCACAAACCCATCCAGATAGAATAGCGTGCCTTGTTTTAAGAGGAATATTTTTACACTCGAAAGAAGAGCTTAATTGGTTTTATGGAGGTGGTGCTGGGCGTTTTTGGCCTAAAGAATGGAATGACTTTATAAGAGAAATACCTTTGGGAGAACGGGAAGATTTGATCTTAGCGTATAATAAACGATTGTTTTCAGGCGATATTAGCAATCAAACACATTTTGCTCAATTATGGGCAGCCTGGGAAAACAGAATGGCTGCTATGGCAGGAGATAGAACGAGCACCCTTCCTCCTGGACGTTATTCTTTAGCTTTTTCGCGAATAGAAAACCATTATTTTATAAACAATGGATTTTTAGATATTGATAATCAAATTCTGCGAGATATGAATAATATTTCGCATATAAAAGGATATGTGGTTCACGGTAGATATGATATGATATGTCCACCTATAGCTGCCCATAATTTAGTTGAGAAATGGAAAAATTGTGAACTTACTATTTTACCAAACGCTGGGCACGCACTTTCAGAAGAACCGATAGCAGATAAATTGGTTAAAATAATGAATAGTCTGATTTTAAATAAAGAAGATTTTGATCTTTAATTGATATAAATTAATTGCGGTTTTTATTTAGCCAATTGGTACTGCTGTTGGATCAAATCCGTTGTTTGTTCTAATTTCATTAACAAAATGGCGGATAATTTTTAAGCTTTCATCATGTTTCATTGGCTTTTTATCAAAGCCAATAATAGCCACAGCAATTATATGGCCAGAAATTTTTAAGTAAGCACGCCATGAAAAGTTTGAGATAGCATTTGATTTTTTTTGTCCTGTATTTTTTACAAGAACAAAATATGAGTTATCCATTTTAAAACTATCCAAAACCACTATATCATCTGGGTTTCCATTAGTACTTAATATGGCTCTACCATTATCTGATCTAAAATAACTATCAAGATCCTTACTTTCCAACGGGATTTCATCTGATTTCATTTTTGATACTGTTGCAGTTAAAACTGCGTAAACTTTAGACTGTGTGATTGAGTTTGATTGAGAAATTGCTGCACAGTTTCCAAACAAAATGAATGTTGGCTTAGCCGAAATATTTGAAACAGTTTCATCTATGCAAAAACCTGCAGGAGCTTGTATTACAATATTTTTAGACGAAATAATTGCTCGCGAAGTTGGGGGTGGCTTTTGTAGCTTATCACTCAGTATTGTATTGGTATTACAACTACTTATTAAAAGTAAGCTTAGTATTGAGGAAATTAGGAATTTAAAATTTGGTATCTTTTTTTTCATGAATTTTTATTTTATTAAATCTGGTGTCTTATATATTATTAATTTAACCGCATGAGGACGTAATTAATTGACCAATGATAGAAGCGCAAGCATTCTAATTCTTAATATACTTAATAAACTCATGATTTGGAGTTTAAAATTTGAAAAGTTATGAACTATATTCTTATAAAGGTTTGGAAAAAAATGAATTTTGGCGAACACTAATTGGTTTTATTTTATTTATAATAATAGTTTTTTTGCTTTATAGTCTTGGTGGGGTTCTTCTTTCAAAGTTGGAACACGTTACATCTTTAAAAAACCAAAAACTTACAATCTTACTATTATTTACTTCTTTTATTATTTGGCACATCGCATTATTTTTAGTTGTTTTTTTTGTACATAGAAGGTCATATTTTTCACTGATAGGTATCGTTGGAAAGATTAATGGACGGCACTTTATACAAGCTTTTTTAGTGACTATGTTGGTATCCTTATTTGCTTTAACAACAGTTCCTTTTGAAAGTTTATTATTTGAAGAAAAATATTTGCCAGACATGGAAATAGCAAAAGTTAAGCCTTGGGCTCTCTGGATTATTCCAGCTATTATTGTTATATTTATTCAAATTTTCGCCGAAGAGTTATTATTCAGAGGTTATTTATTACAGCAATTTGTAACAAGGTTTAGATCTTTTTGGATTTGGGCATTTACTCCTTCTTTATTATTTGGATTAGGACACTTTGACTTTCAATCTTTTGGCTACAACACTTATTTTTACATGACTAATGCAATGATTTTTGGTATTTTAGCTAGTATTCTTACAGTAAAATCAAAAAACTTAAGTTATGCATTAGGTATGCATTTCTTTAATAACCTTATGGGTGTCTTATTTTTTGGATTAGGGGACCCACTTTCAGGATTGGCATTAATAAATTATTATTTCGATAAGACTGGCATTTACATGACTTATATAATAATTTCCCAATCAGTTCTTCATATGATTGCTTTCTTAATATTATTTTATTCGATAAAGAAATAAAAAACTGATTTGATTTTTATAATGACAAATACTCAAGGAATTATTTTACAATGAATTGGATTTCAAATTATGTTCGTCCACGGATAAATTCCCTTTTTTCGCGTCGGGACGTACCAGAAAACCTTTGGACGAAGTGCTCAGAGTGTGGAACGATGTTGTTTCATCGTGAACTTTCACAAAATATTAATGTATGTCCGAATTGTGATCATCATATGAATATTTCTCCAAGTGAACGTCTGACAAATTTATTTGACGAAGGTAAATTTTTTAAAGCTGAAATTCCTAAACCGATTAACGATCCTTTAGGGTTTAAAGATCAAAAAAAATATCCCGAACGAATGAAAGCGGCTCAGAAGAAAACTGATTCTGAAGAAGCCATGTTAGTTGCTGAAGGGGAGATTGGTAGAACAAAAATTGTTGCAGCTGTCCAAGACTTTAGTTTTATGGGTGGTTCAATGGGTATGTATGTTGGGAATGCTATAATTGTTGCGTGTAAATTAGCTGTCGAGAAAAAATGCCCTTTAATTTTGTTCTCCGCTGCTGGCGGAGCTCGAATGCAAGAAGGAATTTTATCATTAATGCAGATGCCTCGCACAACTGTGGCAATTCAATTACTTAAAGAAGCAAGACTTCCGTTTATAGTCGTATTAACCCATCCAACAACTGGTGGTGTGACCGCTTCATATGCAATGCTTGGGGATGTTCAAATAGCGGAACCGAATGCACTAATTTGCTTTGCAGGACCGCGTGTAATTGAACAAACAATCAGAGAAAAGTTGCCGAACGGTTTTCAGAGAGCTGAGTATTTATTAGATCATGGAATGTTAGATAGGGTGGTTCACAGAAAAAACCTGAAAGAAGAATTGGTAGCTTTAACGAGAATGTTGATGGGCCTGTCTCCTGCTATTAAGGGTGATTTGCCTAAGCCAAATGATTTAGAAAAAAAAACTAGTTAGCATTTATTAAAACAAGTTGATGGTCAAAATAATCTTATGAGTTTACCAAAAAGCGACGCTATTCTGGATAGATTATTATCCTTACACCCAAAGATTATTGACTTAAGTCTCGATAGGGTTTTGAGATTATTAACTAAAATAGGCAGCCCTGAAGAAAAATTACCACAAGTTATCCATATAGCTGGAACAAATGGTAAAGGATCAACGCAAGCTTTTTTAAGGGCAGGTATTGAGGGGTTTGGAGCATCTGTACATGCTTATACGTCCCCACATCTAACAAAATTCCATGAACGAATTCGGGTTGCTGGGAGTTTAATTTCTGAAAATGCGCTGACTAAAGTTTTGAATAAATGCGAGTTAGAGAATGATGGTAATCCAATCACTTATTTTGAAATCACAACTTGTGCTGCATTTCTAGCATTTTCTAGAACAAGGGCAGACTATACTTTGCTAGAAGTTGGACTGGGTGGTCGGTTGGATGCTACAAATGTTTTAAAAAAGCCTAAATTAACTATTTTAACACCTATTTCTTTGGATCACATTCAACTTTTAGGCAATGATATTCGGCAGATAGCATATGAAAAAGCGGGTATAATAAAAGAAGGAGTGCCGTGTATTGTAGGTCCTCAAAACAGTAAAGCCCTTTCTATAATAACAAACAAAGCGGAAGAATTAAGTAGTCCTCTTAGAATTTACGGTCAACATTGGAACGTTCACAAGAAAAACCAACGACTAATTTTTGAAGATGAAGTTGGTTTGTTAGATCTGCCATTACCTAAATTAATTGGGGGACATCAAGTTAATAATGCAGGAATTGCAATTGCAGCAATGAGGGAATTGGGGGTTCCAGGTTCTGCCTATAAGGCTAGCATAGAAAACGTTTATTGGCCTGCTCGAATGCAGAGGTTAAAAACTGGACCCATAGTAGAGTTAGCCAAGGGTTTGGAGGTCTGGTTGGATGGTGGTCATAATCTCGCTGCTGGTATGGCTATATCTGATACACTTGAGCAGCTACCAAAGAAACAAAATATTTTGGTTTGTGGAATGTTAAAAACTAAAGATGTTAAGGGATACTTAAAGTCGCTTTATGGACATGTTAATGTTTTATATGGAATAGAGGTGCCAGGCGAAGAAGGAAGTAATTCGGCACAAGATATGGTTGATGTTGCTAATGCCGTTGGGTTCTCATCTTTGAAAGCAGACAATGTTATGGATGCGATTCAAAAAATAACCAGGACCCACCCCAAAAGTAGAATTCTTATAAGTGGGTCACTTTATTTAGCAGGTACAGTTCTTCAAAAAAATTCGTAATTAAAATCTTCAAATGGAGCTGTCTATCCAGTCTTTAAGTGCTGCTTTAGGTGTTGCTCCAGTTTTGTTTGATACGACCTCTCCATTTTTGAATAGAAACAAAGCTGGAATACCGCGCACACCTAGCTGGGAGGGTGAATTTGGGTTCTCATCAACATTAATTTTGACGATCTTTACTTTCCCACCATATTCTTCTGATAATTCTTCCAAAGATGGGCCAATCATTTTGCATGGCCCACACCACTCAGCCCAAAAATCCACAACAACTGGGGTTTCAGATTTGGTAACCTCTGAATCAAATGTTTCATCTGTCACTGATATAGTAGCCATGCCATACTTCCTTATTATTTTTCTTTATAATTAGGAATCGAGATCAAAAACGTCAAGTGTTAAGGACAGTTTGAAGACATTTCTTTAAAAGCATTTTATCCAAAAACATAAGATTTGATGTTTCAGTCCATAAAATGGCAATATTGATTTCTTTAGTTGGATAGATTCTTTCTAAGAATCTAAAATAAATTGCCATTTGCCTTAGTAAGCCGATTGGAACGTCTTTATCTATTTTGGGAACTAAGAAATTTGATTTGAAGTCAACGGCTATTATTTCTTTTTTAAGAACGACTATTCTATCAATTACGCCTGCGAAAAGTGTATTATTTAATTCTGGTAAAGTAATTTGAAACGGCGTTTCAGCAATAGAGTTAGACTGAAATAAAAATTTCAATTTCTCATCTTGAAGTATGTTTATGGCGCGTTCAGTTGCTCTTTCTGTTGTTTGTATATTTTCAAATCCACTATTTTTTAAAATATTGTAGTTAATATTTTTCCAGTTTTCACGAGAAAACTTTGGTAAGTATTCAAGTAAAATGTGGATTTGAGATCCAATTATCTTTGCGTCGTTACTGTCTATCTCATTTGACCCGACCAAGCTTTTTGAGCCCTGTATTTCAGAAGGAGAGATTGCCTTGCTATTTTTTTTAATTTTATTTTTAGGTTGGCCTATCCATTCGGGTAATTGCATTTTTTTTGAACTTATGTTTGTGATATTAATATTATCTGAAACCTTCCAATTCTTACTTTGAACCGTCAATCCAGTTTCTATTGTTTTTACATTTAGAGACTTAATTGCATTTTCAATAATATCATACCAGCAGTCCCTATTTTTGCTACGCTTACCTGCGCCACATATTATCAACCAACTTTCTGCACGTGTCATTGCAACATATAATAGGCGAGATTCCTCTTGGTTTTGTAGTTTGCTTAATTTCTCAATGGAGTTTTTTACTAATTGTGGCTGGTTTGGTTTGGCCCCTCTTAGAGTAATTATATTATTATTTAATTTAATAAAATTTGAACCGCCCACATTTGATCTACTTGCAGTATCAGGCAAGATGACTATTGGTGCTTCTAAACCTTTAGCACCATGAATTGTCATTACTCGAATATTAGAACTTTCTGTTTCTAGTTCTCGTTTAATATAAAAGTCATCAGATTCCATCCACGTAATGAAAGAGGTCAAATCTGGAATATTGAATTCTTCATAGTTTATTGCTTGATCCAATAATGCGCTAATACCTTCTTCGGCCTCTAGACCCAGAGCGGAAGTTAGCGCTGCTCGTTTGTTATGTTTAATTAATGCACGTTCCAATAATTCATAAGGTTGTAAAAAATCTACATTATTTCTTAAATCGGATAGAAAATTTAAAATACTTTTGTGCTGGTTTGCATTTTTGAGTAACGATTTCCATAAAGACCCTTCTCTACCTACTGCTAAACGATAGAGCGCATTCTCAGAAAGCCCAACTAATGGGGATTTTAGAAGAACAGCTAAGTTAAGGTCATCATCTGGAGTTGCTAAAAATTTTAATAATGACAATAAGTCTTTTACCGCTAATTCTGCGGTGATATTTAATCGATCCGCCCCAGCAACTGGTAAGCCAGAGGCTTTTAAACATTTAATGATAGAATGGAATAAAAAACTCCGGCTTCTTAATAGAATTAAAAAGTCTCCAGGCTGAACCATATGACTTTCATTTGGAGATCCAAGCATCTGTTTGCTGTCCAACATTGATTTTATTTCAAAAGCAATCTTTTTAGCTAATTTAAGATTTGGGTTATGCGATTTCTTACTATCAATCGGTTGAAACCATAGGGAAGGCTCTTCGTTTTTTTCAACCTCAACGAAAGGCCATAGATCTATACGGCCAGGTAAATTATTTTTAAAAGCAATATGTTGATCTGAGGAGTTTGGGGATGGTTCACCCACCTTTAGTATTTTGTCTACAAGTTTTAAAATAGTTGGAGAGGATCTGAAAGAATATAACAGGCGTTGTTCTGATAGCTTGTCATTTGCTTCAATTAACTTATTTGAAAAATACTGGCGCATTTCTTCGAAAGCAAAAGGATCTGCGCCTTGAAATGAGTAAATTGATTGCTTTTCATCACCAACAGCAAAAATAGTTCGTGGTTTATTTATTTTTGTTTCAACAGTGTTGAATTCGTCAGTTAGTAACCTTATCACATCCCATTGATCTGGACTTGTATCTTGTGCTTCATCTATGAGAATGTGTTCTATTCCACCGTCAAGCTTATACATCACCCATTGAGCCATACTAGTTTGAGAAAGAAGCTTTTTGACTAAAAGAATTTGGTCGTCAAAATCTAAATAACATTTTTGAGATTTTACATTTGCATAATTTGTTAGGTATAATTTAGAAAATTCATAAATTAACAATGCGTCTTCAGCCGCTAATAAGTTAATATGTAAAGTTTTTGCTGTTTTTAAATTGATGCAAAACTCATTCTTAAACTTAATAAATTTATCCAGATCAGACCCAGCAGTTTTTAATGTTTCCACTGTTGGGAATGATTTTTCTTTCAAGGGAACTGTAGCTTCATTTTTGCTTAAGAATATGTCTGATAAGCTAGATAATAAATTGAAATTCATGATATTTAACTCTAAAAATTCCAACTTATTAGCCACTTCTTTATCATTAGTGCTCCCTAGTTTTAGAAAGGGTATTGCAGTTTCAATGATAGAAGGATCATAATTTGAGAACCCTATTTCCAAAATGTCTGTTAAATTTAGCTTAGGGTTGATATCAAATATTTTAAAGATTTTCTCTTTGGTGTGATTTTTGTTAAGATGCTGTCTATATTTTGATATTTCATTTAATAGCGAGTTTATTTCCTGGACCTGCAAAATTGAAGCAATCTTAGTAAATGTTCCAGAATCATCATTGGCTGCCATATCGTTTAAAATTTCTGTTTGTAGGGTCTTTGTGTTTCTTTCATCCAATTCTATAAAATTTGGTGATATTCCAGCCTCTAAAGGAAATCGCCTCAAGATGGAGGAGCAGAATGAATGTATTGTTTGAATTTTTAGTCCACCGGGTGCATCCAAAGCGCTTGCAAAAAGTTGCCGTGCTTGAATAAGTTTTTGGTGACTAATCAAAGATTTTTCTTCACCCAAAGAATTTAATTCAATTAATAAATTCTCGTCAGATAACATTGACCAAGCACCAAGCCTTTCAAAAAGTTTGTTTTGCATATGGGAAGCGGCAGCTTTTGTATAAGTTAGGCAAAGAATATGTTGAGGTAGTGTTTGGTTTAATAATAATCGTGTAACTCGGTCAATTAAAACTTTGGTTTTACCAGATCCGGCATTTGCTGATACCCAGGTTGACTTTTCAGGCTGAGATGCATTTATTTGAGAAATATTGGGGCTTGATTTTTGTTTCATTCTATAACCAGTTTTACTGGGATATTTGTCTCATCCCATTCCCCATATCTTGATAGGTGATCGTAATCTGATGAGAAACTAACTTTTTCCATTCTAAGTCTAGCAGTATAGCCTGATTTTGGATCTTTGTAGTGATTGATTAAAGTAAAAAATTCGTTCCTAGTATTTTCAACATCTTCTGTTGATAAAGGTTTGGGGGTGTTTGCATGAGCGTGATGTAAACTAACGTAGTTAATTAGGTTTACATGTTTTGCTTGAATATCTTTAAAGCTACCTTCCTTGGCAATTAAAGCTTCTAACAGAAGTTGTTTATGGAAGGTGCTTATTTGTTTTAGAGTCGGTGGTTTGCCTGATTTATAATCATATATGATTAATTCATTTGAATTTGTTCTATCGATTCTATCAGCGATTGCGGTCAGGCTCATATTAATTTCTTTAAAATAAGTTGAACCAGGATGTTCAAAAAAAAGTGGTGTGGCAATTGTTCTTCGAAGACTTTCATCTTTTAAAAATAAAGGAATAACTTTTCTAAATTGCTCTTTCCATATAGCTCTAATTGCTGGCCAAGGCACCTCTTCTTCAAATATTTTTTCAGTTAAACCTTCCAAAACACCACTTTTTTCAAAGTTTGGATCATTTTTTGTTTTCTCTGAAAACTTTAGTAAAATTTTGTGAATTATAATCCCCTTTAGTAATGGGGATGCTTCCTGTTTCAAAGGCTGGAGCTTTTTAAGGTTTAATATGTGACGAGCATAAATAGAATAAGGGTCTCTGATTAAAGTTTCGATTTGTGTCACGGAGAGTTTGGCAGGACGAGTAATTAGTGGAGGCACTGGAGATGGTCGTTTCGAATATCCCTTAATTTCTTCAGGTGCCTCTATTTCTTTCGCCATACTCACCCAAAACTCCCCTCTATTTTTTATTTCCGTTAATTGACGAGAACCGTCTTCTCCTAGTCCTTTCAATAAATTTGTAATTCTATTTAACCATCTTGAGGGAATCGCTGGAGTGTCGTTAAGTCTTTTACTTCTAGAAATAATGACTTGAGCACTTGAAATGCCTTGTTGGAAATCATGCGCCACGAGACCAATTTTGCGTTCTGGAGATAGTAAGCCAGCTTCTTTTCTCATGGAACGACTCAACCAGGGGTCAATCCTAGTTATCGGAGGCCAGATTCCATCATTCATACTGCCTAAAATTGTAATTTCTGTAGAGGTTGCTCGAGCATCTATTGTCCCCCAGATTTTTATTAGTGGATGAGCATTAGTAGTTTCTCGAACTTTTTCTTTGCTTAAAATCGAAGTGATAATTGTTTTGAATTCAATAGAGGTAGTTATATATTTTTTTTTTCCTGCTGACATTAGGCTATCCAGAATTTTTTTAGCTATCTCACCACTATTTTTCTCCCATAAGCTTCCCTGTTGACCGCTTGGACCATTTGAAAGATTTTCGCTTAAATCAATTAGATTTTTCGCAAAACTATTTAAACTGCCAGTTTTTAGGGTTTCAATGTCTTTGAATAACTTATAAACCCAATCTGCCCATAGGATCTTATTATTTTTGGATTTATTTTCATCTATTTTGGTTTTTAAAAACCTAAGAATTGGCAAATATCCTCCGCTGCCGTTTCTCAATGTAATTTCTAACTCTCTTACATGATTTAAATGCTCTCCTCTAAGTTGAGCTCCAGTATTAGTTAATGGATTTTTGAGCAGTGGAATCAAGTGTTCTGCGGTTACTTTATGCCCAATAAGATTACAAACTTGCCTTAAAAATATTCCTGGTGGTGTTGAGGATAGCGGTTGGCCAGCACTATTATCAGGAATTAAATTCCATCTCCCTAGAGCTGCTGTGACTTGCCTTGTTAAATATTTATCTGGAGTTATCAAAGATATAGATTTGTTGTCTTCAACAGCTTTCCTAATGCATAGGGCAATCGCACTAGCTTCTTCACGCAATGTTGAAGTTTCTATTAACGTCAAGGTATCACAGATGGCTTTTAAGCTTCCTAATTTAGGTCCTTCTTCGAGCCACTGGTCCGTAACAGGCGCCGGCCTTAATGCTAGAGAAACAAAATTATTTTTTATTAATTCATTTGAGTTTGAAGCTATCCATTTTTCCACGTTTTCTGGTTTCATCGATAACGCATTAATTAGCTTATAATATCGGTATTGAGGGTGATCTTCAAAGTAGGCAGTTCTATTGAAACTATCCCAAACTTTTTTTGTTTGATTGAAATCAAATCCTGGCAACACTACAGAACCAAGCTGTTGCTTTGCAACCAATTTCATAAATGCTTGAGTTATACCTCTAGAGCCCGTTGAGCCAGCAATTATTATGGGATATTTTGGAGGTCTTTTTATCCATTCCTTACTTATAATATAAATTACTTTTGAATTAATACATTCTAGGCTTTCCTTTGTTTTAGTTTCGCCCCAATAATTAAAAATAATATTCAAAAATTTTAAACTCTGTTGCCAATGTATTGAAACTTCCGCTTGAGAGAGGCTTCTTACTTTTTCAACAGAGACACTCTCTGAGTGCATTTCATTTCTTAAGTTTATAAGATCATACGCAAGGTCAAAAGAAGCAGATTGTGGGGCTGTATTTGGCAATTCTTCCAAATATTTTTTTATTAACTCATTTAATTCAAGCTGTTCTTCTAAAGGATCTAAAAGGTCAGGCAAGGCGTGTTCAATTGCAAGATGACGAAGATCAGTGATACTATAGATTTTTGGTAAGAAACCTGGGGCGAGTCGTGAAAAGCTATCCTTTATATTTTCTGACATTCGATTTGTATTCACATATAAGGTGGTTTTTGTAATATAATCGGGGTCACAGTTTTTAAACCGTTCAATAAGCCCTTTTGTGAAACTATCTGAAAAATCATGCCCAACGCTGATACCATATATATTTGGCAACTTTTCAATATCAGACATTTTTTTTCTCTATTAATTTTTCAGCTAACTTGATATTTTTTTCTGCCCCAACGTCCGCCCAAAGCCCTTTATAAATTATACCATAAAGTTTTTCTTTTGAGATTAAGTCATCCCATATTTCATTTAATGAGAATACAGATTTTGGATTTTTTAAACATATTTCATGCTTTATTATTTGAAGACCAGAATATACCATCCCAGAAGTTTTATTACGGCTTACTAGGTCATTTTTATTTTTTTCAAAGTCTCCTTTGCCTGAATAACCAAGGGAGTTTGTTATTGGCACAAGTAACAGTAATGAGTCCATTTTTTCCTCACACCAACCTTTGCGTAATAATTCAAATGGGTTTGGGCCACTCCATATGCAGTCAACATTTGATGTGAAAATAGGTGATGTTTTTATCTGTGGTGAAATTTCTTTTAGGCCACCACCTGTATCAAGTATTTCTGGTTGTTCACAATTTATCTTAATATCTTTATAATTTTTAACATGCTCTTCAATCTGATTTGACAAATAATGCGTGTTGATAATAATTTTTTTTATACCGCCATTTTTTGCTAAATTTATAGTGTGATCTAATAATGTTTTATCACCCACGTTTACTAGTGCCTTTGGGATTTTTTTAGTAATTGGAGACATCCGTGTGCCAAACCCAGCAGAGAAAATTACTGTTGTATCCAAAATTTTATTCATACCGATTTTATCTTTTTTAGAGTACTAACTGTTGGCTCTGGTACGTTTAGTTTAATAAAATCTGACAGCTCTGCAAGATCGGGATGTAAAAGATCATCTTGTAAATTTTGCCACACTCTAGGTATTAAATTCAGATAACTAGGCTTGTTATCTCGAATACTCAACCGAGTAAATATACCTATTATTTTTAAATTACGTTGCGCACTCAAGATGGAATAATCTCTTAAAAATAATGCTTTATCAAATTTTGTTTTTTTAAGAAAATAATCTGTTAATTCGTCTCGTAATTTTAAGGATACATCCCGCCTGGCGTCCTTTAAAAGCGAGGCCAAGTCATAAGCTGGGTGCCCTGCTAAAGCATCCTGATAATCTAGCAAACCAACCCTTTTATTGTTAGTTCGTTTTGGGAGCCATATAAGATTTTCTGCATGGTAATCTCTTAATACTAAAGTTGGTTTTTGTTTTAAAGCTTTTATTAAAAGAGGAGTTAAAATATCTAATATTTTTTTTGATTTTTGAGGTATTTGAAGAGTGGATAAATACCAATCAGAAAATAATAGAACCTCTTTAATTAATATTTTAATGTCATAGGCTAGCGTAAATCTAGGTATTTTTTTATTATGGATTTCTACTAATTGGTTAATAGCTTCCCGATAAATAGTATTTTCTAATTCAGGTTGAGTTCTTAACATGCTTGTAAAATTATTCTTTCCAAGGTCTTCTAGCAGTAAAAAACCATTACTAACATCAGAGCCATAAATTTTTGGTGCAGAGAAATTATGGCTTCTTAATTCATTCGTAAAATACATGAAATTCTGAATTGATTCATTTTTTATGGGATTTGAATCCATCAGAATCATGGTATTTTTTTCTTTAAATAATCGACTATACTTTCTATTTGATGCATCGCTAGTAATTTTTTCACTAATAGCATTTTGCCAACCGTGCAGTTTTAAAAACTGTTCTATTTTTTTTGTTCTTATCAAAGTTTAATGCTCTTAAATACGTTTGAGAATTTTTTCCATCGCTTGCTATCACTTTGAAAAAGCAACACTCTTTCTGAATGGATGGAGTTTTTTTTAATTTTTAATTGTGCAACGCCATCGATTTTAATACTTTTTAATTTCTCTGGCCATTCGATTAAACATAAAGCATTTTGAAAGCCTTCTTCCAACCCTAACTCAAACAATTCTTCATTATTTTTTACTCGATATAAATCACAATGCCAGATTTCTGAGTTCTTGAAGTCGTATGTTTGAACAAGTGTAAATGTTGGAGAAGGCACATCTTCGACATAATTAATTTCTAACTTCTGTTTGGCTTGTATTAAGTGCCTACATAAGTACGTTTTTCCTGACCCAACGGCGCCATCAATTAATAAAACGCCATTTTTGGGTAAATGTGGTGCTAACATGTATGCTACATCCAACATTTGATCTTCATTCGATACGTTTAATCTTAGTATTTTCAAATCCTTTTTCGTTAAAACTAAATGAAATTAAACAACGGTGATGAGAATTATTATAACTGTGATTTATATAAATTGGTAATCTTTATGGTAAAAATTTATTTTATTAATTTGTTTTCACCAAGGGGTGCAAAAATATCATTTTTTTTAAGAGCTATTTTTATACTGGGCCAAGATACCTCTACCATTGCTCCATTATTATTGACTTCATTTGAATTTGACTTTTCAAAATTATTTGAAAATGACAAAGATGCACCCGATCTTTCTAAAAGGGTCTTTGCAATGAAAATCCCTAAACCCATACCTTCATATTCTGGCCTTGTATCCAATATTTCAGAAGTGCTTCTTCTTTTAATAAAAGGCTCTCCCATTATACCCAGCATATCGAGAGGAAATCCATTTCCGTCGTCTGTAACTCTTATGGTAATTGTGGTATCGGACCAATTCGCTTCTACCCAAACATTTTTTGATGCAAAGTCGACGGCATTTTGTATTAAATTTCTTAATCCATGTATGATTTGTGGAGATCTTAATACGATTGGTTCATCATTCTTCGTATCGTCCTGCTCATCACTAAAAAAGGTGAAGTTTATTTTCTTTCCTCTGTTTATGTGTGGTTCAGCTGCTTGTTTGACCAGCTCTGAGATGGGCGCATGTCTTAAATGTAAATCATCCTTTCCCGCACTTCCCATACTTTGAAGTATATCACGACAGCGATTGGCTTGTTCATGAATCAGGGCTGCATCCTCTTTTAACTCAGGCATTTTGCTTAACTCATCCTCAAGCTCGGCACTGACGAGTTTAATTGTAGCTAGGGGAGTTCCCAATTCGTGGGCAGCGGCGGCAACAACGCCCCCGAGATCAGTAAGTTTCTGCTCTCTATCTAAAGCCATTTGTGTTGCAAGCAGTGCTTGGTTCATTGAGTGCGTTTCTACGCTCACCTGTCTCGCATAAGATGCTAAAAATATAATACCAATTATTAAGGCATTCCAAAACCCCAATGTGAACAGTAGTGGAAGCTCATAAACTGTTCCATCAAAGCCCATTAATGGTAAGTGAAATCTTGTAACAATTGTCACAAGTATTATAGCACAAATTGCTAAGATAAGTGTTGATCGTAATCGCAAAGTTGTGGCTGAAATTGTTACTGGAGCTAATATCAAAAGAGCAAAGGGATTATTTAAACCACCAGTACAAAATAATAATAATATTAACTGAGCTAGATCAAAAAGAAATGTGAACATCGCTTCTTTATCGTTAAGTCTCTTATTTTCAGGATATTGTGTTATCGCAATTATATTAGCTAGAATCGAAGTACCAATAATTGCAAAACATAAGAAAATAGAAATATCTAACGCCAAAAAATAAATTGCAACCAGCACAGCGGCTGATTGGCCAATAATAGCCATCCATCTTAAATGAATTAATGTTTTAAGACGTACCCATTCGGAGCGCGCGTCAGGATTGAAAAAGTGAACCGAATTATCAGACATTATTTAGCCTTCTTGTCGCAATAAGAATTTCATGTATTGAATACATTGGTATGTTTGGTCAATCAATGCGTATAATTGGAGGAAGACCCTTGCAAAAAGTTTACACCATAATTGCTTTGATCTGCATAGTAGTATTTTTAATTGGCACTACAGTTTACATTTTAGTTTCTCGAAATAGTGAAAGTAGATATGCAAACTGCAGAGCAGGCCAAGTTGCGGGAAATATTGGTGGATCTTTTTCATTAGTCAACCAAGACGGTATTATAGTCACTAATGAGGATATAATTACGGAGCCTTCATTAATATATTTTGGTTATACATATTGCCCTGATGTATGTCCGTTAGACAGTTACAGGAATGCAGAAGCAGTTACAATCTTGGAAGAAAGAGGATATTCTGTTACGCCGATATTTATAACATTTGATCCTCAAAGAGATACAGCTGAAGTATTGAAGAAATTTACAAGTTATATGCATCCAAAAATGATTGGCTTAACTGGTTCAATTGATCAAATTAAAAATGTTGCAAAAAAATATAGGGTTTATTTTAAGAAACAAAACAATGAAGATTTGGAAAACTATCTTGTTGATCATACGGCTTTTACATATTTAGTTTTTCCCAAAACTGGTTTTGTTGATTTTTTTAGAAGGGATCTTAATGCGGTACAGTTAGCTGATAAGGTAAGTTGTTTTATGAATTAATAATCATTAATTTGACCGATCATATTCATGGCACTATTATACAAAGAAACTAGGAAAGTTTAAATGATTGAACGAACACTTCGTGAGATAGGCAGCGATACATCAATTCTTTTGGTTGATGATGATGCGCCTTTTTTAAAGCGCCTTGCGCGAGCTATGGAAAAAAGAGGTTTTTCTGTTGAAATGGCTGGATCAATAGCAGCAGGAAAGGCGATAGCAACGGTTAGGCCACCAAAATATGCAGTTGTTGATTTGAGATTAGAGGATGGGAACGGGCTTGAGGTTGTGGAGGTTATAAGATCAAAAAGACCCGAAAGTAGAGTAGTAATTTTAACGGGATATGGTGCTATAACTACAGCGGTAGCTGCGGTAAAAATTGGTGCAATTGATTATTTGGCAAAACCCGCAGATGCAAATGATGTAACCGCTGCGTTGTTGGCCCAAGACGATGAAAAGCCTCCAGCGCCTCAAAACCCTATGAGTGCAGATAGAGTGAGGTGGGAACATATTCAAAGAGTTTATGAGCTTTGTGATCGAAATGTCAGTGAGACTGCAAGAAGATTGAATATGCATAGACGAACACTTCAAAGAATTTTAGCAAAACGATCCCCAAGGTAAAAATATTGGTTATATTAATATTAGGCGTCAGCCGTTAGGGTGAGCGAAAGACGTGCAGTTTGAAGATGTTCTCGCATCATTTTAGCTGCTTTTTCAGGCTCTCTAGCCCTTATTGCGTTTAACGTATCTCTGTGTTGAGTATTGTATTTTTTTATTATATTTTCATTTAAGGTTAAGTGTCTCATTCGGCCCCATTCGTCTTGGTTTCGAACAGAAGTTATTTGTTCTATCATCCATATTAAAAGACTATTTCCAGTACTTTCGGCTAAGGCACGATGAAAAGCAGTATCAGAATCTCCAAATATAATTGGGTTATCAGAGTTTTTTTCCATTGCTTCTAAAAAATTCTCAAGCTTTTCAAAATCGGCTTGTCTACCATGTAAAACAGCTAATCTGCAGATATGGGGTTCCAGGGCAAATCTAGCATCAACTAGCTCTAAAGGCCTGGCGTTTTGAATGACGCTGCTATTTTCGCCAGAATCTTTTTTAGAAATATAGGTACCACTTCCTGCTTTGGTTTCCACCAATCCTTCAATTTCTAATTTATTTATGGCCGCCCTTATTGTTCCTCGGGATACATTATAATTCAAAGCTAATGATCTTTCAGGTTGAAATCTTTCAAACCTTTGCAGAGATCCACTATTTATTTCTCGCCTTAATTGAGACGCAATATCACTTGAGCCAAGTTTGTTTGTTTGTTTTTGTTTCACAGTTTTGATCCTATAATAGTCCAATTGTGAACCAAAAACTGCGTTTAGTCAATTATTTTTAATAAATTGGCACATAAAAGGTTGATTAATTTTTTTGATTAATTCAAGCTTTACATTGATCCGAATCCACTTTCTGTAAATTGTCAGTTTGTTGATTTGGTTGGGGGATTTTAAATTTACACGGTATTATTTACTGAAAATCAATAATTAATGTGACGTTTGGGTGTCACAGTTAACAGATTAATAGGGAGTTAAGAACAGTGGCAGAGATGGAACTAGAAAGATTTGTAGAGGCGCCGGGGCGCAACGAAAAAATTAAAGAAGTTCGTAAAATGATAGACGAATTGGGTATTGAATACCTTTATCTACAATTTGTGTCTATTACGGGTAAAATCATGGGAAAAGGTATACCAGCTGATCATTGGGAAAACATTGCTCAAAAAGGATTTCAGCTTGTATATGGTGCTACAGTAAATCTCTTCACAGATAGATCAGACAACTACATAGGTTATGGCCCAGAATCTGCAGAATTAGTTGGAATACCAGAACCTGAAACATTTATGCAACTTCCGTGGGATAAGAGAATAGGACGATTTTACTGTACCTTATTTCGAAATAGAGAAGAGAAAATCGATCCAGGCGGTTTTTTAACAGCTGATGGAAGAGGTAATCTTCGTAGATTGCACGAAGAATTTAAGAAAAAACATAACGGATTAAGTTTGCGTATAGGTACTGAGCCAGAAATGATGTGGTTAAAGTTTGATGAGAATGGAAAGCCTAACGATGGATTTTCAAAACCTTATTGTTATCATATTGATCAGTTTGAAAGCTTAAGACCTGTTACAATGAAGGTAATGGAATATACACGTAAAATGGGATTTGATATGATCCAGGGTGATCATGAAGATGCCCCTGGCCAGCTCGAATTAAACTGGATGTACGACGATGTGCTTCGCAACGCAGATAGGTTAACAACGTACCGGCAAATTTGTGCACAAGTAGCTCGTGAGCATGGAATATTTGCGTGTTTTATGACAAAGCCATTTATGGGTGTTTCGGCGTCAGGATGTCATCACAATATGTCTTTATGGTATGGTGGTGAAGATCGATTTGTAAAATGTGGAAATGATCCAGAAAACTTACCAGGCATGCGTGACAACTATATGTACGTAGGTGGAGGAGATAATACCTTTATGCCCGATGGCTCTGATCCACAAATGCCTCAAAAAGCCGGTCTGGATGCCATAGGTGGTATTGTGCATCATTTAAGAGCTTTAACTGCGATTGGTTGTTCGACGGTTAATTCATATCGAAGGCTTTGGGATACTGGGTTTTGGGCACCTGTTTTTGCCGATTGGGGATTTCAAAATAGAACAACTGGCCTCCGAGTTTCAGCACCTGGAAGATTTGAATATCGCTCTGTAGATTCAATGGTTAACCCCTACATAATGGGTTCAACGATTTTGGCTGCGGCTGATGATGGCATTGAAAATAAATTAGACCCTGGTGAGCCAGAGGAAAGAAATATTTATGACGCAATCAAAGAAGGTAAAGACGTCAAAAAATTACCTATGTCACTTGGAGAGGCACTTGATGCTTTAGAAGCGGACGAGGTTGTAAAGCGTGGGATGCCTGGCGAAATGTATAGGCTCTATCATGAATACAAGTCTGATGAATGGGCTCGCTTTATGTCAACTGTTACTGACTGGGATAGTGATACCTATATGGAATGTTTGCCGTAAATAGAAGTGAGCAAGAAAATTTTAGGTTTGATTGGGTGGACAAGAAATTTCTTGCCTACAAAACAATATAAATAAAGGGAGGGACTATTATGTGTGGAATTGCTGGACTTATCCATCGAGGTAAGAGTTCTAACGTAGGTGGAGAAATGACCTCAATGCTTCAAGCACTTAAGCACCGAGGCCCGGATTCAACTGGTTATGCAGTTTATGGAGAGGCCTCGAGTGGTGATTACATTATGAGGTTAAAAGCTGCAGAGGCAGATGACATGAAAAAAGGCCGTGGCGTCACTCAAATATTGGAAAATAGAATTACAGAAGTTGATGCGATATTAGCTGAGAATGGCGCAGTTGTTAAATCTAAAGAAACTATAACCCCATACGCCCTCCGTTATGTTTTAAGTCACTCTGGCGATACAGGTATGATGGCAGAGCATATAGAGGAGACAGAAGGAGTTGAAATACTATCGATGGGTAGTGGTTTAGAGTTAATAAAGGACCTTGGCGATGCAAATGTTGTATCTGATTTGTATGGCTTAAAGAATTTTACTGGAACGCATGGTATTGGTCATACGCGAATGGCAACTGAATCTGACGTTGATATTAAATCTGCTCACCCTTATTGGGCTTTTCCTTATAACGACGTAAGCGTCGTACACAACGGTCAACTTACCAATTATTGGATTATGAGGCGAATGATGGAAAGGAAAGGTCATAGGTTTATGTCAAATTGTGATAGTGAATTGCTCGCAGTTTATGTTGCGCATGATTTGTCCAACGGTGTTTCTTTACAAGATAGTTTAAGAAAATCCATAGAAGAAATTGATGGGGTTTTTACCTATTTGGTAGCAACCAAAGATCAATTGGGAATGGCAAAAGATACGATGGCAGCAAAACCGTTAGTGCTTTATGAAAGTGATGATATGATTGCTATGGCATCTGAAGAAGTGGCTATAAGAGCAATTTTACCCCAAGAAATTGATACATATGATCCGTATGATGAGGAGGTTAGAGTATGGCAAGCATAAGTAATGCAGATTTAAAAAAATTATCTCAAGAGGAGAGGGTCACAGCTCTTGGAATGAGAACTGAACAGTTGACCGGCCGCTCTATGTTCATTGAATTTGATGAGGATGCGGAAGAACGGTTTACGTATCCCTGGGCACCAGATGTGGATTATAATAAACGTACTGAAATAAATACGGGTGAAATGACTGAAACCGAAGTTAATTCAGAAATACGCTCGTTAATGGAGCAAGGTTACGGCACAATTGTAATAAAAGATCCTCGGGGGAAACATTCTCTTGGTGTTGGCATTTTGAACCGTTTGAATCTTATTTTTGAAGGATCTCTTGGTTATTTTGGAGTGGGGTTAATCGATGGCCCCAATGTTAGAATAAACGGAAGAGTTGGCTGGTCATGTGGAGAAAATATGATGTCAGGAACTATAATTGTTGAAAAAAATGCTGGATCAACTTTTGGAGCTGCGATTCGAGGTGGTGATCTGGTTTGCAAGGGAAGTGTCGGTTCCCGAACGGGAATTGATATGAAAGGTGGATCAATTATTGTCGGTGGTGATACTGGTGCATTGTCTGGCTTTATGATGCAACGTGGCAGAATGGTTGTATGTGGAAATGCCGGAAAAAATTTGGGAGATAGTATGTATGATGGTACTATTTATATAGGGGGTGAGATCCAATCTTTAGGTGTAGATGCGATAGAGGAACCATTGTCAGATTTAGATCGTGCGTGGTTAACAAGAAAGCTCACTCAATATGGCTTAATGCCAGACAAGGGTGTTGATCATTTCACAAAAATTGTCGCAGGAAAGATGTTGTGGAACTATGATAATTTAGAACCAACTGAAAAAAAATTAATTTTATAATTCAAGGAGAACGATTATGGCTGACGGTAATATGCCAACAAAAAAACCACTGGGTCGGGATCCATATAGGTTAGGTAATTCGTTTATTTTTCCACCTCATGTTATGGATGATATTCATATTAAGTCTGAATTAGGACGATATAGGATGCGAGGTTTTTCGCTCTTTAAAAAAATCCCACATTGGGATGATCTTACATTTATGCCTGGTACATTAACTAGATTTGTAATTGAGGGGTATCGTGAAAAATGTGAGACCAAAACTATAATAGGTCCTAGAGCAAAGAATCCTCTTGTTTTAGATATACCAGTTTATGTTACTGGAATGAGCTTTGGTGCACTTTCTTATGAAGCAAAAACCGCTCTAGCAAGAGGGGCTACAATGGCAGGTACGGCGACTTGTTCAGGAGAAGGAGGGATGATTCCAGACGAACGGCGCTATAGTTCAAAATGGTTTTATCAATGCATTCAATCTAGATATGGCTTCAATCCAAACCATTTGGTTTTAGCTGATGGAGTAGAGTTTTTTATTGGACAGGGTTGTAAGGTTGGCCTTGGTGGTCACCTGATGGGACAAAAAGTTACTGATCAAGTTGCTGAAATGCGCTCGCTTCCTGCAGGAATAGACCAACGCTCTCCAGCTAGACACCCTGATTGGTTGGGCCCGGATGACCTTTCTTTAAAAATACGTGAGATCCGGGAAGCAACGGATTGGCAGATACCGATACAGTTAAAACTGGGTGCAGCGCGTGTTTATGATGATGTAAGAATGGCAGTCAAATGCGATCCAGATAGTATTTATATTGATGGGATGGAGGGTGGTACGGGCGCTGGTCCCCACTTAGCAACAGAGGATACAGGTATTCCAGGAATGGCAGCAATTCGACAGGCTCGGAAAGCAATTGACGATCTTGGTAAAAGAGGGGAAATAAGCTTGGTTTATGCTGGTGGTATTCGAAATGGTGCAGATGTGGCAAAAGCAATTGCCCTAGGAGCAGACGCTATAGCTTTAGGTCACTCAGTAATGATGGCATTAAATTGTAATAAAGACATTCCTGAGGCTAATTATCCTGAAGAAATTGGTGCAGAGCCAGGTTATTGTTATAATTGTCATACTGGTAGATGTCCAGTTGGTGTGGCAACGCAAGATCCGGAATTACGAAAAAGGCTCGATCCTGACGAGGCTGCCGAACGTGTTTATAATTTTTTACACACACTTACAATTGAGGCACAATTATTTGCAAGGGCATGCGGAAAAACAAACCTACATAGTTTGGAGCCAGAAGATTTAGCAGCTCTAACTATGGAGGCTTCAGCGATGGCAGCCGTACCACTTGCTGGAACAAACCATACAGTTGGTGTTGAAGATTATCACCACCTTTAATTTTTAATATAAGGAGAATATGATGGCTGGAACACAATATAGAGGCTCTGAAATTAAAGATGTTAATCAATTTATGGATGATGCCAAAAGCCTAGATTCAGAGCGTGAACAGGAAATTGGGCAGCATATTGGATATCGTTATGATGTTAATCTTGTTCCTGATTATAGGCATATTACTCCCTATTTATCAAAGTATATGGAAGTGATGGGTTGGGATGATCTGAATTGGTTAGAAGATGTGCATATGGGATATGAAGAGGGAAATGCAGCAGTATTTGATCGGAATGTAAATGGTTGGGTGAGGGTCCCTTCAGATTGGGAATTACCAGACAATCAACAAGATCGCGATATGATTGCTAGAGAGTTTTTGCTAAAATTTCAAATGTCTGATCGCCACCCACTTTCAAATTTACGAAAGGCGTATATGAAATTTTAAAATGCCAAAACTTTTAAAAATAGCTTGTCTCCAAACACAACCCAAAAGTAGTATTCGTGAGGCTTTATCTGAAGCATTAGATTTTGCTAAAAAAGCAGTAAAAAATGGTGCTGATTTTTTATTTTTCCCAGAGTATTGTGCGGGCCTTGTTTCAGAAAATGGTAAGTTAAAACCACCATCATCTTATGAAAACGAGCATGAGTTTTTATTAGGCATGCAAAGATTTTCAAAGGAAAATGAAGTTTGGATCATGATTGGATCTATTGCTGTTTCGTCTAGTGGTGGCAAAATCTTTAATCGTGGGTTTGTCTTAGATAGTTTGGGCGTTATTATATCGCGTTATGACAAAATCCATATGTTTGATATTCAGTTAAATCCAGAAGATGCCATTCGAGAAAGTGCATTCGTTTCACCTGGAAATAAAGCTATAATGATAGATTCACCTTTTGGTAATATAGGTCATACCATATGTTATGACCTTAGGTTTCCAGAACTTTATAGGAATATAGCAAAAGCTGGAGCTGAAATAATATGTATTCCAGCAGCATTTACAAAGAAAACAGGGGAAGCTCATTGGCATATTTTAAATCGGGCTCGTGCAATTGAAAATGGAGTTTTTGTTATTGCACCGTGTTCAATTGGGAAAGTGCCGGGTGGCGGTGAGGCTTATGGGCATTCTCTTGTCATAAATCCTTGGGGTAAAGTAATAGCAGACGGAGGGACGGAACCTGGAATAATATATGCTACAATTGACTTAACTGAAGTATCGGAAGCGAGAAAAAAAATACCTAGTTTATCGCATGACCGTGTATTTACAACTGTAGTGGAAAATCAGAATAAAAGGAGTGTCGCATGACCTCCATTGCCAAGATACTTGGATCTTCAATCGATAATCATCCTCGAAGAACTTTATTTATGAAATGGCAATGCCAGGTTCGTCAAATGTCTATTAGGCAGATGGAGGGGAAGCCAGATGAAGCAATTATACCTAAATTAATGCTTTCTGACTCAAGAGAGCCTTTGGGGCAGATAATTACCTTGATAAATAAGACAACTGAATATGATGTTACACCAGAAATGAAACATATGGCGAAGAAAACGAATGATTCTTCTCAAGTACGTCAGGATGCCTTGAAATTTTTTGCAGAGGCTTATTATCAAAAGCCCGCTACATTTAGTGATATATTAACAGCAACATTTGTACCGAACTCATACGCCGCAGCAAAAATTCACGGAGCGAAATATTGTGTTTTACGGTTTGAGGCATATGCTCAATCTTTTGACTTAAAATGCAAGGTTTGGCGATTAGCCAAACATCATCAATTATATCAGGCTACTTGGTGGCATAATAAATTATTTAATTCTTCCTTGCATCCTGACACTGAAGTTTTAGGCTTTGAAGCAGATTGGGAATCATCAGCTGCTGATCCAGACATCCCAAGGGGGCATTCGTGAGCAATGTGTTTAGAGGTTTGATATGACGAAAAGAGTAGCAATAATAGGTGCTGGACCATGTGGACTTGCGCAATTAAGAGCTTTTCAGTCTGCAAAGGAAAAAGGTGCGCAAATTCCAGAAATTGTTTGTTACGAAAAACAATCTGACTGGGGAGGTTTGTGGAACTATACATGGCGAACCGGCACCGATGCGACAGGGGATTCGTGTCATGGATCTATGTACAGGTATCTTTGGTCTAATGGACCTAAAGAAGGCTTAGAGTTTGCAGATTATACGTTTGACGAGCATTTTGAGAAACCTATAGCCAGCTATCCACCAAGGGAAGTATTGTTTGATTACATAAAAGGACGTGTTGAAAAAGCTGGGATAAGGGAGTTAATACGCTTTAATTCAAATGTGAGAGATGTCCGTTTTGATTCTAAAAGTGATAAATTTGAACTAACAGCTAGAAATTCTGAAACTGATACAGAAAGTACAGAAATTTTTGATAATATAATAGTTGCTTCAGGTCATTTTTCTGCACCAAATACGCCACATTATCCAGGCTTTGAAAGTTTTGGTGGAAGAATTTTACATGCGCATGATTTTCGCGATGCTTTAGAATTTAAGGGTCAAGATTTGTTGATTTTGGGGACAAGCTACTCAGCCGAGGATATAGGTTCGCAATGTTGGAAATATGGTTGTAAATCTATTACTGTGGCGCACCGCACCGCTCCTATGGGCTTTAATTGGCCTGATAATTGGCAAGAAGTACCTGCCCTGGAGAGAGTGGAAGGCGACATTGCATATTTTATAGATGGCTCTTCGACCCGAGTTGATTCTATCATTTTATGTACTGGGTATAAACACCATTTCCCATTTTTGCCGGATGATCTTCGTTTAAAAACAACCAATCGATTGGCAAGTGCTGATCTATATAAAGGCATTGTTTGGAACAATAATCCGCGAGTTTTCTATTTGGGCATGCAAGACCAATGGTATACTTTTAATATGTTTGATGCCCAGGCGTGGTATGCTCGCGATATTATAATGGATCGAATTCAATTGCCCAGTTTTGAGATAATGAAACAAGATGTAGTTGATCGAATAGCAGCGGAAGACGCTTTAGAGGATGATTATGGGTGTATTGATTATCAAGGAGCTTATACTGCGGAATTGATTTCTGAAACAGATTATCCATCATTTGATATAAAGGCTGCTGATAAAGCCTTTTACGAATGGAAAAAAAATAAGAAAAAGAATATAATGACATTCAGAGATATCGGTCATGTTAGTCCAATGACGAACACTATAGCGCCTACTCATCATACTAAATGGGTGGATGCGCTAGATGATTCACTCGAAAGCTATTTGCAAACGAGTTGAAGAAAGGGGTGCCTTTTGCACTCTTTAAGATGTGACTTCTGTCACAAATTAGTACCGAAACAGGTGTGGGTTCACACCGAAATAGGGAGAAAAAATATGAAAAAGTTAATAGCTATATTGGCTGCTGGAATATTAGCATTACCTGCTACCGTATCTGCAGAAGATAGTAGTAAGCCAATCGTTATACCAACACATAACTGGTCAAGCCAAGTTGTTATGGCTTATGTTATTGGTGGAATATTTGAAAGCATGGGCAATAATGTAGAGTACGTGCCGGCAGATTCTCAAGCAGTTTATGAGGCAATTCGTAGTGGTGACGTAACAATATCACACGAGGTTTGGCAATCAAGTTTTGGCAAATCATTTTATAATGCCATGGCTAAAGGTGGAGTCATTGACGCTGGAACGCATGAAGCGATGACACTTGAGGAAATGGGTGTACCTACCTGGGTAATTGAGAAAGATTTGTGTCCAGGACTGCCAAATTGGGAAGCATTGAAAAATTGTAAAGATGTGTTCGCTACACCAGACTCTGGGGGTAAAGGCCGTTGGCTTGAGGGTCCTCAAAGTTGGCATGGTGATTTGATGCCTGTCAGAGTAGACGCACTTGGATTAGGGGATGATTATGTTGTAAAATTTGCTGGTGGTGCTGATGCGCTGTGGGCTGATTTAGCGGCTGCAAAAAAAGAGGGCCGTGGTACAATTATCTTCAATTGGTCTCCTAACTTCACCGATGCTGAGGGATTTACTTTTATAGAGTTTCCCGAGTATACGGATGGTTGTCGTAAGGCGGATGGTGGAGATGGTAGTTGTGGTTCGCCAAAAGGTTGGTTGAAAAAAGCAGCAAACTACAAATTTCCAAAAACTCATCCGGCAGCCTATACAGCGTTTTCAAGAATGTCCTTTACAACTACACAAATAGGCCAGATGGCAGCTTTGGTAGACATCGATAAATTGAGTCATGAAGATGCTGCAAAAAAATGGTTAGCTGATAACGAAGGTGTTTGGAAGCCATTCACTAGCGCAGGTATGTAATACAGTATTTGCGTGATATTTAAAATATTTTCCCAGGCGTTTGTTCGCCTGGGGATTTGTATAGTAAAGTATTTTAAGTTTTAGAGAAACAACTAAGCTCTTTATTTTTTTTGAATTTCAGGTAACGTTATGCGTGAGAATACGCATAAAACTTTACAATTATAATTCAATTAGGAAATGTAATATGTCCATTGAAGGTCGCTCTAAATCACAAGAAAATCCTGTTATTAAGTGTGAGTCAGTCTACAAGATTTTTGGTGATAATGCAAAAAAAATGTTGCAAGATTCCAAAGGAAATGTTGACGCCAAGGTGTTTCAGGACGCAGGCTGCGTAGTTGGAGTAAATAGTGCGTCTTTTGAAGTCTATAAGGGTGAAATGTTGGTTGTTATGGGCCTCTCAGGATCTGGTAAATCGACACTTCTTCGTTGTATATCACGTCTGACGGAAACAACAGCTGGTAAAATATTTATTGATGGCCAAGATTTACTTGCTATGAATAATAGAGCGTTGATTGAGCTCCGGCGCAATAAGATGGGGATGGTTTTTCAAAGCTTTGCATTATTACCTCACAAAACGGTAATAGAGAATATTGCATTTCCTTTGCAAGTAAAGGGAAGCACTACAAAGGATAGCATAAATAGAGCCGTGGAAATGGTTGAGCTCGTGGGGTTAGATGGAAGGGAAAACTATTTTCCCCGACAATTGTCTGGTGGTCAGCAACAGCGGGTTGGTATCGCTCGTTCGCTTGCAGTAGAACCAGATATTTGGTTTCTGGATGAACCTTTTTCGGCTCTGGATCCATTAATTCGTAAAGAGATGCAAGATGAATTTTTGCGATTACAAGGTGTTTTAAATAAGACAATTTTGTTTGTAACACATGATTTTGATGAAGCTTTACGCTTAGCGGACCGTATTGCTATTATGAAAGATGGTATAATTGAGCAATTAGATACACCAGCAAATATTGTGTTAAAGCCAGCTACTGAATATGTTCGTCGGTTTACAGAAGAAGTGCCAAGAGAAAAGGTTTTGAAAATTGAAACTGTTATGGATCCCGTCGACAAAACAGAAATTTTAAGCGACTTGAAGGTTTCAAAAGATGCAATAATCGAAACTGTCGCCGAAGTAGTCTTAAATGAGAAAAATCCCGTCCAGGTTGTTGATAACAATAATCAATTGGTTGGAGTCGTTAAGCCTTCAAAAGTTATACACATCCTCTTTGGAAAAAAAGAAATTGTAGAGCATATGGATAAGAGTAGTTAATATGCTTGATTTAATTTTTCGTGATAAAAGAGTACAGTTAGTAGGATTAATAATAATATTTTTCGTTTTGTGTTTAATAATAGAACCTTCAGAAACAAATATCCTATGGAGGTTTCCATCTTTAATAGCTCAACTACCAATAATAATTAATGAATCCGTAGACTTTTTGATGTTTGAATTTATGCCTATTGAGGTTTTTGATCCGGAAATTGAAGAATTTGAAGAAAAACCATTATTTAAAGAGATAACAAGGGCAATAGCGCGTGGGATATTATTTTCAATCGATTTGATTAGAGAAATTCTTCTCGGGGGAGTAAAAACTATTGTTACATTTTCAAGCTGGGACTTTGTTAGTGAAAATAAATGGGCTTATTGGCCTGCTTTACCTTGGACTGTAGTTTCAGCAATTGTTGTAATTTTGGGTTATGCTCTTAAAGGCCCAAGTCTGGCAATGTTGGCTTGTTTTTCAACAGTTTATATTGCGGTTTTTGGCCAGTGGGAGCCAGCGATGGAAACGCTTTCATTCGTTTTGGTAGCAGCGCCAATTTCTTTTTTATTGGGGCTAACATTAGGTGTATTGGGGTATAAGAATAAAGCAGTCGAATCAGCTTTGAATCCGATCTTGAATATTGCTCAAACAATGCCTCATTTTTCATATTTAGTACCGGTAATGGTTTTTTTTGGAGTGGGGGATCATGCGGGTGCCATTGCTACGATAATTTTTGCAACCCCTCCAATGGTACGATTAACTATATTGGGATTAAAGAAAGTACCTATTGAGGTAAGCGAAGCCGGAATGATGAGTGGATGTAGTAATTTTCAACTTTTATTTCGAGTATTAATTCCATCAGCTCGGCGTGATATTCTTATTGGGATAAACCAAGTGATTATGCAATGTTTGGCGATGGCAGTTATAGCGTCATTTATTGGTGCTAAAGGATTGGGATTTAATTTATTATTAGCACTTAATCAATTAAGAATAGGTCAGGCTTTAGAGCTTGGTATCTGTATAGTATTAATAGCTGTTTTATTGGATAAGCTATCATTGGCCTGGGCTAATAAACAAAAAAATTATTTTGCGGATAAAACGTTTTTAGAACGACACAAATATGTAGTTATTATGGTATCTATATTAATATTTGGATCGATAATTGCTTATTTAGGGAACTTTATATTCGCGGATACGTATAATTATTTATATTTAATTCCGCATAATAAGGGAATTACGACTGAAAATTTTTGGCAGGCAGGTGTTGATTGGATTTGGGATACTTTCTTTTTTAAATTAAAAGTATTTAATGAGTTTTTGATAATAAGTATATTAATGCCTATGAAGCAAGCGTATCTCAGTATGCCAATTTTTGCGACGTTTGTTTTAGTTATGGGTATAGGTTATATTATAGGAGGTATAAAATCAGCTCTTATAGTTGGAGGGTTCTTGTTATTTATTGCCCTAACAGAATGGTATGATCGAGCTTTGATAACTGCCTATATGACAACGTTTGGTGTAATTGTTTCTGCAACAATTGGAATTACTGTAGGCTCATTATGTGCTCAACACCATTTAAGCACAAAAATTATCTTACTTATTTGCGATACATTCCAAACGTTTCCATCTTTTATATATTTAATTCCCGTAATTATGCTTTTCGGCGTGACTGATACATCGGTTTTAATTGCGGTCATTGTATATGCTACTATTCCAGCAACGCGATACACGGTTGAAGGGATACGTAGTGTTCCAGAATCTTTACATGATGCGGCTTTGATGTCGGGGGTTAATCGAGTTCAAAGATGGCTTAAAATTGATTTACCACTTGCTTTTCCGCATATGATGTTAGGTATTAATCAAACTGTGGTATTTGCATTATTTATGGTAATTATTGGGGCAATGATCGGAACTGATGATTTAGGTCAATATATATTAAAGGCATTGTCGGACAAAAATGGCACTGGAAATGGTTTGGTTTTAGGCCTTTGTGTTGCATTTATTGGACTTGCGGTTGATCATTTAATCCGAACTTGGGCCGAGCAAAGAAAAAAAGCGTTGGGATTATGAGCAAATTGGGTACGTTGCGAACTGTAGCAAATATAGAAACGCTTAAATGGACGTCTTTAGAAAAGTCAGATGAATGGCAACCGGAAGATAATGTTTGGTGGTATAATCTAAGCTATGACCCAGAAACTGGGCAAGGTTCATATTTGTATAAAATGGGCTGTGGTGCGAGCTCTAATCCACATGAGCATACTGGTCCAGAAGAATTTTTTATCTTAGAGGGTGATTTAATTGATAGCGATGGTTTCGAATACAAAACGGGTGATTTCGTTTCTTTAGCTGGGGGTTCGCGCCATAATAGCACTTCGCCTTCAGGTTGTATTTTGGTGGTAACGCATAGGGGAAAAATAGTTGATTTGGAATTTGGCGATTTGTAATGGATATTAACACTCGTTTTGAAAGACCCACAAAAGCTGGCTCAGCAATTATTCCCGGGCTTCCTATTCTTCCGCATGGGGTTGAGCGTCATGTTGTACCTGGTGGTGGCAGTCGTGGAATAAAAATTGATGAAGGTGATGAAATAACTGTTGTAGATCGTGAAGGTTTGCAAATGGCTGAAATGGTATTTTTTGCTCCAAATGGTACTTCAGATGCAGGTATGATTGGAGCAAAAGGCTCCGGGAGAGCTGTATATCTAATAAATTTGTTGAAATCTGGAGATTCTTCCGGACTTAAGGTTTTAAAAGCCCTAGATGCCTCTGGCTTTAATATTAAAAATGGAGACGCTATTCGGATTTTTGATGATGGATCAACTTCAGGAGATAGTGTTGATTTTTTTGCGTCATCTGACGGTCTTTTAATTATATCTGCGCCTGGTGAAATAATGTTGCCCGAGGCGCAAAACTCACCAACAGATTTGGTAGTATATATACGCCGATCAAAACCAAGTGAAGGCAAGGGTGGAATGGCACCACCAGATCCAATTGCAAATCCAATTTTAGATTTAAATATTCAGCCTGGTAGCGCGACAGCATATGAAGTGAAGAAAGGAGAGTATGTTCAAGTTTTGGATGTTCAGGGACGCGAGTGTTCTGATTTTCAAGCATTTAGTTTACGTGCCTTAGATAAAGGCTTAGAGCGCGATATTGATCCAACTACTACCAGAAGTTTGATGGGATCCCTCTATCCTACGCCAGGGATATTCTCAAAATACTGGACTTCAGATCAAGAAGCTTTGATTGAAATTGTTCAAGATACTTGTGGAAGACATGATACATTCGGACTTGCTTGTACGGCGCGGTATTATGAAGATTTAGGTTACCCGGGGCATGTTAATTGCTCAGATAATATGAATATAGATCTCGCCAAATTTAATATAAAACCCCGAGGTGGCTGGCCAGCAATTAATTTTTTCTTTAATACTATACTAGATGAAACGAATGCGATTGGCATGGATGAGCCGTGGTCTAGGCCTGGTGATTATGTAATGTTAAGAGCTTTAACTGATCTTGTTTGCATCTCTACAGGATGCCCATGTGACGTTGATCCTGCAAATGGTTGGAACCCTACGGATATACAAGTTCGAACTTATCGGGAAAATGAAGATTTTAAACGCTCTATTGGTTGGCGTAAAACTCCGGAGGCTGATGTGGAAAATACTAAACAAACGGCATTTCATGAATGTTTTGGACGTCATACACGCGATTTCGTCGAATATAATGGTTATTGGTTAGCAAATAAAATGACAAATCACGGCGCAATTGAGGAATATTGGGCGTGTCGTGAGAGAGCTGCAATAATGGATTTATCACCTCTTCGTAAATACGAAATTACAGGACCAGATGCGGAAGAATTAATGCAACTTTGCGTAACTAGGAATATAAAAAAATTAGCAATTGGTGGAATAGTTTATACAGCAATTTGTTATGATCATGGAGGCATGATTGATGATGGGACGGTTTTTCGTCTTGGCGAAACAAATTTTCGTTGGATAGGTGGCAATGATGACAGTGGTTTATGGATACGTAAAGTTGCGCGCGAGAGAGGTTTGAATGCTTGGGTTCGAAGTTCAACTGATCATCATCATAATGTAGCAATCCAAGGTCCAAAATCAGTTGATATATTATCGCAGGTAATTTGGACCCCACCGACCCAAGCTACGGTTAAAGAGCTAGAGTGGTTTCGTTTTACTATTGGGCGCTTAGGTGATTTTCATGGACCAAGTGTTGTTGTTAGTCGAACTGGCTATTCTGGTGAACGCGGGTATGAGGTATTTTGTCATCCAAAGGATGCGATTGAAATATTTGATGCGATTTGGGCAGCTGGGAAAAAATATGATATGGTACCGCTCGGATTAGAAGCGCTTGATATGTTAAGAACAGAAAGTGGTTTAATTTTTGCGGGCTATGAGTTTAGCGACCAAACAGACCCCTTTGAAGCTGGCATTGGTTTTACTGTTCCTTTAAAAACACAAGAAGATAATTTTATTGGTCGAAGTGCGATAGAAAGGCGAAAAGAAAACCCGCAAAAAAAATTGGTTGGACTTGATCTTGCAGGCGGAGAAATTCCATCAAATGGAGATTGTGTTCTTGTAGGTAAAGCACAAGTTGGAGAAATTACATCGGCTATGAAGTCACCGATTCTTGGTAAAGTTATAGCATTGGCAAGGGTGGATGTGCATCACTCTGAATTAGGTTTGGATCTGGAGATTGGGCAATTAGATGGCGTGCAGAAACGGCTCCAAGCTAAAGTTGTTAAGTTTCCTCATTTTGATCCAACTAAAGAGCGAGTTAAAGGAAACTATAGTTAAGGAAGCTAAATATGATTTTGACAGGTAATTGGTCCTATCCAACCCAAATTTTGTTTGGAGACGGGCGAATAAAAGAAATTTCTGACTTAACAAAAAGTCATGGAATTAATCGGCCACTTTTTGTTACAGATAAAGGGTTGGCGGGTCAAGAAATCACAAAAAGATCATTAAACTATTTATCTGCTGGTGGATTTGAGGAAGCATTATTTAGTCGTGTGGATCCAAATCCAAATGAGCTCAATTTGAGTGATGGCTTAAAGGTTTTCAACGAAGGACAGCACGATGGTATTATTGCTTTTGGTGGGGGTTCAGCTTTAGATCTTGGGAAAATGATTGCATTTATGTGTGGTCAAAATAGATCAATTTGGGATTTTGAAGATGTTGGTGATTGGTGGAAAAGAGCAAATAGCGACGTTATAGCACCCATTATAGCTATTCCAACGACGGCAGGTACTGGATCTGAAGTCGGTAGGGCAAGTGTTATAACGAACTCAAAAACTTGCGAAAAAAAAATCATCTACCACCCAAAAGTGTTGCCTTCGGCAGTGATAATAGATCCTGAATTAACAGTTGGGATGCCTAGATATATTACAGCCGGAACGGGAATGGATGCATTTGCACATTGCTTGGAGGCTTATTGCTCACCACATTATCATCCAATGAGCCAAGGTATTGCTTTAGAAGGCATGCGCTTGGTTAGGGAAAACTTATTATTGGCTTATAATGAACCAATGAACTTGACCGCTCGTGCCCATATGATGAGTGCGGCAATGATGGGGGCTACAGCATTTCAAAAAGGTCTGGGGGCAATTCATGCTATTAGTCACCCAATTGGGGCTATTTATAATACTCATCATGGCACGACTAATGCTGTAATAATGCCTGATGTATTGGATTTTAATCGTAGTAAAATTGAAGAACAGATAAATAGTGCTGCTAATTATTTGGAGATAAAAGACGGTTTTATTGGGTTTAAGAAATATGTTTTAGATCTTTGTTGCAATTTAAATATTCCCAAAAATCTTTCTGAATTAGGCGTTAATAATCCAAATATTGATTTAATAACTGATATTGCGATGAGGGACCCCTCTGTTGCAGGGAATCCAATAGCTATGACAAAAGAGAATACTAGAGAATTTATTGAAACTTTATTTTAAGTCGAAAAGAGCCAACTAACATATAGATGGCTCTTTTATTGTTAAAATTTATTTTTTCATTTTTTTGTAAGCATCTAATTCATGCTTGCTTCCGGCACTTAAAGCCCAGATACAGACAGCCACTGAAATCAAGGTCCAAACAACCTCCATTATTCCATTAGCGCCCATGTACATTGGGCCTGTTGCTTGTGCCCAATCAGTAAATTGAGAACCCATTTTTTATTCCTCCTATTGCTCTATTGGCATTGCTGATTGTTTAATACCTTCAGGATATGCCTGAGAGGGTACCTTTGTCATATCAAGACCTGCTTCTTCTGCCTCAGGAGACACACGCAGTAGACCTAAAAGGGATAGAATTTTAGATACTATCCATCCAGGTACAAAGCCTACCAAGAAGAATACAACTGCACCAATTATTTGACCGTAAAGGGTTATTTTAGGTGCGGCACCTTCATCTACAAAAGCATCTAAAGCAGGATATCCCGAAGCCCAAACCCCTAACATTATTACGCCAAAAAGGCCTATCGTTCCATGAACAGTCACAGCTCCTACTGCATCGTCAATCCCTCGATTTTCCAACCAAGTTGCACATGGTTTTAAAATACAACCAGCAGCAACTGCAATTAAAAATGCAAGTGGTGGCCAATAAAGATCTAAACCTGAAGCAACAGCAATTATTCCAGCTAGAGCACCAGACATCATCCAAAAAGGATCTTTAGTAATTGCCCAAGCACCAATTATACCACCAGATATTCCCATGAGTATATTAAATGATAGTGCAGACAAAGTTATTGGAGTACCATAGATTGTTGCCATTTTATCATCATACCAACTAAACCCTTCGCCGGGAAGAATAACACAAGCCATTAAAAAGCCCCAAAACCCAACGATAATTAGCATTAGACCTGTAACAGTAAATGGCAAGTTATGGGGGGCGATGTGATTAGCAGAGCCGTCTTTGTTAAATTTGCCAATTCGTGGCCCAAGATTCATTAAAACACCTAGCGCAAAGAAACCTGCTACAGCGTGAACAAGTCCAGCTGCACCAAAATCATGTACACCAAATTTAGTTACCAACCATCCATCTGCATGCCAACCCCAAGCAGCTGCTACAACCCAAGCAAATGAACCTAGAACGATTGCTAATATTACAAAACCGACTACTTGGATCCTTTCAATTACCGCTCCGGACATTATTGAAGCAGTTGTTGCAGCAAATAATGTGAATGCACCCCAGAAAACACCTGAAGCGTTGTCAGCAATATTTGGGCCCATATATTCTACCCATGGTAATGCTATTGAATTAGCATATGCTAATCCTGAAATTTCCATATATCCCATACTTAAGGTCACTCCTGTTGGAAATGCCCAGTAAACCCACCATCCAAAATAATAGAAAGTAGGGACCATAAATGCAAAAGCGAGAATATTTTTAACACCCGACGCCAAAGCGTTTTTAACGCGGCTGGCACCCATTTCATAAGCTAAAAATCCCGCATGAATAATTATCATGAGCGGAATTGATAAATAATAGTATGTTTCCGCAAACATCGTATTAGTTATATTTGCCTTGGCTTCAAGAGCAGCAACCTGCGCAACTAAAGCGGCTAATTGTTCTTCCATATTTCCCTCCCAAAGGTTAGTTTCCTCAATTTTATTGTATCTTTAAAATACAATAATTCCTTATAACCTAATCCAGTTCTAATCCAAAACACTTTTTTTATAGACCAAAAAAGGACCAAAAAAATTAAATTAATATTATTACTACAATTGAAAAATAATTTTGCCTTATGTTTGGAATTAATATCATTTATAGTTTTAATAAGTATTTTTAATATTACTGGAGAAATTATGTCAAAGCGTTCTGATGTACTTGTTTTAGGAGCAGGAATAGTTGGCGTTTCTACAGCAATTTGGTTGCAAAGAGCTGGAATGTCTGTTTCCTTAATAGACCGAGAGGGACCTGCTTCTGAAACGTCTTATGGAAATGCTGGCATTCTTGCGTCTGCATCGATTGTGCCCGTCCCTATCCCAGGTATCTTATCTAAAGTACCGGGTATGTTATTTAACAAAAACAAACCTCTATTTCTGAAATGGTCATATTTACCAAAGCTTGTACCTTTTATTTATAAATATTTACGAAATTCTAATCATAAAGCCGTAACTCAGATATCTGACTCTTTAAGTTACCTTTTATATGATAGCGTTGAACAACATTTGGCAATTTCTCAGGGGACCAAGGCTGAAAAATATATCACCAAAGAAGACTTTATCTATGCGTACCCCGATAAAATTTCTTATTTAAAAGATGATTATGCATGGAAACTTAAGCGCGCCAATGGTCACGCTTCAATCGAACTAGATAGCAATGAATTAGGGAATTATGATAGAAGTTTGGAAAATAAATTTGGGTTTGGTGTACGAAGTTTAAATCATGGTTCTATAAAAGACCCTGGATTATATATTAATGAATTATGTCAAAACTTTGTTGAAAAGGGGGGGAAGTTTATAAAATCTGAGGTGAGTGATTTTATATTTGATAAATCGAAAAGAGTAATTGGGTTAAAAACAGATCAAGGAAGTTTATTAGGAGATAGAGTAGTTTTAGCCGCTGGTGCTTGGTCAGGGAGATTGGCAAAAAAAGTTGGAGTAAAAATTCCACTAGAATCTGAGCGAGGTTATCATATTGAGTATCATGAACCAAATATTGAGCTCAAATCATCACTAATGATTTGTGAAGGTAAGTTTGTGATGAATTCAATGCTTGGAAGGCTTAGGTGTGCAGGATTGGTTGAATTTGGCGGTTTAGCCATGCCTCCAAGTGTTCAACCATTTAAATTGATTGAAAAAAAGGTTCAAGATTTATTTCCAGAGCTAACTTATAAACATATAACGCGCTGGATGGGTCATAGGCCATCAACCTCAGATAGTTTGCCTGTTATTGGCGTGTCCCCCAATGCATCAAATGTTTGGTTGGGTTATGGTCATCAACATATTGGTCTCTCAGCGGGACCTAAAACTGGAAAGATTATTTCCGAAATGATTTTAGGTAATAATTCAAATTTAGATATTTCTCCATTTTCGGCAAGTAGAAATAGTAAAATAAATTGATTGATTTATCTGTTATTATAGTAACTTTGGGGGGTTTTGTAGCAGCATTTGTCAATGCCGCATTTGCTACTGGCGGAGTGTATATTTTACTAGCTTCAGGATCGGCCGTTTTTCCCATGACTATAGCTGTTCCACTAATGCCACTTTTTGCATTTTCATCGTTAGTAACTAGAATATTGTTTTTTTGGAAATACATAGCCTGGCGTCTGGTTGTGCCTGTTTTTATTGGCTCAAGTGCAGGAGTTTTTTTAGGAGTAAATACCTTTATAATGTTACCAGAATCATTGTTATCACTTATAATTGGTTGTTTGCTTTTAATTTTGATTTGGGTTGGGAGTTTTAAACTACCAGCAGGCTCTTCTAAAATTTTTATATTTGTTGGTATGGTTCATTCATTTGTAGCAACTGTATTTGGGGTTGGCGCTTTTTTACAACCTGCAATACTGCGTACTGAATTGATTAAAATGCAAATTACCGGCACCTTAGCAGCGTGTATGTTATCAATGGATATTTTTAAAATAATTGGCTTTTCGAGCTTTGGGTTTAATTACCTCATTTATTTACCACATATAATTGGTGCAACTATAGCAGGGTTTGTAGGCACTTGGTTGGGTAAAAGAGTTACTAAAAGAGTTTCTGAAATAACATTTAGGCGCGTATTTAAATGGTTGGTTACGTTAATAGCGCTGAGATTAGTTTTTAAAGGAATTTTTGGCTTAATATAATGTTTTAAAGATACTTTTATAGATCAAATGGAAGACCAATATATTGAACTGCTAGTGCTTGTTGTAATGCTTCAGACTTAAGTAGGAGATCGTAATCAGATTGCCTTATTTGTTCGTCGAATGGATCTTCACCTGGAAAAATATGTAACATTTTAGTTAATCGCCAACTTAAATTTATAGCACTCCAAACTCTTGAAAGTGCTGTTCTAGAGTAGTTTTCTAGATGCATAAAATTTTTATTTTTGTAAGATTCAATAATAGCTCTGCTTAAATAATAGATATCGGAGACTGCTAAATTTAAACCCTTGGCGCCTGTTGGGGGTACTACGTGAGCACTATCGCCAGCCAAAAATAAATTATGATATTGCATTGGTTCTGATACAAAACTTCTCAATGGAGCAATTGATTTTTCGATTGATGGTCCAGTTTTAATACTTTTAGTCACCTCTTTTGGTAAGCGCTTAATTAGCGCTTCCCAAAACCTGTCGTCTGACCAGTCTTCTATTTTGTCATTTATATTTACCTGTATATAAAACCTACTTAACATTGGGTTTCTTTGAGAAGCTAGGGCAAAACCTTCGCTATGATATCCGTATAAGACATGTTTGTACGGCGGCACTTCAGCCATTATTCCTAACCAACCAAAAGGATAATTTCTTTGAAAAGAACGTTGATATTTTTGAGGAATTGCATGACGTGAGACTCCATGGAATCCATCACATCCAGCGATGTAGTCACATATTATTTTTTGACTTTTGCCTTTATAAAAGAACATAACTTCAGGGCGTTTTTTCTCTACATTACTAATTTTTACGTCAGAAGCTTCACAAAAGATATGTCCATTATCAAGCTCTCTTTGTTGAAATAGGTCTTCAGTGATTGAAGTTTGTCCATATGCCATAAAGCTTTTACCTGTATACTTTTTGACATCAATAAAAAGGCTGGGTTTCCCTTCCCAGGTAATACTAGTCCCATCATGAGGTATTCCCTCTTTATCCATTCTCATACCCAAACCTACATCCCGGAGAAGCTGAACCGTGCCTGCCTCCAAAACGCCAGCTCTTATTCGCCCTAAGACATGATTTTTACTTTGTCGTTCAACAATTATGCTCTCGATACCATTAAGATGCAAAATATGACTTAATAATAAGCCAGATGGTCCACCTCCGATAATTGCTACTTGGGTCTTATGGGGGGTCAAAAAAAATCCCTTCGAAAGTTATTAGCTATGGTTTTATTAAGTCTAAGTTAAAGACAATCCTTTTTATAGCATATAAATTACGTAACGAATATTTATATCTTACACAATATTTGAACTACTTACTCTTTTTATTATGTGGTTTTTGATTTATCTAAAGCGTGAATGGCAAACGTCGACAAAATTTTTGATTCTAATGACGCAAAGTGGCTTTCTCAGAGAAAGCTGCCCAAGTTAATCTACGATTTTATTGAGGGAGCTACTGGATACGAAGTTGCTGCAGAGCAAAATTTAAAATCATTTGATAAAATAAAACTATTACCAAGATCTTTAAGGGATGTGAGTAAACGTAGCCTAGTGACTGAATTTTTAGGCCAGCAGTTTGATCAGCCATTTGGAATTGCCCCAATGGGTATGTGTAACTTAGCCTGCCCTAATGCTGATTTAATAATGGCTAAAGCTGCGAAAGAGAGAAACTTTCCGCATGGTATATCTACAGCAACCTCAACAAGTATAGAAGAGGTTCGTAGCATTAATGATGATAATACCTGGTTTCAATTATATGTTTTTGCTGGCGTTGAAAGTGGACTTGAGCTTGCAAAAAAAGCGCAAAACTCTGGGTGCAAAACATTAATCTTAACTGTTGACGTTCCACAAGGTTCACGCAGGATGCGAGAATTAAGGAATGGCTTTCAAGTACCTTTTAAAATGGGATTGAGCCAATTCATTGATCTGTCTAGCCGCCCCTTATGGTCTTTAAAAACCTTGATAGCGGGCATACCAAAGCCAGTATTGATTAATGAAAATGAAGATCGATTTGATAGGAAAGCACTTAGGATAGGTGCAACATGGGAATTTCTAGATATGCTCAGAGCAATGTGGAAGGGTAAGATTATTATTAAAGGTATTTTATCGGTGGAAGATGCTAAACGGGCAAAAAGTTCTGGTATGGATGCTATTTGGGTTTCTAATCATGGAGGGCGACAACTCGATGCAGCTCCAGCAGCAATTGAAATTTTGCCAATTATTAGGGCTGCTGTGGGGAATGAGTTTCCCTTAGCATTTGATAGTGGGATAAGAGATGGATGTGATGTTGTGAAAGCTTTGGCAAAAGGAGCAAACTTTACGTTTTTAGGCAGACCAATTTTACATGCTTTAGGTGCTGCTGGCGGCCCCGGTTTAGAAAGGATTCTTTCCATCTTTTATGAAGATATAAGTGTGGTTATGGCTCAGATAGGAGTTAATAACATAGAAGAGATAAACAGTTCTGTACTTTCTGGAGGGCAAGGATGACTAAAGAAAAAATTCGAGGTGGCGCCTTGTTAGCCCGAGCACTGAAAGAAAAAGGTGTTGATCATGTTTTTACACTTGCGGGAGGTTTTTGTAACCCTGCTTTAGAAGGTATGATGGAATGTCAGATGCCTGTTATAAATTGCCCCCATGAGCAGGTGGCTGGACATTTGGCTGATGGTCATTCTCGCATTACTAGAAAGCCCTCTGTTTGTCTTGTTGGTCCAGAAGGTTTTGCAAACGCAGTGCCGGCTATGTTGGAGGCATGGGGTGAGAGAACACCAGTTATTTTCATAACGGGGTCTTCCACACAAAAACGTCAAGGCTCTGGTGGGTTCAAAGAGATTGATGACGTTGCTATCGCGGCGCCATTAACGAAGTACTCTATAAGTATAACTGATGGTGAAAGAATAAGTGAATTTGTTGATAGAGCTTGGGTGGCGGCGACAACTGGGTATCCAGGACCTGTTCATATCAGTCTTCCAGTTGATATTATGTTTTCCAGTTTTGATTTTGATGCTGGATTAGATGAACGACCATTTAATAGAGGTCCAAGACAGTTACCAAGAGCTTGGCCTGATCCGTCTTCTTTATCAAAAGTACTGAAAATGGTTGTAAATGCCGAAAGACCAATAATTATTGGAGGGCATGGTATTTGGTGGTCTGGTTCAGAAAAGTTTTTAGACCAGGCTGGAGAAAAATTAAAAATACCAATTTTTAATGTTCCTTATCATCAGAAGTTATTAGGCGAAGAGAATGAAGCTTATATGGGATTGGCAGATTTTCATCAATATCACCCGTCCAAGCAGGCAATCCAAGAAAGTGATCTGATTTTAATGATTGGGGCTCGTTTAGATAATCAAATGAATTTTGGCAATACACCTTTTTTTCCTGTTACCACGAATTTGGTTTGCATTAATGGAAGTCATGAAGAGTTGGATTATAATCGTGCTGCTGATCAAGTTTTGCTATCAGACCCAGGAGCATTTCTTCAGGAGTTGATTCAAGTTGAACAGACCTGGGTTAACTGGTTTGATTTACAAAAAAATAGGAGAGCGCAGTGGGTTTTAGAATGGAGTGAACATATTGCTGAAGAGACACTAAAAGATGCACGTATTCATCCATTACAGCTTAGTCTTGATGTTCAGAAAGAGATGGGTGAGGAAGATTGGCTGGTGTTTGATGGCGGAAATACACATTTTTGGTCTGAAATTGCTGTTAACATAGCAGGTTGGAATGGGCAAAAACTTGGAGGTATTATGCATCCTGGGAACTATTCACTATTGGGAGTTGGCGTGAGTTTTGGAGTTTCTGCAAAGAATTTAAACCCAGATAAAAATGTTGTTGTTATAAGTGGTGATGGTGCTTTTTTATCGGGGGGCCTTTCTATAGAAGCAGCATTCCAAGAAGGTTTGCCGATAACGGTTGTTATAGACAATAATGGTGGATTAGATTGCATTAGTCAGCAACAAGAGAGGTTGTTTGCAAATGGAAAGCATTTCGCGACAGATTTCAGGGATATTCCTTTTCATACGATGTTTGAAGGCCTTGGAGGTTATGGGGAATTGGTTACTAAAAGAGAAGATATTGGTCCAGCCTTGCGAAGAGCAATGAAATCAGGAAAGACGGCCTGTATAAACGTGAAATGTAAAGGCGTAATAAGTCCTATCGTGGCAGCTACGTCTGATAAACGCGATAAGGCTTCGATAGAATAATGGCTGTTTTGACTTCTCATACTTTAAATGGAACCGACGGTTCACACGCTAATAATATTAAGGTTAAATTAATTGAAATTGGTGAAGAAACTATATTCGAAACAGAAATGGATAGTGGTGGGCGCCTCAAGCAAGAGATTGACCCCGGTAAAATAAATCCGTTATCGATTTATGAGTTAACATTTGAGACAGGGCAATATTGGTTGGAGCGAGGCTATGAGCAAATTATGGATCAGGTAGTTTTAAGATTTAGAATGCCAGATTCAGAAGGAACTTATCATATGCCTATAATTATAAATCCAAATTCATATTCGGCATGGTGGTCTGGTTAATGTCAGACGGTCTGAATATGTCGCGAAGGATCCGTCGCACACCTTATACTGATTGCGTGGAGAAATTGGGCGTTAGAGGTTTTTCTGTTGTTAACCACATGCTGTTACCCAAGGCCTTTCAACCAACTATTGAGGAAGATTATTGGCACTTAAGGGAGAACGTTCAAATTTGGGACGTTTCTTGTCAAAGGCAAGTGGAAATTACAGGTATAGATGCAGCTAAATTGGTGCAATTAATGACGCCTAGAGATATTTCTAAATGTTCTATTGGGCAATGTATGTATGTACCAATAATAGATACTGATGCTGGATTGATAAATGATCCAGTTCTTTTAAAGTTAAATGAAGACCATTTCTGGCTATCAATAGCTGATTCTGATGTTTTACTTTATGCTAAGGGATTAGCTATAGGAAAAGGTTTTGATGTATTTGTAGACGAACCAGATGTATTTCCTCTTGCCGTTCAAGGCCCAAAAGCAGAAAAATTATTAATTCAGGTTTTTGGTTCTGACATAGGCAATATTGGGTTCTTTAAATTTGGATGGATTAATTTTTTTGGTACCAAGCAGTTGATTGCGAGATCCGGTTATTCAAGGCAAGGTGGTTTTGAAATTTATTTAAAGGGCTCTCATCTTGGAAGAAAATTATGGGATACTATTTGGGATGCGGGCAAAGAGTTAAACATTTCGCCAGGATGTCCCAATTTAATTGAACGTATCGAGGGTGGGTTGTTTAGTTATGGAAATGAGATGACAAGAGCTAATAATCCTCTGGAAATAGGATTAGAAAAATATTGTACATTAGATGGCTCAATAGAATTTATCGGTCGTGAAAAACTTCAGAAAATTTCCAAAACTGGTATTAAAAAACAAATAAAAGGAGTTCTTTTTGACGGTGATCCATGCCCAATTTGTGCTATTCCTTGGCCAGTAACGGTTGGGGAGCAAAAAGTTGGAGCTATTACGTCTGCAATCTGGTCTCCAAGGTTAAAATCAAATATTGGTCTCTCAATGGTAGATCGTAATTTCTGGCATCAAGGTCAGCAAGTAGTCGTTCATCTTCCCAAAGGAATAATAAGCAATGGTAAAATAGTTGATACACCGTTTAAAGGCTAAATTTTCGCACAAATATTGGATTGTGTTGTATTTCCCATTTTTTATATTTGTGCATTATAGATGAAAATTTATCATTTTCTAAAAATAAATTAAGCCATTTATGAATATTTGACCAAGGTTGATTATCAAACCAAGAACGATCAACGTTGGCGAATTGTCGAACGAATGGTAATATTGCGTAATCAAAAATTTTAGGATCATTTCCGAGCAACCAGTTTTTACCTGAAAGCTTGATATTCAATTCATTCAGAAATTTGCAAGCATTGTCCCTGTAACGAATTTTATCCATATTTTCTTTTTTACAATATTTATAACTATCAAGATTTTTTTTAAATTCGTTATCAATTTCTGACACGAAGTTATTAAAATCAGTTCCATCATCTATATCAAGTAAGTTTTCAGGGTCATTTTTGCTTAATGCCCATTTCATAATATCAATACTTTCATCAATTAATTTACCACTTCCTGTTAACAAGACTGGTACGGTACCTTTGGGAGACAGTTCAAGAAAGGTGTGAGGCTTATCTCTAAGTAAAACCTCTCGATGTTCGTGCTCTATTTGGGCACTAAAAATGGCCAATCTGGCTCTCATCGCATAAGGACATCTTCTAAATGAGTAAAGAATCGCGTGTGGCAAAATTAAAGCCTTTGATTATCAAATTATACCATTAATTTGTTATTGTTTAACTTTTTAATTTTGGCAAAAGTAATCGTACCAGGCTGCTGTGGATTTTGGAAATCAACTTCAGCAAATTGTTCAGTTCTACCCATACTTTCACTTTCCATTAAAATATTATGGTGTTTACCAACCTGGGATTTTAAATATTTCGATACTTGAGTAGACCCTAGGTTCCTTAGCAAACTAGCGCGCTCCTTTATTTTATTTCCATTTACTTGTGGCATTTTAGAAGCGGGCGTTCCTTGTCTAACTGAGTAGGGAAAAATATGTAACCAAGTGAGGTCGCATTCATTTACTAATTTTATGGAATTTTCAAACATAGTATCTGTTTCTGTAGGAAACCCTGCAATTATATCAGCCCCAAAAGTAATCTCTGGCCGAATTTTTCTGACTGTATCACAAAATGAAATAGCGTCGTCACGGAGATGGCGCCTTTTCATTCTTTTTAAGATCATATTATCGCCAGATTGTAAACTTAAATGAAAATGTGGCATTAAACGTGCTTCATTGGCTATTGCTTCCATAAATTTTTCATCAACCTCGATACTATCAATAGAGCTTATTCTTAATCTTACCAAGTCTGGAACTAGTTTTAAGATTTTTAATACCAGGTCGCCTAGTTTTAGTTTTGCTGGCAAGTCAGAGCCCCAACTTGTTAAATCTACGCCCGTTAAAACAATCTCTTTAAAACCGTTTCCAACAAGGCGTTTGATCTGCTCTATAATTATACCTGCTGCCACTGATCTGGAGTTTCCTCTGCCATAAGGAATAATACAAAAGGTGCACCGATGATCACACCCATTTTGCACCTGAACATATGCCCGGCTTCGTGTCCCAAAGCCATCAATTAAATGTCCTGCTGTTTCTTTAGAAGACATGATATCATTTACTTGTATTTTTTCAGCCTTTCCAATGAAGTTGGGCTCTTTAGATAGTTTTTTCCAAGTTGAAGCTTTCATTTTTTCAATGTTTCCAACAACATTTGAAACTTCTGACATTTTAGCAAAGATCTCAGGCTCTACCTGTGCGGCGCATCCAGTAACTATTATTTTGGTTGTGGGGTTTTCTCGATGTATTTTACGAATTTCTTGTTTTGATTTACGGACCGCCGCGGAAGTTACTGCACAAGTATTAACAACAGCAACATTCTCAATATTTTCATTTTTGGCAAGTTCTCGCATGGCTTCTGTCTCGTAAGTATTTAAGCGACAGCCTAGCGTTACAAATTTGGGTATATTCATTGTATTAAAAATTCTTTGGTTAAACAGCCATTAAATGAGTGAGCTGTTGCACCAGTCATCCATACTCCGTCTTTTTGCCAATTGACTTCTATCTGGCCACCGTCAAGGTCCACTCTTACTATACTGTCTGTTAAATTGTTTCGGACAGCTGCTACCACGACAGCGCATGAAGAAGATCCTGAAGCCAGTGTAATACCCGAACCTCGCTCCCAAACCCTTAATCTTATATGGTTTTCGCCCATTATGCTGGCAAACTGTACATTTGTTTTTTCAGGAAAGAGAGGATGATTTTCAAATTTTGGACCAAGTCTCTCGAGATCTATACTTTCAACATTTTCAACAAAAAAAGTACAATGAGGGTTGCCCATACTTGTTGCAGTAGGATTTCCTTCAATAGGTAATTTTAAGGTATCAATTTCTTTTGCTATGGGAATTTTATTCCATTCAATTTGAGGCGGTCCCATATTTACAGATATTATGCCTTTCCCAAGATCTTTTGCCACAAGTATTTTATTGCCTGTAGTTAAAGTTAATTTTTTTTTCTTAAACTCATTCATTAAATATTTGGCTATGCATCTAGTAGCATTTCCACATGTTGTTGATCTTGACCCATCCGAATTGAAGAAGATTAATTCTGCATCAGTGTCTACACTCTTTAAAATTATAGCTAATTGATCACAACCCACGCCTCTGTTTCGATCAGAAATTTTACAAACCAACCCTTTGGTTAGGTCTATTTGTAATTCACGCTGATCAATGATCACAAAATCATTTCCTAGTCCATGCATTTTGATAAATGGAATTTCCTGCACTTTTATTTCCTCGTAATATTAAATTAGGAACAAATTGACTATTCTCAGTTAAGAATCTTTATTTTGGTTTTAAAAATTTGATTTTCTTAGGTTATTTATCAAGTTTTTAATAATACTTCAATTTGATAAATATTTTGATATTTTAGGTAAATAACGAACTTATTTATAAATATATAGATTTTCTCTTGACCAAACATTATGCCAAGGCTACGTAACCTCATTGTGTGGGCCCTTAGCTCAGTTGGTAGAGCAACTGACTTTTAATCAGTGGGTCACAGGTTCAAATCCTGTAGGGCTCACCATATAAATCCTTGATCTATTTCTTTTGATGGAACGGTTGCGACTGAGTCCACAACAATATATCAAAATTATTAAGTATAATTTGATATTGGAGAACTAGATGAGTTTTCATTTACAACCACCGGCGCCTGCAAGACCAAATAGATGTCAGTTATTTGGACCAGCTTCAAGAGTAGCACTATTTGAGAAGATGGCTGGATCAAAAGCTGATGTAATTAATATCGACCTTGAGGATAGTGTTGCACCTAGTGACAAAATAAGTGCGCGTGTTAATGCTGTTAATGCAATTAACGAAATCGAATGGGGGAAGAAAACTTTATCTGTTAGAATTAATGGCCTTGATACACCATATTGGTATCGTGATGTGGTAGATTTAATTGAACAAACCAATGGTCGTTTGGATCAAATCATGATCCCAAAAGCAGGTAATTCAAAGGATATTTACGCTGTTGATGCGTTGGTATCTGGTATTGAGTCTTCAAAAATGATTTCTAAAAGAATAAATTTTGAAGCGATTATTGAAACGGCTGCAGGATTAGTTAATGTTAACGAAATAGCCTCATCAAGCTCGCGATTAAAAGCATTATCATTAGGCGCTGCAGATTTTGCTGCATCCATGGGAATGCAAACTACGGGGATTGGAGGGACCCAATCCAATTATTATATGATTGAAAATGGTGAGATTGAAAGTGAACGTAATATTCATTTTCCTGATCCTTGGCATGCTGTTACTACTTCAATTGTTGCTGCTTGTAGAGCAAATGGATTGTTACCGGTTGATGGCCCATTTGGGGATTTTTCTGATGATGCAGGATTTAGAGCTCAGGCGTTGCGATCTGCAACTTTGGGGATGGTTGGAAAATGGGCTATTCATCCTAAGCAAATAGCGTTGGCTAATGAAATATTTACCCCATCTGATGAAGCTGTTGCTGAGGCCCGAGAGATTTTATCTGCTATGGAAAAAGCGAAAAATAGTGGTGAGGGTGCGACTGTTTATAAAGGACGTCTTGTTGATATTGCCTCAATCAAACAAGCAGAGGTTATTGTCCGACAATCTGAATTAATGTTAGAGTAAGACACAGGTGTATTTTATTTATCTAAAATGATATCGAAAATTGTTGTAGAGGCATGAAGAATGCAAAATTATTTAGAATTTGAAAAACCATTAGCGGAAATAGAAGGCAAAGCTGTCGAATTAAGAGCTTTAGCTAAAACTTCTGAAGGAATGGATGTTGAAAAAGAAGCGGTAGCGTTGGATGAAAAGGCAATGTCTCTACTTGTAAATTTATATGAAAATTTAACGCCTTGGCGAAAGTGTCAGGTTGCAAGGCACCCTAACCGGCCACATTGTCGCGATTATATTGACGTACTTTTTCAAGAATATACTCCACTAAGTGGCGATAGAAATTTTGCAGATGATCATGCAGTAATGGGTGGTATTTGTCGTTTTAATGATCAACCCGTTGTAGTTTTGGGCCAAGAAAAAGGTTTTGATACTAAATCAAGGATTGAGCGAAATTTTGGAATGGCAAGACCTGAAGGATATCGAAAAGCTATTAGATTGATGGATTTAGCGGATAGGTTTAATTTGCCAGTAATCACACTGGTAGATACCCCAGGTGCCTATCCCGGTAAGGGCGCGGAGGAGCGTGGTCAATCCGAGGCAATTGCTAGATCTACTGAAAAATGTCTTCAAATTGGAGTGCCTTTAATTTCAGTCATTATTGGTGAGGGTGGTTCAGGTGGTGCGGTTGCATTTGCAACAGCTAATCGTGTTTTAATGTTACAGCATTCTATTTACTCTGTAATTTCGCCTGAAGGATGTGCTTCAATTTTATGGAAAGATGCTGAGAAAATGCGTGAAGCTGCGGAGGCTCTGCGTCTTACTGCTCAAGATCTCCTTAAGCTGGGTGTGTGTGATGAAATTGTGGAAGAGCCTACGGGCGGTGCTCAGCGCGATAAAGAAAAGACAATAAAAGCAGTTGGTGATGCGATCAGTGATCAGCTCAATAGTCTAAATTCACTTAATAGGACTGAATTAATAGATGATAGGAGACAGAGGTTTCTTGAATTGGGATCTAAAGGGTTGACCTCCTAAAAGCAGTTGAAAGTATTATTATAGCGTAAAACCCTGTAATATACCGTTATCTATTATTATCAAAATCTATAAAAATATAAGCTGTTTTGTTATTTAAAGTAATATCTGTAACCTCAGATATCAGAGCAGATGTTGTCAAAATGGTATCTCTATGAGTTGGAATACTGCCCTCAAATCTCTTAGCTTCAGTTTTGGTTCGAAACCACGCTGGGTGGTAGATTTACCATTTATTATAAGCATTACGCGTCAGCAGAGCACACCACTCGCCTTTCTATATCCATGAATGCTCATAATTTCTCTCTTTTGTCATGATATGCTTTTCTGCATCCAGACGTGCAGAATACTTTAGATGCGTGTTCCTTTTGAAAGAAATTCTTACACTTCTTGCGTGGCCCAAACTCTTCCAGATGCTTACATTTGGTCAAACCGGCTGTATTCCAATGAAAGGCCCAAGCGGTAAATATAGCTTCCGACAAGGTTTTGGGCTTAAAAGTAAGTAAAATCTTGCCGTCTTCCCAATGCTCATATTCTTGACGAGGCATTTGATATCTCAGGAGTGTATGTTCATTGTTCTTTCGATTCTCATCATCAATTCTCAACAAATCAATTAGATCTCTGGTATCTTTTAGTTTTTCTCTAGCCTGTCCCTGAAGTGGGCCGTATTTGTCATAAAAGCGTAGAATTTCTTTAGCTTGAATATCCATATTTTTGTAATAGCTGAGAAGTTTAAAAAACTCTTCAAATACCTTCTCATCAAAGATTACATTCTCTGTGAGAGCATCCTTTTTTTTTGGAACAATCATTTCTCCTGATTTGAAAACGTTCATACTGAAAGGGGATTTGATACCCTTCTCATCCATTCCATTAATGATTTTATAACCAGAACGGTTTTTCTTATTTGTGTAAGAAATTTTAAATTGTCCATCCATGGTAACGCAAATCCGACGATTTTACTTTTGCGTTACATTGGAAACTTGAAACGCATAAGTCAACCTAAATAAAATTGAGTTATATAAGCGTATTATAAATACAGCGACAGAAAGAATTATCGTTCCAAAATTTGCTGAAATCGGGGGTATAAGTAGGCAATATGCGTATCGATTAGTTAAACGCAATGAGATTCCAAGTGTTAAGCTTAGGGAACGATATGTTATCCCAATGAGCTGTGTTCGTCAGGTATTCACGAGAGATGTCCAATGAAGATGCGTCAATCAATAGTACCCTCTAGTGCCGTTTATGATCGGAGGATACCCTTTGGGAGCTTTGGGAATTCTATCCGCCATGTGTTGTTTCGCCTCAGTCAACGGTATTTGCTATCCATCACAAGAACTGTTCGCAAATATAAGGGGCGTCTCACAACCAACTATCTCAAAGCAGATAAAGATATTGAGAAAGTTCGGGTATATTGTTGACATTGTTTCGGTTGGTAAGAAGAAGCCAGGAGCATTTTAACGGGAGTATCGGTACTTCATTCCAACTCTGGAGGAAGATTTGCCACGACCACTTGAGGTCATTAAATAAAACATCCTTGCCGAAATCCTGACATCACAAGATGTATAGGTGCATACAAAACGGTGGGGTTTACAAGGAGCACAAAGAACCTTCCGCATATCTGTTTACGCATGCACCCACTCAGTTAGGACTGCCCAACCTACGGAATGAACAACAGATATTGTTGTTAATGTTGTCAGTAGTGGTCACTTATTCTGTAAGTCATTGTAAAATGATACTTATTTTAATAAAATATACGGATCAGAAGACACCATGGCTTAATCCTTAGATTATTTGAGAAAAATTTATGGTTTTACAATAATCAGAATAAATCATTTAATAAAATAAAAATTGTGGAGGAGATATTTTAACTTTGATTAATTTTTTTGATCTTATATTTCAGCAAAATTCTCTATCAATATCTTTTGGTTTTTGTGGTTTAACTTTGTGTATGATTGGTTGCCTTGATATAATACACATTCAATTGAAAAAACTTAATGATTAAAAACATATATATTGCTGGTCCCTTATTTAACGTTCATGAAACAAGGTATCTGGAAGATATTGCTAAAGAATTAGAGAGTAAAGGATATCAATGCTTTCTTCCACATAGAGATCAGTTAGGAATTGATGACTCTGAATTAGAGAAAACAGAAATGAGTGAAGCAACTAAAGATAGAATATTTAATAATGATTTAGATGCTCTTAAAAATTCTGACATGACGGTGGCGTTAATAACAGGATGGGATATTGATTCTGGAACGGCAGGGGAAATAGGATACACCTTTGCAAATGGAAAACCCGTTATTGCAATTGATGCTTTTGAACGAAGATATAGAAATTTATTTGTTGGAGGGATGATAAGTAAAACAGTTAGTAATATTGATGAACTTATTCCAGCAATAGAAAAGGTGTGTAGATGACAAATGTGATAACTGTGGTAAAATATAAAGTTAAAGAAGGTTTCGAAGATCAATTTGTAGATGCCATTAACAGTTTTGATTACTCTAGAACAGTTTTTTGGAGACTTATTGCTCTCACTAATAACGAGTATGTCAGTATAAGTGAGTACGAAAGTATAGATGACACGGGTGATGATGAAATATCTGGCTTGGAGTGGCTAGATGGTATTTCGCACATGATTGAATTTTATAATGAAAGTAGAACGCAATCTTATTCAGGTATCGTTCTAACAGGTGGAAATAAATAGGATTTCTTAAGGAACGATAATTAAAACAGTGACTGATCTTTATGTGGCGAATTATAGTAGCGTTTATCATTAATTGTTGCCCTCTTTCATAGAACTATCACGAGATAGAGGTTCTATTTTAATGGAAATAAGACCAAATGAGTTGTGGTGATCCCAGCAGGATTCGAACCTGCGACCCCCAGATTAGGAATCTGGTGCTCTATCCTGCTGAGCTATGGGACCACTCGTTTCAATTATAATAAACAATTTGTAAATGAAACTCTAAATTGTTCTAATACGGTTTATGGTCAGCCAATCTTAAGGTTTAATTTTATAATGGGGTGGAACCTGTTTCCACCCGATAAATTAATCCATCTTTCTTAAGCCCTACCCACATAACCGCATCTTGACTGCCATTGGGAAATGTTCCAAAAAAATGAGTAACTAAAATGTCATCATTTTCGTAAAGGCAACGGACTTTATCTCGTTTTAATTTACCTAACATTGGACCGACCCTATCAATCCAATCCTGCTTACCTAGTGAGCTGCCATCAGAATGCATGATCATTTGTATGTCTTCATGAAAACATTCAGCGGCCTTCGTAGCATTTCCCTGATTGAATGCTTTTTCAAATTTAGCAAATATTGCCATTATTTTTCCTATCTTATTAATCAGTATCCAATTAGATCGAAGGTTGTTTACATAGTATGTCTATCGATTTTCTTATGTTCTTTAAGTAGATTTCTTCGTTGATCTACCCAACTTACTTTGATTTCAACACTTTGACTTATAGCACTATCGTCCCTAATCACCACAGCAAACATTTCTTCTTTATATATTATAATATAATGAGTTTATGGATTAATCATTCGCTTATCTCTTGAAAACTCTTTAACTTATTGCAGGGAAGAATTACTCCAAACAACATACAAAGTTTATACAAATAAATGCATCACTTTTTTTGTTGTTCATCAGCTTTTGCTCAACCAAATGGAAGTTATTTGATTCCTTTTCCTCTGATTGTGATCGTTTGCAGAAATTTTTTAAATATATTTATATACTTGCTACAAAGTTACTTGTATGTTAGTGTTAAGTAATTGTTTTTATAAGATTTATTTCTTTGACACTCTTCCACCTAAGGGACAAGAGTGGGGCTATAGTTCTTTCGGGGTTGCCCTTTTTATGAGAAAGAATAAGTCATAATTCTAAAGGAGGAAATTTTAGATGAATAATGTGGTTGAAAGCTTGATGAACCATCGGTCAATTAGACAATTTACTAACAAAAAACTTGGAGATGAATTATTGCACCAACTCATTTCGGCCGGTCAAGCGGCCGCTAGCTCAAGTTTTCTTCAAGGTGTAACAATAATTCGGATTACTGACAAAGAGAAGCGTGCTAAGTTTTCCAAATTAGCAGGAAATCAATCTCAAATTATTTCCGCACCAGAGTTCTTAGTATTTTGTGCAGATTTAAACCGGGCAACTCGTTGTTGCAATCAGCATGGAGCCTTACCAACGAAGGGATTTACGGAGCAATTCATTATAGCAACTGTTGACACTGCTTTATATGCTCAGAATGTAGTGGTTGCTGCAGAATCTATGGATTTAGGAATCTGCTATATTGGTGCTATTAGAAATGATCCCACGCAGGCAACTGAGCTGTTGGGTTTACCTGAGAATGTATATCCTGTTTTTGGTCTCTGCATTGGTTATCCAGCGGAGAACCCAGAAGTCAAACCTCGCTTGCCAGTATCAGTCATGCTTAAAGAAAATAATTATAATTCCAATGATGAGGAAGAAAAAAGTAGAATATATGACGAGGTTGTACGAAATTATTACGCTGAAAGATCTGGAAACAAAAAATCACAGAGTTGGAGCGAGCAAATGAGTGGGCTTCTTAGCTCGCAATCAAGGCCACATATGCGCGCATTCTTGGCTCAACAAGGATTTGAGATGAAGTAATGGTCGATAATAAACTACTTCCAGTTGTAGAGTTTTTTTTAAACTCAATTGCTAATTATTTAAATGGAAGAAAGATAAGTGCCGATACTATTACGATCGTTGGCTTTGTAATTGGTGTTATGGCTGTGCCTCTAATAATATTAGGTGCGTTCAAATTAGCGCTTTTATTAATTATACTAAATAGAATTTTTGACGGATTAGACGGAATTCTTGCCCGTATGAGTGGAATAACAGATAGAGGAGCGTTTCTTGATATTTCGTTAGATTTTATTTTCTATGCCTCAATACCAGTAGCTTTTGCTCTTTTTGATCCCCCAGAAAATTCTTTGCCGGCGTTAGTTTTATTATTTTCGTTTTTTGGAACAGGATCAACTTTCCTGGCCTTTTCAATAATAGCAGAAAGAAAAAATATAATTCCAAAAAACTTTAATAAAAAAGGCTTTCACTATTTAAGTGGTTTAGTTGAGGGATTCGAAACAATTTTATTTTTTCTTCTAATGTGCTTGTTGCCTACTTACTTTCAGATCATAGCGTATATTTTTAGTTTTGGGTGTCTCTTAACCACCATATTTAGATTAAGAATTGGGTGGAGCGTGGATAGATAAGGATTTCGTTACTAATTAACGCCACGTTAAAGATTACAGCCACTAAATCAGGGGTTAATTGGAGGAGCTAAAGCGAAGTAAATTTTATAAAATGATTAATTAAATGCCTGTTTAGGCGGGCATTTTTTTGAACAAAGAAAATTTAAATCATTGGATTTTAATATGCTTTATATAAGGTGTTCTAATCATAACTTTTGAAACTAAAGATTAATTAGGATAATTTAATGGAAAACCTTTCAATTTCCGAAGCAGCCTTTCAACTCACTTTAGAAGACTTTAAAACAGCGGCCAATAGGATTTCAAGTGATGTCCTTATCACACCTTTATTACCCTTTGAGCTTTCTGATAGAAAATTGATGCTTAAGGCAGAGTGCCTTCAAAAACTTGGTTCTTTCAAGATAAGGGCTGGTGCAAATGCGATTGAATCAGCAAATAAGAAGGACCTACTAAATGGTGTTGTAACGGCTAGTGCGGGTAATTTTGGTCAGGGGGTAGCAAAAGCTGCTCAGAATAGAGGATTACCTGTTCATGTTATAGTTCCAGATACTGCCGCTAAGGTGAAGGTTAATGCTCTTTTAGATCTTGGAGCAAAAGTAACCACTGTGTCATTTTCTGATTGGTGGGGCATCATGATGACAAAATCAGCAGGTGTAGATGGGTTTTTTATTCATCCAGTTGCAGAATTGGAAGTAATAATTGGCAATGGTGGGATTGGATTAGAGATTTTTTCCCAATGCCCCAAGGTCGATGCTATCGTTGTTCCTTTTGGTGGTGGAGGTATGATTTCTGGAATAGCTTTAGCAATGAAAGCGCTAGGAAAAAAGCCGCTTATCGTTGCCTGTGAGATAGAAAGCTCAACACCATTAAAATCTGCAAAAAGTAAAGGCAAGCCTGTAAAGGTTGAGCGAGGAAAGAGTTGGATTGACGGCATTGGTTCAACAAGTGTTTTACCTGAGATGTGGCCTTTACTTGATGAGTTGGTTGACAGCGTAATAGTAGTTTCCCATTTGGAAGCTGAGGAAGCGCTTAGGTCTTTGTCTTCAAAGGCTCACTTAGTTTCAGAGGGAGCTGGTGCTGTAGCTTTAGCAGCTGCAATGAAGCCTCAGTTTTCTGGCAAGAATGTTGTAGCCGTGATTTCAGGAGGAAATATTGATTCTAAGATTTACGGTGAAATTTTAAATAGCAGTTATTCTTAAGTTAATGTGCTCTTATTAAAGTAAAGATGTCTTGTAGAAGATTATTTAAAAATCACCTTTCCATCTTTCCACTTTTCCTTTTTATGAAATTTACCATCTTCTTTATAATGCTCAAAAACTCCATATTCTTTGCCTCTTATATAATTTCCTTTATAGGATAATTGCCCATTATCGTAATAATACTCCCATGACCCATCTAGACAATCATCTTTATAGCTCCCCTTCCAGTTAAGCTGACCATTGTCATAATAAGATTCCCAAAAACCATCTCTTTTACCATTTATTATTGTACCATTTTGTTGGCCAGAAACATCACCAATAAATGGTATATCTGTGAATTTTTTGTAAAAAATTCCGTTCCTAATAACTAGATCATCTGGGGTAACTGTTTCGTTAAAACCTAAGTGACTTGCCATAATAAAACCCTTCAAGGTTAAGCTAAAATATTACTCTATCAAAGAAGACTATATATTTGAACTAAAGTGAACAGATTAATAGGTTTAGTTTTATAATATTAATTAATTACTATATTATTTAAATATATATTTCTGATGTTTTATTGATTATTTTTCCTAGTTACGTAATATCTATTCTAGTTTTAATTTTTATTCACCTTTGGAGTTTAGTTTGCCGACGTCTAATGAAAAAACTGGTTACTGGGAATATTATTGGGATAATGGCCAAATCTATTTTAAGGGAAATTGGAAAAAAGATGTGATGCATGGTACTTGGAAATCATATTACCCCACTGGAAAGCTATTAGGAGAAGGAAGTTATAAAAATGGTCTCCGTGATGGGAAATCTTCTTCGTACCACGATAATGGAAATTTGGAGTATGAAGGTAGTTTTGAAGATGGTAAAAAAATAGGGTGTTGGAGATTTTATCATAATGATGGCCGCTTGAGCAAAAAGCAAAACTATAGAAATGGAAATATATTAAAATAAATGTTATGTGAGTTCTTAAGTACGAATGAATTATATGGTGGAGATATTATTTATGTATTCGGTTAAAAAACAGATTGGAGATATTGAGTTATTTATTCTGAAAGATGGTCAAACTGAGTTTGGGGAAGAAACTTTCTCGGGGACTAATTCTTCTGAGATTAATTCGTTATTAACTCTGAACAACAGAAAAGCAATTGAAACAAATTTTAATGCATTTTTAATAAAATCCGGCGTCAAGAATATTTTAATTGATGCTGGGGCGGGGACTCTTTTTGGCCCTGTAGCTGGAAATTTATCAAAAGCTTTGAAAGAGATTAATATCAAAAATGATGATATTACGGATGTAGTAGCCACCCATTTGCATCCTGATCACATCGGTGGAATGGTTTCTGAAACTGGTGAACCTGTTTTTAACAATGCACAATTAATATTAACACAAGATGAGTATTCATTTTGGAATGATAAGGATAACTTTAAAAATAATCTAGACGATCAGAAGCTACCACTTGATGTTCTAAACGCCTATTCTAACAGTTTAAATCTAATATTAGGGGATGATGATATAGGTTCAGGCATGTTTGCAATCAATTTACCGGGTCACACCGCTGGTCATATTGGTATTATGATTTCATCTGGTAATGAGCAATTTGCTATAGCAGGTGATATTATACACGCGCAATATCTTCAGATAAATAACCCTGAGATAGGTGTTGTTTTTGATCAAGAACCAGATTTAGCACGGAAATCACGTCGTAGAATATTAGATATGTTGGCCAGTGAGAAAATTATGTTTTCTGGAGGTCATCTTTTGAGTCCAGCACTTGGGTATGTCGAATATAAAGGGTTAAATTATTCGTGGGTGCAGGCTGATCCTGAATGAATTAAATTCATATTTTTTCTTTGTCTATATTTGCGCATAGGACCTAAGGCACTTTTAAGTTACAATTCATTCTTTATTTATAAGTACAGTTATGCATTTGGTATGAGTTGTGACTATCTTTTTTTAACGACAGAATCCATGCGTATTCATTAAGAACGCTTTATTAATCATCCTAATTATAGCTAGTACAAACTTAATTGTGATCTTAATTTATGGATGATAATTTTTTTTATTGTGATAGGCTATCGATATATTGGATCTAAATGGTCTCTTTTTAATAGCGGATAATACTTAACAAAAGGGATTATCTTCATGGTTAAATGTGACAAACAACAAAGACTAGTAAATTTTTTGGAAAAAAATAAATCCTTCGATTGGAAAAAATATGTCAAATAAAGCTGGAATTTTTAAAACAAGTGGCAAAAACAAATTATATAAATCAATTTTAGAAACAGTTGGAAACACGCCAGTTATTCGACTCAACAAATTATCACCGCAAAGGGTGGAGATGTTTGTTAAGGTTGAATCTTTTAATCCGGCAGGTTCAGTAAAGGATAGGCTGGCATTAAATATCATAGAAGCTGCTGAGCGGTCAGGAGATTTAAAGCCAGGGCAAACAGTGGTAGAAGCTACAAGTGGCAACACGGGAATTGGCTTAGCAACTGTATGTGCTGCTAAGGGATATCCGCTGGTAATAACCATGGCAGATAGTTTTTCGATAGAACGCCGCAAACTAATGAGGTTCTTAGGAGCGAATGTTGTTCTTACTCCTAGAGCTGAAAAGGGTTTAGGTATGTACAAAAAAGCAAAAGAGCTAGCTGACAAGAACGGTTGGTTCTTAGCGCATCAATTTGAAACCAGCGCTAATGCTGATATTCATGAGGCTACTACTGGGCAAGAAATTATTAATGATTTTGGTGAAAAGAAATTGGATTATTTTGTTACTGGCTACGGAACTGGAGGGACAGTTACTGGCGTAGCTAGGGTTTTGAGAAAATATAGTCCTGAAACAAAAATAGTTTTGAGCGAACCTGATGTTGCTCCAATAGTTGGTTCTAACCACGCGCAAGAACGAAATGAAAGTGGTGAACCATCTGTTAGCCATCCGCATTTTCAACCACATCCTATACAAGGTTGGACACCGGATTTTATACCACTTGTTTTACAAGAGGCGATTGACAAAAAATTGTTTGATGAGCTTTTACCTATAAACGGTAAGGACAGCATTCATTGGTCTAAGCAACTAGCTATAAAAGAAGGTATATTTACCGGAGTTTCAGGTGGTGCAAGTTTAGCGGTTGCTATGGAAGTTGCCAAAAATGCGAAGAAAGGGTCAGTAATTTTAGCAATGTTACCGGATACTGGTGAGCGCTATTTATCAACTCCATTATTCGATGATATAGAAACGGAAATGTCTGATGAAGAGATAATTTTGTCTAAATCAACGCCTGGATTTCAGATGTAATTGGACCGAAGTTTAAAGTTTCAACATTATTGTTTGGTAAGCACTTTTTTTAAGAAGTCCAATAAATCTTTTTTAGGTTGTTTATATTCTAGTGGGGAATGTTCATATCGAAGAAAGCCATCTGAATAAACAATTCCTTTACTTCCATTTCCCTTATTGAGAAGTGGACCACATCCTAATTTATAATTTGAGTAATCAAACCATGGATCAGCCTCGCCAACTAGTGATAAAACCATTTCGCTCTTGGTTGCATTCATTTCGGCATATTCTGGCCAGGAGTCAGGATTGCAATTCCATCCTTCAATAACCCGAGCCTTTAGTTTTTGGGAAATATCAGGCATCTTTAATGCTGCTGTAGCGATGCCACCTTGACTGTGCCCCATTAGAATTATGTTTTTATGATCCACAAAGTTAAAGTCACCTAACTTTGTTATCGCATATTTTGCATCAAATTTTCTTATGTTAAGTGTGCCTCGATAGAGGCCACCCTCGTAAGTATATATGTTGCATGACTTTGGATATTTTGATCGAGCAAAACTTACTGGTGCAATTGTTAAAAAACCATTGTCGGCTAGAAATTTAATTCTGTGATGAGTGCCAGAATGGACACCATAACAACCGTGTAAGAAAATAATAGCTGGGAGTTTTTTATTTTCTTCAAATAAGTCTTTGCCCATTGTTTCGACAGTTGAAAGCTTTGATTTTCCTACGCCATATGGAATTCGAACGATTGCACTTTTCCAGGCACGTTTCATTTCCACTGGATTAGACCAATCGTCTTTTGACATTTTCTCTGGATGTGTGAATTTTGTGTTAGAATTATTTGTGCCATTTACTTTTAATTCATTGGAGTACAATAAGATTGGGAAAAATATTATAAGATTAATAATAAGAAAAAAAGAAATTCGCATATTTCTTATTAAGAGTTTTTAATCGTAAAAATCAATTTATATTTTTTAATAATAAAGGATTGCTATTAGCATGCACAAACTGCATTGCTCTTGTTAAGGCTAAATCTAATAGATTGAGATTACACTTGTTGTCAGATGCAAATATCTCTGCACGTAAAAAAACGTTTCAAGCTATTGGTATTCTTTTATTAGCCATCACTTGTTTTGATATTATGGCGGTGTTTGTACGAATTTTACTAGAACATTATAGTGCGCAAGAACTATCTGCATATCGAAATGTAATAGGAGTAATACCCAGTATTATTTTGTTAATTTATACAAGAGAATTAACATTAAACTTTTCATCCTTGATTATCAAACAATGGCGCTTGGCACTTTTTAGAGGATTTTCAGTTGCTTTAGCACAACTGTGTTATTATTCAGCAATTGGTGTTTTGGATTTAGCGACAGTTTCCACGCTTGGTCAAACAAATGCATTTTTTGTGGTTATCTTATCTGTTGTTATAATAGGAGAAAAGGTTGGGATATGGAGATGGGCCGCTCTATCTCTTGGTTTCCTTGGGGCTATGTTAATTCTAAGGCCTGGAACTGATGCTTTTTCAGTTTATGCTTTACTACCAATTTGTGCAGCGTTTTTATATGGAGTTTCTATTTCCACGCTCCCTAAGTTTGACCGTAGTATTTCAAATGGATTACTTTATTTATATTCATCAATAGGAGCAGGCATAGGGGCAATTATTTTAGCAGCATTAATGACTGATTTTACTCCAATTCATTCATTTCGGCATATGGTACTAATTTTTATAATGTCCATAACTGGAGGTGTAGGTGTGCTTTTGATGATGATCTCGTATCGGATGGCCTCACCGTCTGTGTTAGCTCCTTTTATTTATTTTGGCATAATAACGGCGTTTATTTTTGGATGGATATTCTTTGGCGAGTTCCCAATTGATACTCTTTTTCCAGGCGTATTTCTAATCGTTGGAGCGGGCGTATTAATAGTATGGCGAGAAAACCAAGCAAATAAAAGTTGAGGTTTTCATATGATATCTGCAAAATATGATAATAATTTATGCTTTAATATCTTTCCTGTCGCAGCAGTTGGAAATTGTTTGATAATAAAAATCCTGTGGGGAATTTTGTACGGTGCAAGCCGATCTCTTAACCAAAGCTTCAATATATTTTCAGTAATATTTCCATCAGTCAGAATAAAAGCTAAAATTTCTTCATTGTTTTTTACATTTTTTCCAATCACTGCGGATTGATAAACGTTGGGATGCTTCGTCAACATCGCTTCTACTTCAGGAGGGTAAACATTAAACCCTGACCGAATTATTAATTCTTTTAATCTCCCTACAACAAAGATTGATCCGTCTGGCTCAATATAACCCAGATCACCAGTTTTAAAAAAACCATCAGGGGTCATTGCATCTTTAGTCATTTTTGGTTCTCGATAATAACCCTTCATTACATTTTTACCTCGAACCAAGATTTCGCCAATACTTTCCTTATTTGGATTGCTGATCTTGACCTCAACATCTGGCATAGCAAAACCAACAGACAGATCGGTTCGGGGGTATTTGTTTGTTGTGACAGATATTGTAGGTGAAGTTTCTGTTATTCCATAACCATTGTTAAGTTGGAGGCCGAAAATCTCTTCAATTTGCTTTTTTAAATCTGGATCTAAAGGTGCGCCACCAGTAGCTAAGTTTCTCAATTTAGGGGCTTCTAATTTTTCATTATTCTGATCCAATAATTCAATTATCGATGCAAACATTTGAGGAACGCCAGGGAACCTAGTTATGCCATCTCGTAAAAATTGTAATACCTCGATTGGTTTAAATCGCGGTACAAATTTTATAGAACCTCCAGCAAAAATTATGGGTAAGAACGCTGATGCTAAGCAATATATATGTGTTCCTGGTAAAACTCCCAAAACTCTATCGTCACAATTTAACCCGATGTAGTTAGCAGAATTTCTAGAATTAAAAAGTAAATTATTGTGGGTAAGCATTACACCTTTAGGTTCATTAGTTGTGCCTGTTGTATATAATAAAGTTGCTACCTGTTCTCCGTTGTTAATCACTTCTTCAGGCTGTTGTTCATTAATTTCAGTACATACTATCGGCCCACAATCTATTTTTCCTATAGTTATTGCTTTTAAAAAATCAGCATGAATTTTTGCATCTTTTGATGATACTGTCGTAAACAAAACACATTTTGCTTTTGAGTGTTTTATTATTGTTGTTAGCTCTTTTATCGATTGGCGAGCATTTACTAAAACACTCCAGGCGTTAATTTCGCTAAGCGCGAATACTGCGGCGGCATACATAGCAGAGTTCTCGGATACAAGGACGACCCTATCCCCACCTAAAACACCGTGCTTTATTAGTTTTTTGGCTAGTAGTGAGGACATTTCTTTTAATTTAAAATAACTGTATTCAGATCCATCAAAATCTATAATCGCTAAGGAATCACTAGGCTTGTCATTTAATAATTCATGTATTCGTTTCACTTTTTCGGTATCCTAAATACTGTGAATTAAATCGATTTTTGATTTGAACTAAATTGATTAACAAATTCTTATCTTTTTGTTGAAAATGGTAGCTTCTTCTTTTGAAGAGTGTCAACATATATGGGATAGAGATTATGATAAATTAATATAGGCAGGGAGTAATTATGAAAGGCATGATGATGCATCGTCCGTTAAGAATAGCGGATATATTGACTTTTGGTGAAGAAGCCCACGGTGATGCTGAGATAATATCGGTAACTGTAGAGGGCGGCATTCACAGAACTACATATGGTGAAACTGCCCCGCGTGTAAGAAAACTGGCTAATGGATTGCAATCTCTAGGTGTTAAATTAGGAGACAGGGTGGCAACCTTAGCTTGGAATGGCTACCGTCATTTTGAACTTTATTATGCGATTTCAGGTATTGGTGCAGTTTGTCATACGGTGAACCCACGCCTTTCTGCTGAGCAAATGATTTATATTATAAATCATGCTGGGGATTCTATAATATGTGTGGATTTAACATTTGTTCCTATATTGGTGGCTATAAGGGACAAACTTCCCTCTAATATGAAGTATATAATAATGACTGATCGGGGTCATATGCCTGATACAGTTTTAGAAAATACTTTATGCTATGAGGAGATCTTGGAAACAGGAGAGTCAAATATTGAATGGCCTGAGTTTTCAGAAGAAACTGCCTCTAGTTTGTGTTATACCTCTGGAACGACGGGTAATCCTAAAGGATCTTTATACACGCATCGATCTACAGTCTTACACTCTCTTACAGCAGGCATTTCATTTCCAGAAACCATGCGGGCAGGTGTTAGAATATTACCAGTTGTACCTTTGTTTCATGTAAATGCATGGGGTTTAGCTTACGCTGCACCACTTGTTGGAGCTTCGATCATCTTTCCTGGACCCAATCTTGATGGGGAAAGCATTTTCGATCTGATGGATAATGAAAATGTTTTTTCCGCATGGGGGGTGCCAACAGTTTGGTTAGGACTTCTAAGTGAAATTAAAAACCGTGGTCGTATTCCTAATGGTTTTGGTGAAGTTATCATTGGTGGTTCTGCTGTGCCGAGGTACATGGTTGAATCATTTGAAGAAATGAGCGTTTCGGTTTGTCACGCTTGGGGTATGACCGAAATGAGTCCAATCGGGACCAATGGGAGATTATCACCAGTACATTCTAAATTACCACTTAAAGAAAGAATTGATTTAAAGGTGAAACAGGGCCGTCGTGTTTATGGTGTCGAATTGAAAATTGTAGATGAATCTGGAAATAGAGTTCCACATGATGGTGTATCTAATGGTGAACTTTATGTTCGAGGTAATATGATCATATCTGACTATTACAATAATCCAGAAGCAACTTGTGATGCCATGGATGCCGATGGCTGGTTTGGAACCGGAGATGTAGCTACCATTGATTCAGATGGATTTCTTACAATAACTGATAGAGCCAAAGATTTAATTAAATCTGGAGGTGAATGGATTAGCTCAATCGATGTTGAAAATATGGCGATGGGACATGATGATGTTTTAAATTGTGCGGTGATAGCGATACCTGATCCAAAATGGGATGAGCGACCTTTGCTAATTGTTGTTCCAAATCCTGATGTAAAGCCAGATGCAAAAAATATCTTACAACATCTGAGTAAAAATTTAGCAAAATGGCAGGTGCCAGATAATGTTGTTTTTGTTGAAAGCTTACCTTTAACGGCAACTGGAAAAGTTTCAAAGTTAACCTTGAGAAAAGAATATAGTGGTAATAATTGATATAAAATTATTAAGGTTTTCTTAATTACCAGATCTGCAATCAATAAATGGGGATAGTTTAAATGGCTATAAGTTCTGCAGAAAAACTTGGATTTGATCCAACCAGATTAGACAGAGTAACAGACTGGATGCAGCGTTACGTTGATGAAAAAAAATTTCCTGGCAGCTCTGTTTTAATCAATAGAAATCAAAGTGAAGTTTTTTATTCTGATGTTGGCAACCGAGATGTTGAGAATGGGCTGCCATTTGAAAGAGATACTATTGTAAGAATTTATTCTATGACAAAGCTCATAACCTCTGTTGCGTTAATGAGGCTTGTAGAAAAAGGAACTTTTCCCCTTGAAGCTCCAGTATCAGAGTTTATTCCTTCGTTTAAAAATATGAAATCTTTGATACCAAATGCTAAATCAATTGATCAGACTGAACCATGTAATACTCCCACAATACATCAATTACTAACGCATACGAGTGGTCTTAGCTATAGTTTTAATCCAGGGCTTTTGGCAGGGGAAATGGAACGGGTTGGATTAACCATGGGGGAGATGTTTGATTTTACATTAGAAGATGCCGTCACTGAACTATCAAACTTACCCCTTTCATTTCAACCAGGAACCCGATGGGAGTATTCTGTTTCTACTGATTTGCTTGGGCGAGTGATCGAAATTGTTTCTGGGAAAAGTTTAGACAAATTTCTAAAAGAAGAGATTTTTGATCCATTAGGAATGGAGGAAACAGGATTTAGGATCGCACATAAATCTATTGAAAGATTTGCCTCTCTTTACTCACCCTTAGAAGGTAATAGTTTAACTCTAGTTGATCATCGCAACACATCACCTTATCAAAACCCTGTATTATTTTCGGGTGGTGGTGGCCTTGTTGGTACGATTGATGATTATATGAAATTTGGGGAAATGATTTGTGCTGGTGGTATTTATAATAAAGCCCGCATTCTTTCGTCAAAAACTTTGGAATTCATGCGGTTGAATCATCTGCGAGGAGACATAGCTTCTTTGGGTCCAGAGAGTTTTGCTGAACAACCTATGGATGGCATGGGTTTTGGATTGGGCGGTGCGGTAGTTCTAAATCCAGGCCTCACACGAATACCGGGAAGTGTGGGTGATTTTGGGTGGGGAGGGATGGCGTCAACATTTTTTTGGACAGATCCACTGCATAATATGTCAGTTATTTTTTTTACACAGTTATCGCCTTCTAGTAGTTATTCAAACAGAGCTGAATTAAAGGCATTAGTTCATGGAGCAATGATAAATTAAATAAGTCTCAATTCACTCCCAATAGTTATTTTTAAATCCTTTAAAGAGTATATCTTTTATTTAAAGATATCCTATGCAATTCTAATCTTATTGAAATTATATTTAAGGATAGTAGTATGTATTCAGATTTTAGACGTGTTGTTACAGGGCATGATAAACATGGAAAATCATGCATAGTATTCGATGGCCCACCTCCTGAAACTTATATCATTGGGGATGGTGGTCTATTTGAAATTTGGGAATTGGGTGGTAAGACAATCTCTTCAACTGGTAGTTTTGATAGAAGTAAGGGAAATGTCGTTTTAGGACCTGAGCAGGATAGTGCCAAGTTTAGTATTTCTCAATAGCCCCGACTCTGGAGAGAGCATCAAATGAAGAACTTGAGGAAATGTTTTCTACAGTTTTTAAAGATATTTCAGCAGCTAATGATAGGGTCGATACCACTAAACATCCAGGCATGCATAAAACAAAAATAATTGATTACATAATATTACTTAAACGGACAGCAAAGCTAATTTTAGAAACAGAAGAAACACACTTAAAGCCTTTTGATGTGGTTGTTCAAAGAGGAACAAATCATGCTTGGGTTTGCACGAGTAAAGAGCCAGCATATTAATACAATAGAAAGTAAATGATATGACCCGACGATATGTTGATTTGTCAGTACCTCTAGAAGCAGGGATAGTATCTGATCCAGATATCATGCTTCCTAAAATTGAATATTTGACTCATAAGGATACGGCTGAGCAGGTTTGTTCGCTTTTTCCAGGGTTGTCTAAAGACCAATTACCTAATGGTGAAGGTTGGGCTGTAGAGAGACTACAAATTGCCACCCATAATGGGACACACCTTGATGCTCCCTATCATTATCACTCAACTATGAATGATGGCGAGCGAGCAATAACGATAGATGAAGTGCCTTTAGAATGGTGCTTTAATCCCGGTGTAAAGCTAGATTTTAGAAAATTTGAGGATGGTTATGTCGTAACTGCTGATGATGTCGAAAAAGAATTGGAACGAATTGATCATAACTTGAAGCCATTAGATATTGTGGTGGTTAATACTAGGGCTGGTGATCATTATGGAAAGTCAGATTTTCTCTTAAAGGGTTGTGGAATGGGTCGAGAAGCTACCTTGTATTTGACAGAAAGAGGTGTCCGAGTAACTGGTACCGATGCCTGGAGTTGGGATGCACCCTTTCCATTAACAGCACAGAAATTTGCTGAGGAAAAAGATCCCTCAATTATTTGGGAAGGGCATAGAGCTGGGATGGAAATTGGGTATTGTCATATTGAAAAATTAACAAATCTTGAAGATTTGCCGGCCAATGGATTTGAGATTTCGTGTTTTCCTTTTAAAATAAAAAATGCTTCCGCGGGATTTACTCGGGCTGTAGCAATCTTTGAGGGGTAAGAAATGCGCTTAGGAACAATAAAATTAGATACATCAAAACGGTTGGTAGCATGTGTTGATGATCAAAAATTAATTGATTTAAACCTAGCAGCCCAAGATGTTGGTAAATCTTCTAGTTTGTGGTTTGAAAAAAAACTATGAACAAGTCTGTGGTTTAATATGTTAGGGATGTTTCGATCATGTCAAAGAATTTTGATTGGTTTGAAGATTTTGTAGATAATTATTCAGAAAAAAATGAGGAAATTACTAATCCATGAAAACTCCGGTAAACGAATTATTAAAATTGATTGAGTTAGAGCAACTTGAAGTAAACTTGTTCAGAGGAATTGGAACTGGAGGTGAGACAAGTACA
>Ga0206679_10000081_pt1 | contig 67226 bp, 50 predicted proteins | sample M110012015metaG_FD_155464 | JGI IMG/M metagenome (GOLD analysis project Ga0206679, IMG submission 155464) | Ammonia-oxidizing marine archaeal communities from Monterey Bay, California, United States - M1 100m 12015 | ecosystem: Environmental > Aquatic > Marine > Intertidal zone | place: USA...
TTAAGGGCGCGGGATTTTGAATCCCGTGTGTCTACCAATTCCACCACACTGGCATTCTCTATCTGCATCAACTTCGGCAGGGCGGCGATTATAGCAGTGATCAATAGTGGGTCAACAGATTTAAATGAGATGAGCCGGTGAATGCAATCTCCAACGTGTCATTGTAAATATTTTGGCGCTTTAGGCGTAATTTCTATACCCTTGCGAGCCAGAACGTAATCACTTTTAAAAAAATGTTATGCGACGTGACCATTTCCAATTTGAACTACCTAATGAGTTGATTGCTCGTCAGCCTGCTGAGCAGCGCCAAGGTAGTCGGCTTTTGTTTTTAGATGGAGCAAAAAATCACCTAAAGCATGAGCAGTTCGCTGATTTTTTAACCCATATAGAGAGCGGTGATTTAATTGTATTTAATAATACTAAAGTCATTCCGGCTCGACTCTATGGCCAAAAGCAAAGTGGCGGCAAGATCGAGGTTTTGGTGGAGCGGTTAGTAAGCAGTCATGCCGTGCAGGCTCATGTGCGCGCCAGCAAATCTCCAAAGCCTGATACTCACATGGTCTTTTCAAAAGATTTTAGTGCCCAGATGACGGGTCGGGCTGATGATCTATTTGAATTAACTTTCAATAGGCCAGTATTAGAGGTTCTAGAGTCTATTGGACATATGCCGTTGCCTCCATACATTGATCGAGAGGATACCGAAGCGGACAAGTCTCGTTACCAAACAGTTTATGCTGATCAGTTGGGTGCTGTTGCGGCACCCACCGCAGGGCTTCATTTTGATGAAAAAATGCTTGCTGATATTGAAGCCAAGGGCGCCCAAGTTGCTTTTGTAACCTTACATGTGGGTGCGGGGACCTTTCAGCCAGTGCGAGTGGACAATATTAGCGATCATCAGATGCATTCAGAATGGTTGCATGTGAGTGAGGCTGTCACTGATCAAGTCTTGCAAACCAAGGCCAATGGTGGCCGAGTGATTGCTGTGGGAACAACAAGTGTAAGATGTCTAGAAACCGCAGCGCAAAATGGTGAGATTGCTCCTTTTGAGGGGGATACGAATATTTTTATATATCCAGGTTATCGATTTAATGTTGTTGATGGTTTGCTGACTAATTTTCATTTATCAGAATCCACACTATTAATGTTAGTCAGCGCATTTGCTGGATATAAGCCTATAATGGCCGCCTATCAGGAGGCAGTATCAGAGCGATATCGTTTCTTTAGTTATGGCGATGCTATGTTTTTACTGCACAACCCCAATGCTAATCAGGATATACCCCAATGAGCCGCGAATGTTTTATGCAATTTAAGGTGTCTGCTACCGACGGAAAGGCACGTCGAGGTGAGATGCAGTTTCCTCGCGGTGCTGTTCAAACACCTGCGTTTATGCCGGTGGGGACCTATGGCACAGTCAAGGGAATGTTACCCAAAGACATAGAAGAGATTGGCGCGGAAATGATTCTTGGTAATACCTTTCATTTGATGTTGCGCCCAGGTACCGAGGTTGTCAAAGCCCACGGAGATCTGCATGATTTTATTCAGTGGCAGGGCCCTATTTTGACTGATTCTGGTGGTTTTCAGGTATTTAGTTTGGGCGATATGCGCAAGATCACTGAAGAAGGTGTTAAGTTTAAATCCCCTATTGATGGCAGCCCGGTATTTATTGATCCAGAAACTTCAATGCAGGTTCAGCGCGATTTGGGTAGTGATGTGGTCATGATTTTTGATGAGTGCACGCCTTATCCAGCTACGGAAAAAGAGGCTGAGGACTCGATGCAGTTGTCACTGCGCTGGGCCCAGCGAAGTAAAGCGGCTCATGGTAATAACCCCTCTGCTCTTTTTGGCATTGTGCAGGGCGGTATGTATGAATCCCTGCGTGATATTTCATTGGCGGGTTTGGTCGATATTGATTTTGACGGCTATGCCATCGGTGGTCTGTCGGTGGGAGAACCAAAAGAGGATATGCTAAGAGTTCTCGATCATCTCGCTGATACCATGCCTGCGGATAAGCCTCGATATCTCATGGGCGTTGGAAAGCCAGCTGACTTGGTAGAGGGTGTGCGCCGGGGTATCGATATGTTTGATTGCGTGATGCCAACTCGAAATGCCCGCAATGGCCACCTGTTTACGAGCACTGGCGTGATTAAAATTCGTAATGCCAAGCATCGACATGATACTCAACCATTGGATGCTGAGTGTGACTGCTATACCTGTACAAACTTTAGTCGCGGCTATCTCCATCATTTAGAAAAATGCGGGGAAATGCTCAGTGCTCAGTTAAATACTATTCATAACCTCCGTTTTTATCAAACTTTAATGGCAGGCCTTCGTGACGCTATTGCGCAGGGAAAATTAGACTCTTTTGCTGATGAGTTTTATCGCAAACAGGCGATTGGTGATGGTGGGGGTTTAAATACTTAAATCTGCCCCTATTTAAGAAGGAATACCGCTATAATGCGCCGCAAGAATATAAGGACCCCTTAGCTCATGCTTAATAAGTTCCCCCTGTGGAAGAATATGATGATTCTTCTGGTGATTGTCTTCGGGCTCACCTACGCAGCCCCTAACTTCTATCCTCCGGATGCTGCTGTTCAGTTATCTGGTCAGAGTGGTGCCATGGCCATTGATGAAGTTGTTCTCAAAAAAGTAGAGGGTGCCTTAGCGGAAGGTAATATCGAGTACTTTGGCGGTGAGGCTGACGGTGAGAGTGCGTTAGTCAGAATAAAAGATAAAGATCTCCAGCTCAGGGCTAAGGAGCTAATTCAAGCTGAGATGGGTGGCGAATATATTGTTGCACTTAATTTAGCCCCTACCACCCCTGATTGGTTGAGTAGTCTGGGTGGAACACCCATGAAATTGGGTCTAGACCTTAGTGGTGGAGTGCACTTCTTACTTGAAGTAGATCTGGATTCTGCCTTGGCGGTTCGTCTCGAGGGTGATCTTGGAGAAATAAAAACCGCGCTTAGAGATGAGCGGATTCGCTATCGTAGTTTAGAGTTGAAAGGTAATCAGATTATTGGTCAGTTCCGTGATGCTGATCAGATAGCAAAGGCGATGACAATAGTTCGCACCAATTTTAGAGAGCTTCAGCCACAGAGTGCTCCGGGTCAAAATCCACTATCCATGGTGCTTAAACTCAGTGAAGTGGCAACCAATACCCTAGAAGATAACGCGATCAAACAAAACCTAACTTCGCTGCGTAATCGCGTGAATGAGTTAGGTGTCTCTGAACCACTAGTTTCCAGGCAGGGTAAAAACCGTATTGTTGTTGAATTGCCTGGGGTTCAAGATACCGCTGAAGCAAAACGAATTATTGGTAAGACCGCTAACTTAGAATTTCGGCTAGAGTCTCAGGGCAGAGGCGGAGAGAGCTTTGAGTTCCGCACTCCAGGGGGGCAGGGCCCTAACGCGCTTCTTGAAAAGAAAGCGGTGATTACCGGTGAAAATGTCACTGATGCCCGGGCTAGCTTTGATGAAAATGGTCGCCCACAGGTCAACATAACTCTAGATTCCTCTGGCGGATGGCAAATGGGGCACGCTACTCGCGATAATATTGGTCGTCGACTGGGTGTTCTATTTATCGAGTACAAAACCAAGCTGGAAAAATCAGTCTCAGACACTGGTGAGGTAGAGATTACACCCGTTCCCTTCGTTGAAAAGCACATTATCAGCTTAGCTACGGTGCAAGCTCAATTAGGTAAGCAATTTCGTATTACTGGTTTAGATGGTCAACGGGAATCGTCTGAGCTAGCGTTGTTACTTAGAGCTGGGGCCTTAGCTGCGCCAATGTATATTGTTGAAGAGCGTACCATTGGCCCATCACTAGGTGCTGACAATATTGCCCTCGGCGTAAAATCAGTAACAGTGGGAATGGCTTTTGTATTGTTATTTATGGTGGTGATATATCGAGCCTTTGGTCTTGCTGCTAATGTGGCTTTGGGAATGAACCTGTTGTTGTTAGTAGCCTTTATGTCTCTACTTGGTGCTACGTTAACTCTCCCTGGCATAGCCGGTATTGTCTTGACTGTCGGTATGGCGGTTGATGCCAATGTTTTAATCTTTTCTCGAATACGAGAAGAGCGAAGAGAAGGAGCTTCTGTGCAGGGTGCCATTAGTGCGGGTTATGACAGAGCTTTCGTGTCTATTTTGGATGCCAATATTACTACGCTGATTGTTGCGCTCATTCTTTTCTTGATTGGTTCCGGCCCCGTTCAAGGCTTCGCAGTAACGCTATCAATTGGTATTTTGACCTCGATGTTCACTTCTATCGTGATGACACGAGGATTGGTGAATCTCGTTGTTGGTGGTCGCAAAATTGAAAAACTCTGGATTTAGGAAAAAGATCATGACGCAAGCAAAAATATATAATTTCATGGGTCTTCGCCGATATGCGGTGGTTTTTTCTGCTCTGATGCTAGTCGTCTCCTCATGGTCTCTTTACACTCAGGGTCTGGTATTAGGGCTAGATTTTTCCGGGGGAACTCAGATTGAAGTGGGTTATGATCAACCCGCAGATGTTGGTGAACTGCGTGAAAAACTAGAGACTGCAGGGTTTGATAATCCAGTGGTGGTGCATTTTGGTTCAGAAACTGATGTGTTAATTCGCCTGCAGGGTGAACCTGATCAGAAGCTTGCAGAACAGGTGGTTGAGGTTTTGCAGGGAGAAGATGAACAAATAGATCTTCGCCGCGTTGACTTTGTTGGTCCTCAAATTGGAGAGGAACTGCGTGAAGATGGCGGTTTGGGCATGCTCACGGCTCTAGCGATTGTGATGCTCTACGTAGCCATTCGCTTCCAATTAAAATTCTCTGTTGGTGCTGTATTGGCGCTAGCCCATGATGTCATTATTACCCTTGGTATTTTTTCATTGGCACGATTTGAGTTTGATTTAACGGTACTTGCGGCTGTTTTAGCGGTGGTGGGCTACTCTCTTAATGATACGATTGTGGTGTCAGATAGAATTCGAGAAAACTTCCGAAAAATACGCAAAGCATCTCCGGTTGAGGTGATCAACGAATCCTTATCTCAGACCCTTTGGCGAACGATCAATACGTCGGCGACTACTATGATTGTGTTATTAGCCTTGTTCTTCATCGGTGGTGAGTTGATTCACAACTTTGCTATTGCACTGATGATTGGCGTGGGTATTGGTACTTATTCTTCGATCTATGTAGCGGCCACAGTCATGCTAGCTCTCAATGTTGATAGAGAAGATCTGCTAGAGACTGTTGAAGGTGAATTGGTGGATGATTTGCCCTAGCGGGGTGATCTTCTATCGATACCATCAGCGCAACCTAGGGCTGGTTAGCAAATTCCTGGAAATAGTTGAAAATCTCTTGAGGATCAGTTTCTCTGGCTGTACGCCAGCGATCATTGCTGTCAAAATTTAAAACTCTGCCTTTAATATCTAGGATAACCACCCGGGGAACACCCTCTTCGGATGGCATGTCAAAGACCGTATAAAGCTCCATGTTTTGATCGTAATCACCCACGTCGACTCGCATGATCTCATAGTGCTGAGCTAGAAATTTGGTCACTGTAAGCATTCCCATAACTGCCTCTAGGCATTGAGCGTCTGGGCACCAATTGGCCCCAAAAATCACCAAAGGTTGCTTCTTTAGTTCTAGGGCTTTGCTAATAAAATCCTTTAATTGCCTTGCCGTGATAACTTGTCCACTGAACGGCTTAGGCAGCTCAGACGGTAGTTGGTCAACCTCTGTTAATTGAATCATTGGTAATGAGCTCATGCGTATTTTAATTCCGAGTGCTTAATGGGGTTTACAACGGATAATAACGTAAAAAATTTATCGGTTAAAACGTAATATTTGCAGGTCCCGCAGCGAAGACGAGGTGCCAACATAAACGATAAATGGTCCTGAAGGAATTTTGAATTGTTTTAATTCGGTATCATAAATCCCTAGGGGGTGATTAGCAGACGAAGGGTCAATATCTAAGGTCACTTGAACTGTTTCACCCGAGCTTATAGAAACCTTTTGGAAGGCTACAAGACGCTTGGGTGGTTGTTTGGGAGCGGGTATCCCAAGATAGACTTGGATAACTGTTTTACCCTGGCGATTACCTTCGTTCGTTACTGGTAGGTTGACTGTATAGGTATCTTTGCTAGTGTTGTATACGAGGCTTGCATCACCTACGCTAAATTCTGTGTAGGATAATCCGTGACCAAATGGGAACGCTACGCAGGGGTTACTTAAGTCCTTTCGCAGAGCGCATTTACCACTAGCATTACTATCATACCAACGATATCCAATCTTTAGGCCTTCCTTGTATTCCACCAATGCTTTGTCCTCGAAAACAAGGGGAGGGAAGACAGTTATATCTGTGGTATCTACCCATCCGTTGGCCTTGGCAGACGTGCCAGGAAAATGAATAGCATCTTTTGCAATAGTATCTAAGAATCCTTTGCCAGCAATAGGGAAGGTCACAGGGGTTTTGCCACTTGGATTGACTGATCCAAATAAGACATCTGCCACTATATGACCGTCTTCCTGTCCGGGAAACCAAACCTCCAAAATCGCGGGCCCAGAATTCCCCAGCAGAGCCCCTGAATTAGGTATGGCAATACCTGCATTGTCTTTCAAAACTACTGCGGTCTTTTTGAACATATCTCCAGTGGCGGCAAGTATCATTTCTATCATAGCGATCGTTTGGCTGTTGCGCTCTGGATTTAAGTCTTTCCCATCGGTACGAGCGAGACTGGTAATTTTATTGGGTGCGTCTGTATACCAATCTAAGGTGTCTCCTAAACTCAGGGCTGCATTCAGACCTATTTCATCAGCAAAGGTGGCGCGATCGGCGCCCTCTTCAGCGATGCTGCCAGCCATTATGATAACTGCATCGGCTTGTTTAGCGGCTTCGATAGCTTGATCAATATTAGAGTTATCATCATCCACTAAGGTAAGTTCTATTTTGGCCTCTGTATTTCCTAATTCTTGAAGTACATTCTTTATTCCCTGGAGAGGTGGCACGGTGTAATGAGGGACTACATCTGAGCTGCCGCCACCAGCGCCCATCGGGCGGCCAACCATGACACCTCCCGCAACAGCCTGTTGAGCATAGACCTGAGTCGCTTTGCCAATGAGCGCTACGCTTTTTATACTATTAGAAAAAGGTAGGGTTTGGTTATTTTGTAAAAGCACGGCAGAGGCACTACCCATGGCTCGCGCTTTTCTACCTCCTTCCTCGATTGGCAATGGTTTTTGGACTAGTGGCCGCTCGAATATTCCTAGCTTAAACATCTGTTGGTAGCGCCGTCCAAGGGCTATATCTATATGCTTTAGGGTTAATTCATCCTTTGCGAGTGCCTTATCTAGTCTTTCTGGTGACCAGAAAGAGGGAATTGGCATGAGGTGGTCAAGTCCGGCAACGAGAGACTTCGCGGTACTTTTTACGGCAAAAAAATCTGACTGTACATAACCTTTGAAACCCCACTGTGTTCGCAAAACGTCGGTGAGTAAGGTCTTGTTTTCACACGCTTGGCTGCCGTTGAGGTCATTGTATGAGCACATTAATGAGGCCACTTCACCTTCTTTTACCGCCATTTCAAATGGCAGTAGATAGAGTTCATGAAGAACCTGCTCATCAATAGTCTGAGATACGTTGTGCCGATTGGTTTCTTGTTCATTTGCGGCGAAATGCTTTGCCATGGCGATTATGCCAGCATCTTGAATCGTTTTAATCTCAGTGACAGCGATGCTTCCTGTTAGGTATGGATCTTCACCTTTATATTCAAAATTTCTACCGAGTACCGGGTTGCGAGCTAAATTAACACCTGGCGCCTCGAAAACATGCAGAGCCATTGCGTGAGCCTCTTGAGCAATGACTTCACCAAAGCTCCGAGCCACATCATGATCAAAGGAGGCGGCAATACCTATCGCTGATGGAAGCGCGGTAGCTTTAGCAGAGGAAGGGTGTGTATAGGCTGCAAAGGGATTTTGTTTTTGATTGGCAATACTAGGATCAACACAATCATTTTGGCCAATACCTACAGGTCCATTGGTGATTCGCAATGTTGGAATACCTAATTCTTTTATACCTCGAACGTGCCGAGCACCAAAACACTGGGGCAGTTCAGGAATGATTTCAGGAGCATTACCCACTAATTGCTGTTGTTTTTGTTCTAAAGTCATAGCCTGAAGCAAAAGCTCTGTTCTGGCTTCTGGGGTCAGATTAGTATCTAGCCAGCGGGGTTGATTAGCTTGAGTGATTTTGTTTTGACTGCAGGCAGTAAATAATAGCACTAGAGTAAACCCCAAAGAGCTTATCAATGTTAGGTTAGCTGATGTTCTTAACATTCTCTAATCCTGCTGGTTAGCTTCCTATCTTAGTATTCTAATATAATTTACCAATACCATCTTTTAGGTATGCGTTATGACCACCAAGGGTAGAACGGAGGCATGTCGGTAGAAGCTTTCTCAGGAAAATCGGGCGCGCGCTTTTCAAGAAAAGCATCTACTCCTTCCTTGCCACTATTTCTACTCGCATAAAAAATAGCTAATGAATCCACTTCATGAGCTTTAACTGGGTGATCTTGGGCTCCGTTTCGGTAAATCATTTGCCTTGTCAGTGCCATGGAAACTTGGCTGAAATTCACCATTCGAGCTGCTAGTGCATAGGCTTCATTTAAAAGATCTTCCGGAGGATACACCGCCTTTACAAAGCGTTCCTTGAGTAGCGTATCTGCGTCTAGTATTTCGGCGGTATAACACCACTCTAGGGCGGTTTGAATGCCCACGAGCCGGGGCAAAAACCAGCTTGAACAGGCCTCCGGAGTAATCCCAATCTTGTTGAATACAAAGCCAACTCTAGCTTTTTCTGATGCTAGTCGAATATCCATCGCGCAGGCCATGGTTGCACCGATGCCAACTGCAGCACCGTTAATAGCACCTATTATTGGTTTTTTACAGTCATACATCGCGAGCACCACTTGGCCGCCAGAGTCGCGTACTCCATTTTCAATATCTTCATCATCAAAGCGATCACGGATATCCTCTATGGTTGGATTTAGGTGTTCATTGAGACCAAACACATTTCCAGCGCTGGTTAAATCCATTCCAGCGCAGAATGCTCTTCCCGCGCCAGTAACTACTATTGCCCCGACCGCATCGTCATTACTAGCTCGGTTAAAGGCATCGATTAATTCGTGACTCATTTCGATAGTAAATGAGTTTAAGTGGTCAGGACGGGACAGTGTTAACGTTAAAATAGAATCTAGCGTTGTATAGTCAATAGTCTTGTAAGTCATAGTGGTCTCATAGAGATCTTTATTGTTAGTGGTTGAGAGTATATAGCTCCGATACGGCGAATTTAAGACATGTTTTAAATTAAGATTTTTGTGAGCATATCCCGCCAGGGGTATCCTCAGGCTTACTAATCTGACATACAATCTTTGCTGAGGTTAACGAATAGGCCAATTAAAGCTATGTTGAAGAAACTATTTAAACATTCTGGTAATGCAAAGAGTCACCAGTTCTATGATAGAGCAGGAGTGACCAAGGAGCAGTTTGATGCTCAATGGATGCCGTTTACGGGCAATCGTGAGTTTAAACAAAATCCTAGAATGATTGTTGCTGCCGAGGGCAGATATCTTACTGCTGCGGATGGGCGGAAAATATTTGATGGATTGTCGGGCCTCTGGACAACTGGCCTAGGGCATTGTCGACCAGAAATTGTTAAGGCTATTTCAGAGCAGACAGCCACCCTAGATTTTTTTAGTGGTTTCCAATTCGGACACCCTAAGGCATTCCAATTAGCTGAGCGAATTACGCAGTTTATGCCTGAAGGCCTCAACCGTGTATTTTACACGGGGTCAGGTTCCGAGAGTGCTGACACCTCCCTTAAAATGGCTCGAGCATATTGGCGCAAAAAAGGTATGGCCTCTAAGACAAGGTTGATAGGACGTGCTAAAGGCTACCATGGGGTTAACTTTGGTGGAATTAGTGTTGGAGGAATCGTGGGAAACCGGGCAACGTTTGGTCAGACTATTGAATCTGACCATCTTGCCCACACAATGTTGCCTGAAAATACGTTTAGCCGCGGGATGCCGGAGCAGGGCGCTCATTTAGCTGACGAGCTATTGTCTATGATTGCTCTGCATGACTCGAGCAATATTGCTGCAGTTATTGTGGAGCCAATGGCAGGGTCTGCTGGAGTAATACCTCCGCCTGTTGGTTATTTAAAAAGACTGCGAGAGATCTGTGATCAGCATCAGATACTGCTTATTTTTGATGAGGTAATCACAGCTTTTGGTCGGGTAGGAGCAGCTACGGGGGCTGAAGAATACGATGTGGTGCCTGATATTATTAATGTGGCGAAGCAATTGACTAATGGTTCAGTACCCATGGGAGCTGTGATTGCTAAACAAGAAATTTATGACACTTTCATGGATGGAGGTGGCCCTGAATACATGGTTGAGTTCCCTCATGGTTATACCTATTCAGGACATCCGTTAGCATGTGCTGCAGGTTTAGCTACTTTGGATTTGCTTGAAAGAGAAAATAGTTTTGACCAGGTTGCCACCATGGCGCCTATTTTAGAAGAGGCGATACATGGCCTTAAGGGCTCTAAACATGTGGTGGATATCCGTAATTATGGGTCTGCTGCGGGTATTACTCTGGCTGCAGTTCCTGGTGAGCCCGCGAAGCGTCCTTTCGAGGCTGCAATGAAATGCTGGGAGAAAGGATTTTATGTGCGTTATGGCGGGGACACACTGCAATTAGGCCTTCCTTTTTCTACGACACCTAAAGAGATAGATTTACTAGTTAACGCGATGGGCGACGCTATCAACGAGACCGACTAACGGTCTCGTGTAGCATAGTTTACTTTCGACCCGATACTTAAGGATTTCAGGATTCTTGGTCCTTCGATTCAGGTGTTGTGGTATCTTCGGTCTCTTTGAGTAGGTCGGGGTTCCAAGTATAAATTTTCTTAATGAAACAACGGTCAAGTCCAGAGAGGCCATCGGCGATAATAATTTCATCACCGCGCCCAAGACAAGAAGAGCCTCGCGTTCGCGTTGCGACATTATTCATTGCGCGAGAAACGTCACAGATACCTGATAAATCCAGTCGGTATTCATCTCTGACGCCCTTAGTAAGAATCACAGATTGTCTCTCCCCTTTAATTTCACGCCAGCCGTTAATCGAGCTTGCAAAGCAGATACGCTTAACTTCTTCTCCTTGACGGATGTCGACGGTCTTTGGGGTAGAGTCAGTTTTGGTAGACGTGGTACAACCTACTAAAAAGACGACAAAAAATACTGCAGATATTATTTTTTTCATCACTTACTCCTTTTTAAAACTTCGAGTTGGATAACATTCAATCACAAAATGTAAATTATATCTGAGATATACGTCACCTATAAAAAAACTAGATTTCCGGTTTTTCTTTTAAATGATGGCCCAGTGGGAGTTCAGTTTTGTAGCAAATAGGTTTCAATGAAAAGCTGCTTTTTACATGGCTTATGCCCTTGAATTGAGTCAGGCGTTGATCAAGAAATTCCTGATAGCTTTGCAAATCTGGCGTAACCACCCTGATTAAGTAATCGAATTCTCCAGTCATTAGATAGCACTCCATAACTTCTGGCCATGAGGTTACTTGTTTAGCAAAGTCATCCAGTTCTTTTTTAACTTGATGATCTAGGGTGACCTGAATAAACACAGTCACCGGTAAGCCGACTTTGTTGGGATCTAACAGACTGACGCGCCTGCTAATATATCCTTTATCTTCGAGATTTTTCACACGCCTGGAGCAAGGAGAGGGCGATAAAAATACTTTATCCGCAAGATCAATGTTGGGGATTGCGGCATTGCCTTGCAGGATGTCGAGAATTCTCCAGTCAGTTGTATCGAGATTATTATTAGCCATTTCCGTTCCTTTGAGAGTCACCTTATTGGATTGTCTGAGACCATTAGCTCGATTTAAACTCAATATCACTAAGATTGCCAATTATTGGCTTAAGATAAGGGCTTAAATTCTCATTTTTTAAACTCAGCGCAACTAATACTAAGTTTATAAATTTTTAGCGCAATAAATCCTAATATTTTTGCGATTATCCAGACAACTTTGGTAGGATTTTTTTAACTGCACCATGGTAATTTATAGGCTAGAGGCAACAAATAAAATGGAATAAAAAGGGGTCTGTTATGGTTGATAAAAACTTAGTGACAAGCGTGCTTAAGTTTACGGAAACTAAAGACATGCCTATCTCTACTTTATCATTGTTGAACGCTGATGGAGAGATTTTAGAAGGAGCTCAAGAACCTAAGATAGATAAATTCACTGCTCTTAAGATCTATCGGGATATGAACTATATTCGAGTCCTTGATGAAAGAATGATTGGTGCCCAGCGTCAGGGTAGACTGAGCTTTTATGTAACCTGTACTGGTGAAGAGGCATCGGTGGTCGGGTCTATAGCAGCGTTCTCAAGCCAGGACATGGTAATGAGCCAGTATCGAGAACATGCTGCTCTGCGATATCGTGGATTTACCTCTAAGCAGTTTATGAATCAGCTATTGAGTAATGATCTTGATTTGGGAAAGGGTCGTCAGATGCCAATTCACTATGGTAGTCGCGATCTAAATTACATGACGATTAGCTCAACGTTAGCCACTCAAATCCCTCAGGCAGCAGGCTATGCTTACGGACAAAAATTATCAGGTAATGATACCTGCACCATTTGTTATTTTGGAGAAGGTGCTGCGTCGGAGGGTGATTTCCATGCTGGGCTGAACATTGCTGCTGTGTCTAAGTGCCCAGTGGTCTTTGTGGTTCGCAATAATGGATATGCCATTTCAACACCAACCTCTGAGCAATTTGTGGGTGATGGTATAGCCCCTCGGGGAGTTGGCTACGGGATTCCAGCAATAAGAGTGGATGGTAACGATATTTTAGCGGTTCATGCTGCGTCTATTGAGGCTAGAAATTTAGCAGTCGAGAAGAATACGCCAGTGATCGTCGAGACGATGAGCTATCGCCTCGGCGCTCATTCTACCTCTGATGACCCAACAAGTTATAGAACTTCAGAAGAAGAGGAAATGTGGCGTCAGAAGGATCCTATTGAGCGTATGAAGAAATGGCTACTTGGCAAGGGTTGGTGGAGTGATCAGCAAGAGCATCAAATGAAAGATGAATACAAGAAAGAGATATTGGCTGCTCTGAAATCTCAAGAAAAACGTCAGCCACCAGTGCTTGATCATTTGATCTCTGATGTTTATCAAGCACCACCTGCGCACTTGCGGGAACAGTATTCAGAGTTACTGGCTCATATTGATAAGTATCCCGATCACTATTTGCCGAATCCAACGAAGGGACAGGATAGCTACCACAAACCTGCAGCTCAGTTTAGCTAGGTGTAAAGATGCCTAAAATTAACTTGTTACAGGCGGTAAATAGCGCCTTAGATACGGCGATGGATGCAGATTCCAGAGTGGTTTGCTTAGGGGAAGATATTGGTGAGTTTGGCGGTGTTTTTCGCGCCACAAGTAAACTTCAAGAAAAGTATGGCAAGCAGCGTTGTTTTAATACCCCCATTACCGAGCAAGGTATTGTGGGTTTTTCGATAGGACTAGCGGCTCAAGGATCAGTTGCAGTCGCAGAAATTCAATTTGCTGATTATATCTTTCCTGCGTTTGATCAAATCGTTAATGAGGCTGCAAAGTTTCGCTATCGTAGTGGTGATCAGTTTAATTGCGGCGGCCTAACTATCAGAACTCCCTACGGCGGAGGCATTGCAGGAGGGCTTTATCACTCACAATCTCCGGAAGCCTACTTCTGCCATACTCCAGGTTTAAAGGTCGTCATTCCCAGTACTGCCTATCAGGCAAAGGGTTTGTTGCTGTCAGCAATTCGTGATCCTGATCCTGTGATATTTTTTGAGCCTAAGGCAATCTATCGTGCTGAGGTGGGTGAAGTTCCAGATACAGACTACGAACTACCATTAGGCGTTGCTCAAGTGGTGAGTGCAGGTACAGATATAACCCTTGTTGGATGGGGCGCACAAATGCATCAGCTTCATCGGGCGGCAAAGATGGCGGCGAAAGACGGAATTTCTTGTGAGGTCATTGATTTATGCACATTACTGCCTTGGGATTCAGATACAGTCGCTAAATCAGTAACTAAGACAGGTCGTTTAATCATCAGCCATGAAGCACCGCGAACTGGCGGATTTGCTGGAGAGATTGCTGCGACTATCCAAGAACGTTGTTTTTTATCACTCGAGTCTCCGATTACGCGTATTACCGGATTGGACACACCATTTCCGCTAGTTTTCGAAAAAGAATACCTACCAGATTATTTGAAAGTTTTCGAAGCGATCAAAGCTAGTGTGCATTTTTAATGGCCATAAAAGTTATTGACCAAGGGAGTTGGAGATGAATAAAGATTTTATCTTGCCAGACATAGGGGAGGGTATCGTTGAATGCGAGGTTCTCGAATGGAAGGTCAAAGAGGGCGATCTTGTTGAGGAAGATCAGGTTATAGCTGATGTGAGTACCGATAAGGCAATTGTCGAAATACCCTCTATGCATAGTGGGCGAGTTACTAAGCTCTACTATATTGCTGGTGAAACAGCCAAGGTTCATTCTCCTTTATATGCCATAGATATTGATGGTGAGGATGTTGAGCTACCAAATCAGGAAATAGAAACTCAGGAACACAAGTTAGAACTGGTTAAGCAGCCAACAAATGTGATGCAGAGTGAGATCAACAACAAGGTGTTAACCACGCCCGCAGTACGCAAGTTAGCGCGAGAACATGATCTTGATCTTAATTTAATTTCTGGCTCAGGAAAAAGTGGGCGTATTCTTAAAGAAGATGTTTTGGAGTATCTTAAGCCAGATTTAAAAGCACCTTTGTTATCCTTAACTAAGGCGATAGAAGACCGAAGCGAAGCAATTGTGGGTGTGCGCAAAATTATGGCTAATCATATGGCCGATTCAGTCGCCACTATTCCACATTTTACATTCGTTGATGATGTCGATGTCACTGAACTATTGAAGTTAAGGGCTTTCTTAAAGTCTAGATACAATGAAGAAGTAAAGATCACCTTAATGCCATTACTTATAAAAGCGTTGTCTTTGTCTATTTCAGCTTTTCCCATCGTCAACAGTCGCGTTGATGGCGATTTTACTGAACTCACTTATCTTGCTAGCCATAACATTGGTATGGCTGTGGATGGCAAAACTGGCCTTTTGGTGCCAAATATAAAAGATGTTCAACAGCGATCCATAATCGATATTGCTCATGAGGTAACTCGATTAACAGATGCCGCCCGCAGTGGTGTTATCAATCCAGCGGACCTAAAGGATGGCACTATTACTATTTCTAATATTGGCGCAATTGGAGGGATATCTGCATCACCGATCATAAATAAGCCCGAAGTCGCTATTGTTGCTCTGGGAAAGATACAAAAGCTTCCTCGTTTCAATGATGAGGGACAACTTGAAGAGCGCCATATAATAACAATGAGTTGGTCTGGGGACCATAGAGTAATCGATGGAGCCACAATCGCCCGTTTTAGTAATTCTTGGAAAGCGTATTTGGAGAACCCCAGTACCATGCTAGCCAACATGGTTTAGGTTGCGAAGGACCTATTCAGATAAAGATCATTTCGATGGTTGGTGTTATGGAGTCAGCGCGGAATAGTTATCCAACTTGTTGATGATAATCTTACCATTCTTCATAACAAAAACGGGCCTTTCCAATTTGCTTATCTCTGCTAGGGGGTTCCCATTAACAGCAATAATATCCGCTAGTTTACCAGCCTCGATACTACCTACTTTATCATCCCATTGAAGTAACTCAGCGCCGACGATAGTTCCTGCTTTAATGGCATCCATTGGCGTCAAGCCAGCTTCAATAAGGGTGGCAAACTCGCGGGCACACACATGGGGCTCCACTGCATATCCACAAAGATCTGAACCCACTGCAATTTTTACGCCTGCTCGATAGGCCTTACCGATCATTTTCAGCCAGTCATCCCTGAAGGATAAGTAAAAATCATCATTTTTACTTTGTGCTAGTAATTTACCGCTATTGGCATAGTAATCTCCTACATAGATGGTTGGCACATAAAAGGTTCCATGATCGACCATCAAGTCGATAGATCTTTCATCTAGGTAGCTGCCATGCTCTATAGACCGAGCCCCCGCAATAATAGCTTGATTGACTCCCTCTGTAGCATGGGCATGTGCTGCCACTGGAATGTTGTGTCTGGATGCTTCATTAATTGCAGCGGCCAATTCTTCAGGACTAAAGGATACGTTTCTTGGATTATCGCCCACTGACATGAAAGCACCAGTGACCATTATTTTTATCCAATCTGATCCATACTTGATTTCCTTGCGGATTGCCTTGCGAATTTCATCTGGTCCATCAGCAATCAATCCATCAGCAATAACGGGTTGTTCTGGCGACATAAAGTTAATATCACCACCGCCACCGGTAATTGAGATGTAATGCCCAGCACCAGTAAGGCGAGGTCCAAGAAATATATCATTATCGATAACTTTACGAATGTCCTGATTCGCATAGTAGACATCACCGTCACCCATTACTCTTATAGTTGTCCAACCCGCCTCAAGTAGGCCTTGCAGGGTAGATAGGCCTATTAGGGCCTTGTAGGCGGAGGAAGCTTGGAGATGACCGTTTTGATAGTCATTTTTATACAATAGAGGGTGTTCGTGAGCATTAATCATCCCCGGCATTAGGGTTGTACCTGGGAGCTCTAATCTAGTTATCTGTTTTGGTATGTCGCTAACATCTACTACTTCAGTTATTTTATGGTCTTTGACAATGATAGCTTTATTTTTTTGCAACTGATCCGAATAGCCATCAATTAAATAGTCAGCAACTAGGGCGTACTCTGCAGAATATGCCAGTGGTATTATGGTAATCGCTAGTGCTATGGACGTCAGACGTAGAGTGTTGAATATAGCCATACTATATTTTTCCCTTTGTTTGATGGTTTAATTATATACTTGGTTTTCTTGTATTAGGCAATGGATGCCTATAAAAATAACGGATAAAGTTAGCAGTTAATACGGGTCAAATCGATAATTAATCTAGGGTGGGTGTTTGTGGTACAAAGTAATCCTAAACAAGCGTTTGATCGCGCTATATTCTTGTTAAAAAACGATTCATTCGATGAAGCTGAAAAGATCTGTCGTTCCTCCTTGTCTGAGAATGATCGAGATATTAATTTTTTATTTTTATTGGGCACGATTCAGATGCGCAAGAATGAGCTTGAAGAAGCTGAGATGCTTTTTAAAGCTGTGGTTAAGAGGGCACCAGATTATCCAACTGTACAGGAAAATCTAGGGACAGTACTTTTGAATTTAGGTAAGTCAGAAGAAGCTCTTATTCCGCTTCAGGCAGCCATTGAGCTCAAACCAGACAGTTCAGGTGCATTCTTTAAATTGGGTGGTGCCCTCAAAAACTTAGGACGAGATGAAGCCGGTGATGCGGCACTTAAACACGCAGGTAGTTTGTCACCTGTTCAGGCCAGTTTAGAAAAGGCCACCATGTTATTTGTGGAAGGTAAATTCCGAGAAGCTGAGGTCTTAGCGAAAGAGCTTGTTAACAGCAATCCAAGGGATGTCAACGCAGGCTTGCTTTTAGCTCGAATTGCTATTCATGCAGGTGCTCATGATGATGCGGTGAAACTACTAAGAAAAATTGTAGCGCTTGCACCTCGCTTTATCATCGCTTGGCATGATTTGGGGGCCACGCTAAATGAACAAGGGAAAGAAGAGGAGGCCATTATTGCTCTAAGAGATGCCCTTACTCATGATTCTAAAAACGCTACGACCCACTATTTTTATGCCGCGGCACTGGCTAAGGCCGGTCGAACTGAAGATGCTGCTGACTCTTATCGCACTGCGATAGAAATTGATCCTGAATTAGCGGGTGCTCATGTGGGTCTGGGTCATGTGCTTAAGACACTCGGAGACCAAGAGGGTGGCATTGCATCCTATAGAGCGGGAATTGCATTGCGTCCAAATCTCGGGGAGATCTATTTTAGTCTATCTAATCTGAAAACATTCCGTTTTAGTGACGAAGAAATTGATGACATGGCTCAACGCATTGCTCAGCCTGAATTGGACTCGGAATCAATAACTCATTTTGCCTTTAGTTTGGGTAAAGCTTTTGAAGATAACAAAGACTATGATCGCGCATTTGAATACTACAGCCAGGGTAATCTAGAACATAGGAATAGTATTATCTATGATCCAGTTCAAACTGAGGTCGCACATCAAAAGATGAAAGAAACCTACTGTGAGGACTTCTTTAAGCGTATTAAAAAGGCGGCGCCCGGCATTCAGGATCAAGCGCCGATTTTTATTGTTGGGCTTCCCAGATCAGGGTCTACGTTATTAGAGCAAATTTTGGCCAGCCATAGTTTAGTTGATGGAACTAGTGAATTACCCGATCTTGGAATCGTGTCACAAATGATAGCTGATAAGCATAAAGGTCGTTCATTTCCGGGAGGGATTCTTGAGATGAGCGATACAGAGTTAACCAGCTTGGGTCAGGAATATTTAAGCAGGGTTGAGCGACACCGAAGAGGAGCGCCTTATTTTACAGATAAGATGCCAAATAATTTCGCTCACGTAGGATTGCTCCAGGCGATATTACCTAAAGCTAAAATTATTGACGCACGCCGTCACCCTTTGGATAGTTGTGTGGGTTGTTTCAAGCAACATTTTGCTAGAGGACAGACTTTCACCTATGACCTATTTGAACTTGGCGAGTTTTACATCGAATATGATAGTTTGATGAAACATTGGGATGAGGTGCTACCAAACAAAGTATTACGAGTTCAGTATGAAGATGTTGTTCAGGATTTGGACACTCAAGTTCGGCGTATTTTAGACTATTGTGGTCTTCCTTTCGAGGAAGGTTGCGTAAACTTCCATGAGACCAAGCGATCAGTTAGAACCGCGAGTTCTGAGCAGGTAAGGCAGCCTATTTACAATCAATCTGTAAATACTTGGATGCGTTTTGAATCACACGTTGATGATTTAAAAGAGACCTTAGAGCCCTTATTAGACCCATCTGATCCTTCGGTTATTTTGCGGTAACTGCTATGACTCTTCCTAAATTAATTGCTACATCAGTGGTGAGAGGTAGTGAAAAAGGGCAAAGTCATGGAGGTGTGTATACCATTGACTTCAATACCCTAGCTGTAAAGCAACATATTGATTGGAACAAAGGAGATATTGATTTTGCTGGCCGAGGTTGGGACCGTGGGTTGCGTGGAATTGCCTTTCACAATGACCAAATATGGATCGCGGCGAGTGATGAGTTGTTTTGTTACAGCTCTAATTTTGAATTATTAGGCTCCTATAAAAATGAATACCTAAAGCATTGCCACGAAATAAGTCGAAGAGATCATTTGCTGTTTTTGACCTCTACTGGTTATGACAGTTTATTAGTTTTTAACCTGAATACATTAAATTTTAGCTGGGGTTTGTACCTCACTAAAAATGGCAATGACTGGATAGGGCAGCGCTTTGATCCCTTAGCTAAAAATGGCCCACCATTTTCGAATAACTACCACATTAATATGGTGCATGTGGCAGAGGATGGTGTTTATTTTAGTGGGTTGCATAGTCGTGCTCTTTTGAGATTATTTTCTGATATGACTATTGCGCAAGTTTGTAGTCTCCCTGAGGGAGTGCACAATGCCAAACCGTTTTTGAATGGGATTATTTTTAATGATACTAAAAGCGATGTTCTCCGTTACATTGATCGGGCGGGGGACTCAAAGGTGTTCAAGGTTCCAGCATACAATGAGGAAGATTTGCAGTTTCATGATGTAGATAGCACTCAGATTGCAAGGCAGGCATTTGGTCGGGGTCTCTGTACAGTAAATGATCAAGTGGTTGCGGCTGGTTCGTCACCATCCACCGTTAGTTTATATGATATCCACAGCGGAGAACGTATAGCCGCCGTGAATTTAACCATGGATATTCGCAATGCCATTCACGGCTTAGAGGTCTGGCCATTTGAGTAATTGGGATGGTGGAATAAAAAAAAGGCACGCCAAGCGTGCCTTTTTTACATCAGAGTTTAAGCTCTGACATTCAGCTATAAATCAGAAGAAGCGTCTGATCGAGAAGTTATAATTTCTTGGTCGAACTATATTGTCACTATTGCGACCATAGTAAGGATCAAAGTCCGATGAATCTCTGTAAGTAACACCTCTTTCATCGCTAATATTATTTAGACTTAACTGCGCTTTCCAGTCACCCATGTCATAGCCCAAAATCAGATCAGTAAGCCGATAGTCACCATTCTCTTGCTGAGGAGCAGGATCTCCATCCCCTAACTGATTGAGTGATGTACCTTCGAAACTATGCTGAAGTCTCGCATATCCCTCCCCGCCCCCGAGAAACGGTAGTTGGTCGGAATATTCTACGTACAAGGAGTATGAGGTATCTGCAAACATAGGCAGATCCGATTTAGGGTCAAGGCCTAAATACGCTTGGCCTCCATCAAAACGATCATCAGGAAAGCTTTCTGGAGCATTAACATAGGCGTCAAAGATACGAGTTAGGCTGAAACCCATCTGCATATTCTCGCTGAGAACGGCGGTGATACTTATATCCATCCCTGTGACTGTAGCATCACCTAAATTCGCCACAACGGCTTGCCAAGGTTCTCCAATGGCGAAGCTTGGATCTGTTACCTCAAGTTGCATGTCTTTCCATACCATGTCGTAGAAAGTTGCGTTTACTTGAAGAGTGTCATCCATCCATGTTGATTTTAAACCTAGCTCCATGTTCTCGATAATATCTGATTCATAATTTACCGGCAGAGTAGGTATACCCCTGCCTCGGTTTGTACCACCTACACGATAGCCCTCAGAGTAGACACCCCAGACCATCATGTTATCTGTCAGGTCATATTGGAGACCTAATTTGGGAGTAAAGCCATCATCTAGTGCATCTCTTGGCGGTGTCGATAAGTTGGCAAACCCTGAAGGCTTCTCCACCATGTACTCAATATTTCTATCAACCTCATACCAACGTCCACCGACGAGGAGCGAAAGTCTTTCTGATAGATTGATATCCATTTCACCAAAAATCGCTTTATCTTCTCGGGTGGTAGATTGGCCTGAGTACCACCACGCCGCATCTGGAGAGATTGTTACATTGTAATAGGCCGCATAAGCACTCCAGGCGGCATAGGCCGGGGAGTCTCCATAGTCATCGGTATAACTATAGAAGTCCCAGTGTTCATCAGAGTCCATGAAGAACATTCCTGCTGTCCAGCTCAGTTTATCAGTTGAATTAGTTAATCTAACTTCAATCGTTTTAGACGTATTAACTTGGTCATTAGTTAGGTAGCCAACAGGATCTGCACCGAAGTCATAAGTTGCGTATCCAGCGTAAACACCAAGTGTATACATGAAGTAGGCAGCGTAGGATTGGGTGTCATGTTGATAAAGTGTTTCACGATCATAGTACGAAGCAGCCACGGTTAATTGGGCAAACCCTAAGTCACCATCAATAACGAGGCTAGTTTGTTCCCATTTATCATTCCGGAATTCATCGTAAAATTTAATGGTCTCTAGATCGCCTACAGAAGCATCCATGTCATTGAAGCCGTTGGCCTCAATTTTTTGGTAGTTATGCGTCAGCGTACTTGACCAGTCATCTGAAATTAACCATTTGGCAGAAGCTCTTGCTCCAGACCATTCAACATTGTTGATATCTTTTTCAACCATATTGGCATTATTTTTCAAGCCACCGGCGCCAGAATACTCATCTACAACAGTATTTCCTAAAACGTTATCAATGAAGCCTCCGTCTTCCGCGCTAAAGGCTGAGAAACGCACAGCTAGCTTATCTTCTATAAGAGGAATATTTAGGGTGGCATCAAAATCATGTCCTGCGTCACCACCTTTGACTGATGACAGCCCTATACCGATATTGCCAGAAGCTTCATCGCCTGAGACGTCAGGTTTGTTGGTTATTACTCGGATAGTACCAGTTTGCGATGATGCTCCAAACAATGTTGATTGTGGTCCTGATAATGCTTCTATTCGAGCTATATCCACAGGATAAATATCAGGTGCCATTGAAGTCATCGACATGGCTTGTTCATCAAGATAGATCGCGGCTGTAGGGTCAACGAGGAATCCGCCACCATCACTTACTCCACGAAACACTATTGTGTTCTGGCCAGCGGCAGTGGTTGTAACGTTGAGACCTGACACAAATCGAGAAAAATCTTGTAGAGTGGTGATGCCCTGCTTTTGAATATCTTCACCGGAAACAGTATCGATTGTCATCGGCACATCTTGAGATGATTCTGCCCGTTGCCGTGCCGTTACGATTACTTCTTCCAAGGATGCTTCAGCTCCCCAAGTTAGAGGCGCCATTGCCAATCCCAAGGCTGATGATACTGACGTTACAATTAGCTTCTGTTTTAGCGAAATTCTCTTCTCAGACTGGTTTGAAATGGTCATTTAATTTCCCTCAATATTGTCGCGTAAGAATCTTTTTATTATTAAGGATAAAAAGCTAATTTTAATCCTTGTTTCTTATTGAATTTAGCAAAATTTCTTATTTCCCCATAGGATAGGTCATTTTGAAGGTGCGGTAAACGGTTTTTTGTGGTTAGCATGTTGGGTTCTTACATAAAAATGTAAAGCCGGCATTAATATCTGTCTAGAAATGCTGGCAAGTCTTAAAGGTCATAATTACCTCTAACATGGAGCACTAATACTCTAAATGGCAGATGTGACGTTGTTTTATGCCGCCCGGCATTATGTAAAAACTGCAATTAATTTGATAAACATTGAATAGATTACCCTTTATTTTTAACGTTATTTAGGACCTATCTTGAGCTATAATCTGCGAGTAAAAAAACTTGTGCTGTAACTTAAAAGACAAATTTAATGAGCGTAAAACTTCCAACTTTAATAGCGACTTCTGTGGTTCGCGGGAGCCAACAGGGCGAAAGTCATGGCGGCGTGTATATACTTGACTTTGAACTACAGAAATTCGAACAGTCAGTTGACTGGAATACCAGTGAAATTAATTTCACCGGACGAGGTGCGGACAGGGGGCTACGAGGTATTGCTTTTGATCAACATAATTTGATGATTGCCGCCTCTGATGAGTTGTTTTGTTACAACAAAGATTTCGTTATTCAGTCTTCTTGGCGAAATCGCTATTTGAATCATTGCCATGAGATATGCCGCAAGGATCGAATGCTTTTCATAACTTCAACAGGACACGACAGCGTTCTAGCATTTGATTTGGACAAAAAAGAATTTGTGTGGGGTTTTCACCTTCAAAAACAGCTAGGACAATGGGGTGGCTTTGCTTTTGACCCGCGCTCTGAAAAAGGTCCACGACAATTTAATGACTTGCATATCAATATGGTTTTCGTTGATGCGACTGGGTTATATGTTAGCGGATTGAGAACAGAGGCTTTATTGCACATTAGCAATAAAAATAAGGTTACTGAGGTCTGTAGCTTACCCAAAGGAACTCACAATGCACGACCATTCAATGGTGGGGTTATCTTTAACGATACTGCCAATGATTGTTTGAGAATAATACCGCGACAAGGAAAAGGCCAAGCATTTAAGATAAGAGGATATGACCCTAAAGACGTTGAATTTACTGGTGTTGACGATTCAAATATTGCCCGTCAAGCTTTTGGTCGAGGACTTTGTGTGATTGATAATCAATTCATCGCTGGCGGGTCTTCACCATCCACAGTTACGCTTTATGATATACAAACTAGTCAATTGGTTGCTTCTGTCAATATCACTATGGATATTCGCAATGCTGTTCATGGCCTAGCTGTCTGGCCATATTAGTGGGCTACAAAGCAAAAAGGGCCGGTCATAGACCGGCCCTTTTTGTTTTGTAGGTTAGAGATTACTTTCCGCCGAAGCTTTTGACGTACCTGATACCGTACTCTCTAGGACGGTTGGTATAAATGTAATCCACATGCATTCGACCTTCGGCAAGGTTCTGTTGAGAGTATCCGCCGTAGCCTTCATGGCCATAATTAGCTCGTTCATCAGTGACGTTATTAACGAAAAACGAAAACTCCCAATCGCTACCCTGAACACCCATGTGCAGATCCCCAATATTGTAGGATGGATCATTGAACTGAGGGTATTTCGCAAACGTTCCGTCGTCATTTACTAACGGGGTCGCTTCGAGCTGAGAAAGTCTTGATCCTTCATAGGACCATTGTATGCGTGCGTAGCCGTTTGCATTCAAAGATGGTACTGGCCAATTATAAGTAGCCCAAAGACTGCCGCTCAACTCTGCACTGAGTGGGAGCCTACTACCCTCAGGGATAAAGGTGCCACCATAACTGAGATCATCGTCAGTTTGACTGTCCAGTGTGTACAAGTTAAAACCTACTGAGAGATTTTCTGTTGGGTTGTAATCTACATAGACGCTGACACCATCAATGTGAGCATCTCCGGCATTAAATATAGCAATCTGCCAGGGCTGACCGCAAACGCCTGCTTGCTGCTTTGCCTCTCCGTCAGGACACGGAGTGTATGAGGGGTCAACTAGTTCATATTGATAGTCTTCCCATGCCATGCGATAGGCTGACAGATAGAGGTTTCCTGCACCGTCAGCAAAAGACCCTTTATAACCGACTTCATAGTTCGACATTTTATCGGCGTCATATTGTTTGGGGAAAAACGGCTCGCCTCGCTCTCTATTTGAGCCGCCGGGCCTGTATCCAATGGTCCAAAGACCATAAACCATACTGTCTTCTGACATATCATAGGATACTGAAACTTTGGGTACAAACTCGTCGTTCTGACCGAATGTCCTTGTAATGCCATCAACTGTATTAGGGTCAGCTTCAAGATTTCCTGTTGGGTGCTCTTCAAAGTAATCTGTACTATTCTCTCTGTCGAAATAACGCAAACCCAGAGTAATGTCGATTTTATCATTCATATGCCAGGTCGCTTCACCGAAGATTGCGGTTTGTTCGGTGTCAGTTGAACTATTGGAATACCAATGTTCGGTTGCATTTGGATAAGCAACACCGTCGTTCCATTCATACCATGCGGCAGAAACGGAGTCTTGCCATACAGAGCCTTCATAATAATAAGCGTCAGTATTACGCGGGGTATTCTCATTTACTGTTGGGTAGCCGAAGTGATCGTCCCAGGAGTAGTTGCTCTCTTCATAGAACGCACCGATTAACCAGTCGTAAGTGTCACCTTGGCTTGAGAGCCGAATTTCTTGGCTAAACCGATCTGATTTGTCATCTTCGTAGAACGCAGCGAGGTAATCCCCTTCGATCGTGGGAGCACTGCAATACTTGCCGTTGTAAATAAAGTTTTCTCCACCGTCAGGTGAATAGTAATAACCCCCGTAAACGCCACCGTAGGTGGACTGGGCGATGCAGTAGTAAGCTGAATAGTTTCTGTGATAGTTGGTTACGTCAGTGTTGTAGCTGGTGTTGCTCTTATAATAAGAGGTCGCTGAAATAAACTGAGCAAATTCTAGATCTCCCTCAATGACTAACGAGGAGACATCATACTCATTATCATAAAACTCTGGGTTGTATCTAATTGCCTGAAGATCGCCAACGTTTGGATCATAGGCGCTGTAGGAGCCCGACTCTGATTTCTGTGTGAGGTATGAAGCTGTGGCAGCCCAATTATCATTGATTTCCCAACGCAAGGCCGCACGCCAACCAGTTAGGTTGTAATCATTTGTATCATCAGCAACTACGTCTGCGTTGTCCAGTGTTCCCCAACCTGAGGGGGTTCCGTTCGGCGCAGCCTGGTCGTTATCGATCGTGTGACCATATACATTATCCACAAAACCGCCATCTTTAGCTTTGTAGGCAACCAGTCTAGCAGTGAGTTTGTCTTCAATTAGCGGCGTGTTGATAACAATGGAGCCATCATAGCTTCCTTCACCTTCAGATCCGTTACGAAAACTGCCATCCAGAATAACTTCGGAAACATTCATTTCAGGTTTATTAGTGATTACCTTTAACGTACCTGCCTGCGAATCGGCGCCATACAGTGTACCTTGGGGCCCTTCAAGAGCCTCCACACGGGCTATATCAACCATTCGAATTGAAGGCTGCTGACCCGATGTGCTCATTGACAGTTCATCCAAATAAACTGCGGATGTTGACTCCCCTACATATCCAGCGCTAGTTGTAGCACCCCGGAAAACCACGGTGGCGCTGCCGGCACCATAATCCAAAACCGTAACACCGGGCATAAACCTTGAGTAGTCAGAAAGTCCGCGTGCTCCCATTTCCTTGAGGTCATCTCCGGTCAATGCTTGGACGCTTGCTGGGATATCCATGATTGACTCAGACCGTTTTCGCGCAGTTACTAGAACTTCTTCAATTGCTCTTGAGGAAGTCTCAGTGTCTTCGGCAAAGGCAAAGGGCGTTATTCCTAAAGCAAAACTAATTGCCGTTGAAAGTGGTGAAATCTTCCATTTAGATTTGTGGATGCTCATTTTTTTGTTCTCCCTCGCTGATTGAACATTAGAAAGCTACGCTAATGGATTACTCATAACATCAAAGTCTCAATATGAGAGTTTTTAAACTACCTCCCCTATAGGAATGGAATATTTTATTTGGTCATGCGGGGTTGGTATTTCTCGGGCAGTTCCTCTAACAAGGGCTCTAAAATTTCTATGAGCTCGCCGATGTGAGGTTCATAATTTTTCCATAAATTTACCGAACTTGCGTAGATAGGCTTGCGAACCTGCTCTGAACTGGCGGTTTTGACCGCTCGGTCTGTTTCATGAAAGCGAAGACAAGCGTCCTCAAAGGGCAAGTCACAATAGTCAAGGATACGTCGGACTTGTGTCTCCAAATCATCTACTACATCTTCATAGTGAACATCTAAAACATAGCCGGGGAGCACACTATGCCAATAATCCATAATTCGCTGATACTCAAGGTAGTACTCTCCCAGCTCACAAAGATCATAGCTAAAGGGCTGCCCGCTAGCAAAAAGCTGTTTATAACTACCAAAGGTGCTATCTAGTGGATGACGTCGGGCGTTGATTATTTTTGCATTGGGAAGCATAAGCTTTAGCAAGCCGCAGTAGATAAAATTGTTAGGATTTTTATCAATAAAGCGCGGCTTGTCAGTACGATATTTTTTGGTTCTGTTGAGATAGTCGAGGCCGATATCAGACCAAGATTGTGAATTGTTTTCACGCATGTTTTCAGGAAAATGCGTCCCGCGAGGGCTCTTTAGTTTTTGGTCTTGAACTAACTGAGCAAGATCGCTCAGCTCATGAGTTCCCTCAACATAACTATGGCTGGCAAGAATTTGCTCTATGAGGGTTGAGCCCGATCTAGGGAGACCTATTACCAGTATGGGAGAGGGATCTGCGTTTCCGTTACCCGCCTGCTCTTCTAAAAACTCTGGTGTAAAAACGTTGATAATATTGTTGATCAGCATTTCGTGACTCACTGGATCATAAGTCTCTGATTGGCGGCGAGTTTGATTGCAGCGTTCAAAATAATGAAACGCACGAGCATAATTTTTTCGCCCTTCATACTCTAACCCCAGAGCATTGCAAAGTTGAACGATTGATAGATCTTTCAAATTACTATCTAGCAATAGCTTCTCCATTTTGGAGACCTCAATATCCTCGAAACGGAAGGTTTTGAGGTTTGCTAGATTCCAATAAGGCTCTGTATTTTGGGGGTTTTCTTCAATGTTTTTCCGATGCACAGCGATCGCCTCCTGCTGCCGGCCCAGGGTTTTAAGCTGATGAGCTAAACCAGAAAATGCACCCTGATGAGAGGAGGAGTATTCAAGGGCTTTAGAATAGGTCTCAATTGCTAATTCAGGGAAATTGCACTGGGCTTGAGTGTTACCTAAAGCGACCATTGATTCGGCGATATCAGGCGTTAACTCTACAAGTTTTTGGGCGCTCTCCAGAGCTTGGGGGTACTTGCCAAGCTCCAATTGCATTTTCGACAGATCAAGCCACGCTCTAGAAAAATTAGGCGATTTTTGAACGGATCTAAGAAGAAGCATTTCAGCATCATCGTACCGACTATGCTTTGCGGCAACACCTGCAAGTAAACGCATCGCCTCCGAGTGGTTAGGATTTTTTCTCAACACGTTACGATAAATATCTTCTGCTTTTTCTGGTTCACCATTTTCCACTAGCTGCAGAGCTTGGTTGAGCTCGTCGGTATAGGAAATGTCTTGTTGTTCGGATGACTCCCCAGATATAAGTGACTTAGTCAAATCATTGGCACGTTCGATTTTGGCAATTAAGTGCTGGCGGTTTGGTGCCAACTTTTGGAGGGATTCGTACACCTGAACTGATTTTTCAAATTGCCCTTCCAGCAATAATAGGTCCCCATGTAATTCTTGAGCATTGGCAAACTTAGGAAATTTTTTGAGTATGGAATTAATGAGGGTTCTAGCATCTTCGAATCTTTTGAGGGTAATCAGAGCTTGCCCTGTCAAACAGAAAATATTGGGATCATCTGGATATTTATCCATTCCGGTAACACATAGTTCTAGTGCTTTTTGAGTTTCGCCTGACTTCAAATGCGAAAATGCCGCATCGAATAATGACTTTTTAAGGTTTGAGGACAAAAGGGCTCCTTACTTTTGATGTGTATGAGGGACGACTCTGTTTTAAGAGGTTAGGGGAATGCAAGCAAGACCGCAAATCATTGCTTTTAGTTTCTGTACATACTTCCTAACCTATAGGGAAAAATATTAATATCCTATCTTCAAGCTAGACTACTAAAAACCAGCGATGAAGTATAAAACTATGAAGCAAAGTCCTTTTTTTAATTTTTTTAATTCCCATAGAGAAGTGACTTTTCACGACTTACAGAAAACCGGAATTGAAGATACAGATTACATCCGATGGAATGAGTTCTTATTGCCCTTAGATTACGGTGATTCTGAGGCCGAATACTGGGCAATTCGCCGTGAATGTGGTTTATTTGATGTGTCACCAATTCGAAAAATTGCCATCAAAGGCAAATCCGCTGGGTACCTGCTAGATCATGTATTGACTCGATCGGTAAGCAATTCTCCAGCGATGAGGGGTATTTATGTGGCGTACTGCAATGAGGACGGCAGTATGAAAGATGATTCGATTCTTTATAAGTATGCAGAGGATGATTACCTGTTGATGCCCTCAGATATTGATCATTCAGAGCATCTTCGATCTTTTTTTGACCAATTGGATATTAACAACGATGAAGTACATATTGCTGAGTGTACAGATAGCTTGTCTGGTGTAGCTTTTCAAGGGCCACTATCGGCGTTTGTTTTATCGTCTATGGGATTTGAAACAATTGAAGAGCTTGCTCCCTTTGAGGTTCGCGACTATGAGGTTTCGCAATCAGTATTTAGAGTAGCGCGGATGGGATTCACTGCAGATTTAGGTTATGAAGTCTGGTTTGACCCCGCTGATACTAGCTTGCTGCAAGAGCTGATAAAACAAACGAGAAAAGCCACTGATCTCACCATTCCTGGTTATGGATTAACCGCGCTGGAGGCTTGTCGGCTAGAGGGTGCTTTTATTGTCGCCGGGTGGGATTTTGCTACCGAAGTTGATCCGGAGCCAGGCTTTAACCGGTCACCTTTTGAAGTTGGATTGGGTTGGTTGGTGAACTTGGATGGTGAGAAGTTTTTTGGAAAAAAAGCATTGTTAGCCGAACAAAAAGACGGTCAGAAATTTACTCTGCGGCAATTTAAAACTGACTCTCGTTCACAGATACCGGATCGCACTGTTGTGTATTCGTTAATTGACGGACAAAAACGATCAATTGGGTTAGTAAATTGTTCAGCGTGGTCGTGGGGTGAAAATCAGACTATAGGTAATTTGTCGATACATACAGAATACATCGAGTGCGCATCGGCATGGATTATTATAGATGAGCATCAAACACCTATTGAAATAGTAAGAGGGTCTTTCGTGAACTTCACCCATCGCAACAAGACTCCTGCTGTTTTACTAGCGAAGTGAATGGCCTCCAATGCCTTTGACCCCCTGATGCGTCAGCTCAGCTACAAGAGCAGCGGTATCGATTTCTTGGACGCTAATTTTCTCCCTAAGAGCCAAAGCCGCTGCAGTGCCAGTTGCTTGGCCCATAGCCATGCATTGAGGCATGCCACGAACAGATGCAAAAGCCACATCATCAGCACAAACTATGCGACCAGCAAACATTAGATTTGCAACATTAACAGGTATTAGAGAGCGAAATGGAATCGTGTAGTAATTGCCTTTTTGAACGATGGCTTCGTGGGTCATGGAGGCATCAGAACGCATAACATCGTCAACTGGATTATCACAGCAAACTATTCCATCTGCGAATTTTACTCCGCGAGCAAGATCGCTACCTTTTAGCCTGTAAACGCCGTCTAATTTGCGCGTTTCGCGAACACCCACTGTTGGTGATAAAAGCGCCATGTGCGAATTGGTAAATCCTGGTACATCGGATTGTAAAAATGTAGCTAGTTGATGGCAGCGTCGGCGCCCTTCTTGGGTAGCGGCACTTATCGCTGTTGGATCGGTTCCATCAACTCCTCGAATATGCACGGAGTTACAAAAAACACTGCCTTTGTGGAATCCTCTCATGAGATATAGTTTTGCTAGATCGGCATGTAATCTCCCTTCCCTAATTCCCCGCGCGGCATGCTGGGTAAAATAGGGGTCGGGATCACTAAAAGCATCTTCCCAGTTGACTCCTATCATGTGAAATGAACAGGTTACGCCCATAGTGTTGCCATTGCCGTCACCCTTAGAGAAAGAGACTCCTGCTTTGGAGGAAATGTCCCCGTCGCCAGAGCAATCAATAACAATTTTAGGGGTCACTTTGAACGAACCATTCCGATCAAAACAATTGACAGACTCAATCCAAGATTTAGACATTGAAGGTTCAATTGCGCAAGTATTAAGGCGGACGTCGACGCCGGATTGCTCTAACATTTCGAACATTGTTAGGGTTGCAATATCATGGTCATAGACGATCTCGGGTCCAAAATTATCGAGTGTGCAAGGGCGCTTTTCTGCAGCTGGGGGATCCATTCTTTCTAGGCGATTGGTAAGTTCCTCGAGAATACCTCCAATAATCCTATCTGCTGGATACGCAGCACCCCATGGCATGCCAGGGCAAAACGCCATAACCCCACCAACTTTGCTGGTCGATTCGACTAATATAACGCTTAAGCCTTGCCTGCTCGCAGCAACAGACGCGCCAAATCCTGCGGTGCCGCCCCCGACAACTAATACATCGACCTCTTTATCTCTCTGTAAATTCATCTTCTAAGTCAAACGCTCCAAAATTTTTCAGAAAACCACATCCAAACACCAACTCCGTTGATTGCGGGCCTCTAGTGCATCAGAAAATCGTTGATTGTCAAAGTCTGGCTGAAGATCTTAATCCATTCAGTCAATAAAAATACACTTTATATCATCCTATAGGTCGCGAATGCAGGTGGCTTTGGTATAGTTATACTCAAAAGTCTTCGAGTTTTTTAAAAGATGAACTATTAGCATGACAAATTACGATGCCATTATTGTCGGAGCAGGTCACAATGGCTTGACCAATGCCGCTTTTTTAGCAAAGGCGGGCTTGGATGTTTTGGTGCTAGAAAAAAACAGTTATGTCGGCGGTGCTACAGCGAGCCTAGAGCTGCATAGTGATTGGAAGTACTCTAATTGTTCCTATGTTTGTAGCCTTTTTAGGCCAGAGATTTATCAGGCGCTGGATTTAGGGCGGCATGGGCTAGAAGTGGTTCCGTTGCAGGGCAGTGTTACCTTTAAGCAAAATGGTGACTATTTAGGCAGCTACCATCAGCCAAGTGTGCGGCGGAGAGAGATTGCAAGGCACTCAAAAAGAGATGCAGATGCTGCCATTAGGTTTGACGCTGATTTAATGAAGTGGTGCCGGCTTATCAGAGGGTTTTTGCTCCGTACGCCACCAGATCCAGCTTCTTTTAAGATAAGAGATGCTATGGAATTTGCCTATCTGTTGAAGCGATTTTATAGTCTCAGTGAAAGTCAAATTTACGAATTTATTCGCTTTTTCACGATGTCTATTGCCGAGTATTTAGAGCAGTATTTTGAAAGCGATGTGATTCTTGCTCATTTTTCAGGCGGAAGTATTATCGGCACTGGGTTAGGTGTTTATTCCCCCGGCACGGCTTATGTTTTGTTGCACCACGCTATGGGCGATGTCGATGGTAATGTTGGTTCTTGGGGATTTGCGCGAGGCGGTATGGGTTCTGTCTCTGCAGCCATCGCATCATCCTTCCAGGCGCATGGAGGTGTAATACGGACCGATGCTGAAGTCAAAAAAATTGTAGTCAAGGGCCGTCGCGCAGTTGGAGTTATGTTAGCGAATGGTGAGCAGATTAACGCCAAGGCGGTGGTATCTAATCTTGATGCCAAACGCACTTTTTTGAGTTTAATGGACTCTGCGGATTTGCCTGCTGATTTGGTTACAAGAGCTAAGAACTTCAAGATCAGAGGATCATCGGGCAAGGTTAACATCGCTCTTGATGGGATGCCTGATTTCCCGGCTATACCGAAGGGTTCTCCGTTAACGCTAGGTCATATGCATTTTACTGACACATTAGAAAGACTTGAGCGGGCCTACGACGACTGGAAAGACGATCGCTGGTCGCATGACCCTTATGTAGATATGGTGATTCCAACGCAGTACGATCCAACGATGGCTCCTCCTGGTAAGCATATGATGTCAGTGTTCGTTCAATATTGTCCTGTGGAAGTTGAAGGTGGGTGGACGAACGGAAAGAGGGATGCTTTTGGTGCCGCAGTTATCAATCAAATTGGTGACTACAGTCCCAATTTTAAAGATCTAATTTTGCACGCGGAAATTCGCACACCCAGAGAACTAGAGGCCGAAGTAGGTCTCACCGAAGGTAATATTTTTCAGGGTGAGTTGACACTAGATCAGTTGATGTTCAATCGTCCGTTTCCTGGATATGCTCAGTATCGGGGCCCCGTCAAAAATATGTATATGTGTAGTTCCTCAAATCATCCAGGCGGCGGAGTTATGGGTGCTCCGGGAGCCAATTCGGCAAGAGAAATACTACTTGATTTGGGCAGAGCTGATACAACACCCGAGGATTTTAGCGATGACTAAACCTGTGTCAGTTGTGTTGGTTGGTGGAGGGCACAATGGTTTAATTTGTGCAACGTACTTGGCAAAAAGTGGGTACGATGTGCAGATTTTAGAGGCTCGCGAATCTGTTGGAGGAGGAGCCTCCAGTATCAAATTTGGAGGTGACTATACTGTTTCTGGTCTAGCTCACATTCTCTACGGATTAAATACCAAGGTTTGCAAGGATCTTGGATTAGATATATCCGCGCTTAAATCCTCTGAACCGCTAAATACCATTTCCCTGCAGTTAGATGGAAATCATATCACTCTTGGGTTAGAGGCTGTCTTGGGGGAAATGATTTCCTCAAAAGACCAACAAGCATATCGGACTTTCAAGCGGGAATTTCGAGGTTACGCTGAAGCTTTAGAGCCTCTCATGATGAATACACCTCCGCGTTTAAAAGATATGGATAGGAAGGATAAGTTCACTCTAGCCAAGCTGGGGTGGAGTTTGCGTTTTGGGCTTGGTGCTAAATCGATGCGTGAGTTTTTGCGTGTTGGTGGCATTAATATTTATGATGTTCTTAATGAGGTATTTGATAATTCTGCGTTAAAGGGAGCTGTCTCATTTGATGCCGTTTTGGGTCAGCACATGGGACCGCGCACACCCAATACAGTTCTTACTTACCTTCAGCGGCTGTGGGGTGAGTGCCAGGATACTCAAATGATTCCTAAAGGTGGGATGGGCAAGATTTCAGAAATTTTGGAAAAAGCAGCTATTGATGCAGGGGTAAAGATAAGAACTGGCGTAAAGGTAAAGAAGATTTGTGTTGCACATGGTCACTCAGATGGTGTTGTTTTGGAGTCTGGGGAACATGTCGAGGCTTCTATCGTGGTTTCTAATGCTGATGCCAAAACAACTTTACTTGACCTTGTGGGAGCCCCTCAGTTAGACGCTATGTTCTGCAATCGAGTGAACTCGATTAGGCAGAATGGAGATGTCGCTAAGCTTCACTTTGCGTTAAATGATTTACCTAACTTTAAAGGATTGTCTCCGCAGGAATTACAGCATCGCCTGATTGTTGCACCTGATATGCGTTATGTTGAACATGCGTTTAATCACTCAAAATATGGAGAATTTTCCCAACACCCCGTACTTGAGATTATTATTCCTACTATTGGTGATTCTGCATCGGCACCCGAGGGACACCATATAATGTCAGTATCTGCATCCTTTGCTCCCTACGATCTCAAAGGAGGTTGGTCTGACTCTAGAAGGGCCTTCTTGAATAGGGTTATTGAAACAATAGATCAATATGCGCCAAATTTTTCTAGCTCTATTGTTACGAGTGATTTACTCACGCCCCTTGATATTGAAGAGCAATACAATATTGCAGGGGGTCACTGGCATCATGGTGAGTTAAGTATTGATCAGTCTTTTATGATGCGCCCAGTGCACGGCTCTGCCCAGTATCAAACACCCATTAAGGGGCTGTATTTGTGCGGCGCAGCGACTCATCCTGGTGGTGGCATCACGGGTATGCCAGGGCACAACGCTGCTCAGCGGATATTGTCATCGGGAGATTTAGGATGAGCGCATTTGATGTCAATGAAAATGTCAGTCCTATTAATTTTAAGGAAGTCCTTCAGCCAAGTCCTTTTCAATCGCGCATTGATGAGTATGGAATCGTTCAAGAGTGGATGTCTTGGAACGGTTACAAAACCGCACGCGTGTTTGACACCCTCGCTTCAGAATATTTTGCAATACGCAGTACCTGTGGAGTCATGGATCTCACTCCCATGGAAAAGTATCGGATTTCAGGGCCCGATGCTCTGACTTATCTAAATCGGTTGGTGACGCGGGATATTACTCTGTTAAAGCCAAACAGGGTTACTTATGTTATTTGGTGTAACGATGAGGGCAAAGTGTTGGACGATGGCACTGTCTTTCACCTTCAAAATGGTGATTATCGATTATGCTCTCAACATCATCAATTGGATTGGTTGCTACTCTCGAGCTTGGGTTTTGATGTCACCATTGAAAAAGAAACTCATGACGTAGCTGCGCTGGCTGTTCAAGGGCCGACGTCCTGTGCGGCGCTGATGGAAGCAGGTCTGGTCGATATAGATCGACTTAAGCCTTTTGATATCGGATATATGACATTAAATGGCATGGAACTAATGATCTCTCGAACTGGTTTTACCGGAGATCTTGGTTACGAGGTATGGACTCATCCAGATAGAGCACTAGACCTCTGGGATCTCATTTTTTCGGTCAAAGAGCAGGGCCTTTTTGATATTCGTCCCACAGGCCTTGGAGCCTTGGATATGGTCCGAATCGAGGCTGGGTTTATTATGCCTGGTGACGATTTCAATACAGCGGAAACGGCAGTTCGTGCTGATAGAGTTAGATCGCCTTATGAGCTTGGCTTGGGTTGGTTAGTAGATCTTGAGAAACCCTATTTTACAGGTAAGCAGGCCTTGATCGCTGAAAATACAGAGCCTGCCAAGCAGCGTTTAGTGAGATTGGTAGTGGAGGGTAATAAACCTCCGATGGATGCGTTTCTGTACGACCAAAAGGGTGGGTCAAGAATAGGAACTATCAAGTCTTGTGTTTGGTCGCCAATATTAAAGACAAATGTTGCTCTGGCAGATATTGAGTTTCAAAAAGGTTCAGCCCCCATTGAAATTTGGGCAGAGATTTACTACCAAAAAGAACTTGAATGGCGAGCCACTTGGGCGAGATGTAACATTTCCAAGAAGCCATTTTGGGCGCACCCGCGAAGCTCCATCACGCCACCTCAAAAATTTTAGCGATTTAATTTCTAGGGGATCAAAAATGATTACGGGCCGATGTGAATGTAAAAGAGTAGGGTTCCAAATTGATGGGAAAATAAACGACTATAGTCATTGTCACTGTAGTCAGTGCAGGCGGCTGCATGGCGCTGCGTTTGCCTCTTTTGGCGGTGTCGAGCGCACCGCTTTTAGCTATATCTCTGGAGAATCTGAGGTCTCTTATTATTCCTCGTCAGATAGCCACCAAAGACTATTTTGTAAGCATTGTGGGTCAAATATTCTTGTGGCTCTTACCTCAGAACCAGATGCGCTTTATGTTGCGATGGGAGTGATTGATGGCAATCCTCCACTACCTCCGGCCTATCATATATTTTTGGGCTCCAAAGCGCCTTGGTACGGTTTGGATAATACCGGAGACCAGTACGATACCTTTCCAGATGAGCCAGTTTAAAATTTCAAGGAGTGTGAACATGAGGATCAATAAAGGTAAACGTTTTTATAAAAGAACATCTAGTAACGTTATCGGATTTTTGCTTTGGAGTAGTTTAATGGTAGTCGTCGGAGCCATAGGCGGTGACTTTCTGAGCATCGCTAAATCTCATGCTCAGCCAAGCCAAGGACTGCATTCAGCAATAGTTCGATTAGATAAAGTTCGGTTAGGTGGACAAAATTTAGGTGAATTTTCCCCTTATGAGCCAGAACGTGGCGATCTGATTTCTCGAGGTTATGATTATTACTACAGTGACGACGAACAATTCGGACTAGGTGTATGGGAGAGCAAACCGGGAAGCATGGTCTATCGTGATCTTCAGTATGACGAAGTGATGATCGTTCTTGACGGAAGTTTGGTAATGACTCAGAGTGGAGGGGACCCTGAGATATTTAGCGCAGGGGAAGGGCTTGTTTTGCCCCATGGCTGGAGTGGCACCTTGACTGTTCCAAAGGAGGGAGCGCGAAAAATTTGGGTTTCCTATATGGGTGGTATAAAGGGCGAGTAATTAAAATAATAATAGTTAGTCTGCCTTTGGCGGACAATAGATAGGGGAAAGTACCATGAGGGCCAGCACAAAAATAACATTACCAACCGTACTAATCGTAACCGCTTTACAACTCGGGTGTAACGATCCGACGCAAATTGCTGAGACAGCAAGTGCAACTTTGTCCAATGTTTCAGATAGCACCAGCGCCGGGGTGGATAGTTGTGATAATGCTAGTGAAAATCGTACTGCGCTGTTTGGTGATGTTCATATTCATACACGCTATTCCTTTGATGCAGCTGCAAATAGCACAGGGACAACCCCTGAAGATGCTCATCGCTACGCCCGTGGCGAAGAGATTCCTATATTCCCTATAAATGAGGACGGTGTTGCGATTGGTCGAACGAAAATTGATCGGCCGTTAGATTTTATAGCTGTTACTGATCATGGTGAGTTCTTGGGCGAACGTCGGTTATGCCGCTCATCGGAATCACCGGTTTATGAAAGCGCTTTCTGCAAAGAGTACAGATCCGATGAACGTCTGGGAATGATTATGTTATCAAATTCCGTTGTTTCAGAGGCACCTATAAGAATTCCAGAAATTTGCGGTCAAGATGGGAGTTTGTGTTTGGATTACGCGCGATCTCCTTGGCAGGACATCCAAGCAACTTCCAACAAGGCAAATACACCCTGTGAATTTACCAGTTTTATTGCTTATGAATATACAGGTACCCCGGGAGTCTCTAACTATCACCGTAATGTTATTTTTAGAAACGAGTCAGTGTCTAATTTACCAGTAAGCTACATAGATGCGCCTATTGACAGTAAATTGTGGGCTACATTGGATGCTAGATGCGATAGCGAACAAGGGTGTGACTATTTAACAATTCCCCATAATACCAATTTATCCAATGGTAGGATGGCGCCATATATGAAGCTTGATGACACCCTCGAGGCTAAGCGTAATTACGCGATTAGTCGTCTTAAACGTGAACCGATCATGGAGATTTTTCAACACAAAGGCGGCTCAGAATGTATTAACGGCTTGAGCTCTGTTTTTGGAGCGCCTGATGAATTGTGTGAGGTTGAAGCGGTTAGGCACATCGGTAAAAGTAGATCCATTATCGTTCGAGATTACGATGCGCCAGGCATTGTTATGCAGAATGTTTCAATTGTGACTGAAGAATGTCAGGAAGGTGAGGTCGGAGAGAACGGTATGCTAGGTGCTGGTTGCGTGCACCCAACCGATTTTCAGCGCTCGGCATTATTGGTGGGTTTAAAACAAGAGCAAGCCATTGGGTTAAATCCAGTTAAATTGGGTATTATTGCCGCGACAGATACACATTCATCTAATGCGGGCGGTGTGAAAGAATCAGCTTGGGTTGGTGCCGTTACCGGAGAGGGATCGGCAAAGGAAAGATTACAGCCAGGATTATTAACGAGCGGAATTGATGGAAACCCCGGCGGTTTGGCGGGAGTTTGGGCGACCGAAAATACCCGAGATTCAATTTTTGATGCCATGTTGCGAAAAGAGGTATTCGGAACATCAGGCCCAAGAATTCGACCCCGGTTGTTTGCTGGGTGGACCCTGGATGAAAACCTTTGCCAGAGCAATGACATGATTAGTAGAGCTTATGCTAATGGCGTGCCAATGGGGGCTGACTTAATGCCATCTGATGCTCATGGCAAACCAAAGTTTTTGGCCTATGCAGTTAAAGATCCTGACGGTCAAAAGCTTCAAGCGTTGCATTTAGTAAAAGGTTGGGTTGATAGCCAAGGAAAGATGAACACCCAAGTCATTCCCGTGAGTGAGGATACTTCTGGTGCGGACAGCCTGTGCCACGTCTATACGGATAAAAACTTTAATCCATCTCAATCTGCTTACTATTATCTCCGAGCTGTCGAACCGAAGACCCCTCGATGGCATACGTATGACTGCGCCTCGCTCTCTGAGTCAGATCGGCCAACAGTTTGTTCTGATGGTAGCTACCCAGAAACCATCCAAGAGATGGCCTGGACCTCACCGATTTGGTACAAAGGAAATTAGAAGCTTTAGGGATTGACTGGAACAAAAGTATGTCAGCTAATGGATTAAAAATCGGTCGCTATTCGTTTGGTAAACTCGAACTTATTAAACTTTTGGTGTATTCCGCTCTAACTATCAATTTTTTCTTGTACATTGGCAATGACATAGAAATTGCGAGGCATACGCTCTACGAGGGGAGTACCTTCTTAGAACGCACTAGAGCCTTTGCGACGACCATAGATCTATCGGCTTGGTTTATTCTATTATTTTTATTGGAGTTAGAAACTTATTGGTTGTCTGAAGATTCGTTGTCTCGCGTAGCTTGGATGGTCATTCGAGGTATTAGAGGTCTATGCATTTTGTTCCTCGCTCACACTCTCTATGCTTACGGTGTATATCTCACAGAGATCTACTCTGCCGCTTCGGTTGAAGGGGTCAGTAGTCTTTGTCAACTAGTTGGTGCTGACAAGTCGTATGCATTCAATCTGGCTTACAGCGAAATTACCGCCGAGAACTGCGTAAGTTTATCTTCTGCTAACCAATTTTATTTTATTGATCCCCCAACTTTTTTCATTGTGCAAGACGCTACTGGACTGATGATCGAGAAAGAGCTCGCGTGGGTGGATATGGTAGAGGCGATAGTTTGGATTGTTATATTACTCATTATTGAGATTATGATACGGATACAAGATAAAAATATAAGCACTGGCGCGGGATTGGTTGTTTTGTCTAAACTCAAAACCCTTCTATTTATAGTGCTCTGGATGGCCGCTTTATACTGGTTATACAGAGGCCATTTTATGTTTGCATGGGATGAGTTTCTTTGGATCGCTGGTTTTTATGTAATAGGGCTAAATCTATCAGAATGGCGAGAGGAAATTAATGAAAATAACTCTAGGGAACCAACCCATAGCGTATAGGCGCGGTAGTTGAGGGAATGACCCAAGATTAGGCTTTACCTTGTATCAAATATTTAGTGAGCTGAACTTGCACGAATACGACAACATTATCATCGGCGGAGGCCACAACGGACTCATCTGCGCGACTTACCTTGCACGGAAGGGTCAGTCAGTGCTTTTACTCGAAGCATCTAATACTCTCGGAGGCTTGGCCTCATCGCGTGAGTTCTCTCCTGATTTTCGAGTTTCCGTGGCTCACAGCTTGAGTCATTTTTCCGAGGCTGTGTCCAAGGAGTTAAGACTGGCTGATCACGGCTATAGTCCTTGTGGTGAGATACTCGATACCGTTGGATTGGGCCTCGATGGACAGCATGTCGTTGTTTCTGGAGATCAGATTAGTGGTGTAAATGCATCTGATAAAGATAATTATGGGAGCTACCTGGCAACGCTCAAGCGTTTTGCTGGAGCCTTAAAGCCATTTTGGATGAAAACCATGCCACGGATCGGTACCACTCGTCTTTCTGAAATAACTACCTTTGGTCATCTTGGAGCAAAGCTAAGGCTTTTAGGAAAGAAAGACATGGGTGAATTTATGCGGGTAGCCACTTTGCCCTCCAGGGATCTGATGGATGAGAATTTTGATAGCGATATTTTAAAAGCAGTGCTCAGTTGGGATGGTTTAATAGGCTCTAAAATGGCTCCAAGATCGCCTAATGCGAGTGTACTCAATATGTTTTACCGAATGAGCGGTCAATATGATGGGGCGCACTTTTTACCGTCCGGCGGTATTAAAAGTCTTATAGACGCGCTGCATAGTGCGGCTCTTGCAGCTGGTGTTGAAGTCAGGACGGGAACTGAGGTCAATAGAGTCGTGATCGACAGTGATGATAAAGGACTTTCTGCCAGTGGCGTCGAACTTTCTAGTGGGGAGATCATAAAGGGAGCTTGTGTTGTTTCTTCAGCCGATCCTAAACGAACATTTTTGAACTTGGTTGGCGCGAGAAATCTCGAGATAGACTTTGTGAACCGAATTAATCGCTTGCGCAGTGATGGTTATGTTGGCAAGTTACATCTTGCTCTAGACAGTTTGCCAAAATTCCTTGGCGTCGATAATCCTGCGAGTCGAATGATTATAGCGCCTAGCTTAGATGCGATTGAATTTGCCTTTGATGATGCCAAATATGGAGAATACTCAGAGTCGCCAGTGATGGAAATTGTTGTGCCGAGTGTGAAGGATATTTCTCTGGCACCTGAGGGTAAGCACGTGTTGTCCGCCCATATTATGTATCTGCCTCATGCGCTCAAAGGAGGTTGGACAAAAACTGCACGCGAAAACCTCTATCAAAAACTAATTGGTATTCTCGAACTCTATGCACCGGGTATCTCCAGTCAAATTATTGATGGAGAGGTGCTAACACCAGCGGATCTCGAGACGACCTATCTAAATTCTGGAGGGCACTGGCACCACACTGAGTTTTCGATGGATCAAATGCTCATGATGCGTCCAACATATGAGGCCGCACAATACAGTACACCTGTTAATAATCTCTATCTCTGTGGAGCTGGTAGTCACCCCGGAGGCGGTTTGATGGGCGGGCCAGGACACAACGCTGCCAAAGAAATTATCGGAACAAAGAAAAAAGCATGACAAAATACGATGCCATTATTATTGGTGCTGGACACAACGGTCTGACCAATGCCGCTTATCTAGCTAAAGCCGGACTCAATGTTCTAGTAGTAGAAAAAAATGAGTATATTGGTGGCGCCGCTGTTACCCGTGAAATGCACGATGGTTGGTTCTATTCTAGTTGCTCTTATGTTTGTAGCATGATGAGACAGTCCATTCATCGAGATCTGAATCTTACCAAACATGGTTTGGTCCTTGTTCCCTATTTGGGTACGGTGGTCTTTGCCGATAACGGCGATACCATGGTGAGTTATAATTCTGAGGAGGCTGAGTACAATCAGCTCCGCCGCCGATCACCCCATGACGCTGACGCAATGTTTCGCTTTCAAGCTGACCTAGCTCGTTACGCCCAACTCATCAGGAAGACTTTACTGCGCACGCCGCCAGATCCAACGTCATTTAGGCCCCGCGATATCAAAGAACTTCTTTGGTTGGCAAAGGAGTTCTGGTCATTGGGAGAGAAGGAACTCTATGAGTACATTCGCTTCTTTACTATGAGCGCTGCAGACTTTCTCGATGACTATTTTGAGGATGATTTAATTAAAGCCGCAATGGCTAGCCCTGGGGTTATTGGTACCGCACTTGGCGTTTACTCACCGGGTTCTGCTTACATTCTATTGCACCATGTTATGGGAGATGTCGACGGAAATATTGGAGCATGGGGTCTTGCGCGAGGTGGGATGGGCGCGATTTCACACGCTATCGCAAGTGCTTTAACAGAGCATGGCGGTGAAATTAGAACCAATGCTGGGGTTGACAAAATCACAGTGAAAAACGGTAAGGCGGTCGGAATAGTATTGGATAATGGTGATGAGTTGCACGCTGATATCGTGGTTTCAAACATGGATGCAAAGCGCACCTTTACCCAGTGTATGGACAAAAATGATTTGCCACCAGGCATTTATGATAAGGCTAAAAATTTCAAAATTAGAGGTTCATCGGGCAAAGTAAACATAGCATTATCTGGTCTACCGAAATTCAATAATGTTCCGGATAATCGCTACATAAATAGGGGAGGCCAAGGTTTTGTGGGTTCAATGGAGACTATGGAGCGCGCCTATGATTGTTGGAAACATGGCCGTTGGTCTGAAGACCCATTTATAGAATCTGTGATTCCCTCCGCTTGGGACCCTACAGTGGCGCCACCAGGGCAACACTGGATGTCTAACTTTGTGCAGTATTGTCCACCAGTGCTAGCCGACGGCCCCTGGACACCTGAAAAGCGAGATGCTTTTGGGCAAACGGTGATAAATAAAATTGAACGCTATAGTCCTGGATTCAAAGACCTCATCGTACATATGGAGGTGCGTACACCCCACGAAATCGAGGCAGAAGTTGGCCTTACAGAAGGTAACATTTTCCAGGGTGAATTAACTATTGATCAGTTGCTGTTTAATCGGCCATTTCCAGGTTATGCGCAATATAGAATGCCAATAAAGAATATGTATATGTGTGGTTCCTCCACTCATCCTGGAGGAGGGGTTTCTTCCGCTTGTGGGGCCAACGCAGCGAGAGAAATACTAATTGATCTGAAACGTCCCAATACAGTGCCGGAGGATGACTTTTATGACGAGTAGTCAGGTTGATATAAAAGATCCCTTTGCTGGTGAACGTTTAAAAGAAAGCCCGTTCCACCCTCGGCAGGCGTTGCTTAATCTTCGCGATGCATGGTCAAGTTGGAATGGCTATAAATTTGCCGACTATTACTACGACGAAGAATATGAGTATTTTTGCATACGTAATAGCTGTGCTACCTATGATATTTGTCCTATGCAAAAGTACGTCATCACTGGGCCAGACGCTGAGGCAATGTTGAATCGGATGGTTACCAGAGATATTTCGAAGCTCAGGGAAAATAGAGTGACCTATGTCTGTTGGTGCACCGATGAAGGCCGAATGATCGATGATGGTACGATCTTTAAAATGGGGCCCGATCGGTTCTTACTCACCTGTGGAAGTCCTTCTTTGGCCTGGTTGCGCAAGAGTACCTTTGGATTTGATCAACTTGAAATTTCTGATGTATCAGACAGTCTCGCTGCTCTGTCATTCCAAGGCCCTACAACATGTGAGGTGTTGAAGAAAATGGGTTTGGTAGGTATTGAAGACCTCAAGCCTTTTTGTATTTCATACTTTTCTTTTGGTTCTGATGACAATAATCGCCTAATGGTATCTCGGACTGGATTTACAGGAGATCTTGGCTATGAGCTCTGGATTGAAAAAGCCTACGCTCTAGAGCTATGGGATAAGTTATACGCTGCAGGCGAGGATTACGGTATTCAGCCCTATGGTGAGGCCGCCACGAATATGGCGCGATTAGAGGCAGGATTTATTATGCCGGGGATGGAGTTTAATGAAGCATTAAAGACTGTCCATTATCAATACGATCAGACTCCTTTTGAATTGAACTTAGACTGGCTTGTTGATTTTAAAAAACCGCATTTTAATGGAAGAAGTGCTCTTTTAGAGGCTCGTGATCAGGGTGCTGAATACACTTTGGTAAAACTCGATATTGAAGGCAATAAGCCTGCAGAGGAGTCGTTCTTATATTCTGATAAAGAATGTAGCAAAGAAATTGGTTATGTTACTTCGGCGATGTGGTCGCCAGTGGTTAAGGCAAATATTGCTTTGGCGATGGTGAAGACATCAGCTCTAGATGGAGATATTTGGGCAGAAATATACTATTCAAAGGAGCTCCGTCACCATAGTAAAGTGGCACAGTGTACGTTTCAGACACATCCGTTTTGGTCTCCGAAGCGTGCTCGAGCTACTCCGCCGGGACTCTATTGAGGTAGTAATATGAAACGCCTTGTCGGTAAAGTTGACTCGCTGCATCTAGGCGTCTCTGAAGAGACGCTAGGTAAGGAGGTTTGCAAAGCCTTAGACGCCCATTTGTCAGGATTTGCTGAGGATCGGCATAGTTCTTATGAGAGGCAAGCTTGGGCAGGGGATGACAAGCAGGCGGAGGGGACTCGAAGGCGAAATGAACGTCAATGGTCTGCAGTCTCTTTAGAAGAATTAGCAGAAATTTCTGATGCTATGGATTTACAAGAGTCTCTAAGTGCCGCTGATCTTGGAGCAAACCTATGCTTGTCTGGAATACCGAAGTTATCCCATTTGCCAAAAGGAAGTATTATCCGATTTCCCTCGGGGGCTGAACTCATTGTCGAGGAATACAATCCACCATGTTTGGATATGGGGAAATATATAGCAGCACATTACAGCACCAATAGTGGCGACATGCTGTCTGATGCAGCATTTTCTAGCGCCGCGAAGTATAGTCGAGGGTTGGTCGGTGTAGTTGAAGTACCAGGTGCCATAGCTGTGGGGGATGATGTCATAGTAATCCCTTATAGGGGCCCAGCGTGGGCCAATAAAGGAAGGTGAACTTATCATTGTGGCCTAGAGACGAGGCTAATTTCGCTAACTAATTTTTAATAGTAATTCTAGGAAAAATCCATAAACTAAGCGCCTTAGATAGAAATATGCAGAGCGCCGTCGACAATGTTAAACATATATTACCGCCGACTATTATCGATTTCGTTGGTTTGCCTGTTAATGGTCTCAAGCGTTTACGGTGAGATTAATATTGATGGCGTTCTGGACGAGCCTGAGTGGGAAGATGCTGAGGTGCATACTGACTTTGTGACCGTAGAGCCGCTCAGTGGTGAAGTAGCCAAATATTCAACAGAGGTGCGCATTTTTACTAATGATGAGGGTATTTTTGTAGGCTTCATCAATCATCAACCCGCTTCTGTTAAACGCGTTCATAGACGCTTCCCTAGAGATGCTCGTATACAGGGTGATCGCAATATTGTTAGCGTTGATTTTGATGGCACTGCATTGGTGGGATACGACTTCACCGTCGGTTCAGCTAATTCTCAACAAGACGGTATTATTACCGTTCCGGATTATTCAACCGACTGGGATGGGACTTGGTATTCCCAGACTTCAGCGGATGAAGATAATTGGTACAGCGAGATACATATTCCTTGGACAGTAGCCCCAATGTCCAATGCTGAGAATGGCATTAAGAATATGAAGTTTTGGTTTTCTCGTATTGTTTATGAGGAATCTCTGCGTTTCGCATTCCCTAATGCCTATTACAGTAGGGCTACCTTTTTGGAAGATTGGCACCCAATTCAGGTAAAGCAGGTTAAAGCCTCAACCCTGGACTGGTTCCCTTATTTAAGTCACAGCACGGACTTAAGTCCCGATGGAATATCTGGTGCGGGAGACAACTTCAATGCGGGGTTGGATTTTATTTGGCGGCCCAACAGCGCCACGCAATTAACCGGCGCATTGAAGCCCGATTTTGGCCAGGTAGAAAGTGATGACCTTGTGGTTAATTTTTCTGCTTTTGAAACCTTTGTCTCAGAAAAGAGACCTTTCTTTACTGAAAATCAATCGTTGTTTTCCAGCATTATTCCCAATGAAGATAGAATTATTTATACCCGGCGAATTGGATCTGGACCAGCTGGTAGCGAAGAGGGCCTTATAGATATTGATATCGCAGCTAAGGCATCTCACTTCGGAGAAACTACTGATATGGGATTCTTCGTCGTGAGAGAAGATAATTCTGATGACAGAGTAAGTGGTAACTTCTTTTCAAGTCGTCTTCAGCGCAAAGTCGATGATATCGCCGTTGGTCATCGATTGACTTATGTTGATCGGCCGCTGTTACAACGTGAAGCTACCGTGCAAGTTGCGGATGCTACTTGGAAACGAGATGCAACAATGCAGGTGCGAGGGCAAATTCTCTACAGCAACATTCAGCAACAGGCCAATAGTTTAAATGGTGAGCAGTCAATAGATAGCCAAGATTATGCTGGTTGGGCTAGCGCGCATTTTGCTCCCAATGACAATTGGTTCCATGTGCTTTATCTTTCTCATTATGGTGATGAGTTTGATATGAACGATATGGGTTATATGAAACGCAATGATTTTTCTGAGCTGTACGCTAGTACGCGATACAGCCAATTAGAATATCCGGCAGCGTCTTCGCTCCTTTCAAGTTCTCGTGAAATTAAATATGGTTACACTGAAAATACGGATGGCGACCGTTTGCAATTGTGGTTCGACACGGCTTTTGAGTGGGTATTTCGATCGTCGCGAAAACTTGAAGCTGGGATAGGCGGAAATGCCTCGGGTTGGGATGACCGCATAACTCGAGGCAATGGTGTCGTGGCTATGCCTGCTCAGTATTGGGGACAACTAAAGTATATTAGCCCACGTGGAGATGACTATGGGTATATCGTTGAAGCTTTTTTCGAAAATGATGGAGCTGATAAACTGTCCACTGGTATAACCTTTGGGCAAAAAATATTTTTAACTGAAACTCTAACTTTAGGGAGTCGACTTACTTATAAGGATTATAAGGAATGGTTAATATGGGATGCCGAAGTCGATCAATTAGCGATTTATCAAGCAGATTCCTATGAGGCGGTTATTCGCTTAGATTGGTATCCATCGACTAAGCAGGAAGTGAGATTAAAATTTCAATGGATTGCCATCGATGCAGAAACCCTAGGCAGTTATACTTTGGATGGTATGGGACGACTTGATCAGTCTGCTATATCTTCATCAGATTTTAGTGTTAGTGATACGGCATTCCAAATTCGTTATCGCTATCAATTGGCTCCTCTTTCGGATGTGTTTTTAGTCTACAGCCGAGGTGGTTTCTACGGCAGCGAGAGCGGCGATGAGGGCGTAAGAACACTATTCAGTGAGGGCTGGCAGGGAGTTCAGGTTGAATCTGTAATTGCTAAAATTCGGTATCGATTCTAAGAGAGCGATCTGTATTTTTATAAAAAGTTATGAGTTTCCGTGTGAACTGATTCTAGATTCTTTCTTCAAAGTTCGGCTATACTATTCTTGGTTTGACTGGTTAGGAGGGTGTGAAGATGCAAGCGACTGAATTTGTGCATAGCTATCTGGATGCGTGGAATCATTCTGATGCCGTTGGAGTGGCAAACCATTTGTCAAAAAATGGTACTTACCTTGATGTTCCTAATGATGATCAATATTCTCCAGGCGAACTGGTTTCAATGCTCGCAGAATTTTTTGCATCAGAGCGTCATCAATATGAATTGACAGGGGATGTTCTGTCCAATGATTATTCGGTTGCTTTTCAGTACAAGATGTCTTCAGGTCATAACGACACTACATATCGTTGCGGAGCAGAATTTATTAGTTTCCAAGGCGACGGAGCTGTACTGATTTCTGACTACTACGATCCTACTTACTCTAAAAGTATAGTGAACGGCTTGTCCCATGCGATAAGCAGCCAAAAATATGCTAAATCGGGCCTCGCTAGCGAGCAGTTGGACAGCTACAAGGAAAGGCTCGTCAAACTCATGGCTGAACAGAAAGTGTATTTGGATCCTGAAATCACTTTGCCAAGCTTAGCTCAGATGGTTGGGTGCTCGATCAATCATTTGTCCCAGGCGGTCAACTCAGGCTTTAGCATGAGCTTTTTTGACTTTCTTAACAGCTATAGAATCGATGAAGCGAAATCAATCCTGCTAAACCAGAGCTCTCTATCTAAATCGATCTTAGATGTATCTTTCGCTTCAGGGTTTAACTCTAATTCGGCCTTTTATGCGGCTTTCAAAAAGTCGACCGGACAAACACCCGCTCAGTTTCGTCGCAGTATCCAAGGACTGTCAAAGTAACCTTTCCTTGCCTCGAAACGTACAGCTCAAAAAGCCTCTGTTAGCGCCGATAGGGTAGGATGTTTACACCGGCCTTATTTGGGATAACAATAGACAATCCCACAATAGAAAAGGCGCTCGAAAAGATCATGACTTCTTCGCAACCACATACGACGTCTTACTATGCAGCAACAGCTAATCAGCTTGCAGAGTATCCGTGCCTTGAGGGTGACAAAAGTGCCGATGTCTGTGTTGTGGGGGCAGGATTTACGGGGATATCAACTGCACTACATCTTGCAGAGCGGGGATACAATGTTCACGTTGTAGAAGCAAACAAGGTTGGCTGGGGAGCTTCTGGGCGTAACGGCGGCCAAATGATTGGTGGTATCTCTGGAGATAGTAAGATGGCGAACTCGCTGGGTGACGAGGGTGAGCGCATCATGTGGGATATGGGCTGGGCCGGACATGAAATCATTCGTCAGCGAATCAAAACCTATAGTATCGACTGTGATTTAAAGTCTGGCTACCTTGATGTTGCTATTAAGCCGCGACATATGAAAGACCTTGATGCTTACTTTAATTTATTTGAAAAATATAAATTCCCCTATTCCTATAAAATGCTGTCTAAGCAAGAAACGCAAGATACCCTTGGTACCAAAGCCTACATAGGCGCTCTGCAGAATCATGGAAATGGACACTTACATCCCCTCAATCTTTGCCTTGGAGAGGCAAAAGCAGCGGTTTCTTTGGGAGCTACAATTTATGAAGGGTCACCAGTCATCGACATCAAACGTGGCAAAAAGGCCACTGTGGTCACCGAAAAAGGATCTGTAACTGCCGATTTTGTTGTGCTTGCTGGTAACGCGTATCATTTTTTGGAACCAAAATTGCGTGGAATTTTATTTCCGGTGAATAGTTTTATCATCGGGACAGAGCCACTACCAGAACAAATTGTGAATGAGATTAATCCTCAGGATCTAGCGGTCTGTGACCCTAATTACATTTTGGAATATTTCAGACTAAGTGCTGATAAGCGGTTACTTTTTGGAGGCAGATTTACTTATTTTGGTAGCGATCCTGAGGTTATAAAAGCTAATCTTAGGCCACGCATGTTAAAGATTTACCCTCAACTCAAAAATATCAAACTAGATTTTGGGTGGGGTGGGACTATTGGAGTAACTGCGAATCGAGTACCACAGATGGGTAAGCTCGCTCCCAATATTATTTACTCTCAAGGCTATTCAGGACATGGTGTGAACGTAACGCACGTTGCAGGACAAATTATGGCGGATACGGTTGGTGGAACTCTAGAACGTTTTGATATTTTTGCTAATATTAAACCCATGCGGATTCCTGGCCAGCATTTGCTCAGAAATCAAATGGTGGCCTTGGGAATGATGTATTACAAAATCGTTGACCGTTTATAACCTAGACATTATTTATCTGGTGCTATCAGTTATTACCACCACTCAGTCGTTTAACACAAATTTATAGAAGTGGAGTGTTGTATTTGAATAAGACTGACAGAAACCTCGGGATGAATCGACCTATTAATCGCCGAGACTTTTTACAGGGAACGGCCGTTGCCGCGGCTAGTATTGGTGGTACATCCCTTTTTGCAGCTGATGTAAGAATAGATCCAGGTAAAACCTCATTTTCACCTTCGTCTTACCCACCCTCAATGACTGGGTTGCGAGGCAATCATTTAGGTTCTTTTGAAGTCAGCCATGCATTGGCTCGTTATGGTCAAACAGATTGGGGAGAGCCCCATGATGTCGACGAACTCTACGATGTGGTTATCGTAGGAGCAGGAATCAGCGGGTTGGCAGCGGCTCACTTTTACGCGGACTCTCATCCCGATGCTCGAATCCTAATACTAGACAACCATGATGATTTTGGTGGCCATGCCAAGCGCAATGAATTTGAGGTCAATGGTCGTAAAATTCTGGGTTACGGTGGCGCTGAGACCATGCAGGAGCCATCTGGATACAGTACGATTGTTAAAGGTCTTCTTAGGGATCTAGATGTGGATCCCGGTGAATTTGATAGGGCTTATGATCAAAAATTCTATCAACAGAATCAACTATCAGCAGGTATTTTCTTTGACCGCAAGCGTTGGGGGAAAGACAGATTGGTCAATTATGATCTAATTGACTTGAAGAGTTATATTCCCCTGAACGATGATGCTCTAACTCCTGAAAACGCCGTGAATCAGATGCCAATCAACGAGACAGCTAAACGGCAACTATTATATTTACTTGAAAATAAAAAAGACTTAATAGCGGATGTTAGTGATAAGTGGGATTATCTGAGCAGTATTAGCTATCGAGAGTTTTTGGTTAATCATGTCGGTGTTACTGAACCTGATGTTTTTGCTGTTCTTCAGGATCTAGCCGGCGATTCCGGTGTAGGTATAGAGTCTATTAATGCTGGGAGTGCTCTGTGGTATGCAGGTCTTCCTGGCTGGGATTCAGCTGGTTTGCCTGAAGAGGAGCCTGAAGAGCCCTATATTCATCATTTCCCGGATGGAAACGCGTCAATTGCTCGCCAGTTGGTTCGAAGAATGATTCCTGCGGTGGCTCCTGGCCGGTCAATGAAGAGTTTAGTGTCAGCTAAATTTGATTACAGTAAGCTTGACCAAGAAGAGTCGCCCGTCCGAATTCGTCTAAACAGCACCGTAGTAAATGTTAGGCGAGATAAAGTGACTGGATCAGACGAAATAGTAGTCATAACTTATGTTTCACAGGGTAAGACATATAGGCTGCGAGCCGCAGGCTGTATTTTGGCTTGTAATAACAGCATGATTCCTTATCTATGTCCGCAACTTCCAGACAAACAGAAAGAGGCGCTGTCGTTTCAAGTAAAAAGTCCTATTCTTTACACAAATGTCGTTCTGACTAATTGGCGCGCTTGGAAGAACTTAGGTATCGGTGCAGTGGTATTTCCAACGGGTTACCATGTTAATGCCAGGATCGATTTCCCTGTAAGTTATGGGGACTATAAGTTTTCGAAAAATCCAGATGAACCCGTCGTTATTCATATGGAAAAGTTCCCTCATCCGATCAATACCGGACTTACCGCTCGCGAGCAATATAGGCAGGGGCGCAGAGAGTTACTGACTACATCTTTTGAAACTATTGAGCGCAATGTAAGGTTGCAGTTGCAAGGCCTTCTCGGGCCGGGTGGGTTTGATGCTGCAAAAGATATTGCGGGAATTACAGTGAATCGATGGGCCCATGGTTACGCTTATTATTATAATTCTCTCTACGATGAGACGTATTATCGGGATGATGATGAGCGATATCCTCATATTATCGCTCGAAAACCCTTTGGAAAAGTCGTCATTGCAAACGCCGATTCTGGAGCGAGTGCCATGATGGAATCGGCTATTGAGCAGGCCTACAGAGCAGTGAATGAGTTAAGCTGATATCCGATATCATCAGTAGGTAACTGCTGGGTAAGAGCTTCATTTGACTCACTAGACAATATTGATTACTGTTTTGCTTAGTAAAGAGAAAGGTTTGTAACGATGGATATAGGTGTACCACTAAAAGATTTAGGTGATATAGACATTGGGCCGTTGCGTGATGCTATTTTGGCTGTGGATGATAAAGCGTGGTTTGATAATAGTCATCGGCAAACAGCCTATGACGTGCACGCACAGACTCAATCATTGGTTATGTTGTTTGTGGATACTGACTATTGGCCTAAGGTCGAAGTAACCAAAGAAGCTGCTTGGGATATACTTTCGGACACCGCGATGCCTATTATGAATGCCATACTTGAACAATTTTACCCTCCAGGGGGCAAGGTTATTCGCGCTATGGCGGCTAAGTTAGTTTCTGGCGGAGTCATTACTCCGCACTATGATAAACACCCCTCCTTCCATGCTGGGCATCGAATTCATATTCCCATCACGGCTAACTCAAGAGTGCGTTTTATGATTGATGGTAAGCCCTATAAGTTTGAAGTGGGTAAAGCCTATGAGCTAAACAACCAAAAATGGCACAGTGTTATGAATAAAGGAAAAGAGGATAGAATTAATTTTATTTTTGACTATGTCCCGCCAGAAACATTGGCAACCTTAGCCAGTCAATCCTAAAAACTCACTTCTAGTGGGCTTTTAGGATTTAGCTGTGTTTCTCTACCCCCCAACCTTGATGAGCTAGTAGTGACTCACCTGATGCAATAGCCCCTTCCTCTAAAGTAGTGGCCATTGAATCATTCCAGCGATTTAAATACCCAAACAATGAAATAACACCGAGTAACTCTACAATTTCATCTTCATTCCAATGGGTGTGGAGGGCTGCTTGGATCTCTGCATCAACACCATTGGGCACAGTTGAGGCGGCCACCGAAAAATTCAATGCGGCTCTTTCAGCTTCCGAAAAAGCGGGGTGAGTTTTGTATTCCCAAATATTGTCTAACTGTTCCTGTTCGGCTCCATAGCGTTCGGCGGCTCGAATAGTGTGCGCTTGACAGTATCTACACCCGGTTACATTACTCGAGACATAGGCTATTAATCTTTTTAGTGCGCTTGTGACGCGACCCTGATTATCCATTACTGCCATATTTAAATTAATAAATGCCTTAGCAATTTTAGGTCGCCGCATCATCGTTAATACACTGTTCGGACAAAATCCTAGGGTCTCATTAAAAAAAGTCGCTAGTTCAGCAATTTCAGAGTTAGTGTCATTAGCAAGAGGGGTGACTAGTGGCATAATTTGTTTCTCATTTCTATGGATTCTAGATCTTGTAGTTTACTTAATCATTGATAATGCTATTGCGCTTAGCCTGCCTGAACATCATCCAGCTTGCGATAACAATTCCAATACTCACTGTACCTATTATTAGAGTGGCCAAGGCATTTACGTCAGGGGTGACACCGAGTTTTATTTTGGAGAAGATGACCATGGGCAAGGTACTAGCCCCAGCTCCTGAGGTAAAACTGGCGATAACCAAGTCATCCAAAGACAGTGTAAAAGCTAAAAGCCAGCCAGATAACATTGAAGGTGCTATTAAAGGCAAGGTGATATCAAAGGCAACCTGCATGGGTCGTCCGCCAAGGTCCATGGCAGCCTCTTGGAGAGATTGATCCATGCTGCTCAGTCGAGATTGCACAATTACGGCTACATATGCCATAGAAAAAGTTATGTGAGCAATGGTTATGGTGCCGGCGCCTCGAGACATCGGCCAGCCAATCAACTCTTGCAGACTCACGAACATCAATAATAGTGACAGACCGGTAATTACTTCTGGCATGACAAGGGGAGCTGCGATAAGACCGGTGAATATGAATCGGCCACGGTATCGACCCATTTGGGTCAGTGCAATCCCGGCCATAGTGCCTAAAATGGTGGCGAAGGTCGCACTAGTGGCAGCAATTTTAAGACTAAGTAATGCTGATTCGATAATTTGATCATTATTAAATAAAGCGGTATACCAGCGCAGGGAAAATCCGCCCCAAACGGAAGAAATTGCCGATTGGTTAAAGGAATACAGTATCAGCACCAGTATCGGTAAGTATAGAAAGGCAAAGCCAAAACATAGGCATGAGAATACAAAGCGAGAGGATTTGTTCATAGTCACTCTTGCTCCTGGTGGCTGCGTTGAAATAGCATGATCGGTATGACCACAATAAACAGTAATATAGTTGCAACTGCAGAGGCTAGCGGCCAATCTCTATTCACGAAGAATTCGTCGTAAAGAGTGCGACCAATCATCAGTGAATCTAGACCCCCTAGAAGCGCCGGTATGACATATTCACCAATCGCGGGAATAAACACTAATAGTGAGCCAGCAATGATCCCTGGCATAGACAGAGGCAGAGTTACATCTATAAAGATCTGCCAGGGCTTAGCACCCAGATCAGCCGCAGCGTCATGCAGGCTAGTATCCATCTTTTCCAAAGTCGCATAGAGCGGCAAAATCATGAATGGAATGTAGGTATACACAATGCCTAGAAAGACTGCCATATCGGTATAGAGCATTTGTAGCGGTGACTCGATTAACCCCATATTCATTAGCAGTGAGTTTATAAGTCCGTTTTTACCTAACAGGCCCATCCAAGCATATACCCGTAGCAAAAATGAGGTCCAAAAAGGTAGTATGACAAGCATCAATAAAATATTGCGAGTCGTCGGTGAAGCCCGGGCAATACCATAGGCCATGGGGTAGCCAACGAGTAAACAGATTAGAGTAGAAATGGCCGCAATCTTGATAGATTTAAAGTAGCTAATCCAATATAGATTGTCTTCTGAGAGGAAGCGATAATTATCCCATGTGGCCAGCACCCATCGGCTAGCGCTGTCACTAAAGTCAAAGAGTTGAGTGAAGGGTGGCAGCGCCACAATAGGTTCTGCGAAACTTATTTTTAGTACGATGACAAAAGGTGCAAGAAAAAAAAGTAACAGCCAAAAGTAGGGCACTCCAATAACAAACTGACGCCACAGCTTATCTCTAAGGGGCAGGCTATAGTCTGTAGCTTTTGGCTTTACAGCAAAATTTGGTTGGGAATTACTCATTCAGATAGCACCACATTACAGCTGGAGTCCCAGGACAGATAAACTTCATCATCCCACTCCAAGACGAGCTGCTCGGAGCGCTGATAATTTTGAGCGCTGACCTGAATAATTCGTCCAGAGTGGCTGCGAACTCTGTAAATACTTCGATTGCCGTAGTAGGCCAAATCTTCAACAATACCTTTGGTAATAGTCAGGTGATCACCCTCAGGAGATTGCTGGCTAACACTTATCTTCTCCGGCCTAACGGCGATAGTGACTTCGTCTCCAGGGCTGAAACTATCGTCGGTTTTTCCTTGCACTTGAGTTCCAGTTTTTTCCAGTTCTGCGGTTATTGTACTCGACTGGTTGTTTGTCGAGATTACCGTGGCCTTAAAAAAGTTAATCGTGCCAAAAAAGTCAGCCACAAATCGGTTGCTGGGAGATTCATAGACCTGGGTCGGTGTGCCAACCTGAATAAACTTTCCCGCATCCATTACAGCCACGCGAGATGATAATGTCATTGCCTCTTCTTGATCGTGGGTCACCACCACAAAGGTGATACCCAACTCATACTGCAAATTCATTAATTCGAACTGAGTTTGTTCGCGGAGCTTCTTATCCAGCGCTGCTAGAGGTTCGTCTAGCAGTAAAACCTTGGGCTGTTTAATCAAGGCCCTAGCGAGAGCAACTCGTTGACGTTGGCCACCGGAAAGCTGGTGGGGTTTGCGCTTAGCTAACTCACTGAGTTGTACTAACTCTAGCATCTCGCTAACCCTGGAGATAATGTCGTTTTTATGGAGTTTGTCTTTTTTCAATCCGTAGCTAATATTTTGTTCCACGGTCATGTGAGGGAAAACGGCATAGGACTGGAACATCATGTTCACTGGCCGATCATAGGCAGGGATATTACTCATATCAACGCCATCAATAATAATCTGTCCATTACTGGGAGTTTCAAAGCCTGCGAGCATACGGAGTAAAGTCGACTTACCACAACCAGAACCGCCCAGAATAGTAAATAGTTCCCCTTTATAGATATCTAGATCTACACAATCTACCGCAGAGAAATCACCAAACTGTTTACTTAAACCCTTTATTTGAATAAAGGGCACTGCGTCAGGATCCAACCATGGGGTTTCAGCAACATAGGATTTGGTAAGGTGGCTCGTCTTTGCTTCATTTTCAATATTCATCGGTTGTTCCAAGGTATCTGGTTAAAGTCCTGTTTTAATTTTTGTCCAGGTGCGTGATCGTTTGCGCTCCTCTTTCGGGGCTAAGATTTCAGTAGTATGCAAGCGCTGTAGCGTTTCTTCATCGGGATAGACGGCAACATCCTCGGTTAAGTGAGAGTCCACAAGGGGGGTCGCTGATTTGTTGACATTTGCATAACCTATATAGTTGGTTGTGGCTGCAATTACCTCAGGACGTAACATATAATTGAGAAATAGATAGGCATTTTCACGATGGGGTGCATCCTCCAAAATGTACATGTTATCAAACCACATGCCTCCGCCTTCTTTAGGAATAATATAATCTAATTTAATATCGATACCCGCTTCTTTAGCCCTATTGGTGGCCACCGAATAGTCACCAGACCAACTCATTGCAATGCAAACTTCTTCGCTAGGTAAATCTAAAAGCATTTTGGTGGAACTAAAATAGGTTACATAGGGGCGTACTGCTTTTATAAGGGTCTCTACGTCCCTAAGTTGCTTTAAGTCAACTGAATTAGAAGGGTAGCCAAGATACAACATAGCCATGGGGATAACCGATGTTGGGTCATCTAAAAAGGAAATGCCGCAATCAGTAAACTTGGAGATGATTTCCGGATCAAAAATAATCGCAGAACTGTTTAGGGGGGCGTCCGGCATCCTAGCTTTAATCATATCAACGTTGTAAGTAATACCCGTAGTACCCCAAAAGAAGGGGACGCCTTGCAAGCCATTGGAATATTTCTCATCTGCAGCTTTAACCAAAAGAGGGTCTAGGTGGTGCCAGTTGGGTAGTCTGTCAAACTCAACTTGATGGAAAATTCCCACGCTAGCTAACCTTGATGTGAAGGACGAGGCGTGCACTACAACATCATAGCCGCTGCGGCCGGTCATCAATTTAGTGTCGACAATCTCGCTAGAGTCGTAGATGTCATAGGTAACGTCTATGCCGAACTCTTCCTCGAAATCGGTAATCGCTTCTGGGTTAATGTAATCTGCCCAGTTATAAATATTCAGTTTTTTTGGTGTGCCCTTGGCTGCGTCGATAAGATCTTGTTCGGAGGGAGTAGCTAAGATTGGATTGGCAATAATGATTAGTCCTAGCAATATCCATTGGGCTAGGGAGTGAAGCAATCGATGAGTTTTCTGTAATGTCAGCACATTACATTCCTTTTAATCCTCGTTTTTGAAGTGCGCGGGCGATGACCATACGTTGCATCTCGCTGCTGCCTTCCCATATTCGATCAACCCTCACCTCTCGATAGAAACGCTCCACTGCATTGTCTCGTCTATAACCGCGACCGCCCCAAATTTGTAGGCAGCGATCGGCAACACGGTTCGCCATTTCAGTGGTGTAGAGTTTCGTCATTGAACACTGAGCATGCAGAGATTTAATATCATCACCTCGATCGTGCGCTTCAGCCGCCTCATAAACCATGAGTTTAGAGGCCCAGAGTTCAGTTGCACTATCCGCTAAGCTGAATTGGATAGCTTGTTTATCGATGAGCTTCTCGCCCTGAATATCTCGCTCTGATGCCCAGGCTGATGCTTCTTCTATCATCCTTGCTGCAGCCCCTAGCATACGAGCAGAGATGGTCAAACGTTCGTGGCGAAACCAGCTGCGGCTATAATCCATACCAGATCCTTCACCACCAATGCGATCTTTCTCCGGCACAAAAACGTTATCGAATTTATAGGTAGGATGATGAGAGGGAAAGGTATGCGAGAAGAGTGGATTTTCAATCATTGTCACCCCAGGAGCATCTATTTTGATAAAAAAGAGCGCCTCCTCTCCACTGTCAGTTTTCGCTTGGAAAAAGAAAAAGTCAGCCATGTTGGCTGTGGTCACGAACCATTTCTCTCCATTGATGGAGTAGCCACCATCACAGCTCGTCGCTGTGGCATTAGTAACCTCGTAAGAGCCAGACTCAGCCTCTGTTATGGCATAACATTCCCTTAGGCTTCCATCCATTAAACCGTTCAGATAGGTTTTAATCTGATAGTCGCTATCGGCACAGGCTTCAAACATCCAGTGCTGAGCCTCAGGGAAACACCAGCATAGAGCATTGGTCACTCTGCCGAGTTCTTCCCAGGCGGCAACTTGATCAACCATACTCATGTTTAGTCCGCCGTGTTCTGTGGGAGCATCCATTTTCGACAGGCCAAGCGCTATCGCTTTGTCTTGCATGGTTTTAGCTACTGCTTCAGGGATAACACCTTGATTCATCTCAGCTTCAATCTCCCAAGGGATTAATTCAGCATCAACGAAATCGCGTACCTTTTGTTGCCAGTCGATGGTGGCTTGTCTATGTTGAATTTCCATGGCTTATCTCCTGGACTCAGTGTTCTGTTTTATTTTTAAAATGCTCTGGAAATTGGGTTGCTAAGTAATGCATTGCTACTGCCTGAGCTTGCGCTGGCTTCATTCCTTTAGGTGTAATTAGCAGGTCCAGCCATAAACCATCAGAAAGCGCTGTGTAGCAGGTGCAGACGAGGTCTGGATTAACATCAGAGTAGTCACCCTGTTGTTTGAGCAAAACAAAGAGGTGAGTCAAGTTGTTTGCAATCTCGCTGACGTAACTTGCGCAAATTGATAGGTAGGTTGGTCGGGATTTTGTTTCCCCCCAGAAGGCGAACCAAACTGCTAGTTTGTTTCTATCAATAATCGCGCGACTAAAGTCAAAGTTGATGTGAGCTAAAATTTTTTGTTCAGTATTTAAACTCTTATCATTGTAAATTTTATTCAGCCCTTCGGTATATTCATCGGAAATATACCGAAGGGTTTCAATGAGTAACTTTTCTTTACTTTGAAAGTGTAGATTAACAATACCCATACTTAGACCTGCCTGCTGGGTTACATCAGCCATCGTGGTACTCGACAGGCCTTTCTTTGCGATGCACTTAATGGTGGCCTGAATCAGCTGCTTGCGCCGAGCCTGTTTGGGCATAGAGCGCGGGGTGTCATTAGGTTTGGTGTTAACCGCGTCCATTAAGCACTCCTAAATTAAAAGCTGAATTTCGCTCGTTAAGTGTTGAGGTCCGTCCATTTTCAAATATCACCTCAGAACCTTAAACCATTGATTACTAGCGCGCAACCGAATGAATGGTTATTCATTTTTATGGACAGCAGATATTATTTTTGGCATTCTTCAGGTTGGTTTAAAAAGCATAACTTTTATTGATGCTGGCTGAAAGTTTGGAGTAACTTAGTTCTATGAGTAAATACGATGCGATTGTTATCGGGGCAGGACACAATGGTTTAACCAATGCCGCCTACTTGGCAAAGGCTGGATTGAACGTCTTAGTGCTAGAGAAAAATGCTTATATTGGCGGTGCCACGGTCAGCCGTGAACTGTATCCCGATTGGAAGTACTCCAACTGCTCCTATGTGTGCAGCCTGTTGCGACCTGAAATTATTCGCGATTTGGAATTACCTCGGCATGGCTTGCAGGTTGTTCCCTACGGGGGTGGCGTAACGTTCAAAGAGAATGGTGACTACTATGGTAATCATAGCGACCATGAGCGATTGCTGCGTGAGGTGGCCAGACATTCAAAGCGTGACGCTAGTGCCTATGAGCGTTATGAAGCAGATGTAATGAAGCAAACTCGTTTAATTCGCCCCTTTTTGATGCGTACCCCACCCGACCCAACTTCTTTAAAGCCTAAGGATTTAAAAGAACTGAGTTTGCTCGCCAAATCCTTTGGCAGCATGGGTGAAGAGGGCCTCGCCGACACCATGCGGTTTTGGACCATGAGTATTGGTGACTTTTTAGATGAGTACTTTGAATCTGATGTCATTAAAGCCCATTTGGCTGGTAGTGGCATTATTGGTACTGCCTTAGGTGTATATTCACCGGGTACTGCCTATGTCCTTTTACATCACTACATGGGCGATGTTGATGGCTCTGTTGGAGCATGGGGTTTTGCTAGAGGAGGTATGGGGTCGGTTTCTGCAGCGTTATCTAAATCTTTTTTGTCCTTTGGTGGCACAATAAAGTGCGATGCCGAGGTTGGGCAGATTATTGTCAAAAATGGCAAGACTAAGGGTGTTGCTTTGGCTAATGGTGATGAACTATACGCCGATATTGTGGTTTCAAATCTTGATCCAAAACGAACATTCTTAAAAATTATGGATGAAGGTGACTTGCCGTCTGATGTGGTGACTAAAGCTAAGAATTTCAAAATTCGTGGCTCATCAGGCAAATTAAACATCGCCCTCGATGGACTACCAACCTTCACAGGCCTGCCTAAAGATAGTCCACTGTGCTTAGGCGAGAAGCATTTTAGTGATTCTCTACCTAAAATGGAGAGAGCTTATGATGAGTGGAAGGCCGGAACTTGGTCGAAAGATCCCTATGTCGATATGCTGATTCCCACTCAGGTTGACCCTACGATGGCTCCCCCAGGCAAGCACATGATGTCTGTATTTGTGCAGTACGCTCCCCCAAAAGTTAACGGAGGTGAATGGACGCCTGAAGATAAAGCTGGCTTTGAAAAAACAGTGATCGATCAAATCAGCAATTACAGCCCAGACTTTAAAGATCTGATTTTGCACTGTGAAACACGAACTCCTCAGGACATTGAAAATGAGGTTGGTTTGACCGAAGGCAATATCTTTATGGGTGAGTTGACCTTTGATCAGTTATTGTTTAACCGACCTTTCCCAGGATATGCCCAATATCGTGGGCCAGTTAAAGGTATGTACATGTGTAGCTCGGGTACTCACCCCGGAGGCGGTGTTATGGCTGCCCCCGGCGCTAATGCGGCTAGAGAAATTCTACAGGATCTTAGATTAACCAACACTGTGCCTGGAGGCTACGACGATGATTAATGTTGATAAGAAGTATGATGTCATTGTTGTTGGTGGTGGTCATAACGGACTGGTTTGTGCCACCTATTTGGCCAAGGCTGGGCGCAAGGTATTAGTGCTTGAAGCCAATGCAGCTTTGGGTGGTGCCTCAGCGACCAGTGAGTTTAGCGATCAATTTTCAGTCTCTTCATGCGCCCATTGGTTATTCCAATTAAATCCAGAGGTTGCCTCTGATATGGGTCTTAAGGGTCATGGCCTAGAACTTGCTGCTCGTGATTTGAATACCATCGCGCTAGCCGAAGACGGTAAGCATTTAACTATCGGCGTCAATACGCTCGAGGGCGCTGGTGTGACTGATGAAGACCGCAAAGCGTTTGTGGCCTTTAATAAGCAGATGCTAAAGTTTTCTAAGTTACTCTCGGGCGCTTTTAACCGTCGAGCTCCCAAGCTAGTGGAAGGCAACCTCACCGATCGGATTACCCTGGCCAAGTTGGGTCTGGGTATGAAAATGCTTGGCAAGACAGACATGAGCGATCTTATGCGGCTAGCTCTCATTAATATTTATGATGTTATGGAAGAGAACTTTGAGAATGATCTTCTAAAAGCTACGATTAGTCTTGATTCTCTACTGGGTTCCCATATGGGACCTCGATCGCCTAACACAGTGTATGGTTATCTCTATCGCCGCATGGGCGACATCTATGGATTCAATGGGCCGGCGGTGGTCAGGGGCGGCATGGGTGCGGTAGGTAAAGCTCTGGGTAATGCAGCAAAAGCTGCGGGTGTGGATATTGCAGTGAGTGCGGCGGTCAGTAAAATTAACGTCGACGTAGATCGTGCCACCGGCGTCACACTAGCTGATGGGCGTGTGGTAGACGCTGATATGGTAGTGTCCAATGCCGACCCAAAAACAACATTTAATAAGCTAGTGGGCCTGACCAATATAGAGACGGGTATTGCGCGTCGAGTGAAGACCATGCGTATGAAAGGTGATGCCGCTAAGTTGCATATTGCCTTGGATGGTTTGCCTGATTTTACCGGGCTAACAAAAGATCAGATGGGTCAGCGACTGGTTATTGCGCCGACAATGGATTATATAGAGCTTGCGTTTAATGCGTGCAAATATGGTGAGTATTCGAAGGCACCGGCGATGGATATTAGTATTCCAACGATACATGATCCGAGCCTTGCCCCTGATGGTAAGCATGTTATGTCCGTGATAGTGCAGTTTGCACCCTATGAGTTAGAGGGCGGTTGGGGAGGTCGCAAAGACGATTTTAAAAACTTGGTGATCGATAGAATTGCTGACTATGCGCCTAACTTGAAAGACAAAATAATAGCTAGCGAGTTGCTAACGCCGGCAGATTTAGAAGATCGTTTCCATATTCATGGTGGCCATTGGCACCATGGAGAAATTAGTCTTGATCAGATTCTAACAATGCGTCCTTTCCCAGGTGCTTCTCAGTATGGTACTTCAGTTGATGGCTTGTTTTTATGCAGTGCGGGTACTCACCCTGGTGGAGGAGTTATGGGATTGGCTGGGCATAATGCAGCAAAAGAAATTATCAAGCGAGGTAAGTCAGCATGATTCCACATGATGAAACAATGATGCTTAAAACACCCTTTCACTCGAGAGTTGAGGCTGCTTGTGAGATTAATATGTGGGAAGACTGGAAGGGTTATACCTCCCCGCAGGCTTACACAGAAGTTGAGCAAGAGTATTTTGCTGTGCGCAGCAACACGGGTGTATTCGATATCTCACCGATGATCAAGTATCGCTTCACTGGGCCAGATGCCGGCGCCTACTTAAACCGTCTAGTCACGCGAGACATCAGCAAGATTGGTGTCGATCGAGTCGCTTATACGGTGTGGTGTGATGACAATGGGCAGGTGATGGATGATGGAACGATTTTCCACCTTGCTGAAAATGATTATCGCCTTTGTGCTTATGCGCGATGTCTCGATTGGTTGATGTGGTCTGCAGAAGGTTTCGACGTCACCATAGTTGATGAAACAGCAGACATAGCAGCACTTGCAGTTCAGGGGCCAACGTCATGCGCGATTTTTAAAGAGATGGGTTTTAAGGGCATTGAAAATCTAAAACCTTTCGGTATCACACGTTTTCCGTTTGAGGATTCTGAGGTGATGATCAGCCGTACTGGTTTTACGGGTGATTTGGGTTACGAAATTTGGATCGACCCAGCGTTAGCTGAAGCTTTCTGGGATGCTCTCTTTGAAGCTGGAAAGCATCGCGAAATTCGGCCTATAGGTAGTGCAGCCTTGGATATGCTGCGTACCGAGACAGGATTTATCCAGGCTGGCGTCGATTTTGTGCCCGCCGAAGAGGCAATTCGTACTGGCAGGTCTCGTTCGCCCTTTGAGTTGGGCCTTGGCTGGTTAGTTTCGTTTGATAAGCCCGTATTCAATGGCCGAAAAGCACTACTCAAGGAAAAGAAAGAGGGTTCTCGTTATGCCTTTGTTTATCTTGATGTAGAAGGTAACAAGCCAGCAGAATATGCTTTCATCTACTCAGGCAACAAAGAAGTTGGAACAGTCACCTCCGCAGCTTGGTGCCCAACGGCCAAAACCAATGTAGCCTTTGCGCAAGTTGATGCTAAATACGGAAAAGTTGGACAGAAACTGGTGGCTGAAATTTATTATGAGCGTGAATTGAAATGGACTAGAGTGATGGCAGAGTGCACGGTCATTGAAGGTGCCGTATTTAATCCACCACGCAAAAGGCAGACCCCCGCACCGGATTTCTAAATGACCAATCATTGGCTGCAAGCGCTTCTGAAACCTTCGTCGATTGCCATACTGGGTGCCTCGCAGAAGTCTGGCAGTGTTGGTAATGAGGTTATCAAAAATCTTCTCAGAGGGGGCTTTGAAGGGGAGATTTTTGCAGTAAATCCCGGCTATGATGAGGTAGAAGGGATACTCTGTTACCCAAGTTTAGCTCAGCTCCCGAAATCGCCACAGCACGTTATTTTTGCTATCAATGATCACCGTATAGAGGCAGCTCTGGATGAAGTAGTTTCTCTTGGAATTCCGGCCTGCACTATTTTCTCTGCATTAATTATTTCTGATGACAGTACTCCAAATCTAAAGCAACGCATTGCAAAAAAGACTCAAGACGCAGGCCTTTTAGTGGCCGGAGCTAACGGTATGGGATTTTATAATGTCCGCGATCGAGTCTTGGCGGGTGGTTTTGATACTCGAGATCATCCGTACCCAGGAAACGTGACTCTAATTAGTCAGTCTGGCGCAGGCATGTCAGGTATTGTTGATTGTGAGCGGCGTATTCAGTTCAATTTTGCTGTATCCAGTGGTTATGAACTCACCGTTTCGATGGAAGATTATTTAGACTATGCCCTAGATCTTCCAGAAACGCGTGTTGTAGGGTTGTTCCTAGAAACAAGCAGGCACCCCGAAAAACTCATTAAAGCATTTAAAAAAGCCAATCAGCGCGGTATTCCAATTGTCGTCCTAAAGGTAGGGCGCACTGATCTCGCAGCTGAATTGGCGGTATCTCACTCAGGTGCATTGGCCGGGAGTGATCGGTGTTATCAGGCTGTGTTTGACTATTATGGTGTACAGCGAGTCAGCGATATGGACGAGCTGGCAACGGCATTAGTCATGTTTGCTCAACCTCATGAGGCCGCTAGTGGGGGTTTGGTTTGCTTGCATGACTCCGGTGGTGAAAGGCAGTTGATTATTGATCTGGCTGACGGATTGAAGGTTCCTTTGACCGAGGTTGAAGAATCCACTTCTGCTCGATTGAGTGAGATGTTAGATCCTGGCTTACCTGCGGTTAATCCCTTAGACGCATGGGGTGCTGGGGGTCCAAATGCATCAGCGACGATGGCGAGCTGTTTTTCAATTTTGCTAACTGACCCAGGAGCGGCAATGGGTGCGGTGGTGCATGATCGTGGGCCCAATAGCGAAATTTATAGTAGTTACCTCGATTACTTAGAGAAAGCTCAGAGAGCCAGCGGGAAGCCTGTTTTTCTCGTTGCCAATAGGCAAGGTAGTGGGGCTGATGAATTGGCCATAAGTTCCACCTATCAGGGGCTACCGGTGATTGATGGCGTTACACAGTTTTTGGTGGGCGCCCGCTGTTTATTGGCGTACCGTGACTTTCAGCAACGTGCGGTCATGAAGTGTGACGTTACGGATCAGCAAAAGGTTGATTATTGGAAGCGCCAGTTACAAGACTGTGATTATGTATCCGAAAGCCTAGCGAGTGAGCTGTTGAGAGATTTTGGAATACCCATGATACAGAGTCTTGAAGTGAGTAGTCTGGATGAGCTCCAAACAGCCGTTTTAAATGTAGGATTCCCGCTGGTATTAAAAACAGCGGTGCAGGGAATAGATCATAAAACTGAGGTTGGGGGTGTGATACTAAATATCTCTGATCAGCCTCAACTGCAAGATGCTTACGAAGACTTGCTCCAACGTCTGGGTCCTGCTGTTACCGTTGCACCGATGGCTGACAACAACGGCGTTGAGATGATTTTAGGTGTCAGTCGGGACGAACAGTTTGGTCCCACCGTGGTGGTAGGATTTGGTGGTATTTACGCAGAAATTCTCAGTGATGTCGCGGTTATGTTACCGCCCTTTGATTCGGCGGAGGTAAAAAGGGTACTGAAATCACTGTCTATGTATCCATTACTTGAGGGAGTCCGCGGTGGCTCACCTCTGGACATAGATAGTTATTGCGATGTGGCAGCCAAAATGTCGGCCATCGCACTCGCCCTTTCTGATAGTGTGGTAGAAATTGATATAAACCCAGTGCGACTGGGTGTTAAAGGCTGTATTGGATTAGATGCTTTGGTAGTGCAGGAACAGAAGAACTAAATGGACGAAAAGTCGGGAATTTATAATGAATATAGCAAATGAGTCAGAGTTAGATCAGTTTATAAAGGAATATCCAGAGATCAATATGCTCGAGATATTGATGCCAGATATGAATGGCATTGTTCGTTGTAAACGTATTCCTCGTGGAGAATTTGGTACTTTTTTTCGTCATGGCGTTAAAGGCCCTGCGTCAACTACCTTGCTTAATGTTCGTGGCGAATTTTGTGATGAAGTCGATTTTGCTGGTCTAGAGGGCGACCCTGACAAGTTGATACATCCAATTGCTAATACTTTAGCGCCGATTACATGGCTCAAATCTGATACTGCACAAGTGCTTGCTACCTTCACCGAGTTGGATGGGAGCGCAGCTTTATTTGATTCCCGTAATATATTGATCAAGGCCCTTCAGCCCTTGCAAGCTATGAACTTACAACCCATTGTGGCCACAGAGTTAGAGTTCTATTTGCTCAAGAATGGTGAGGGTAATGTACCAGAGCCTTTGTTAGGTAAGATTCCAGGAACCCAAATTGATCAACCTGGTACCCAATATGCTATGCCTGAAGACCTTTGGGATAACGATGCATTTCTTGAAGATGTTCGCAAAGCATGTGAGGTACAAAATGTACCTATGACAACAGTGCATTCTGAATTTTCTCCTGGCCAGTTTGAAATTAATCTGCATCATGTGGACGATCCAGTGTCCGCTTGCGATCACGCCATACTACTTAAACGCATCGTAAAAGGAGTGGCCAGGGAGCATGGCATGGCGGCGACTTTTATGGCGAAGCCCTTCATGGATGTTCCTGGTAGCGGTTTGCATGTTCACTTCAGTTTATATGACGCAGAGGGTTCGAATATTTTTGCAAATCCAAACTCCTCTGATGTGCCGGCAATATCTGACAAGCTGCGACACGCTATTGGAGGTCTAGCAGAGACAATGGGTGATGCCATGGCAATATTTGCGCCCAATGCAAATTCTTACCGCCGCCTGATTCCTGGGAATTTTGCGCCACTCACGCCTAATTGGGGCTATAACCATCGAGATGTTGCTCTGCGCATACCCGTTTCAGGCCATGAAGACTGCAGAGTTGAGCACCGCGTTGCTGGCGCTGATGCTAATCCTTATTTAGTGATGGCCGCGCTTGCCGCGGGTATTCATTACGGGCTTGAAGCAGGTTCAGATCCCGGAGAAATGGTTCCTGAGGGTCTCGAAATAGAAGAAGAGATTACCTTGCCAAGGATCTGGTCTTTAGCCTTAGATGAGTTTGATAGCAGTGCTGTGTTGCCGCAATATCTGGGTCAAGATTATTGTCGTCTGTTTGGCACAGTGCGCAGAGGGGAATGCGAGCAATTTACCGCTCAAGTATCAAACGTTGACTATGAATGGTACCTCCGGGCCATGTAATTGTCTGAATATAAAGCAGTATTAAATAATCATTTAATCAACTATATGCTCATTTAACGAAATATTGTATAGTTCCAGAAATAAGAGTACTAACTGTTTCTAGAAGAAGGAAGTGATTATGAAATTTATCGCAACGGATGTTTTAGACACGCAACAAAAAATGGTTGAAAAAGCTGCAATACAGCTTAATACGCCTGGTTTTGCGATGGATCCTTATTTTTATCGCTCTCATGTTACTTATCAGTCGGAACTTGAGCACATTATTTTCAAAAGTTGGCTTTACGCTGGACA
>Ga0206679_10000082_pt1 | contig 67202 bp, 55 predicted proteins | sample M110012015metaG_FD_155464 | JGI IMG/M metagenome (GOLD analysis project Ga0206679, IMG submission 155464) | Ammonia-oxidizing marine archaeal communities from Monterey Bay, California, United States - M1 100m 12015 | ecosystem: Environmental > Aquatic > Marine > Intertidal zone | place: USA...
AGACGGACTTCGGAAAGAAATATAACGCTGTCAATAAAATCCTTAGCGACGAACTCATGGACGCAACCCGCGACATTCTCGAACATTCCGATGAGCTACTTATCAAAATCATGGACTAGCCCGCCAGTGAGAGCATACCCGGCGAGTTGGTATTTCTAGAACTCGCTGGGTATTTCATCCCGATCTAGCATCAACAATCTAGCATCAACAATATGGACGTAGCCTGCGTTGGCCCGCCATAGCCAGTGCGGTTATCCGAGCAATGCCGAAAAGCTTATGCAGAAACACCAGTCTAACCAGGTTCCGTTGTTGACGCTGCACCCTGTTGATAGCCTCGCCATACGAAATGCAGGAAAGCGATCCAAATTAACACGTAAGCTAAACTAAAACCCCACTCATAACCCCAATACCCTAACGCTACTCCGATCACCGGAAACATCGCCAGGAAGTGCCCCCGAACCCAACTATGGGTTAGCACGCTAATCAGCAATGCACTACCAAAAGACAGCGACATCATGGCGGAGAAGCCATGTACAGCCCAGGAGAATCCATCAAAAAACATGAATGCACCGAGCACTAGGCAGAGAACTCCTGCACAACTATGAACAATAACATCCCAACCGATAGTTGGTGTTTTTCGCTGAGATTCTGACAAAACGCTCCCTTTCACTCTCCACCAGACTCGCTTAACAACCTAACACAGATGTTGACACCAGTCCTTATGAAAATTTGATCTATGACTCGGCCATACCCATCGTCGATTGCCCGGTCAATTCAAACCCAACAAGTTGCCAGGAAGCCGAGGCATTTGACATCTATGTCCTGGCATGGATGCTTGGGAGGGCTATGCACAGGCTTTAAACATGACAGCAGCACCACTTAACTTCCCCTCGCTTGACGATTCCAAGTGGTTGAGGTTGATCTGCCTTGCATTTCTCTATGCCGGACAAGGCCTCCCCATCGGAATTTACCAGGTTGCCCTGCCTGCCTATATGGCATCCCTAGGCATGTCAGCAGCGGAAATTGGCGGCTTCATCGCCTTTGTCTTCATCCCGTGGAGCTTTAAATTAATTGCCGGTCCTGTAATGGACAAATTCTCGTTCCTGCCCATGGGTAGGCGAAGACCATGGATTCTGTTGGCACAGGCAGGCCTGCTGTTAAGTTTTCTCGCGCTCTGTTTCCTCAATCCAGAACCTGATTCCGAGTACTGGTTGCTCGCTGCTCTGGGGTTTCTAAGCAATATATTTGGTGCTCTGCAGGATGTCGCAGTCGACGGAATGGCAATCGACCTGCTCAGGGAGGATGAACGCGCCCAGGGCAATGCCTTCATGTATGGAGGGCAAATGACAGGTATCAGCCTGGCCGGTGCTGTCAGTAGTTGGGCCTTGATGAACTCTGGACTGATCCTGGCAGCCTCTCTTATGGGGTTCTGTGTATTCCTGATTCTACTGATTCCACTATGCCTGCGAGAACGACCTGGTGAGCGCATCCTGCCCTGGACCCCGGGCGTAGCAACCAGCGGTAGTCTGGCTTTGGCTACTGCGAGTTGGGGATCAATTCTGACCCGCATGCTTCAAGCCTTGCTTCTCCCCATGAGTATTTTATTAATTCTAATCGAGGCATTAAACCGCATGACCTCAGGACTTCTAGTAGCAGTCAGCCCGGTCCTCACAGTCCAGGAACTTGGCTGGCCACAGCTCGACTACTCAAACTGGATCGCTGTGACTGGCGTCATCGCAGCGATTACCGGCGTTATTCTAGGCCCCTTGATTGATCGCATTGGCTCGCTTCGAGTCTTAAAATGGATCGTTCTGTTTCGCCTCTTCACTTTCCTAGCCATGAGCTATTTCGATAATATCTGGGGGATGTTCAGCCTATTTGAATCCTTCATCCTCGTTAATGCTATTGCTACGCAGATTGTCACCGTCGCCTTGATTGCCCTGTTTATGCGACTTTGCCTACAGCGCGTCGCAGCATCGCAGTTCGCCGTCTATATGGCCCTGGCGAATCTAACCTACTCTATGGGATCAGGGCTACTGGTACCACTGAGCAAATTGACCGATTATAGTGGCATGATGCTATTTTCAGGCCTCATGATCGGCCTTATGCTACTGCTGCTGCGATTTGTTAATTTTGACCGCCATGACAGAGATCTCTTAAAACTGGCCTGATCTATACTGCTATTCTGCTTACAGACACCTGACCGACGTGAACGATCATACAAGTTTACCCAGTCGGTAACGTTTTGTGTCAACCAGACTGCCTTGTCGATCATAGTATTGCCACTCGCCTTCGAGCTGGCCATTATTATAAGCGCCTGAACGTTGTAACTGGCCATTGTCATAAAACCAATCAAACTTCCCTTCTGCTTTTCCCGCATTCATGAAGCCTGTATAAAGCAATTGCTGATTCTGGTGGTATCCCTGCCAGAGACCATGCTCCCTGCCATGCTTAAACAAACCTCGATAGGCTAAACGGCCATCGCTATCAAAATATTCCCATTCACCATGCTGCTGGTCTTCTGCAAATTGTCCTCTGATTTCTAACTGGCCCTTCTCATTAAACCATTCGGCCTCGTGTTGTTTACCATTGCGAAAATTTGCTGTGCTGGTAAGACGCCCAGACTCCTGGTCAAATTGCTCCCAGGTGCCTTCTTCTATGCCATTCTTCCAATGCTCTCTGCGGACGAGATGGCCATGTTTCCAGTGGAAGACCTCTACCACTCCATCCTTTACACCACTTTTAAATTGGCCGCGCCATTTAATTTGGTGCGCGTATTCATTCTCATAGTAATACTCGTGAAACCCATCTTTTTTGATGACTGGCTCGTTCATGGGGTGTTTATACCAAAGCTCGGGACTGCGAAAAAGCAGATCCTTAATATCTGACAAAAAAAATTACGCGACAGTGGCAAAAATCAAAGTACTTGACACCACACCCCGGTTTTTGATCTAGTATTCTATTACTCTTTTCTATCTGCGTTTTCTCGGTCACTATTGGAGTCGAACTATGCGACATGGATTAAAAAAACCTAACACTTTAGTCGCTGTTGCGGTCGCCTCAGGTATATCGGCACCCGCGCTTAATATTCCTATGCTGCTGGCTGAAGAATCAGAAGAATATAACCTCGAAGAAATTATCGTCACGGCGACCAAGCGTGAATTGAACCTGCAGGATGTAGGTCAATCAATCATGGCCATATCCAATGAAGACATTGAAAAAATGGGTATCAAGAGCATGGCTGACTATGTCAAAGTGCTGCCCAGCGTTGTCTTAACCGCCGAAAGACCAGGACAAAATGATCTCGTCATGCGAGGTATCACCCAGGATGCCTACACCTGGTACGTTGATAGCACGGTTGCACTCTACCTTGATGAGCAGCCCATGACGACAAGCTCACAACAGGTCAGCGTTAGAGCCATCGATCTGGAACGGGTTGAAGCCTTGCCCGGACCGCAGGGAACCTTGTTCGGTTCCACATCACAGTCCGGCACACTTCGTATGATCACCAATAAACCCGATCACAACGGCTATTATGGCGCGATTGAAACTTCTGCCGGCACAATTTCAGGTGGCGATGTGAGCTTTGATGTCAACGGCCACCTGAATATACCGCTGGTCGATGACGTCCTGAGTATGCGAGTAGTGGGCTATTCTTCGAGCGATGGAGGCTATGTTGATAATGTTCTAGGCAGCAGTTTCAGCGGTAGCTATGATAATGCAGATATAGTCGATGAAGATTTCAATACCTATGATGTAACCGGTGGGCGCATCGCAGTGCTGTGGAATATATCGGATGATTGGTCAGCTCTGATGAGTCATGTTACCGAAAACAGTGAGCTAGAAGGTAGCTGGGATACTGATCCCAACTTGGGAGACTACAAAATCACTCGCTTTGTCGATGAGATGAGGGATGACGACTGGTATTCTTCTGCCTTTACGCTCAAAGGTGACCTTGGCTTTGCAGACCTGTCGGCCACGGTGACCCATTACGGCCGCGACATCGTTTATCTGTGGGATAACCATGCCTACTCACAGTACAAAGATGCTTACTATGGCTATGGCCTTTATGACACCGACTACACGCGTTCAAATATATTTAATGACCAGGAACAACAGCGCGATGCTGCTGAGATTCGCCTGGTATCAAAAGGTGATAGCAAATTACTTTGGATGGCAGGCGCTTACTGGGAGGATGTCTACGACGAATGGTATTACGGTGCTGGTTACCCTGACTATATGTCGACTGATGCAGCTTACTATGCTAATTACTGGGCCTGCTACTATGCCAATTACTATGACTTTGTAGACTGCCCGATTGATACTACAGTGGGTTACTCCGATACCTTTAAACGGTCAGTTGAACAAACCGCCATTTTTGGCGAAATCGCCTACGATGTCACTGATAAATTAACATTGACTGCCGGCATGCGCTGGTCTGAGTTTAAGAGGCAGACCTACAACCGGGATGCTTTTCCAGAGGGGCTACCACCCTTTAGCGGAGGCGGAATGTCCGCCAACGGGTCTATAGAGAGCGAGGGTAAGAGCGATGACATCCTCTATAAATTTAGTGCCAGTTACGATATTGACGACGACAAAATGGTGTATGCCCTGTTCAGTCAGGGTTTCCGGATAGGCGGCGCTAATTCACCTCGCGCAGTTGCTACTGGAGAGGTCCCTGCGAATTTTGATGCTGATTTTATGGACAATTACGAAATTGGCCTGAAGAGCAATTGGATGCAGAACCGTATGCAGGTTAACGCTCAGTACTTCCAAATGAAATGGAGTGACATGCAAATTGCGCACTGGGGTGGCGTGGGTCCCTGGTGGGTTGGCGGTACTGTCAACGCAGGAGATGCTCAATCCACTGGTCTCGAGCTGGATGTGAAATACCAGATTTCAGACAATCTCAATATCAGTGGCAGCGCCATCTTTACCGATGCAAAATTTACTGAGGAATATGAGTCGCCAGGCGGGTCCGTTTATCGTAATGACATGGAAATGCCTAATTCCCCCGACCGGAAAGGGTATCTGGGGATAACCTACAATCGACCTAATATAGCCGGAGGTAATCTTTGGGTCTATTACGGCATCAGCTATCAAAGTGAATCCTGGAACCGAACCTCAAACATCATAGAGAATGATACTAACGGGCTTTCCCCATCTCATAGCAATAGTAATCTGTCTATCGGACTTGATGATCTGGGAAGCGGTTGGGACGTGTCACTACAAATCGACAATGTTTTCAATCAGTCAACCTATAGCTTCGTAAATACGGATTCTAATAACTATGCGGATTTATTTGGTAGCAATAGACAACGAAACGTCCGTAATCTAGCGCAACCGCGAACGACCTGGTTGGTGGTAAGAAAAACCTTTGGGGAATAACGCAACCTCTTAGCAGAAAGTGCCTGAATGGTTAAACTAGTTGCAAGTTCTGTGGTGCGCGGCGCACAACAGGGACAGAGTCATGGTGGCGTATTTCTGATCGATTTCGACGTCCAGGAAATCGACCAGGTCATTGATTGGAATACTTCCGGCATTGACTGGCAGGGACGCGGCTGGGACCGTGGCTTGAGAGGTATTGCCTTCGACCGGGAACGCGTTTTTATTGCCGCCAGCGACGAACTTTTTGCCTACACCCCGGACTTCGAGCTAATTGACTCCTGGCGCAATCCCTACCTAAAACACTGTCATGAAATTGCCGTATTTAACCGCAGTCTATTTTTAACCTCTACGGGTTACGACAGCATATTAGCATTTGATCTGGATAACCCTGGCTTTAACTGGGGCATGAATATTCAATCAGCCGGGATTAAATTTAATCCCGTGAGCTTCGATCCGCTAAGTGACAAGGGCCCGATGATGCTCAATAGGCTACATATCAATAGTGTTGCCTGTAATGAAAATGGGTTGTACTTATCGGGTTTAAGAACCGGAGGGATGCTGCATTTCAATGGCAAGGTAATCAATATGGCGGTGGAATTGCCACCAGGATCCCACAATGCAATGCCGTTTCGAGACGGTGTCTTGTTCAACGACACGGAACAGAACGTGCTCCGTTATGCGGGCCGTGGAGAGGGGGAAGAGGATCGCGCCATGGCTGTTCCGGAATTCAAATCAGCGATCTCACTCATATCGAAGCACTGGACCAGCAACTGGCAAGGCCTGGTTTTGCAAGAGGCTTGTGCCTGGTTTCAGATACCATCGTCGCAGGAGGTGCCTCGCCTTCGACTGTTACCCTATATGATCTAGCGACAAATAAAACCCTGGCTTCAGTGCGATTGAGCTCGGATGTTCGCAATGCAATTCATGGCCTGGAAGTTTGGCCGTACGAGTAAAGCGCCCTGCAGGCATTATAACCCTGCATTTCTCGTGATCATTGGCAATTCTCCGACAATATCATCAAGCTGTTCATGCCATAGATCAAGGTGCTTTTCATAGAGTCGCCAGGTACCCAACGCCTCTTTGTATATAGGTTGCCTGACCTGTTCGGAACTCGCTGTCTTAACAGCTCGATCCGTCTGGTGAAAGTCGATACAGCTCTGTTCGAACGGTAAGCCACAATAATCCAGAATCCGACGTACCTGCCCTTCAAGGTCGTACACTGTATCTTCATAATGCACATCCAGAACCTTGCCTGGGAGCACCTCATGCCAGTGCTTCATCATGGTATGGTATTGTTGATAGTAATGTGCAAGATCGAGCATATCGTAGGTGAAATTTTGCCCTCTGCTAAATAATTGCTTGTAATTCCCCAGACAACTATCAAGCGGGTGACGGCGAGCATTAATTATTTTCGCATTCGGCAATATTAGGTTTAGCAGACCTATCTGTGGGAAGTTATTGGGTAGTTTATCCGTAAAAAAAGGTTTGTTAGTGACCCTATGTCGCTGGGTTTCCTCAATATATTGTAATCCATAGGCCCGCCAGTCCCGGTTCCGCAATTCCCTGGCTGCCAGTGGATACTGCACCCCATCTATTCGGTGTTGGCCTATCGACTCAGCAATTTTACCCAGCACAGGCAGCTCAGATGTGCCCTCCACCTGGCTATGACTGGCTAGAATCTGTTCAATTAGCGTTGAACCGGAACGAGGCAAGCCGACAATAAGAATTGGGTCGCCGGCATCGTGACCAACATCAAGTCTTTCGCTCATAAAACGCTCACTAAAAACCTCTCTCAACTGCTGCTGGCGAATTTCCATTTCCAGGGGAAAATGATCAACAATCGCTCGCTGTTTCTGATTACCTGTGTGGTAGAAGTGCCATGCCTGGTCATAATCCTTCTTGTCCTCAAAGGCTTTGCCGAGGGCAAACCGAAAATGGATTTCTTCACTTTCTGAGAGATTATCCTGTTCCAACTGCTGCAACATGGCAGTTAATTCCTGGTCTTCAAAGTGGAAAATTTTTAGGTTTGCCATGCTCCAGTAGACTTCCCCGAAATCTGGTTTGATTTTGATTGCGGCGCGATAGGCCGCCAGTGCCGCAGCCTGATCCCCCAGGGTTTTAAGGACATGAGCTTGGCCCATTAATACATTTGGGACATCAGGTTTAAGTTGTATCGATCTAGCATAGGCTTCAGCACTCTTTTCAGGATACATAGCGACCGCATAAGCGCTGCCCAGACCTCCCCAGGCGGCGGCGTTTTCCGGGTCCAACTGAACTACTTTCTGATAAGCAGCAATAGACTCCATCTTTTTGTCTCGAAGGTTTAATAGTGATGCCAGGTCAAACCAGGCCGCGACGAAGCTCGGCGCTAGCTGAGTCGCGTTACGCAATAGTGCCTCAGCATCCTGCAGATTCTTGTTGGCTTGCCTATAAGCTCGAGCCAGATATCGCATGGCATTAACATCTTCAGGGTTACTCTTCAGTATGGCCTGGAAGGCTTGTATCGCTTCTTCGGTCCGCTCATTATTGAGTAGTTCTGCCGCCTCTATAATCGCTTTTCTAGCAGGGTCACTATCAATATAGGATTGGAATTCTTCGTCAGCTTCCTTACCTCGCCCCGCTGCTGCCAGAGCCTGTCCTAATTTTTTTCGAACCAGGGGCAAAGCAGGTTGAAGTCGGATCGCGTGCTCTAACTCCGGTATCGCATCATCAAACCGTGATTGCATGGCAAGCACGCTGCCCAGGTCTTCGTGCAGCTGAGGGTAGTCAGGCGACAATGATATGGCGAAACGCAAACTTTCCTCGGCTTCCACCAATCGCTTCTGTTTCATCAAGGCGTGACCGAGCAAACGAAGATGTTCAGTACAGCCGGGGTTCTGCTTTAAATAATCACGGCACAACTCTTCTGTTCGCAGCGGGCGATTCGCGCGCATAAAACCTATGGCTTGTGCAATGCTTTTATCCTTGGTACCAGTTAATTCACTCATCACTAAGATCTGGACATCGATGGCCCACCTGACTCAGGAGGCACATAGTCAAAAATGAAGGAAATACGATCTTCTTTACCCATATTCAGGACGCTATGCTTTCTCTGATTATTGATTTCATAGGCTTTGCCTACTTCGAACGGATAAGGTTTACCTTCAATCATAAAACGCACCGCTGGGTTAGAGGTGATTGGCACATGGATACGATGACTCATGTGAAAGGATTTAAGGGCATCTATGTGTGGGTTAATACGTCCACCCGCAATTAACCTGGCAGCCATCGCCCTGATTACAATGCCACCTTTAGTATAATAAGTCTCAATTATTTCATTGACCATCGGCATAGCAGCCGCAGCTAGATGCTCCCAGCCAGATTCACGATGAACAACTCCCTCCGGCCAGCTTTCATCACAGAACAACAACACAATGGACTGGGTGTCTTTGTGCACTTCATAACTTTGTTGACGAATTAACTGTTCCTGCCATGCCTGGGCTTCCAGGGCCAAGATGGCGTCCCTCAAGGGCTGAACATTGACATCGCCCAGAAACCGTTGTGCTTGTTTGATATTCACTCGATGATTTTTCACTATTTTGAAAATCAGATCAATGGCAACCCTATTAATGCTGCTGACACTGGTAGGTGATGGTAGTCTACACCTCCCTGACGCCACTGGAACACTATAAGCACACTTATGCCATCCGTTGTGAAGACCCAGATTACGCGGCACTTCAGAACTTTAATGGCGCAGGACAACTGCTTGCTTTTAGAGCGGAGGCATCACAAACTCATTGCTGTTATGACCAATACTAGCAAGTTGAAAGTTGTTACAATCCCGCTCCGAGCAACCACCCTGTTACACCTGCGCAGGGCTTGCCTACAGAGCAGACAAGTCGGCGTGCTTTTTCTGGCATTCGTGTGGGGTTGCAATCCCGCCTTCATCGCTGCTAGCCCTGCTGAAAGTGATATTAATCAGTTTATGGTCGTTGATTGCCTGTTACCTGCCCAAATAAGACGGTTAGGTAACATGACCTATGCCGCTGCTCGACGGGCAATAAAAACCAATACTGCCGAGTGTGAAGCGCGTGGAGGTGAGTATGTCGCTTACGACCGAGCCAGTTCAGCAACCACACTGAAAGTCTGGCTACCGCTTGCCGAGGAAGGAGACGCCGAAGCTCAGACCTACGTTGGCGAGACCTACGAGAAAGGGCTTGGTATAGAACCCGACTATGCATTGGCAGCCTACTGGTACCTGACCGCGGCAGAACAGGGCTTCTCGCGTGCTGCCATTAATCTTGGTAATCTGTTTGAACTCGGTCTTGGCCTGGACAAGGACCTGGACATGGCTCGGTTCTGGTATCGCCAGGCCAGCGGTGAAGGTATTCAGCCCCTACTGGAAACCCAGTATGAACCGCCAAAGATTTTGATCATCGAACCCGAACTCAGCCAACGCGGTATTAGCATAGATGCCAAAGGGCCGACCAACCGCTCCTCCGATGCGCCGATTCTGGTCATCGGACAAATACAGACGGAGATGGCCATTAACCAGGTCACCCTGAATGGCAAACCGGCCGGACTGGTCGGCAACGCTCTGTTTCGTGGTACCGTCAGTCCTGCCAATGGCCGTATCGAAGTCATAGTTCTGGATGAACAGACCAGGGAAACCCGGCTGACCATCACCACTGACGGCTCAACCTACTTCACAGCATCCAGTTCTGGCGAAGCCAGCCAGAAAAGGCAAATTGCAGACCCTATCGCTGACAATGATCAGCTTGCCTCCGTGCCGGGCAAGGGTAACTATCACGCCCTGGTGATCGGTAATAACGGCTATCAGGTGTTACCGCAACTGGATACTGCGGTCAGTGATGCTAAAGCTGTGGCGACTGTCTTGCGTCAGCAATACAATTTTTCGGTTAAAATCATGGTAGATGTTAATCGTTACGCGCTTTTATCTGCTCTCAACGACTTCCGAAAAAAACTCGATCCCGAAGATCATCTGCTGGTTTACTATGCAGGTCATGGGGAGTTGGACCGGGTCAACAAACGCGGCAGCTGGCTTCCCATCGACGCTGAACCGGACAGCCCCGCTAATTGGATTTCCAATGTGGCGATTACAGACCTGCTTAACACCCTGCCGCCCAGACAAATATTAGTAATCGCTGATTCCTGTTATTCGGGCATGATGTCTCGTTCTGCATTAGGCGTCATTGATCGGGCCATGAGCCAGGCGCAGCGCCAGCAGCAACTCAGAACCCTGGCCGGTGCCAGAACACGAACAGCATTTACATCCGGCGGCGTTGCCCCCGTACTTGACGGAATTGGCGGAGCAAATTCCGTCTTTGCAACCGAGCTACTGACAGCGCTACAGCAAAATAAAGGCGCTGTAACTGGCTATGATCTGTTCAGGGCGGTTGCGCCCCAGGTTGCAGACACGGTCAGCAAAGTGGGTTTTGTTCAGGAACCCGAATATGCCCCCTTGAAATTTGCCGGTCATGAAGCCGGTGATTTCGTTTTTTACAAAACATCCCATTAGAAGGAGAGAGATGTGAGAACCAATACTTCACCCCAGCGTCTGTACCATTCAACTCAGCTACTGCTACTCACGTTCTGTATTTCAATGACCAATTGTTTTGCAGCCGCTCCGGATTTCCAGGATTTTCTCTTTGGTGCCTGTACCTCGGCTGATCCTAATAGTGACTTTGATACCAGGTGCAACGTTGATTCCGTGGGCGGTGACCTTTCCGGTGATAGCGAAGACTCTCTGGTACCAACTCAATCACTGGCAAATGGTGCCAACGCACTAGCAGAGACGCGCTCCCGCATCAAAGCACTGCGCGCAAAAATGCAGGAAGAACGAGGTGAACCCAATGAAACAGAAGACAGCTCATCGTCTACCGATACCAAAACCACCTTTGGCACCTCTGGTATCAGCCTGCTGTTCAATGCTACTGACGGCAACCTTGAACGCCTGAAAACAAACCTGGAAAGAGGCTACGAGACAACCTCCACTAAAATTCAACTAGGACTGGATTATCGAATTAACGATGACTGGCTAATGGGCGCATTGCTGGGTTGGGACAAATACGATACCCGCTATGAAGGCGCAGCCCCGGGACGAAATTTTATCCCTGGCGATAGTGAAGGCAGCAGCAATGCAGACAACTTCAATTTCTCTGTATTCACGACGATTGTGATCGCCGATAACTTCTATGTTGATGCCTTGGCATCGTATTCCTCCTCAAACTATACCTTTCGGCGCATTGGTTTATTCCAGGAATCCACGAGAAGTACACCAACGATTGATGTCATTACCTCCGCTAATACGGATGGCGATCAGTTAGCCTTGAGCGTCGGCACCGGATGGGACAAGTCGTATGGCGCCAATTTGATTCAGGTATATGGCCGGCTGGGAAGATTCTCGTCCAGTGTCGATCCCTATTCAGAAACAGGCGGCGCTGGATTTGCGATGTCAATCGAAAACAAAGACAGCAGCGAAACTATCGCCACCGCAGGGTTCAAATATAGCCGGTCAATTAACACCGACTTCGGTGTCTTAGTGCCACAGATTTACGCCGAATACGAAAATACCCTAGATTCTGAGGTCAGCCGATCATTATCCAGTTTTGTAGCTGACGCATCAGGCACCCGTTTTGAGACGCTGGGAGATACCCCGGATGAAACCTCCGCCAGGCTAGGCGTCGCCATTCTAGGTAGTTTTCCTGATGGTTGGACCGGTTTTATCAGCGTCAACAAACTCTCCGGAAACGATTATAGGGAAGAGCTAAGGATTACGGCGGGGATCAGGGTTGAACTCTAGCCCGCCGCTGAAACTGCACCAGTCACCGGTTGTTAACGAAAAATCCATCTCTCTGAAACCCAACCTGCCCCTGCCAGCCGCAGGAGGCTATGGCTTGTACAGGCTCATGACCTGCTCACATTCGCCAGGGAACGCATTAACCGCATAATAGGATCGGGGTAAAACTGTCGTGCCCGTTTCCAACACACCTGAAACCAGGCATTCACCTGAAAAATCGAATACCTATCTTCGGAGCAGACCATCGGTAAGCGCTTCTTCCAACCCGTTTCTATCACTATCATAATCTGAAGCAAGCGCATTCTCCCCACCGAAGACAAAATAGCCAACACGCCCAAGCAAAGGACCGTGTGATAACCCGTAACCTGTTTGCTACTACTATTGCCAGCGCTGACGAGACCGCTGATGTGGAGGCTGTGGTACATCGATATATCAATTCAGAAACCCTTGATTTAACCGAACAGGCCAAACTCATGGCAAGTGATCGAACCTATATCGCCAACGACATGAGGTACGCTAATAATGCTAAGTCCATGACCATACAAACAGCAGGTAACAATGTCCTCAAAAAAGCCCGACCCGGCGTCGAGAGAATTGCCACTGTCGAGGACATCATGGTTCGCGTTAACGGCAACTCAGCGGTGACTAGTTTCTACCGAGTCATCAATACCACCAACAGCGTGGAAAGTGTTCGTGCCGGACAAGGCGCAATGACTTCATTTTACCAGACTGGGACGATGGTATTATTTAAGATTAAAGGTGACTGGAAAATAGTGCACACCCATTTGTCAGCAACAAAATAAACTGACCCTTTACAGAGATGGCCAACTAATCCTGGCCATCTCTGGTTTCCCGGCGCAGGCATTGGTGCGATCGCCCTGCTCGAACCAAATACCCAGCTGGTATTCAAATACAGTAATCTGCCAGTTCCTCTCGACAGAGAAAGGTGACTAACAGGCTATGGCTCAACGGTATTTCATCAGAATTGAATCCCTACTCGACACATTGCAATTTCTTAAAGCTGATTCTCCTTCGCCAGGACACTGGAGTGTTAGTCCTTAAAATATCAGACAACTGCTTCCAAACATCAGATCATTGCAGCACCTGTTGACTGAGACTGGCCAACTGAGCAAACCGCCCGCCAACGCAAAACATTCCAAAACAAGGTCGTGTCTGAGATAAACTGGCAAACACAACGCTAGAAAACAGATTTGAGCAAGAGGTAATACAGACATGAAACCCGGTGAACAAGGACTGACCCGCATTATTTCAGCAACAAGATACTCCTGGCTTGGTATCAAAGCAGCCTGGCGACACGAGGCTGCCTTCCGTCAGGAGCTCACCATCGCCGTAATCGGCTTCCCGCTTGCAATCTGGTTGGCAAGGGACGCAGTTGAATTTCTACTCCTAGTGGTACCATTGCTACTGCTCATGCTCATTGAATTGGTCAACAGCGCCATCGAGGCTGTTGTGGATCGCTTTGGCGGGGAACTACATGAACTTTCAGGGAGGGCCAAGGATATGGGTTCGGCTGCGGTGTTTATGGCCATTGTCATCACAGGTCTAAGCTGGGTTGCCATTCTCGCTAATATTTACCTGTGATACCGGTACTACTATCACCTAATCCAGCGCCCTTTTTGTGTCCGCCTAATGACTGAAAAAGCTCAGACGCGGAGGCGTTGCCAGGATAGACCGAAGCGATCTCGACACCATCCGAACAAACCGCCAAGTCCATAGTCGTCAAGCGGCACCATGATTTCCCCACCATCCCGCAGCGCAGAAAAATCTTGGGTTGGTTCATCTTCGCCGTCCAACTCAACAAACACAGACATAGAGGGTGTAAGGTCTAAGTCGTGTGGAAACGGGCTATCCATTATCGGTAAAATGGCACCATTGAATTCGATACGTGCCAACTTGACGGAACCGACCGGGGCATTTTCGTTATCTGCAAAACCTTCGCGCACAAGGGTCTCAAACCCGATGGAAGTAGCGGCGTAGAGTTCCAGCGCTTAAGATGCCTTGCCGTGAAACAAAAGGTGGGTTGGTGCAACTTGCATGATAATCACCTCCCTGCTCAGTAGTAAATTAGTGTGACCAGTATGACCTCCCTATAATCGAGATCAGCTTTTGTCAGATAACAGCCAGTTAACTGCGAGCCAACGCCTTCATTTACTGAGGGAACCCTCATGCGAAATCAGTCCGCGCGAAGCAACAAATTACACTTATTCTACTATCGCTGCTCGAGACACTACTTAAAAACAGCAGCTGTGTTTCGACCTAATAAACGGGAATGCGAGTGCTGATATAGGCCTGTATCCCTTCCCAGTCAAATTGTTCCGCCGGATGGGGAATAACAGGGATAAACTAATATCGGCCATTATTTGGCATCAACTCGTACCGACAACCAGAATTTAACTCCTCAATATCGCCTTCCCGAAGCTGAGCAGTAGGCTCGATAAAATCCTTAATCCCATAGGTATTTAGGTATAAAGGTGCCATTAGTAGGGTGGAAAATCTGTATTAGCAGATGTAGTACCAGAACCTGACAATACAAAAATTAATACGGCAAAAAGACGAATAAAGACCCTCAACCTAACTCCAGATTCAAAACCAAACAACGCGAACATGAATGCAAGCTCGAACAAACCGCTCAACTATACCGACTTTTGCCGTCAGGCTATAGGACTCAGCTTTGTAGAGTGAGGAGGGCAAATTCAATAGCCCAAAAGAGTTAATTCGGGTGGCTCCAACTAACCCTGTTGATAGATCACTAATGGCTATCGGTTATGGCACACCACTGAAGCAGCCATTATTGCCACACCTCAAGGTTATTCTGACGCTCAATACCGCGCGATAATTTGATATCCAAAACATTCAGCATGTCGCATGAGGCAAGCATGTCTGAGACAGATACTTGTGCTTTCTTATCCAACTGCGTGTAGTAGTCCTGCAAGCGTTTGAGCAGGTAAAATCGGAAAGGTTGTGCCAAGGCACTAACCCTTACACCGCGGACCTCGAAGCTACCGATCCCGACGCCGCGCATGACTTCAGTGCCGGGTGCGAGATCCTCCTGCTGGTCAATCCAGTCATTAATACAATCCGACGCTGCAAGTGTTTCAGGAATGAAATCGATTGCGATATGTTTGAGTACGTCAATTAATGAATCAGGAATTTCGTCAGAAGGCAGATACTGACCATCCTGTATTTCGAATTCCCCTACGTCTGGTTCTGGTCGGTTCATTCTTTCAACCCATCTAAACAGGCGCACTGCTCGGGTCTGCATAATCGACAGAGGCATTGGGTCACGACCAAGATGACCGAAAAAGGGCGCTATCATCCCAAAGTCACCCACACAAGGCTTACCACCAAACAGGTAGGGCTGGTCAGTAAAGTGATCGTTTAATTTTTTCAGTAATTCAAGATAGAGCGCTTCTACGAGTTCAAAGGTGTCAGGTACCGCGCCGAATGCAGCACAGGCCGCTCGCATCGCATTAGCCCCTTTCTCAGCCTGCTCAATCCGATTGGGTCCCCGCGGCACCATGGATTGAAAATGAAATGCCAGGAACTCTAGATTATGTTCTGGGAAATTCCAGCGATAATGCATCGCGGGTCGAAGTAACCCTTCGGCACCGATGACATCAAACAGGAGGCTCAGCATTTGCTGTCTAGGCGTCTTGGGTGAAAACAAGCGCCCATTGTGTTGCTCAAAATAATCAACGATGGCAACACCATCTCTGATGACGTTACCGTCTGCAGTTTCGATAGTAGGTACGCTCCTGCGTCCACCCGCCCTGGCAACAATGTTGTCACGATAGTTTGATGTGACCGGCGTGACCTCTCTATAATCGAGGCCAGCTTTTATCAGATAACTGCGAGCCCTCCCCGTATACAGAGAAAGAGAACTGCCATAGAGAGTTATGTTACTCATTTAATCAAACTCATTTTCTACTGGATTATTCCTTCTGGACTATCTATTAAAACGATTTTCGTCTGTAAATTAATAGGTCCAGCAATGAAAAAATCGAAAATACCAGCAGGCCGACAATTATCCTGGCATCCCCTGGATGAAGCACCGGCTCAACTGGAAATGCAATTGTCTTGGTTAAGGCCGCCATTTTATAGTCATGTCTTTCATCAAAGGCTGGATTAGACGCAATAGCAATGATGTCTCGTCGACTGCGGTATCGAAACAACGCGCCCTGATCCCAATGGTTAGCGCCTTCGATCCCTGAAATATCCATGGCATCCGCCACTGCCCGCCCAAAAAATACTGGATGGCTGGCGCGTTTGAACTGAGCTGGATACATGTGCTCCATGTAATGATTAATTAATTCCATGGCACCCGCTCCTGCCCCAGTGGCAGGCAATTCCGGCGGTGACTCATTCATATCCAGCAGGTTGACCATAATAAAATCATTGCCTGTGTCGCTCCGCATAAAATGCTCTAGTATCTCTAAAGACTGTTCTGACCGTCCATTCTGCTCAACCCGTTGTAACACTTCGTTAATCTCATCGTCGCGCATAGGACCTTCAAAACTGGTATACCAACTAAAGAAAGCAACATACAAAACTCCTGCAATTAACCAAAAATAAAGCCTTTTCATGAGAAATTCCTCTCTGGTGTTCATATCGTTTTTCAAAACCAGCGATGCGCACCGCTGGGACTGCCTTTAGCTCATGTAGAAGTCATAAAATTAACCAGGCGCCTCGCCAACTCTTCGCCCTGAGTTTCCTGAATAAAGTGCCCCGCCGGGACCCGGTCATGAGGCAGACCTTTTGCACCGGGCACATTGTTAATGAGTGCGTCCTGTATTTTCTTCGAACCGACCAACAGATCGTACTCCCCAAACACCGTTAAAAACGGTTTTTCAAATTGCTTCAGCGCTTCCCAGGCGGCCAGACTTTTGTCCGTATCAATCATAGACCCCATACTGGGTAATGTCCTGATACCGGTCATGAAAATCTCATCTGGAAACGGGGCATCATAGGCTCGCGCCTCATCATCTGTCAGTTCAATTCCACCGAAGTCCCTGCGCAGGTTATCGCTGGCCTTTAATTCCGGGCCCGTCAGTGCATAAAGCATCCAGGCCCGAAAAAACTCAGACATATCTTCCTTAATAAGACCCTTGGCAGCACAGTTCGCGGCAAAATCCTGAAAGGTCCGAATCTCCGCATTCGGATCAACCGGGTAGTCTTGACGATTGATCCCCTGAGGGACCTTTAAAATCGGCTCAGGCATAAGGAATAAACCGCTGTTTGAGATCAAGACTCGACGGAAGTATTCCGGGAAATGCGCAACCACTTGCAGCCCCGTAAACCCGCCCCAGTCCTGGCCAAACAGGGTGATGTCCGAGAGCGCCAGCTTGTTGATTAATTCAAGCCACCAGGCTGCGTGCCCATAAACAGTATGGGTATGAATATCTGTGGGCTTATCCGAGCGTCCCATACCAATCATGTCAGGGGCAATGACACGATAACCTGAGTCTAGGATCTGTGGAATCATTTTTCGATAGAGATAGGACCAATCCGGCTGGCCGTGTAACAACAGTACCACCTCAGCATCTTTGGGACCTTCATCCACATAGTGCATACGCAAGCCATCAATTTCCACATAATGCGGCAGATAAGGGAAGTCAGGCAGGTTATCGAAGCATTCATCTGGAGTGCGGACAAAATCACGCCCATCTTCTGTCGTAAAAACGGTGTAACTCACGACAAATCTACTTTTTCCGGAATCACCCGGCCCAGCATCTTCGAACAGGCGGCCAGGTTATCGACAAATCCTGGTCGCTGCTTGGTCGCTTGGGTATGTCTGGCAAGTGCCGGCCAACGGCTCGCATCCGGCAAACCCACAACCAGGTCCAACTGGGTGAGCTGGGCACCAATTGCAATATCTGCAATCGAATATTGATTACCAACAAAAAACTCATTACCGGCGAGCGCACCTTCAAGGTAATCAAAATGTCTGGGTAACACTTCCTGATAGGTATGTCGTGCAGTGTCGAGATCCGATTCCTTGCCGGCAAATCTCGGAAACATAATGGGTCTAAACAGTTTCATGCCCAGCGGCTGCGCCAGTTCCGTGTCAGCATATTCTTCCAGCCACACCGCCCGCCCAGTATCAAATGCTGAACCTGCATAAAGACCAGCAGAGAATTTCTTTTCCAGGTAGGCACAGATCGCTGACGAATCTGCGATGGTGCCCGGCACTCCTTCGGTTCCGATCGACTTGTCCCGCAGTACAGGAATCCTGCGTGCCGGGCTGATCTCCGCATACCAGTCTGGCATGGCCATTATATTTATGTTTTCAAACTCATAGGCAGCATTCTGGTGTCTTAGAAAGGCTTCAACTTTCCGCACAAATGGGGATACGGGCGTACCGTAAACAATCAGATCGGGCATGGTCTTTCTCCGTGTTAGCGAGTATCTACCAAACGAAACCGACGGTAGAACCGACTGTAATAATGCTATACATTAATAGGTGAATCAACCTGAGAAAACCGATTGCCTACCTGAGCCCAGTGACTAACAAACACCCCAGCTAAGTTAAATTTGGACAATGGGGGTTCTAGGGAGCCTATTATTCACTGCCAAATTCATTATGGATATTTTGATACCAGCCTGGTGCAATACCCATGAGGCCAGTTTCCAGGGGTCGGTAAATCTACACTCCGACATTATCAGACCTGGTCTGATGCCCTTAGCCTTTGTCACAATGCAGCTGGAATGCCACTGTCGCGGATAATATACGGCTTTTGCGTAAAGTATCCCTTGCGCTCCGATTCCGACACGATTGCTTCCACTCGCCCGCCACGAATGTTATACCATAGACGCAACATCAGCCGCGCTAAATCGGGATTAGAGTCATCGGTAAAGCTCGAGCGTTTGTGCATACAAACAAAATTATGAGTCAACAACATGTCTCCGGGCTGGAGTCTGAGATTTAATTTGTTTTCGGGGCGTTCAGCGATTTCTTCGAGAGCATTTAAAGCAGCTCGTTCATCCACTGGCATGGGTTCCCCTGCTGCTTCATAGGGTAACTCCATTAACCGGAGGTTAACCCACGACAGAACATGATCTGTTTGCGGGTAGAACAAGGGCCTTTTCGGAAGTTGGTCAGCCTCCAGATCACCTTCCTTCCGCATATACATTCTTAGCCCACGATACAGTGTGCGTAAATGCTCAGGGCATTCATCGACCATAGTATTGTGAATCGATACCATGCTAACCAGTGCATTTGAACCGCCCTTAGGCGCCTGCCGCACACACAACAAGCTCGCAACATCACCACCATCACAATGAAATCGCAGCTCAGCGTTGGATACATAGCCCCGTTTATCAATACCGTTATCATTCCCATCAGCGACTGCTGCCACCGCACCAATGACTTCCCCATTGGCATTTTGGGCGATGACCTGCCCTAGACTCAACGCAAGAACCCAATTGACTCGGTATGCATAATCAAGATCAAGTGGCGGCAGATCGATGCCTCGTAGCACAGCGAAGCCCCTACCCTCTTCCAAATGGGTGTTGATTGAATCCAATCGCGGAGCCAGCGTGGGCAGCACCAGGTCGTCACGGGTCATCTGCAGCCACTGACTTTCATCCTCCGGTAATGCCAGCGCCGCATTGTCCAGTTCTGCTTGCTGCTCCGGAGTCAAACCATCTATCCAACTGTCGCCCTTAAACTCATCAGCGCGCCACGCGGCGGTACCTAAATAACGCTTAAGCTCCATAAAAAGTCCTTTAAATTATCTTGTTCTGTTTTAAGCCAGCATAGACAATCCAGCCAGCGTAAGACTAGCCAGCCAGATGGTTTCCAGACTCATCAACGCTACTGGCCGCCAACCCAGGGCCATCAGGCTTTTCAGATTTGACTTCAGTCCGACGGCAGCAATAGCAGCAATAAGACAGTACTGAGACATCACATTAGCACTACTTAACAACAATTCAGGTAAATCGATGAAGCTGTTAGCACAGGAAAAAATAACAAATACCACAAGAAATCCTGGAAGCAGTGGCGGTTTCTCTTGCATTTCTAGGTTTGATTTTCGATAAACCAGTCCGACGATTAGCACTACCGGCAACAGCAATGAGACTCTTATTAGCTTGGTAACCGTCGCAACATCACCGGTTGTTTCTGATACCGAATAACCGGCACCAACCACTTGAGCAACGTCATGAATGGTGGCACCGATAAAGACGCCCGCGGCAGTATCTGATAATCCAATAGATGTACTGAGAATCGGATAAATGATCATAACCAGCGTGGAAAGCGTTGTGACACCGACGACCACAAATGCCGTATCTCGCTCCTTGGTCTTGTCATTTGGCAATACCGCCGAAATAGCCAGCGCCGCTGATGCACCACATATTGCAACCGCACCGCTGGATAGAAGACCGAATTGTTTATTCATTCCTGCCACACGGGCAATCATCACACCGAAAAAAATGGTCAAGGTTACACCAGCCAGGATCAGTACCAATACCTGCCAGCCCAATACCAAAAGGTCCGTCAGGGCAATTCGAAAACCCAACAGGGCAACAGCAAACCTCAGGATAGTTCTGGCACAAAAATCAATGCCTTGCGCGGATCGCCCATCCTCATAGATAAACCCCAGTGAAAGGCCAAGCAGGAGCGCGAACAATAGCGATGGAGCACTATAATGCTCACCGAGGAAACTGGCGGCAAAGCCAACCGTAAATGCGACCATCAATCCTGGCAATAAACGCTGAAAATGCGCTTGCAAACCGGACAAACGGATTTGTGTTAGTGACTTACTCATGGGCCGTGAGCCGTTCCACTGCGAGCCTCAGCACTCTGGTTGCTTTGGAGACACTGAGACTCTGATCTCGGCGCAAGCTAATCCAATATTCGATACCGAGTACGCCATCAATCACTTCAAACAATATCTGATCCTGTGTTATCTCCCTGGGCAGAACTTCCATCAGTCTTTTTCTTCGTCGGCTTATTCCATTATCCCTTTGAGATCCTGAAGTCAATGCGCGGTACCGGCTCCAGATGGTTGAAATATAAAGCGGTAGCAGTGACTCGAATACCCGAACACGCCTGGTAATAACGATCTGCATCTGGTCTCGCCAACTGCTTGCTGTTTGATCGGGAAAGGGTTCATCCATGACAGCCGCAGCTTTTGTTCCTGCATCTTCGATTAAGCTGCGGTGCAGGGACTCCATGTCGGAAAAATGCCGAAACAGCGTTCTGGTGGTGATGGCTGTCGCTTCAGCAATTTCACGCGCAGTAGGATCTATGTTTCCCGTCAGAATCAGTTCACGGGTGATGCTGAGAATTTTTTCGTGTGTCGCTGCAGTGCGTACCACTCGCCCGTCTAATTTTAACGCTCTAACTTCACTCATTAGGATGACACGAACTGGATCATATTTAATCGCTGTTTATTATGTCACTAATAGTGACATTTGTTTGCTGCTATGTCAATATTATTCCATGGTCATCATGAAATCAGATAGGATGCAATCCAGCTCAGAGTGGACTACCAACACCCACAACCGCCTGTCCCTTTGCCTACCGCTGGCGAGGTTAAACAGCTGGGCTGCTTTTCAAGCCTGGCTCTGCGACAGATGTTTAAGCAACCCAACGTTAGCGGTGCCATACAGATATAACACACCGTGGTAAGACTTAACGATCTCCCCGAGTACGAACGCGAGCATCTTATGTCAAAAGTCCAGCCGCCACTAGGCCCAAAGGTATGGACTCACCCTAATAGAGAAACCGCTGAACTGCGCATAGCGTTAATTACCACGGCAGGACTGCATTTCCGTGATGCCCCTGCCTTTGAATTCATTGATTCAACCTTCAGGCCGATTTCAGCAAGTGAAGATGCCAACAGCCTTGTTATGTCGCACAGCTCAGTCAATTTCGACAAGGCCGGGTTCGCCGAAGACGTCAACCTGGTTTTTCCCATAGATCGATTTCGGGAACTCGAAGCGGCTGGCAAGATTGGCTCGCTGGCTGAGATTCACTACAGTTTTATGGGCGCCGGTTTAAGCCCTGAAGCCTATGAAACATCAGCATCGCAGGTTGCCGGGCTATTAAAACAAGATAAGGTTGATGCTGTTTTTTTAACGCCTGTGTGACCCAACTGCACGCGCGCCGTGTGCGCGCTCTCCTACTATCTCGAAAAAGAAGGCATTATGACCACAGCTATCAGCCTGGTGCGAGAGAATGCTGAAAGTATGCAACCTCCGCGCACACTCTGGGTAAGCTTTCCCCTCGGTCGCCCCCTCGGCAAACCTGACGATGCCGCATTTCAGCATCGCGTAATTGATGCGGCCCTAAAGCTGTTATCAGCGCCAAGCGGTCCCGTCCTGGCCGATTTTCCAGAGGATGCACCACCCGCAGGGCTTAGTGATGCACCCGCCTGTCCGGTGTCCTTCAGCAAACCCAGCAAAGACACCGATTCATGGAAAACAAAATTACTCGACGAATTACAAACTCTGGTGCCCTGGCATGATCTCGGATTACGGCGGCGAGCCGGCCGCTCCCTCGTTGGCGTGTCAGGACTTTCCATGACTGAGAATATTGAGAAACTCGGCACCCTACTCGACAATGAAACCCTGCCCATCACTGAACTCAAATGGTTCAAAAGCGCCATTGAAGATACCAAGGTTTTCTACCTAGAGGCCCTGACTGCTCAACCAGGTCATTACAATCAGGAACAATTAGAGAAGCTATTCTGGCACGAGACTGCCTTGGGTGCTGCAATCCTCAAATTCAACGATATGTTTGCAGCCCACACTACACTTTCCTATATGGCCAGAATCATCACGCCAAGAAGGGTTTTACCATGAATGACTCAAACCAATGGAATTTATTATGAACATCAATCCCATCAGCCGGAATTTTGGTGCCGAGATATCAGACATCGATGTCAGGTCAATCAGCCCTGATGAATTCGATCAGGTTTATGAAACCTGGCTGACCTATGGTGTGGTCCGGATGCGAGGACAACAAATCAATGAAGGGCAATTACAAGCATTCAGTGCCCGGTTTGGTCCACTGGAAGAAATCCCGATGGGTCGGTTGCCGGAATCAGACCGGGCCAAGATTAAAAACCGCTACGTCACTCAGCTCTCAAACATCATTCAGGATGGCAAACCCATTGGCGGGCTCGGCAATGCAGAAGCCAGTTGGCATTCCGATATGACCTACATCGATAACCCGCCACCGACCAGCATTCTATTAGGCATCGAGATACCTGAAAAAGGTGGTGATACTTATTTTGCTGACCAAAATGCTGCACTCACAGCAATTCCGGATAAACTATTGGGTCGCCTACGCGACCTGACCATCAAACATGATGCAGCACATACCAGTGTTGGGAAGCTTCGACCCGGCTTTGAAGCATTCGATGATCCTAGGGATGCGCCAGGTGCTACCCATCCAGCTATTACTACCCACCCTGAGACTGGGAAACAGGCTCTGTATCTTGGGCGGCGAGAGTGGGCTTACATCCCGGAGCTCAGCCTCGAAGACAGCGAGGCTTTACTCGACGAAATCTGGTCCTACGCCGCACTCCCCGTAAACGTCTGGCAGCAACAATGGCGGCCCTTCGACCTGATCATCTGGGATAACCGCCGGGTGTTGCATCGACGTGATAATTTTGACCAGCGTGCGCGCCGGTTAATGAAGCGCTGTCAGGTACTCAGCAAACCGGTTTGACTCAGCCGGCCAGATGCCATAGCCATCATCCGGTACAACCCGCTCCACTGATTTTGTCGATGGGATTTAACTTCGCCCAGGACAACTCGTTTCTGATGTCAGCTTGTAACGACTCCGCTTTGTTTGTCAGTTCGGCCAATGTATATATTCATTGCCTGGCTCGAAGTAATCAGCCAACGTTTTATCGATAGCCACTGCCATCTCGCCCACATAAGGGTACAGCGGCTTTCGAGCCGATGCCTGATGAGCATCCAGTAAAGCCATCAGTTCCTGGCGCTTTTCCGGGTTACTCGCAGCGAGATTATCCTGTTCAGTCGGGTCTTCGGCCAGGTTATACAACCACTGCTTGTTCGGGCTGTTCGAAACTTGAAGCTTCCAGTCACCATGCCTGACGACTCGGTAGTATCCGCTCTGCCAGAAAAGCGTTTGCCGACGCCACTGGCCAACAGCATCACCCGTTGCCAGCGGCAGGATATCTACCCCATCGATTTCCACACCATCAGGTAATGCAGCGCCGGCAGCTGCAGCGAGCGTTGGCATTACATCGATATGCGCAACCGGCTTATCGACAGTTGTTCCCGGTTCAATCCGGTCTGGCCATTTGATGAACGTCGGTACTCGAACACCACCCTCAAAAAAACTCAGCTTCCAGCCGCGATAAGGTGCGTTGATTTCAGGCAGGCCTACGTAGCCCGGGCCACCGTTATCGCTGGAAAATACCACAATGGTATTGTCTGCGAGCCCCTCATCAATCAGAGTTTGGTTGATTCTGCCAATACTGCGATCCAGTGCGCGTACCATAGCAGCATAGACACGAAGCCGGTGTGGCTTGATATTACCTACCGCCTCATAATCCTCTCGAGTCGCCTGCAAAGGGGTATGTATCCCCCAGTGTGCCAGGTACAAGAAAAAAGGCCGGTTTTTATTTGCTTTGATGACGTTAATCGCCTCATCCGTGTAGTAGTCTGTCAGGTAACCGTTAGGCTCAAAGCGTTCGCTACCCCCATTATTAAACGAAGCAGCATAGTTTAATTTTGCCCACAAAAACTGGTCGATCGGATCAAAATTTAGTTTAGCGTTAACCACATTCGGATCATCTTCCGGCAGGTACAGACCGCTTGCCATGAGCAGGCTGTCATCAAAACCCTGGTCATTAGGTTTGAAGCCATCACTTCGGCCAAGATGCCATTTGCCAATATGTGCTGTGTAATAACCTTTTGCTTTTAGCACCTCGGCGATGGTCACTTCCGAAGAAGGCAAACCCTGCTCTTCATAAGACCTAGCATTTTCTGATACTGCCTCGTTAAATCGACTAGCCGGCAACCCGTTATCAATACTATCGCTGATCATCGAGACCATCGGCCCCATACCAGAAGGAGTCGGCGTGAATTCAAACCCGGTTCGCGTCGGGTACCGCCCGGTCATCAGCATGCCTCGAGAAGGTGCACAGGTGGCGTTACCTGCATAGGATTGCTCGAACACAGCACCTTCAGCAGCCAGTTGATCGATGCTCGGCGTCTTGACCCGGCCGCCTGCTACACCACCACCAAAGGTCGATATATCGTTGTAGCCTAGATCATCGGCGAGGATGAAAATTATGTTGGGTGGGCGTTCATTACCGGTAACCTCTTCAGGACCTCTCTGCCAGGCAATCTGACGTTTCGGCCCAATATCGTATTCTCGATCGCTTTGATACCAGACCACTGCCAGCATCAGGTCGATTCGGTTAATCCATGCGACGGAACTCCCAAGGACAACAAATACAATAAATATTAAAAAGCTTTTTTTTAGCATGCCGCCCTTTCCTTTTTTAGCACTCAGCCATCCCAGGTAATTCCTGCGTGTCAATGCAGGTCCGTCACCGCTCGCTCTCACGCCGCAGTCTCTGGCAATGCTTTACACCAATTAAACCTAGCTAGACACCAACAGAATTTCGCACCCTGTCCCTGCCAGGATGTCGTCAACTCGGGATTGCTCATCAGAGCCTAGTTTCTGATACTCCGCATTGATCCATTGCAGACAGCGGCCCTGGTAGGGAAACGTTGGCTGCTGCCAGGGTTTACCATCAATCGTGGTTTCCATCTGCTTCTCACCTGCCTGCAGCGCATGGGCATTCGCAAGCAACGCTGGAGCATAAACTTTACCAATTTCAGCGAGTAGATCGCCCAACACCGGTTTTATTCTATCCGGCGACATCCAGCCGTCGTCAGCACAGACCTGACCACTGAGATCATCAACAACATCTGTCCAGGCAAATACCCGGGGGGCCTGCTGCAGACAAATCGTCATGGGTGTCGGGTCAAACTTCGCCAATTGGGTCAATTGAGCATAGATGCCAAAGTCAGCAGAAGCAGGTCGATCACCAAGCAGATACGGCTGACGCATAATCAGGCGGTTCATGATATCCAGGAAACGAACATAGCTGGCCTCAATCACCGGCGCGGTCAGATCATTGGAACCCACCACATAGAGTCTTGAAATCTGCCTTCCTGCGACGAACTCGGCAGCCTTCGAGTGCTGGTCGTCGTCCATCTGCAGACCTCGCCAGAGCGGCAGAATATCCCCAGCCTTCTTGATATCTGCATCATAGTACCAGCGATAGTGAAACATCGACTTGGTCAGCCATTCGTCCGCATAGTCCTCGATTAGGTAGTTAATAAATCCTAGCACCGGGTCCATCGGCAGCGCTTCTCTTCCTCTGAAGGCCCGCTCAAAACGGCGAATCAGTGGTGTAGAATCAACAACAGCCTCAACCTCCCCTTGATCATTTGGTAGATAAAAGGTTGGCAACAGGTCCACCTTTGGCGTAGGCAAACCCATCTTTTCAGCGGACTGATTGCCGATTAGCAATTCATAGCTAATATGGCGATAGCGCATATAAGCCAGCATCTTGCGAGTATAGGGTGAACCAGGTGCGCCTTTCAGGCGCAGGGGTTGAGTTAATGACATAGTTGTATTCTCATTGCAAAACTAGTTTATAATAATGCCTTACATTAATATCTGCAATCTGCTACTTTTTAGCTTATGAATTCCTTACCAACAGAAACGCGCAGCCGACCCAGTATGGTCAAAGTTCTCCTGCGTACCCTCGCTGCACTGACGCTTCTGTTGATTGCGGTGTTCTGTTTTGCCTTTTTTTCACCACGTCCACCCTTAACGACTGACCCGCAAACGCTCGCAGGAGATGGCAGCACGATTAATTACTGCCAACTACCGGTCCTCGATGGACGAGGAAAATTGGCCGCCGATATCCCCAAAGGCAACACGCCAGGATGCAGCTATGATCACTTTCCACTACCTGTTTTAAGAGCGTGCACGGAGCCTTTGCCTGAGGGAGCGGCAGATATTCGAGGACTCTGGATCGGTGTGACCGGCCACGTCGGCCATCTGGAACGTGTCGAGCAATGCGGCTCCCGCACAATTGTCACCAGCAGCGGTGTTATTCACGATAGTGGCCCCAACAGCACGGCCGGGTTCAACACCAATGATACTGAGGGTGGAGTTCTATTCACTATTGGTACCAGGCAGTTTTGCCCCAGGACCTCCGCCAGTATGAACTGGAATAACGGCGTACTGGACTTCCACGTTTTCGGCTGGGGCCCTGTCGTAGTAAGGCGCTATATGGATGGTGATCAATTAGTATGGGAATACGCCGATGACAGCGTAACTCGAATGGATCGAATCTGTGAGCTACCAGACGTACACAAGAAGCCGAAACCCCGTGGTCGGTTCATCTCATTTTTCTCCGATTTACACTGATTATCTCCACCAAGAGAGGTAAAGGACATGTTAATACTTCGAACTCCTGAGGAACGGTTTACTCATTTAGCTGGCTACCCTTTTGCCCCTCACTACACTGCAATTCAAACCCAAGACGGCAGCAATCTACGCATACACCATCTCGATGAAGGGCCTGCAGACGGCCCAATAGTCCTTTGTATGCACGGCCAACCCGTGTGGAGTTACCTCTACCGCAAGATGATTCCTTACCTGACACAAGCGGGCATGCGCGTTATCGCACCCGACCTGCCAGGCTATGGCAAGTCCGATAAGCCGGCAGCACTTGAAGATTATACCTACGAAGTTCAGGTTGAGTGGATGGGGAAGTGGTTGGAGAAGAACGATTTTTCCGATATCACTTTCTTTGGCCAGGATTGGGGCGGACTGATAGGGCTACGTCTGATCGTCAATCACGCTCATCGTTTCAATCGTGTGGTGATCGCTAATACCGGCTTGCCCTATAATCCAGAGGTACCGGTGGAAGTAGTTAAAGAGGTGGAGGACTTTCGGGCCAACTCACCCACTCCAAGCCTTGCGCAAATGCAACGCGCGTTGAGTCAAATGGCTGGTAATCAGGCAACCAAGTTCGCTTACTGGCAGAAGTTCTGCTGGGAAACCGTCGACATGCCAATTGGTTTTATGATGTCAATGACCATGGAAAAGCAGTCAAACCTGGCCAGGGCATTCAAATTCATGCTTCATGCCGCCGGTATACGCTCACCCTTACCTACGGAACTCGCCCAGGCCTATGATGCGCCTTTTCCCGATGCCAGTTTCAAAATGGGTCCACGGGCCATGCCAAGCCAGGTACCGACGCTACCAACCTCACCGTCCCTTGAAGAACAACGCAAAGCTTGGGCATTTTTTGACCGCTTCGAGAAACCTTTTCTCTGCGCATTTGCTGATAATGACCCGGTTACGGCTGGGATGGCGATACAATTTATCGAGCGCGTACCAGGGACAAAGGGATTGCCACATACCACCATCAAAGGCGGTGGCCACTTCGTGCAGGAGAATGAGCCGGAACAAGTATCACAAGCCATTATTGACCTGATTCGCAGCACTTAACCAAACCCGTTGGCTTAATTTACAGATGGCAATTTAATACGATGCAGGCAATCGCAGAACGACACAGCCACTATAGAATAGGATGTCAGGAAATTCCCCGGCCTTGATGCTCTAATCCGTATTCAAACCATCCTTCTCTAATCGCCACAGCAGCACATCAAGACGATCCTGGCCAAAAAACGGTTCTCCCTGGTAGACACAGGTGGGAACACCCCAGTGCCCGGCTTTATCATGAGCCAACTGGTTATCCTGAATGGCTGCTTCGAGGCGGTCTGCTTCGGCATCAAGACGCCCCTCCATAGCCAAAAGGTTCAGGCCAGCCCTAGCCGTCGCCTGCGCAAGCAAGTCACCTTGATGCCAATTAGGCGTACCGCCCCAAATAAGCATCGACACCTCATCGGCAAATTCAATACCTTTGCCTTGCTCCGCTGCGAGAACACCCAGGCAGGTTAGACGAGAGATAAAAGGCTGTTCATCCCCGGTTTGTCGTAGTCCATTGACATCAATATATTGAACGACAGGGTCCGGGTTAGGCCAGACAAACGGCCTTTGTAAAAACTCCGCAACCCGGAACACATCTGTCCTGAAGTAAGAGAACCACTGCGGGTGCACATTGTGAAAAAATTCTGGAGTGCGTACCGCAATCGGATAGACCGGCTTGAATCTCACCGTCAGTTGATAATCCTCCTGCCAGTCACGGAGACGTTTTGTGGCCAGATACGACCAGGGACTACGAAACGACCAGAATACCTCAATTTCGAGATTTTCACTCATCTATGGTTACTCCTAAAGCAATTTTGAATAAACCCCTAAATTGATTGGGACATAAGCTATTGAATAACCTTCCCGGTGATATCGTCACAACCTGAGGATACTCTGTCCCTCCATACCCTCACTCCATTAGGGTGAAGTGATGATAATTTCGTCCGATCCCAGTGGTAGATCAAACCACATGCCGTCATCGGTAATCACATAGTTAGCAGGTAGGCCGCGCTCGAAGATCTTCTCTACGAACCAGTTCACGGGCGCAGGGACAAGGTGATATAAGGCGATAACCCCAACATCTATCTGATCTGACAGCTCAATTAGCGATGTCGTTGAAGCGTGATAATCCATCACGTCTACCATAATCTTAGACACGCGACTCAAGCCTGCCTCACTCGCTGACTCAGAAAGCGTCGAAACAATCGGTTCAGACAGCGCGTCGTGCAGCAGCAGATCAGCTCCGTCGGCTATGCGCCGGGTTTCATCTGTGACCAAGCTATCGCCCGAGATAACTACACTCCTGCCTTTATAGTCAAAGCGATAGCCTACGGCTGGGTCAACCGGTGCATGACTGCCGGTATACATGGTAATCGTCATATGACCTTGTTCCAGGACTATACCTTCAGTTACCGTTTCTGCCTGAAGTACCCCGAGCTTAGTCGGTAGTAATGCTTCGCCATGATGTGATGTTCGAAAGTCACGATCCATGGCATAGCCTTGGTTGACCGAATCAACAATGCGATCGACTCCGACGGGGCCGATCACTTTCAACGGCACGGGCCTTCCCTGAATCCATGAGGCTAGGTTCACCTCATACAATTCTGCGATGTGGTCAGAATGAAAGTGTGTTAGCAGGAGCCCGTCAAGACGCACCATCGGCAGCCGACCTGCGCCGAGGTTATCTGTCGATCCGGCACCAGAATCAATCAGAAAAAAATGTTCCGGTGTCACTACAGCTATACAGGCTTGTGCCCGATCTGTCCGGCCGAGAGGTGATGCGCTACCGCAAACGAACACTCGCAGATTGCCACTTGATTCCGCTGCAGGCTCGAGCGCATTCTGCACAAAGGCACCAGCAACTCCAGCGAGGATAAATTTCTGTACGCTTTCGACTTCAACAGACAGCCTTGCAAGTGCTGCCAAGATCGTCACGAAAACGATAACTTTTACTATTCGCTTCAAATCCCCTCCCCACTATTATTACAAATAAAATCGATTACAACAGTTGATAACTCTAGTGCCGCATCGTCCTGCAGAAAATGGCCGGCCCCCTTGATGATGGTATGTGCCTGCCCCATGGCCCCAGGCACTGCTTTAATAAATCGCTTTTCGCCACCCTTTGTGACCGGATCAGAATCGCTGAAGATCGTGATGAAGGGCTTCTCAAATTTTTCCAATACCTTCCAGGCGGCCCGGTTTGCGGGTATGGCCGGATTGTCGGGGATAATTGGTACCAGTGAAGGAAACTGACGAGCACCAGCCATATATTCCTGTGAAGGAAACGGTGCTGACCAGGCCCGATATGCCTCTTCATCACAATCATTCAAGCTGCCTTTGAGGATCTCAGCGGGGTGGAAATCCGGGTGCTCATCGCAGTGGCGAACCCAATACATGAACTGCGGCCGATCTTCCATGGGCGCAAATAGCTTCCTGAACATATCCTCAGCAGGCAAGGCAGGCGTATTGCGCAGTAATTCATGTAACGTCGCTGACATATCCTCAGGTATACCGGTTCCATCAGGCAAACCACCATTAGCAAGAACCACACGAGCAAATCTTGCAGCGTTCTCAGCTACAACGCGAAGCCCTATCAGGCTACCCCAATCCTGACAAACCAAGGTGATATCAACCAGACCCAATGCTTCAATAAAACCTTTCATCCAGGCAACATGGTTGGCATAGGTGTAATCACTGCGTTGGGTCGGTTTATCTGATTTTCCAAATCCTACTAGATCAGGGGCCACTACCCGATAGCCGGCTTGAGTCAGAATCGGAATCATCTTCCTGTAAAGGTAGGACCAACTCGGCTGACCATGCAGACAAAGGATGACCTCACCTTCGCCCTCATCAACATAGTGCATACGAAGCTTTGTGCCCTCGCCGGCCTCAACTCCTACATAATTTGCCCTAAAAGCATAGTCCTTGAGGTTATCAAACCGGTCATCTGGTGTGCGTAGGATGTCCATGGGCGGTGCTCTATTCGTTTATTTGGTTGAACCTGAAATCAGTTACGATCGGTCCGAATCAGCCACCATACTAGCAGCTATTTTAATGCATGACATTATAAGATTTGTCGTTCCTAAAGCCGATATAACCTATTCAAGCCAACCTTGTCTGGGAGCTTCTGCATGCTCCGGGTTGATGCAGAGCAGACGGTATACGGCAAGCCCATAACCCGTCTTCTCCGTGCAACCCACCAGAGCAACCTCTGTTTGCTTACCGATGACCAAACCTTCGAAATCGCTTATAATTGCTCTTTTGTTATGCAGTGGACTAGTATGAGTGCTTCTCATGATGGGCAGAAAATAAGGAGTCTAAACACACAGGTTTCTCTGATGGAAGCTGCTGAAAAACTGATCGCCGCAAGAGGCATTCATAACGTGTCAATCAAGGAAATCGTTAGAGAAGCCAAGCAGAAAAACGAATCCGCACTACAGTACCATTTCAAGAATCTCCAGGGCCTGATTGATGCCATTCATCGAAGGAGAAATGAACAGGTCCGGGAAAAACGCGCGGACCTGCTGGCCCAGCTCGAACCGACCACCAAAGCACCATCATTGCGTGATCTCTGCCACATTATGGTGATCCCCATCTACCTCATTTCGAAAATTGATTCCAAATTCCGTCGTTACATCTGCGCCTTCAGTCATGAATTAGCTTTAACCGAGGAATCTGCGTTGAGTAAAGTCAAGAAGAGTGGCGGTGGTGGTGAAAGCGGCGAGCGAGCTGGCAAACTGCTTCGAGCAGCTCTACCCCACCTTGATGAGTCCGCCTACAGACAACGTATGGACCTGGCAGTACGAATGAGTTCGGTTGCTATGGGACATCATGCCAGGCAGAAAAATGCTTTTCGTGGACCCAAGTCCGACCTGTTTGTCAGTCATCTGATCGATGCGTTAGAAGGATTACTCAGCGCCCCAGTTTCAAACAAAACGAGGACATTCAGCTAATCTAGCCGCTACTATCCATCGTCTTCTACTCACTGAACCTGGCTTCTAGGATTAAGCCACATTCAGCTTCCCAGCACCGGGTTAAATCAACATATCAGCAAGCGCTATGCCTGCTTCCTTTGCTGCGGCTAGGAAAATGCCGCATAGAGGAATCCAGCTAGAGAACCCAGAATCAAAACATAGATGGGTAGCATACTGATCACTAAGCCGACCTGGCGTTTGGCTGCTTCTTGATAATAGCCACGTGCATACATCAGCCGCCCAATCGGCCACATGATTCCTATCGCCGAAGCCCAAATCGGATCAACCGCCACTACGAACAACCACAATCCAGGGAGAAACAATACTAAATGCTCCAGCGTATTCTGGTGTGCTCTGACATAACGCTGGTACTCCTCTGGACCATCATGGGAAGGGGCCGCCACATCGAAACGTCCACGAGCCAGCCCAGACATAAGCAGGGTGTAATAATAGATGAGCAGCGCGATACAGCTGACAATACCGGGATAGATGAGTTCTGCCACCGTGTTTCCTTTTCGTGGAGTTCTGAGGATAATTCAGCCTAGCAGACTAGTGCAGCAGGCGCGAATATGATTTCAATCACTAACCAGGCAGGACATTTTGATAATATTCTTGCACCTTCTTGGTATCACCTGATCTGCCTATTTCACGAATAAGTTCAAATTCTTTGCGGCATTGCAACAATAACTTTTCACGATCGCTATCCTGATAAACAAGTCTCTTGTAGCGCTTCAGGGTTTTAGTTCGAAGCTCGGGTGGCCCAGTCAAAGCCAGGCCCTCCTCGATACGGTCCAGCACTGTTGACTCGAACTTTTCCCCGGTCGGAAATAATTCCAAGACGAATCCTGCTGACTTTGCTTCTGCCGCACTAATTCGATGCCCCAGATATATTGCCGCATTGGCAAGACTCCGGCCGAGACGCTCAGGCATTAATATTGTGCTGCAGAATTCTGGTGCAACCCCTGCTCGCGCAAAAGGTGCCCAAAAATAGGCGGACGCGGTTGCAAACACCAGATCACAGTGCAGCAGGGAACTGAAACCCTCTCCAATTGCCGGCCCATTAACGGCACCGATAAGAGGCTTTTCAAACCGGATAAACGATTCAATGAATAACACCGGTAACCAGGTGCCAACATCTTCTTCAACTCGCTTGGGTAATGCGCGTTTGATCTCAGCAGTGCGGGCTGAGTCATCAGCTTGTACTTCATAAGCCATGCTGGGTTCATTTTCAAAATCCATCCCCGCTGAAAAGAACTTCCCGACAGCAGTCAAAACAACTGCCATCACCTCGTCATCCTCACTGGCAATCGATAGTGCCGCCATGATTTCCACATACATCTGTGAGTTCCGGGCATTCAACTTAACCGGACGATTATGACGCAGAATCAGAATCCCATTTCGTTTTTCCGTTTCTATTGTTTGATAGTTCAATCCAGTATCCCTTTCATTCAGTGGGCTGCCCCAGATCCTCGTTAACGGTGCGCCCTGCCATAATATATAAAACCGCTGCAATAATATTAAAGACGAGCACCGCCACCATCGCCCACCTCAAGGAGTCGGCTCCCAGATCCGTAGTTACATTAATCACATCACTCAATATGCCCGTGATCTGCGGCCCAAGACCCAGTCCAATGATGTTAAGAATAAACAACAATATGCTCGCCGCCAGGGCTCGCATTCGCAATTCAACCAGGCTCTGGGTCATAGCGAAGGTCGGCGCAAGGTATCCGTGCCCCAAAACATAAGCTACTGCATAGACCATTAATGCAACTTCAGGGTCATGGTACAGATAGGTAAATGTGGCGAAAGGGACATGAAGCAAAGTCATAATACCTGGCACCCACATATACCAACGACGGTCTCTATCGCCTAACCGATCGCACAGGTAACCAGCACCAAATGTTCCCAACATGCCAAAGAACCCAAGACCAAACAGCCAGGTCCCAATCTCTCCTGTACCAAGACCATGGCTCCGCTGAAACATCATCGGTATATAAAGCCCAACTCCATTTCCCACAAAAGCATGTAACGCGCCGCCGATGGACATATACCGAAAACTGCGTTTAGACCACAACAATTTTAAGACCTGCATCACAGGCGGTGGCTCGGTATTAGCTTCACTTACCTCTACCTCACCCTCGACTCTGTCAGAAAACCCGCGAGGCGGCTCTCGTATAGTGAGATAAACAAAAAGTGCCAGCAACAATCCCGGCAAACCGACTAAAAAAAACGCCATCCTCCAGCCAAAAAACTCATTGATCCAGCCACCTGCCAGAAAACCGACTGCTGATCCAATTGGGATACCAAGTGCATAAATACCAAGTGCAGTGGCTCGCCTGGAGACAGGGAATAGATCCGAGATTATAGAATGCGATGGCGGACTGCCCCCTGCTTCACCAATGGCCACACCAATGCGAGCGACCAGTAACATGGAGAAATTCTGCGCCATACCACACAATGCGGTCATACCGCTCCAGATCGCCAAACAGACAGCAAGCACCGTCTTACGCGACTTCCTATCGGCTAGTCTGGCAATCGGAATACCCATAAACGTGTAGAAAATGGCAAACGCAATTCCGCCTAGAAATCCAAACGCAGTATCACTGATCAGTAATTCGTCTTTGATGGACTGCCCGAGGATTGCCAGGATATTCCTATCAATAAAATTGAACACATAGACGATCGTCAAAAGCACCACAACGTACCATTGATATGATGGTTTTGAAAATAGCTTATGGTCCTCTGATGCCATGTTGTATCTATCGATTTCGAATAAAAGTATTTTGCAACAGCGATGTGGCGTCGGTTAGGATTGTTACCTCTATCCATGCCTGACAATCAACCCGACAAGGCCGCATTAACACACTGCTTGTCACCCTGTTGTGCACCGACATCCACCACCCTGCCTCTTCTTTGGGCCTTACCGTTAATACCCTGAATCTAATGCCCTCAACCCAGGATAAAACAAAACCTATTTTTCTAGAGGCCAGCCAATAACTTTGTATCCAGCAATTCTAAATTAATTGTTGCCGCATCATCCAAGAGCCTGAGTCTCTATGAATTAATTCGCTGCTATTCAGGGTATATTATCTCGAGCATTGAGCAAATGCCTCGCACAACAAAAAATAGGTAGAAGCGAACCAGATAGATATACCTGGCGTCTGCATTCGGTAAGTCAAGCGCAGCGACTAATCGATAACTGAAACTTCTGTTAAAAAACCAAAGCCTCCCGCCAGACTCAGTAAAAAGACTCAAGCTCTATTCACAGCACGAGAATATTGTCTATAGTGTTACGGTAGGAGGAATCTACAAATCACGACTTCAACGGATTAGAACAGTGACAAAGAATTTAACGGAGCCACCTGGCAATCACGGAAGAACGTTCCTCAACGTTCCTTTTACTTCAGACCTCGATGAATTAGAGGCCGATTTTGCTGTCCTCGGGATCCCTTTTGGTATGCCGTATGACGCCTCATCAATGGCCAATGATCAAAGTACCGCCCCTGATTTCATCCGAAACGCGCCGACCACGGCAGACATCGAATACACTAAAAACCACTTCGACTGGGACCTCGGTGGCCCTTTGTTAGCGGGTAAGGATATTAAGATCGCTGACTGCGGCAATGTCAACATTGATGCCGCGGATCACCAAGCGCATTACCGCCATGCTCAGCTTGCGGCAGAAAAGATATTTTCAAGCGGTGCCATACTCATCACTCTCGGCGGTGACCATGGCATCCCCATTCCCGTCATGCGTGCACTTGACGTCTTAAACGAACCAATCACACTCGTCCATGTCGACGCACATCTTGACTGGCGGCATGAGGTGAACGGCGAAACACTGGGTTATTCAAGTCCCATCAGACGAGCCTCAGAAATGCCCTGGATTAAACATATTGTGCAGATTGGTCTAAGGGGAATTGGAAGTGCCCGTGAAGGAGAAGTCGAGGATGCCCTGGCCTATGGGGCTGATTTAATTTCCGCCTATGAATTACACGACATCGGGATGGAGGCAGTGCTCAATAGAATTCCCAACGAAGGTCCTTTTTATTTGACAATTGATGCCGATGGCCTCGACCCAACCATCATGCCAGCGGTCATGGCTCAGACTCCCGGCGGCCTAAACTGGGTCCAAACCCGGCAACTTCTGCACGGCCTCGTTAATAAAGGCCGGGTTGTCGGGATGGACTTAGTCGAAATAGCACCCAAAAATGACGTTGCCGGCATTACAGCCATCCATGCAGAGCGGCTTATCTGCAATTTTATCGGTGCTTCAGTGCGGGCGGGGTACTGCGATTGATAGCACAAACCAATACCATTCGCCGTTGGGTCGTCATGGCCGTACTGAGCCTGTCAGGTGGGGTCATATTTTACCTACCCTTTCTTCAGGAAGTTTATTACAAGCCACTGGCAGATGCCTTGCACCTTAATAACGCCGAAGTCGGATCACTACTCAGTGCATTTGGTATAACAGCCATGCTCTCTTATGCACCTGGCGGATGGTTAGCCGACCGAATCTCACCTCGAATTCTGCTAACCTGTTCCTTGCTTCTAACCGGCGGCTCCGGATTGTACTTTGCCACCTTCCCCAGTTACACCATTAGCTTGGCTCTACACGCCTTGTGGGGCGTTACCATTACACTTCTCTTTTGGGGATCCATGATTCGAGTTACTAGGAACTGGGCACCTGCAACTGAGCAAGGCAAAGCATTTGGCGTACTTGAAACCGGCCGCGGCTTTGGTGAAGTACTCAGTTCGACGGCGATTCTTGCTGTTTTCGGCCTACTGGGCAGCAATACCTTCGCACTTTCAATGGTGATCGTGCAGTTCTCTGTACTGATTCTCGGGCTTGGTATTCTTGCCTGGTTCACTATTGATGATGCGGCCGGCGGCCAGGATATCGCAGAAAATCAGCCCACAGTCGGTATAAAAGAAGTTCTGGCCGTACTGAAAATGCCCACCGTCTGGTTAATTGCGATTGTCATTCTCTCCGGCTACTGCGCTTATTGGGGCACCTTTCGCTTTACATCCTACTCATCCGATATTTTTCTAATGAGCGTTACCATGGCCGCGGCGCTTAGCGTTGGCAAGCTATGGATGAAACCGATAGCCGCTCTAGGAGCAGGATTTATCGCAGATAAATTCGGCATCGCCAGGTCCATCGCCTGTTTGTTCATTATACTATTCGCCTCCTTTACCCTGTTTGCAATACTGCCGGGACTACCCTCTCTGTTGCCGGTCATGATTGTCAATGTTGCCGTCGCTTCACTGGCTATTTTTGCCATGCGCGGTATTTACTTTGCCTTGCTGGAGGAAGGAGGTATACCTATCGTGGTGACAGGGACAGCGGCTGGCGTTATTTCAGTGGTTGGTTTCACACCGGACATTTTCATGCCGCTTCTGGGCGGAGTGCTAATTGACCGTTTCCCTGGCCCAGACGGATACCGGTATTTCTTTCTATCCGTCGCCGGGATTTGCCTGGTCGGACTGGCAGCGACAGTACTTTTGTATAGGGTCAATACAGAGCAGCAAGACCCTAATCCACCTCCATCACCACGGATCTAACATACTATGATTGAAAATAGCCCAAATGGCATCAGAACCCGGCCTGCTAATGCATCCGACCGCGAACGAATCTATACGCTAGTCGAAAAGTTAACCGGCGAAGCTCGCACCGATCGATGGGACACGGTGTACGCGTCACACCTTGCAAGTGAACGTGGCGCCATCATCGTTGCCGAGAATGAAGACGGAATCCTCGGTTGTGCGAGCGTGTCTTACAATCTCGCCTTACGTTATGGTGGCGAATACTGCGAGCTTGAAGAACTCATCGTCGAGGAATCAGCCCGTGGACTAAACCTGGGACGCCTGCTGGTGCAGCGGGCCATCGATGCTGCGAAGCAACGCGGCTGCGCTGAAATGGGGCTGTACCTGGTGCCAACAACCGAAGGCAACAAGGGCTTTTACGAGAAACTGGGGTTTACGGTTCTGGGGACTGAAATGAGACAAGTATTTTAGTCAGCAAATGACCAACGGCTAGTCGAAGCAACGCTTTCAATGCCGAAATTCAGCGCTCAAGCTTAGTTTAACCTCAAGCAGCATTCAGGATTAATCTGAACATCAAACCAAGATAGTACCAACTCGGACACAAGCACACTAAGGGGGTCATGCCAGCTATCCCAGATTACGCCGTCTCAACTATTTTCACGATCCCATTGGTACCATCTACCTCCAGTAGATCACCATCTTTAATCATGTCGGTTACCCCGGGCAACCCACTAACACAGGGAATACCATATTCACGGGCGATAATAGCCCCGTGCTGCAGCCCACCTCCGACTTCAAGCACCACTCCAGAGGCATTCACAAACACGGGTGTCCAGGCGGGTTCCGTAGCCACGGTGACCAGTATCTCCCCTGGCGCAAGTGGTTTTTCATAGGGACTGGCAAGTACTTTTGCTTTACCTGTAACGACACCACTGGAAACAGCCTGCCCTGCCAGGTCCCCATCTTTGGCATGGCTAATTTTTCGAAAAATTTTACCGCGGCTATCTATAAAGCAAGGATAGTGCTTCACATGCTGCATCGTGCGGTAAGGCCTCAGGTTTTGCTCAATTAACGGAAAAAGTTGCAACGTGGGATCTTGCTGGGCTTGCCCAATCTGCTCTTTGTGCAAATCAAAGATCTGCTCTCGATTGTGTAACCGTCCTTGCGCTATGAACTCGTCTGCAATCTCCAGTGCTACCCGGCGCAGGTTCCCATTCATGATAACCACTAGATACTTTGGCGTTTCCCGATGGCCATAAGTAAGATTAATGGTGTCTACCGCTTTGTTAAATGCTTTCAGCTTCCCTTTCTTGTTCGCCACCGCCTGCATTCTCTTGAGCGCCTCCTGCTTGCGCGCTTTCACCCTTAACATCTGATTCTCTTCCAGGTTTATACTCTTTAGCTGAGCAAAAAACTCCGAGTGCTTTTCGTACATACGTCTGGACGCCACATCAATTTCCTTGAAACCGCGCTCACCATATTTGTAGTGATAGTCATCCCAAGCCGACAGAAAACCCGGTGAATAATTCCGTTCTGCCAGCCGCTGTTCAAATTCAGCTGCATCAATGGTTGCTTTAAAATCCTCAAAACTCGCCAGAGCGAACATAGCATGCCCCATCGCGCTGGTAGGATTACTCGACACATCCATAAGAACCGAATCAACCAGGTCTTCAGCTTCCGTCCCAGCAAACATCTTGGTTACTTTCCGGTCCGCCAATAAACCCGGCAGGAAAATAATCATCTTCTCAATAACCTCCTGAAAGGCATCAAAAACATAATCCACCAATTCATGGTAGGGGCGGTCATTCTCCAGCGTCTTGAATTTCCGCATTAACTCATCGACGACACCTACAAATTCCTCCGCCTGCTTAACCGGATTCAAGATAACCTTCACCACGGTCGGCAACATTTTGAAAATCATACGCAGTTGCGCTTTCTTACCTTGTTTCATCAAACGGGTTACATTTTGACCTACATACTCACGATAAGTGTCTTCTTCACGTCCCTCAAAAGCATTGTCGTAGCTACTCAGAATCGTCTTGCCGAGTTTTTTACCCAATCCTCTAAATAAATTATGTAACAGGAAATATTGCCTGCCATGCAGATTGAGCAGGTAACCATCCTCGCCAGCCGGAAACGAACCCTGCTTTAGACGATCAAGCACCATGGCCCAGATATCACCACCCAAGACGGATAACGGAGCATCAAATCCCTGGGTGAGCGGCATAATATCCATATACAGCCTCTTTGGCTCACCAGGCAGGGTGCGTAACTCAGGAAACAGTGGCACATAGCCGGTAACGGGCCGGGCTTGTAACAAATGCAATGTATCGTTTTCAAATGCCCATTCGATATCAACGGGGAATTGATAATGCGACTCACACAGCTTAATCAATTCAGTTAATGACATTATCTGAGAATCAGTCAGTGCCTGTGCTGTTGGCAGAGGGTTTTCAAATTGCTCGATGCCCCCTCCATCTGCCAACTTCAGTGCAATAGTTTTATTGTTAACTGTTTTTTCCAGAAGCTCCATGCTGACTTTCTCAATCACATAATTATCTGGCGTGACAATCCCACTAACGATGGCCTCGCCTAATCCAAAACTGGCGTTGATCACCGCCTCGTCATAGCAATTGTTTAAGGGATTCAACGAAAAGCCAACACCGCTGATATCACTGGCAACCTGTTGCTGGACTACGATACTGATACAGGTGCCTTCCAGCGCGAGCCCATTCTTGGTTTTATATTCCATCACTCGGAAATCCAACATCGATGCGTATGCTTTGGCGATGGTGCCTTCCAGCTGATCTCGTGTCGTGCCTAGAAAAGTTTCGTACATCCCGGCAAAACTACTGCCCTCCAGGTCTTCTTCCGGAGACGAGGACCTCACTGCAAATACGCTGACACCATCAAGTTCCTGCATGGCGGCATTGAGTTGGTAGCTTTGCTCTTCAGTGAAGGTAAACTGCCGGGCGATCGCTTTAAGGGCATCACAATGCTCCCTGCTTGGATTCTCCATCAAAGCACGCCAATCACGGCCCGATTTAATCGACTCAGTCCATGGTTGGAAAAAGGCAACACTCAAAGCCAGTCCCCTTGGGACAGGTAATCCCGCCAGCGTGGAACTAATCAGGCTGAGAGCTTTACCGCCCACTTCACTTTGCTTGGGCAATTTTGGACTACTAAAGGAAAATAGTGTCGGCGCCATGCTAGTGCTCCATGTCCTTAAACTGACCGGCCAGGCCTGACTTCAAAAAATTGATAAAGACGTCGATGGCATGTTCCAGTTCATGGGGTTTTCGAATTAGATCACCCACACTATCAACGCCTCCTGGTCTAGACAGGTATTGCTGAATCATGGAGGTGATATTGGTCACAACGACGAATGCAAAGTCAGCATCCGAGCTGATTTCACCCTGGTCAATCGCCTTGGCAATCAGGGGTTGAAACAGCTCTTCTTCCTTGCGTCTACGAAACCGATCACGCGGATCAGCGTCCCGATGATGATCAGGACCCATCTGTTCACTCATCAATAACACATCGTCACTGACGCCTTCAATAAAAGACACACTCGCCTTACAGATTAGGCGATATTTTGTAAAAAAATCAGCTTCATCATGTTTGCTAAGTACTTCATATATAAGCGCCAGTTTTTGGTTTGCATATAGCTCCGACAGGTGAAAATAGAGATCTTCGAGATGCTCAAAATACTGGTAGAAACTACCTTTGGCAATTCCAGCACGGGCTACAATACGGTTCAGTCGTGCTCCGTAAAATCCGTAGGCGCCGAATTCTCGGGTCGCAGCTTCTTCGATCGCTATCCGTTTTGATTCTTTGAGATTGAAGTAAGTCGATTTTGGCACTTTAGCCTCGTGTGACTAATCGGTCATATCAGTATCTATTGAGATTAGACACGAAGCCTTTCGTTGTCAATACGCTTTAGTTCGACTTCCAGCCACCTACAGTGAGGCACAAAAGTAATGATTGAAGCCAACTCACAGGGATCAATTGATCAACCTGGCAGGCAGGAGACCGGCTAATAAGAGAGAGATTAAGCAAACGAATAACACCCTTTCTGGGATCATGGCGATTCTGTTTTATGCGGGATCGCTGTTTAGCCCCCCAGCGTCTTGCGGGCACGCTGAATACCGCCTGTATAAATCCCATTAACGATTGCCTGAGCCTGCTCTTCCGGTACGCCACGAGGTTCGAAGGTACCAGTCCATTCAACGCTGCAGGCACCTGGACCTTCAGAAGTAATCTTCACAATCGATGCATAATTGGTCACCGGTAATGAACTATCCTGATTGGTAATAACATAACTGAAGGTCAGTCCAACTGAATCAAACGTTTCCAGGCGCTCAATCACCTTGCCACCCCCCATGGTGATCGTACGTATCGCGCCAACGCCTTCGCCTTCAATCTGAAAATCAGTGATTGGCCCACCGATTTTGATGCCACCAAAATCACTAAGAATATTCCAAACTGCTTCAGCATCAGCAGCAACTGTTTCTTTTACAGCGACAGTAGTCATCTATTGTTCCCCTGAGTTTAAAATCTCGCTCGCAACGATAATTGGATGTAACTCGCAGTACAAATGTCCTTATCAGGCAGTAAGCCGAACCAATGAGCTTGTGGACATAGCTTTGAAAGCGGTTCGGTCATCAGTCTCCATATAGCCAACTTATCACTGCCTTTCTAGCCAATAAAGCGATCGATAGCAAGCTTTCAGATAAGTTGCAAGATTTATCCCTTAAGGACTATCAGCCGCCTGTGGTGGGTAATCATGCAGCGTCCTCTCGATTACCGTTGCCAGCTTCTCATCTCGCTCTGCAGCAGTGACTTTTGACTTATCCAAAGAACCTTCTGCTGTGCCGCGCCAGATTAACTTGCCGTTTTTAGCATTAACAATATCAATCACTAGCGTACCCACTTTGTGATACACGTATTTTTCCTTACTGCCTGTTTGCACAATGGGGTAATTAACACCGTAATAACGATAGGGAGAGGCAAAATTTCCTCGATAGCCATGAAAATTCCCATAGCCCCAAGCTTGATAATCCGTGTTGTAAGTGTTGTAGGTTTTCACTTCCAGATCATTTGCAACCGTGACGGTATAGTTAACAAAGAAATCGGCCTGATCATCGGCCACCTCAGTGAAACCTTTACTATTGAGTTGGGCATCAATATCTTCATGAATTCGCTGATCAACAATGTCATTATTCAGATAATTTTTCGTAGCCGCATTGTGTTCGTTTGGAGCATGCCAGCTATAGGTTTTATAGCCACTAAAATCCTCGCTGGAATTAAAGTCTTCCTGGTAAGTAACCTTGCTGGCACAAGCACCAAGCAACGACAGCAGCAATACCGGTATGAGGATTTTAAAAACGCTGAAAGTATGGAGGTTCATATTCTAATAGCCTTGTTTTCGTAATTAGTTTTCAGTCGATGGTCAAACCAAGTCGCGTCACCCACTGGTAATGAGATAGTACGAAAAAAGAACGATCTTTTACAGGTTCACTCGAAATTCAACAAAGATATTAACAATCGGGATTTTTATCAAAGATGCAGTTCTCTTAACATTACCGGTTCAGACCGACTTCTCATACGATCCTGCAACTGGCATCCTTGGCTTGCCTGATTAATGCTGGGCAAGAATTCCCACGGGTAAAAATAGGGACGACTCTAACGCAGTCTCTAACACCTCTGCAGGTCGCGATATTGTAATGGCGTGTAACCCGTCAGTTTCCGAAAGCTGCGGTCGAAAGCACTGGTTTCAGAGAATCCGAGGTGCTTGGATATCTCAACGACACTGGCGTCTGATTCAGCAAGTGCACATTTTGCCACTTCTGCCAGTACACCTTGTTTTAATTTTCGAAAACTGGTCCCTTGGCGTTGCAGGTGCCGAGTCAATGAACGCTGTGAAAAAAGTAAGTACACGGCAGCATTTTCCACTACACAGGTTCTAGAACATAACTTAGCAGCTATAAAAAAGCGCACTCGACTGATAAGAGTCCCCTCTCTTTTGTATTCGTGGAGTATCTGTCCCAGGTGGGTCTGCAACGAAACCAGTAGCGACGGATTCACATTGCTGACCCCAGTCTGCAGTAATGAACTAGCAAAATAGATTGCGTTGACGGGTTGTTCAAAGCGTACTTCAGCCCCGAACATTAGCTGGTGTTGCGATATCTGGGAGGGTTTGGCATGAGTAAAGTTAACGTGAGGAGGGACAAATTGATTACCGACAAAACGCCGAAACAGGCGCACCAGCAAAGCCAGGGTGTATTCACTGTCATGCCGGCCGTTCGTCTCACTGGCAGGCAATAATTTATATTCCAATCGACTAAGGAAAGGCCCCTCGACAAAGGTAAAACTCACATCATCTTGAAAATCCACACCGAATCGATGCAGGAACTGAAAGTGATCCCGTAGTGTTGCCGTATGACTCATGATGGTTCCCACGCAGCCGAGCGAAACATTGCCAGCTTGGATTGCCAGGCTTAATCCAAAATCAACATTACCTGTTTGAAGTGCCGCCCAATTCAGAAGCGCTAGGTACTTCGGTGCAGACAGACGATCTAAAACAATTTCCAGATCACTCGCCTGCATCGCCAACACATTCAGAATTTCATCCTGTTTAATTTCAGTCGTCTGCTCAAGGTGATTAACCAACCATTTTACTAACGCAGACCTACTATAATTTTGATTTGGCATGGCAAGCCGACTTTAACCATAATGCTTGGCTTATAATGTCAATCATTTGGCTTATAATGTCAACTTATTGGCTTATAATGTTAATATCGAGCATTCAGCCTCAATATATTGATTGAAGTATGACATTCAACCAGAAACACCCCGACGAATGAGCCCCGAAAACCGAGCCGATGTTTGCCAACGAAAGTTAAGACGGAATCTCCTACCCGAGACCTTAAACTTATCTTCGCAGCACAAAACAGCGCCACCAATCCAAGCCAGAAAAGCGTGGATATGCGATCAGCACTTTAGATCAACCCTGGTGACTGCAAATCGAACTCTAGGCCAGCGGGCATTAATAACCCCGAAGAGAAAACCAGGCAACCCAGCCTTAACGATCAAACTGCGTAAGTCCCGGTCAATATTATTCCAAAATCAAATGACAGCAAAAAAAAACCGCGCCATCAGACGCGGTTTTTCCCTATAGACTCAGCAATGGAACCTATCCTAGGTTATCAATCCACCTGACAACCAACTTAACCAATAAAAGGCCTCGATGGTTATCAGTCAAACTTGTGGCGGAACCGTAGTCCAATCGTCCTGGGACGAACTGTGGTGATACGCTGATCGTAAGTCGCACCGTTGATAAACACTTCGCCGCGCTCATCAGAGATATTCTTAACGAAAAGCTCAGCAGACCAGCGATCCTGTTCGATACCCAAGGCAACATGGCCGACCTGATAGCCATCTTGCTTTTTACGGGTACGGGTAACTGGATCAATGTCATACAATAAATTGTACGACTCGCCTACCGAAGTATAGGAACCCTGAATAAACGCCGGCAAACCCATTAACTCAAAGTTATAGCGAGTAGCGATATTCCATTTCAAGTCCGGGACTCGCGGTAACTCATTTCCTGCTGGGGCATTGGGCGCTAAGCCAGCTGCTTCAGCTGAAGGATTCACCCAATAGCTTTCAGTCAACTCCGAATCAATTGAGGACAAACCAAAATTAATATCCCAGTTTTCGTTTATCAGAAACGAGCCTTCAATCTCCAGCCCATCACTTTCAGCATTACCGACATTATCCGTAAGGGTAAGCACTGAAACCGAAGTATCAATCTTCGACAGCTGGAAGTCATCCCACTCCTGGGTGTAGTAAGCTGCGTTTAGACGTAAACGACCATCAACAAAGGTCCCTTTCATACCTAACTCATAACTGGTCAGTATGTCTGCCTGATAGGCTCCGGCGATTGCCGTCACACTCAATCGGTTAAGACCGCCAGGACGGTATCCTTCCGAGTAGGTACCATAAACCAGTAAATCATCGTTGACTGAATAAGACAGGTTAAATTTATTGACGCTGTCTGACTCATCAATCTGCAGATCATTGTTGATCTCCGGATCGCCACGGGGTCCGTATCGGCTAGGCCACCAGATCGTGCCAGAGAATCCAACCAGCGACGATTCAAAATCAAAATACCGTGTACTATAGGCGACCGTTAAATCGTCAGTAAGGTCAAAAGATATCTCGCCGAAGTAGGCCGTCTCCTTATTACCTCGCAACTGGTTCGTCGTCCAATAAATATCCGGCGGCTCTACATACCCTGGGGTTCCTGCACCGGTGCTTGCTGGTGTGATGGTTGCCAGTCCAAGCACGTGCCAGTCGAGATCAAAATCATGGCTAGCATCTTCGTAAAACACACCCAGTATCCAGCGCAAGCGCTTGTCTTGGGAAGAAACCAGGCGTAACTCATGATTCTCACGCTCCCACTCCTGATCACCGGTGTACAGCAACGTTGGATCAGCACAAACACCAAAGTAGGCTACATAGCAGGCATAATAACTAACTACAAAGCCGGGTGAGCCATTACTGGGATCAGAATAAAGGGAATAATCAGCATTTTGATAAGACTCACGCTCAAGGTCGGAGTAAGCATAAGTCAGCGACATATCGCCGATCTTACCTTCAACGACTAGCGCTGATTGTGTCCATTCGTCATCATTGGTATCAGGCTGGAAACGAACCACTTCCAGATCACCTACATCGGTAGGATCATGATCCCAAACGCCTTTGGCTTCAAGTTCCTGACGCATCATGCTTGCGGTTACTGTCCAGTTTTCAGTTAGGTCTACCCGCAAGGCCACACGACCACCCGTCGTTTCCGCCGTGTTGAAATCTTCCTTCACATAGGCTTCGTTACCAATTGTCTGGTCTTGGGTTAATGCAACCAGAGCGGGATCACCCCCTGTTTGCCACCCATTCCGAATACCTGATAAGTCAAAGGTGTGGGTACCAGCAACATTATCGATATAACCGGCCTCATCCTTACGATAACCAACAATCCGAATAGCGGCTCTATCACCGATTGGGATGTTAACGAAACCTTCAACTACATTACCGGTGTCACCTTCGGATACCGAGTTCACTTCCAAGTCATAGCCTGCAGAAAAAACGCCCGGCGTTGGCTTATTGGTAATGAACCGTATGCTGCCTGCCTGCGCATTAGCACCGTACAGGGTGCCTTGGGGGCCCGCCAGGGTTTCAATGCGAGAGACATCATAAATATGTGGATTCAAAAAGGAACCCACCGCCGTCACCGGCTGCTCATCCATATAGACTGCGACGTTCGGTGTTGCGCCCAGCAGACTCTCACCACCACTGGAAATTCCGCGCATATAAACATTACCGGTGCCTGGCCCTAGGGTGACGTAATTCATGGATGCAATCAGATGTGCAAAATCTTCCAAATCACCGACACCATTATTCTCCAGCTCGCTCTCTCCCAGCACATCGATACTCATTGCCACATCCTGGACACTCTCATTACGCCGGGTCGCTGATACAATAATTTCTTCAATTGAATATTGTTCTTCGGCAATCGCACTTTGCCCACCGACAGCTGCGAGCGCCACCGCAACGGCCAGCGGCTTCACAATGAACTGCGGTTTATTCGTTAATACTTTAGTCATTTAAATAGCCCTTCTATTAATTCTTAACTCTTTATTTCAATGAATAGTTTCAATGAATAGTTTCAATCCATGGTTTCAATGAATAGTTTCAATGAATGATTTCAATCCATGGTTTCAATGAATGGTTTCAATGAATGGTTTCAAAAAATTTTTACCGCTTTAATCCTCATGTCGTACTCGCACTGCAGGTGAGTACTTCCCCTTTCCTTATTCGGATCTTTACATTAAAGCATCCAGAAGGCGATCATTCTACCTGCTAGCAGCAATAAATGCTCTAGTTAGAACACGTCAGTTTACATTATGCTCGCTGATCCAATGCGATAGTTCAGCCCGCATAGGTTCCAAGTGAGCAGAATAATGCTGCCACTGCTCCACTGCATCAGTATAAATCGGTTGTCTGACCTGTTCAGAACTGGCGGTGCGGATCGCGCGACGAGTTTCATGAAAAGACAAACAAGCTTCCTCAAAGGGCAGCCCGCAATAATCAAGAATACGCCGAACTTCGGTCTCAACATCGGCAATAACCGCCTCATACTTAACTCGCAGCACCTTACCTGGAAGAACCTTGTCCCAATGCGCCATCAGGCGGGCATAGTCACTGAAGTATCGAGCGATATTGGTCTGTCCATAGGTGAAGGTCTGACCCGCCGCAAATAGCTGCTTAAAGCCACTGAAACAGGTCGCTAAGGGATGGCGCCGAGCATCAATAATCTTCGCGTTTGGCAGGATGAGACTGATGAGAGCTACGTGTTGGAAGTTATTGGGCATTTTGTCAATGAAGAAAGGCGCACTTCCTCTTTGGATACGCGTTGACTGAATATATTCTTCACCCAGTTCCAGACACTGTGCAGGCGTTAAATCAGCAAGGATAGCGGGATACAGTGAGCGATCATCACGATTGCGTTTGCCGCCAAGACGTCGCGCAATGGCAACCATTTCCCGGAGCTCAGAAGTTCCATCAACCATTGAGTGACTGGCCAGGATCTGTTCCAGCAGGGTTGACCCGGATCTCGGCAAGCCAACGATAAAAATAGGGTCGGCTGCGGGAGAACCATCTGATTGCCTCGCCGCAAATAAAGGCGCTGCACAGTGCTCAATTAGCGCGTTTGTCTCTGCCGTGGTCTGCTCAGGCTGATAGCCTTCCTGCTCACGCTTTGTGTCGTTGCCTAACTTGTAATAGCGAAACGATTCTGCGTAATCACCTCTATCTTCCAGAGCCTTACCCAGCGCAAAACACAAATGAAAATAATCGCTGCCACTCGCATCGCCACTAGCGATAAGCGCACGCATTCGATCCACTTCTTCCGGTTCAAAAAGAAAAGTCTTAAGGTTAGCCAGATTCCAGTATGCCTCTCCCATGCTCTCTTTAACTGCAATAGCACGGCGATAGGCGGCAATCGCCTCGTCCTGGCGGCCCACAGTTTTCAACGCATGCCCAAAGCTGTTCTGCAGTTGCGCATGCTGCGGAAAACGCCCGGTCAGAAATTCATAACGTTTCACCGCTGCTTCATAGGAACCTATCATCACTTCGATGGAGGCTGCCAATATGCTGTGTGACAGATTCTGCGGATCTACCTTTTCAAGGTAATCGATCTCAGCCAGGGCCTTTTCATATTTCTGCGCCTGACCCAGCGCGTTTGCATAAGTATTCCGCGCCAGATGGAAGTCCGGCGCTATACGCAAGCAATCCTCTAGCAAAATCTCAGGGTCTTTCTTAATACCAAGCTTAATACCGATTTCAGCCAATAACCGGATTACCGTCACATCCCGCGGAAACCGCTGCAGGTAATCCCGACAGATACCTTCAGCCATGCCAAACCGCTCCTGCTGGACCAGATCCAAGGCTTTAATAATAGCCGGATGAGCATGAGTCACAGCCATAGCCTGATTAAAGGCATGAGCTGCTTCGCTCGCCTCGCCCTCACCGTGCAGTGACTCTCCTAAAAGCTTCCAACTACCGGCCAGCTTAGGATCAATGCGCACCGCCTCGCGCAAGGCAGCGATAGCATCATCGATTCGGCCAACAGCATGAAGCGCCTGCCCCAATTCCTGTTGTATCACGGCGACATCTCGTGTCCCTTTGGCCAGGTTTTCGAGCAGTTCAACTGCTTCTTCATGGCGACCCAGATGACGCAGAATCACCGCTTTCAGATAGTGACTCCTTGCATCCCTGGAATGTACTTCAAGAATGGCCTCGACCTGCTCGAGGGCAAGCCCGAATTCCCTGGATTTAATCAGCTGTTGAACGTGTTCAAACGCCGCCTGGTAGCCACCCGTTTCTGTTTCAGTCATTGGCTATCGATTGCTCACACTAATGAATAGTCCTCAGTCTCTCATGTTTACTGATGAGACAACAAATACAGCGGCTTCTGTCTGCCCCATGCTCGCGGCACAACGCTAACATCCTGGGCCACCTGAAACCGCACTCAAAACAAAGGTAACCTCGCTCTCGATCACTAAAACCATCGATCAGGAGTACAAGTAGCAATGTGGATATCTTCGAACTGGCTACAAACTAAAAAAACCAAACTTTCATAGGAAGACTCTGAACTGGCCATTGATTAGACTGGGCTATCTTGTGCCATGCTAGGCTCTTATGGCGGTCTCACTGGTTTGATCTCGCACTGGAGCTTCTGGTTGATGTTCAGGCCCGCACTTGACCCATCTTCTATAGGTATGCTCTATTCTCCATTGACGAAGAGAAGTCTATTAGCAGCATAGCAACTGTACTACCCGTGCAGGGTCGTTGATTATTGCTATTGATTTCTGCATCGATAAAGCCCCTGACCGGCATAGGATTTCGCACTGGCATCAGCCTCCATAATGATGCCAACAACCTGGAAACAACCTGGAAAATGAACAAGGTCTCTGAAACAAAAAACCGCTTAACTGAATGGAAATCTACAGCCTGCATCCTGTGTACACTCAATTGTGGTATCAAAGTCCAATTGAGCGCAGATGGCCAGTCTATTGCCAGAACCAAAGGCGATGAAGACCACCCAGCTTCCAGAGGTTATGTTTGCAATAAAGCCTCTCGCCTTGATTATTACCAAAATCGCTCAGACCGACTATTAACACCCATGCGGCGAAATCAATCGGGTGGTTACGATGCCATCGATTGGCAAACAGCAGTAGGCGAAATCGCCGCGAAGATGACTCGCATCCGCGACACCCATGGGGGAGATAAGATTTTTTACTATGGCGGTGGCGGCCAAGGCAATCATCTACCTGGAGTTTATAGTGGCGCTACCCAGGCAGCATTGGGCATGAAGTATCGCTCTAACGCGATTGCCCAGGAAAAAACCGGCGAATTCTGGGTCGCCACGCGGATGTTTGGCCGCTGGCCCCATGGCGATTTTGAAAATGCTGAGGTAGCAATCTTTCTCGGCAAAAACCCCTGGCAAGCTCATGGCATCCAGCGTGCCCGAGCGACCTTGCGCGAGATAGCCAAAGATCCCCAGAGAACCCTGATTGTGATTGACCCCAAACTCACCGAATCAGCGAATTTAGCGGACATCCATCTGGCCGTAAAACCAGCCAGGGATGCCTGGTTACTTGCCGGCATGATTGCCACAATCGTGCAGGAGAATATTGCTGATGAGACCTGGCTGGAGCAGAACGCACGAGGACTCAGCGCTGTTATCGATACCTTTATAGAAACAGATGTCAGTGACTGTGCCGAAAAATCCGGCATCGAAGAACACATTATTCGCTCGACGGCCAGACTCATTGCCAATGCTGAAAGTGTTGCTGTTTTAGAAGACCTGGGCGTACAGATGAACCGACATTCGACTTTGGTGAGTTATCTGCAACGTCTACTCTGGGTTTTAACCGGCAACTTTGCCAAACCAGGAACCCACTCTACTGCCAATGGCCTTGGGTCGCTAGGAACCGGAAACGAAACTGGGGTCAGTCCGGTTGTCGGCGCACGCATCATTTCCGGCTTAGTTCCCTGTAACGTCATTGCCGAGGAAGTACTCGCCGATCATCCAGATCACTACCGCGCGATGATTATCGAGTCGGCCAATCCTGTACATTCGCTGGCTGACAGCAAGCAGTGGCGTGCAGCAATGCGAACACTTGAATGCAGTGTTGTCATTGATGTTGCCATGACCGAAACCGCACGCCAGGCTGATTATGTTTTACCGGCGACCAGCCAATATGAAAAAGCGGAAGCCACTTTTTTTAATTTTGAATTCCCTGACAATTACTTCCATATCCGCAAACCGATTTTCAAGGCCCCTGAAGGCCCCTTGGATGAAGGCGAAATACATATGCGCCTGGTGCAGGCCATGGATATAGTGCCAGAAAGCATTGAAGTTGAACTTAAGAATATATTATCCACTTCAGGACGAACCGGATTTCGACAAGCGATACTAAACAAATTAGCCGAAACCCCCTCAATGGGAAGATTTGCAGCGGTTTTACTTTATCGAACTTTAGGTCCTGCATTACCAGATGGGATGCAAAATGCTGCCGCACTATGGGCGGTATGCCAGCAATATGCAGCCGCCAATGAAGACAACATGCAAGCGCTAGGGTTATCTGCTGAAAGCGACACCCTGGGAGATGCCTTGTTTGATCACCTGCTAACTGCCAATAGCGGTGCCGTGGTGAGCACCGAAACTTGGTCTGATGTCTGGGCGCGGGTTCCCGGCAATAAAGTTGAATTAGCATTACCCGAACTGCTCCTAGATGCTGCAAATTTAAACGTTGAGCAACCCGAAGAAACGTCAACGGAATTCCCATTTCTGCTATCCGCAGGAGAACGACGTGCGTTTACCGCCAATACTATTATTCGTAATCCAGACTGGCGCCGCAAAGACCGGAACGGGGCTTTGTACATTAACCCTGAAGACGCTGCCCGACTGAATTTAGGCGAAGGTTCTACTGCTCGAGTATCAACTGACACCGGCTCACTTGAAGTATCAATCGAACTAAATGAACGCATGCAGCGAGGCCACATTTCACTGCCTAATGGAGCCGGATTAGATTACCCTGACGAGCAGGGCACCCTGCATCAGGCTGGCGTTTCACCTAATGAACTCACCTCAGCAAGCTTACGAGATGCCTACGTGGGCACGCCATGGCATAAGTCAGTTCCAGCCCAGTTAGAGGCGATTGATTAAACTGATTGATTCCAGCCTAAAAGCGCAAGTCGGGCTAAACGACAAAAAACCGTGGCTACTGTTCTAGTGAAAAGCTAACCAAGGATGATCTTGACGCAACAACAGCTGATAATCTCTACCTGGATCGCAAAAAACATTCAGCATACCCTTAGATACGCGGAACTCTCTCCACAACGGTTGAAAAATTTCTGGCAGGATTAGAGTCGCTTGCTTAGATGCCGCTGGCGGAGCGCGCACTGGAGATGGCTCGGACTTGGCTCCCAAAAGGGGCCCGGATCAAAAAGAAGTTTGATCATGTTGTTGAAAATGGCTTGTGCCAAACAAAGCGCACTTGTAGTTTTACCCGAATAGGGGGTTAATAGTTGCTGTACTCGGCACCGAAAATCAGACCGATATCTCCAGCAGAAAAGCGCCACAAAGTGACATTTAACCGATGATAACCCAAAGGCTACTTGGCGGAGGAAAGACTGCCGGAAATCATTCACCCGATTTCATCAAGGTTATGCTATGAACCCGTCATTGCTACATCCGCACATAACCCACTGTTACCGCTGGCGCAATGTTCAACGGCATACAATCGCACCCCGGCGACAATAGCGGTGGCACTATCTGACTTCAATTCGCCTCGGGAATGGTGCCTTGACCTGGATCGCCGCTGGCCGGAAAGACTGCAAATCAAGGCTCTGTTACTGCGGCAGATAGGGGAGGCTTTACAGCCACGAGAGCAACAGCGGCGAATCCTGGAACTCGGTATCGGTGACGGGGAACTAATGCTGAAACTCTCTCAGATTCAGTCAAATTCCCTAATCATGGGCGTAGATATCAACCCCGAACTACTTGCCTACAGTCGTGCCCGTCTAGGGTCGGCGCAGGTAGAACTCATCGACCAGGACCTGAAGCAGCCCTGGGGACACGACATTGGCGATTCATTTGACCTGGTCTATTCGTTGCAGTCTTTCCACGACCTTGGCGGATACACCGAACTGCTCGCGATCTACACTCAAATCAGGCAGGTACTTGTGCCTGGAGGCAAACTATTCAATGCAGACTTTATTACCCCGATGGCCCACGATGACCCTGCCGCACCGAGACGCTTCCCACCTGAGGTACATCTAGCCCTGTTAAAGGAGTGCGGCTTCATAACACCTGAACTCATTGAACAACGCGGTGCCATCGGTTGCTTTAAGGCCATTGCCCCGTGAGGATTGGCTAAGCCCTTACAGCGATAATCCCCGCCCGCTAACCCCATAATAGAAACACTGCAAAAACAAAATCAGTCTACTCGAGAGGTTGCATCGCTTTAATTTGAACCAGGCTAACACCCCGGGCTCGGTTCATTTTAATCAGGCAGGGTCTGTATTGATGTCAATAAACGCCTGGATATAAATGGTCATTCACCAAAGGGCAGAAAACGAGCACCTCAATCGCTCTTAATACCAAGGAAAACACACTACTGTTGCGCGAGCGCCAATTCTAATCCGTGTAAGACTTCATAACATGGCATCACCTGGGCAATGCTCGAATTCGGCTGTCTGTTTTCCCTGATCGCCGCGAAGAACTCGCGATCCTGCAATTCAATCCCGTTCACCGAGACGTCAACCCTGGAAACATCAATCACTTCCTCGTGACCCGAAACCAGGTCATCATACCGAGCAATGTAAGTACCATTATCACAGATATACCGGAAGAATGTACCCAGAGGACCATCATTGTTAAAAGAAAGCGACAATGTGCATATAGCGCCATTGGCTGCCTTCAACTGGATTGACATGTCCATGGCAATTCCCAGCTCAGGGTGTATTGGTCCCTCAACTACATGGGCCTGTACCACCTCACTGTCAACCTGATACTGGAATAAATCCACGGTGTGAGCAGCATGATGCCAGAGCAAATGGTCTGTCCAGGAGCGGGGTTCTCCCGCCGCATTAATGTTGGTTCGTCTAAAGAAGAAGGTCTGGACATCCAACTGCTGAATTGACAACTCTCCTGCAACCATTTTCTTATGCAGGTATTGATGTGAGGGATTAAATCGCCTGGTATGGCCCACCATGCATACAAGGCCAGTTTCACCCTGCATCTGTAAAACCCCCAAGGCATCATTCAAGTTATCCGCCAAAGGGATTTCCACCTGGACATGGACCCCGGCTTGCATACACTGAATCGCCTGCTCAGCATGCATTTGCGTAGGGGTACACAAAATAGCCGCTTCAAGACCTGGCAATGCTAAAGCATCAGCAATATCAGTATAAGCCCCGCTTATGCCGTACTGATCTGCAACCATTCGGGTCTGTTCAAAACGTCGTCCTACCAAGCCAATGACCTCAATCCCATCTATATTCCGGATGCCATCAAGATGTTTCTTACCGAAGGCACCCGCGCCTGCAACAATCACTTTCATAAAAAGATCCGACCTCCCTAATTACCGACTCATCAGCTATTCATCCGCCTCTCTTGGCAACGTTGCCCCATGAGGCAAACAGCTTTTCTATTCGTCGTTCTCTAAAATTAAATGGCCAACCGCAGTGTTAGAGGCAGGCACATGGTAAAAACGATGCTTCAACAACACAGATTCATTCAGGGCCCCTCGCATAATTAACCACATCACGAGCTCAATCCCTTCTGAGCCTGCAAACCGCAAATAATCTACATGGGGCATTTGCGCAAGCTCAGCGGCCTGATCTACGATATTGTCTAAAAACCGATTGTCAAATTCGCTGTTGATAAATCCCGCCCTGGGGCCTTGTAGCTGGTGACTCATACCACCCGTTCCCCATATCTGAACATCTAGGTCTTCATCATAAGATTCAACAGCACGCCGCAGTGCCTGGCCTAACTGAAAACAGCGCTGACCACTGGGTGGCGGATATAGCACGACATTCACTGCAATAGGAATAACTTTGAATGGCCATTGCCTGGGCTGACCACACATCAGTGACAAAGGCACAGTCAAACCATGGTCTACATCCAAATTGCGGACCATGGTGATATCAAAATCTTCCTGAATGACCGACTGGGTTATATGAGATGCCAACGCAGGTTGACCAATGACTTCAGGCACGGGTCGCGGCCCCCAGCCTTCGTCAGCAATGCCAAATGAATCACCACAGGCAATCGCAAAAGTTGGCACCAAATTAGAATCAAAGGCGGTAGCGTGATCATTGTAGACCAGCAATACAACATCAGGGGTATTATCAGCTAACCATTGCCTGGAATATTCATAGCCAGAGAAGACTTGCGACCAATAAGGTTCCAAGTGTTTACCATTGTCGAGTGCTGCACCAATGGCAGGCACATGCGAGGTGGCAACACCAGCACTAATCCGAGCCATTGACTATCTCCTCCTGCAAATAAAAATTCTCCTGCGGATTACGACCGCCATTGAGCATCATCTGCACATAATCATGTTCAGACATACCAGTCATCGTCGCCGCTACCTGTTGAAAACTCAGCCCATCATTGGAAAATATCTTCGCCAGATAATATATATTGCCACCCTCTGCAATCATGGCATTGTAGTCACGGCTTAATACTGCCTGCTTCTGTTCTTCTGACATTGGCCATCTATCGAGATACAAGGATTCATGCTGATTAAACTCAGCCCTGTTTTCTTGTTTCGTTAAAGACATACAGAACTGATTAAGATGATGGCCTTTACGTGCCATATCAGCATCAAAGATTGTTGTTCCAGGAATATCAGCGTAAGGTTTTTCCAGCGACATTAAATTGACTCCTCATCAGCGAAATATAGCTGCATTGGATTATCAACTAAAAGCCTTTGCCTGAGTTCCTTCGTCGTGGCGACCTTAGCAATGAAATCGACCAACTGGCCATCGTCGGGCATATGATTCTTCATATTAGGGTGCGGCCAGTCCGTTCCCCACAACACCCGTTCCGGGAACTCCTCAATCACTCTTTTGGCAAACGGAACCACATCCTGATAATCAGGGGGGCCTGCAATTGAAAGGCGTTCAGGGCAGCTTACCTTCGAAAAAAAATTTTCATTATCTCTGAGAAGTGACAGAAAAAGTTCAAACTGGGGATCCTCTACTCCTTTTGAAATATCGGGTCGGCCCATATGATCAACCACAATGGTGGTTGGAAGAGATTCAAAAAAAGGGTAAAGCTCGAAAAGTTCCTGGGATTCAAAATAAATCACGATATGCCAGCCAAACTCTTTAATTCGCTCTGCAATGCGGGTCAGATCCTTAAATGGCAGGGTATCTACCAGGCGGCGCACAAAATTAAAACGAACACCTCGCACTCCCGCTGAATGCAAAGCTTCCAGTTCCCGATCTAAGATATCAACTGATACGCTGGCAATGCCTCTCGCCCTGCCATCCGCAGACCTGAGCGCATCTACCAACGCACGGTTATCATTGCCGTGGCAGGTTGCCTGAACAATCACATTTCTGGAGACTCCCAAAAAATCCCGCAACTCCCAAAGCTGCTGTTTTGATGCATTGCAAGGCGTGTACTTCCTGGATTCAGCAAAAGGGAATTGATCCCCAGGACCAAAAACATGACAGTGAGCATCTACGGTATTCACCGGCAGGCTGAACTGTGGTTTAGACGGAGACTGATGCCAATGTAACCAGTCTGCATCGGCTGTAAAGGATTTCATAACCCCTTGTCCCTTAACAATGAGTCAAGTCGAGGGTAAACGCGCCTGGCATTTGCCTCGAATACCTTGTCTCGATCTCGAAAATTTAGATTCAATGCTTCAATATAGCGTTTAGTGTCATCGAAGTAATGGCCTGTCTCCGAATCGATACCCCTGACAGCACCAACCATTTCCGAACCAAACAAGATGTTGTCAATATCTATCACCTCAAACAGTAAATCGATTCCCGGTTGGTGATAGACACAGGTATCAAAGAACACATTCTTCATCACATGTTCGGTTATTGGAGGTCGGTCCAGCATATCTACCAAGCCTCGATATCTACCCCAATGGTAAGGAACAGCCCCACCACCATGGGGAATAATAAAACGAAGCTCCGGAAAATCGCGAAACAGATCACCTTGGATGAACTGCATAAAGGCAGTGGTGTCTGCATTGATATAATGGGCTCCAGTGGCATGAAAATTAGGATTACAGGAACTGGAAACATGAATCATGGCAGGAACGTCTAATTCAATCATTTTTTCAAAAAACGGATACCAGGCGCGATCCGTCAACGGTGCTGCGGTCCAATGCCCGCCTGATGGGTCTGGGTTCAAGTTACAGCCGACAAATCCCAGCTCTAAAACACATCTTTCTAATTCGCTGGTGGATTGTCTGATTGATGTTCCAATCGACTGAGGCAATTGGCAAACACCGACAAAAGAATGTGGATAAAGATCAACCACCCTCTTGATCAAGTCGTTACAAGCACGGGACCATTGCTGAGCGACTCTATCATCACCAATATGATGAGCCATTGCCGATGCCCTTGGAGAGAACAGCGTCATATCGGCACCTCGCTCAGTTAACAGCTTCAACTGGTTCTCTTCAATACTCTGCCTGATCGCGTCATCGCTTATCCGTGGAATCTCGGGCAAGGTTAGCCCTTGCTCATAAGCCTTTATCTGCTCAGCACGGAATCGCTGGTGGGGCTCAGGCGCGGTCGTATAGTGGCCATGGCAATCAATTATCATATTCAGTTCTGATCCATTGGTTGAATTTACTGTCCCATCTCAGTTTCAGGAATCATTACTGCTCCCCTCATCAGCAACCGTGAAGTTCTTAATAGTGCAGCCCTTTGCACGCTAATCTGGCCACTCGAGGAGAATTGCAACTGCATCTCCACTGAAAAGAAACCGGTCGGATGTTCAACAGCATAAACAGGGATCGACTGCCCGTCAGTTTTAACATCGTCAGCGACTTCACAGGCCACCGTACCAGGAATAAGACAAGCGGTAGCGACACTGACAGAACCAAGCACGCCAATGGCTTCATGAACACGGTGCGGAATAAAAGTCCGGGTATTAATCAGTCCGCCTTGTCTGGGCGGCGATACCAGACACATCTTCGGGACTGTTTTCGATCTAACATCGCCCAGATTCATGCGCCCGCCTACCGTCAGCCGGATTGTTTCCAGCCGGCTTTTTAATGCCTTATCTGATTCAAGCTGTTCAGGAGTCTCATATCCAGACAACCCAAAATCTTTCGCGCGCAACAAGACCACAGGCATACCATTATCAATACAAGTGCAATCTACCCCATCTATGACGTCGATCAGTTGACCTGTCGGTAACAATGCTCCACAACTGGAGCCTTCGATGCCGGAAAATTCAATACTGACGGGTGCCGCACTGCCGGGTACGCCGTCGATTTTTGTGATACCGGCGTAATTTACCGTCCCGCCAGGCGTCTGGATTCTCGCCACCGCCAAGGCACCCGTATTATCAAGATGGATTCGCACGTCAGTCGTATCCCCCTGTATTGCGACCAGACCCTGCTCTATCGCAAACGGACCAACCGCCGCCAGCACATTTCCACAGTTCTGGTTGCTGGTAACTTCCGCCTTTTCAACTGCTACCTGCAGGAACAGGTAGTCAACATCAACATCAGCTCTTTTTGATTTTCGAATAACGGCAACTTTGCTGGTAAGCGGATGCGCACCGCCAAGGCCATCTATCTGTCGCTCATCGGGTGAGCCCATAACAGCTAGAAGGATCCCATCGCGCTCCAGTTCATCGGATGGCAAGTCCTTTTCCAAAAAAAATAACCCCTTTGACGTGCCGCCTCGATACAATGAACAAGGTATAGCTTTCTGACTAGTCATTCATTCTCTGCGCTAAATTTCACGTATTTGATTCCGCTTCGCCTCAATCGCTCACGCATCTGGTAGATATCTAAACCTAACTCACCCTCGGCCAATCGCTGGCGCGTTTCCTGTTCTGTTTCAAGGCGACGTTTCATTTTTGAGGCAACCTCATCACCAACATCGCGAGGCACCACAACAACGCCATCATCATCAGCAATGACGATATCCCCGGGGTTAACCAACTGGCCCGCACAAACGATAGCTACGTTAACATTTCCCAATGTTTGCTTGACCGTTCCCTGTGCAAAAACGGCTTTCGACCAAACGGGGAATCCCATCTCGGTTAAATCAGCAATATCCCTGACACCCGCATCGATGACCAGGCCGCGGACACCTCTGGAATGCAGCGAAGTGGCCAGAAGATCTCCAAAATAACCATCATCGCAAGGACTCGTCGGGGAAACGACCAAGACGTCTCCAGGCTGGCACTGCTCTACTGCCACATGAAGCATCCAGTTATCACCAGGCGTAACCTCACAGGTTACTGCTGGCCCCGCAATCCTTGCAGGGCGGAAGATCGGCTTCATATATGAAGCCATCAAACCTTTCCGACCCAGCGCCTCATGAACTGTAGCCACCCCGGCTCCCTGAAACTTTGCCAGGGTTGTTTTCTCCGGTCGGGGTATATCAGTAATGCAGGTTGCCATCGCCTTTGACCTCCTTTAATGAACCAAATTTGGAAAGCCGAACCCTGAGTTATTATAGTAATAGGATCACAACTATCCACAAGTTAGAATATTACACTGGTTTCCGTGATTAGCATCTACCAGGACAGACTGGTGCGATTGGGCTAGCTGGCTCAGAAACCAGGGAATCACTTTTAAACCGGACACGTAAAGGAGCAGACTACGGCTAAAGCAGCGCTGTCGTCATCTTCAAGCTCCAACCCAGGGTAGCCCCTTAATAGGGTAAGCCCACATAGTTTTCAGCAAAAGACAAGCGTGCAACCTCAGAGGTAAGCAGGTATTCAAATTCAGCCCGACGAATACGGCTGCTAAAAGCACTGTCCCGATCATAAGGTTGGTGCAGCAACTGCGTCAATGACCAGGAGAACCGACTGGATTTCCATACTCGAGCCAGCGCCTGCCGGGAATAGTTATCCAATCCCCTGGAATCCCGGCTCTGATAATATTTAGACAATGCACGAGATAAATAACGCACATCCGACACCGCCAGATTAAGCCCCTTGGCACCTGTGGTCGGCACAATATGAGCCGCATCACCTGCCAGAAAAAGAGATTTCCAACGCATCGGCTCGCACACAAAACTACGCAAAGGGGCAATGGATTTTTCAATAGATGGCCCGGTTATCAATTCCCTGGCAAGCCCCGGGGGCAAGCGTTTTTTCAGCTCTTCCCAAAATCGATCATCGGACCAGTCATCGATCTGCTCATCCAGAGGGACCTGGATGTAGTACCGACTTCGCGTTGTTGACCTCATCGAACAGAGTGCAAAACCCCGCTGATGATACGCATAAACCAGTTCCGGCGATACCGGTGGCGTTTCAGATAAGACACCTAGCCATCCGAAAGGAAAACTGGACTGGTATTCGCGCTTGATCGCCTCTGGCATGGCCATTCTGCTCACGCCATGGTATCCATCACAGCCAACCACAAAGTCGCACTGAAGCGATTTCGTTTGATCATGATGATAAAATCCAATTTCCGGTTTTTCCGTATCTAATGCCGACAGGCTGATATCACTGACCTCGTGAAGCACACAGCCTGCAGATTTTTCACGCGCTTCATAGAGATCCCTGGTAACTTCCGTCTGCCCATAGATGGTCATTTTTTTACCTGTCAGCCCGAAAAAATCGACTCGGCAACTTCTTCCCTCAAAGACCAGATCAACCCCTTCATGCTCTAAACCATTTTTGCTTAAACCGGCTGCTACGCCAGCCTCATCGAGCATTTGCGTTGTACCTTGCTCTAGCAATCCGGCCCGTATTCTTGACAAAACATGCTGTTTTGAATGCTTTTCCAGCACCACACTATCGATACCATTCACATACAGTAACTGGGACAAAAGCAATCCCGAGGGTCCTCCACCGATAATTCCCACCTGTGTTTTCATTCCAGTTTCTTGTTTGCATTCAACATCGGGTGAATTTCCAGGCCTTAGTTACACATTCTCCTTCCCATGCGCTTCATTACAGGATGCCTGAACCCAAACTGCTAGACAAAGCACGACAACATTTTGATGGTACCGTCATACTGGCAAACCATTGAGATCGTTTTCCTGCAGACTAATTTCATAGCGTGACTTTTTCCTGGTGAGATCTGGCTTTTAAGAAAATAAGCGCGATAGCGGCAAAGACCGAGCCAAAAGCCATAAACAAAGCCACCACCGAAAGGCCATAACCTGCCGTAAATAAGACACCCGCTGCAATAGGGCTCAGCGCAGCCCCTCCGCGACCAACCCCAATGGAAAAACCGGTGCCACTGGCTCTGAGGTTGTCCGGGTAGTATTCAGCCAAGAGCGCATACAATCCGACTACACCGCCATTGATAAAAAAACCGGTAATACCAGCAACCATAGAAAGCTGCGCTAATTCTGAATAGCCTTTGCCGAAGATATAAATCATGACGGAAGACATAACCAAAGCAAAAGACATAAGCTTTCGAGTCGCAATGCGACTGGAAAGCAGGCCAAACAAAATAGAACCCGTTAACATCCCCACATTAGCCCAGACTAGAACGCCTCCAGCTGAGGAGGCTGAATAACCCATATCGACAACAATTTTCGGCGTCCATTTAAGCAGAAAATAAAGCGTCATAATATGCATAAAATAGGCAATGGTCAGGACGATAGTAATTCTCAACCTTGCCGGCTTAAACAGCTCGAAAATGGATGTTTTAGCTTTGTCCGTCACATCTGGCAAACTATCAACGCCTTCTTTACCCATCTGTTTCAAACAAGCATTAATTTTAAGCAGGCTATCCTTTCCACGCTTAATGGTGTGATAAGCCACGGACTCAGGCAGAAAAAACCAAACTACCGGCAGAAAAGCAACGGTAGCAATGGCGCCAAATTCGAAAATAGCACGCCAGGTATCGTGCACCAGCAATCCAGAGGCAACTGATCCACCAATAACCACACCAAGCGGGTACCCGCCCGCCATCAACATTACGCACAAACTTCGGTGTTTGAGATTAGAAAATTCAGCCACCATAGCATTGGTGGTCGCCAGCATACCGCCTATTCCTAGGCCTGTATAAAATCGATGGAAAGATAGTTCATTTACGGACTGGGCGCCGCCGGCAAAATACATTCCGAGAGCCATAACGACCAGGCAGCCAAGAATAACTGGCCTTCGACCAAGGTTGTCGGCGAGGTTCCCGAGGATAACCGAGCCAACGCACATACCGATCAATTCCATGGCCAGTACGACCCCTAGAACGGCCCGATTAATGGTAAATTCCTCGGCTATTCCTGGCGAGGCGAAGGCAATAGACAAAACGTCAAATCCATCGAGTGCATTAAGCAAAATGCACAACAGCACTACACCTATCTGTGCCTTGCCCATCGGGGTTTGATCAATTAAAGATACTGGATCATTTTTCATATTCAGAAGTGCTTGCCTATCCCGACCTTTTCACTGAAGACTATAGTCTGAACGGTTGTTAAGCAACTCGGCCTTCAAGCCTGCCTTCAAGGGAAAACCTCCCAAATCCCAAAGTGCCGTAAAAAAATAGCTCGGGCCACCAGGCCTACTTGGCATATTCTCCGACCAGGACGTCCATAGTTCCTATACTCTGCATTACTTGAACGTGTTCTTTTGGTTTTGGGAAAATCATCCTGAAACAAAGCCAGGGCAGGACACATCCTGCAATCGGAAAAAACCGTTTTCTAATCACCAGCCGATGCTCATGCCCATGGCATTGAGCCACTCGCAGGGATCGACGTCAGGCCCGGCCTGCAAAAAAAAACAATCGCAGGCAATTTAGACTGGTTACTCCTAACCCTCCTGGGAATCACCATCCCTGACAAGTTTCACCACGCACCACGAAGTACTCGGCTTGGTTAACGATAGCTCTGTTGACGCTTCCAGCGATCGATATCTGAAAAACTGACTTTGACTGAATCTAGCGCTTCGGCATGTTGTTCCGCCATCGACAAGGTCGTGAATCGCAAACTATCTGCTGAAATAGAATTCTGCAACTTAGCACGCACATCATCCCGGCTCAGGTGTTGTAACTCGCTGATGGTATCAGCCCGTCGACTCCAATTGGCCTGCTTCTCAAATGCAAGGGTAAAGTAACGAGCTGCGCGCTCGCCAATAGACTTGTCTTTCTCCTCAAATTCCGCTTTCACTGCTGCGCGTATTTCCTCAAACTTATCGTCCGACAACTGGTCAAACTGATCGAGCAAACCCTCCAGAAAGGTCTCCGAGCGGCGCCTAAGCTCATCGGCGGAATAATCGGCTGACTGGATCAAAAAACGTACGTAAAGCTTATCTTTTTGATCTCCCATGAAACTCGCAACGATATAACCGAGCTGTTGTCGGGTACGCATTTCAGAATAGTAGGGTTCACCAATAAAATTTTTCAGCACCGAGGAGACTGCAAGATTTTTCGGGGTTGCATCACCCAACAAAAAACCCTGAATATAGGCTGAATTATTGACCAGCAAAGTATTGGCCGCGACCACCGGTTCATTTTCTAGAACAAGAACGCGAGTATCATAGACATCCTGAGCTCGCACAGGGTTCAGATTGAGGGTATCAACTACCTGCCTGGCAGCGTACATTGCATCTGACTGCGACACATTACCGTAAGCAACCATTTCTACGTTGCCCTTCTTCAGAAGCTGTTTCGAAAAACGCTCGACATCTTCGAGGTCAATATCCTCTGCAATGCTTAATTTCTCTGCAGGGGTAAAGTAGTTTTCGTAAAAATACTTACGCTCTAATTCAAATGTCTGCCGGTAGGCATCCGAATACACCGCATTCCTCCAGGCTCTAAGTTTGCGTTCTTTGAGGGCCTCGAATCGCTCCACCGGTAAATTGATCACGGTCATCTGTGATAACACATATTCCAGGAAACTATTAGCTGACTGACTATACCCGGAAACACTGATACGGATGCCCTTGCTGCTATCTATGACCGCCGCACTAAGCCCGGCAACTGCTGCCGCGTATTGCTGTTCGTTCAGCATTTCGTTGATAATTGAAACGTAGAAGTCACGCATCACTACTGCTTTTAAGCCACCCATTTTTTCAGGTTGACGCAGACGAATCTGATAGCTGACTCGAGGTCGCTCAAAAGTCGTATCCTGGGCATAGTAGAGACGCAGCCCTGGCTCATCAATCACCTTGGCGGGTCGATGCGCCAGCAGATCTACCTGGGTCGGGATAAAACGGTTAGGTGCCGGTAACGTCAGGCTGGCCAGGTCTGCTGGACTATCCAGGGAGGCAAGCAGTTCGGGCGTAAACGCCTGATAACTGTAATCAATACCGAAGTGCTTCTCCTGTTGGTCGGTTGGCACCCCTTTCATCTCGAGCGTGGCTATCATATTGTCTGTACGAAGCGCATCGAGTATTTCGAAATAGAGTTCTGGCGAGGCTTGCTCCCAAAGGTAGTCCGCTCTTTCAGCATCTTCCAGTGAAAATTCCCTGGCATTATTCGCTAGTCCAACGGCTCGGCCCGCGCCTTCGCCTTTGTTAGAATACAACTCTTGAAGCCGTGCGACAGTAGCTCGTTCATCAAACAAGTAGCCCGGAAAGTCTGCTTTACGCAACATTTCGATATAGGCGAAGGTCGACTGCATCACCTGTTGCCAGTTGTCTGCCCCATTTGGGGTCAACTGGACTTCAATTCCAAACAAACTGTAGTCCTTACTCGCGGAATAGCCTCCGCCACTCAGTCCAGTCGCTAGTCCTTCTTGCTTTAAATAGGACAGCAGGCTGCCTTCACCTTCGTAGCCAAGCAGGAAACCCACCAATGCATCGGGCTTGCTGCGGTAAAGGTCCCGGGTTCCTAGAGTAGGGAATGTCAGGCTCAAAGTTCGCCTGTCCTTAATCGGCTCGACCAGTAAAATACCCGGGGGCAGAGACGTCCGCACAAGATCGGCAGTAAAATCGACCTCTGCCTGCTGACCACCTCTGATCACCGAAAAGTACTGGCGGGCCCATGCTTCCAGCTGATCCAGGCTGGCGTTAGAGGTGAGCGACAGTGCCATCAGTTCAGCACTGTAATAGCGGTCGAAAAAAGCCATGAATTCCGCTCTCTCAATTCCCGTTAAGGTTTCGAGGTTGCCGATAGAGAAGTGGTTCTCTGGATGATCCTCTCGCACCATCGTGCGGAACATCTGCTGCCCCCTCCAGTTATCATTTTGTAAATTCATTTCGAACTCAGAATCTACGGCATTCATTTCCCGCTCTGTGAATTCAGCGCTAAACAGCGGTGCAGTGAAAAACTGCGAAAAACGATCAATAGCACCTTCAAAAGCCTGGTGACTGATTTCAAAATGGTAGTTAGTGTGATCCCCGGAGGTATAGGCATTATTGTAACCTCCATTTGTACGAAGATAGTTGGAATAGTCGGCTTCGTCCGGGTATTTCTCAGTACCCAGGAACAGCATGTGCTCAAGAAAGTGAGCAAGGCCCGCACGGTCTTCCGGATCCATGTAGGAACCGACTCCAACCACCAGTGAGGCAGATGACTTATTCAGGTCCGGATCAGACAACAAGATAACCCGCAGACCATTATCGAGCACCAGCCGCCGGTACTCCGATTGATCAGTGCTGGCTTTCTCGGGCAACTGGGAGAGGTCAGCGAACACGCTATTACCGACGCACAGGAGGAAAACAACAATTAACATATTACGGACGATAGTCATGATGAATCTCGCTTGCAGCGATCGAACAGAATGCCCAAAAAAAATAGGTTGGCATCTCATCGAAGCTTAGGGTTGTAGACGAGCAGAATTATACACCGCATTTTTCCCTGATTACCAAAGTATCCTCTCCAAGCTCTATTAATCAGAATAGCCCCAAAGAGCACATCCAGGGCCATAAAGGCCCAATGATTATGCCAGCATTGGCCTTTGTGGCTACGGATCGCCGAACTACCCCCTAAAACTGTGATCGGGCTTCGATGCAGACTCATACGGTGACAATTTAAGCCTGATTACCGGCAAACAGACTGCGCAGCTACTATCGTTCTCCGGCACTGGCCACGGCCAGGATTATTGTAAAATTGACAGCCATATCTTAGTCAAGCTGACCCGCTGCAGGAACCGACAAACTGATCATAATTACCTCAGGCTCGGTAAAGCAAACAATTACCCGGTAATCCAGGTAATCCAGGTAATCCAGGTAATCCAGGTAATCCAGGTAATCCAGGTAATCCAGGTAATCCAG
>Ga0206679_10000084_pt1 | contig 66543 bp, 68 predicted proteins | sample M110012015metaG_FD_155464 | JGI IMG/M metagenome (GOLD analysis project Ga0206679, IMG submission 155464) | Ammonia-oxidizing marine archaeal communities from Monterey Bay, California, United States - M1 100m 12015 | ecosystem: Environmental > Aquatic > Marine > Intertidal zone | place: USA...
CACTACCGTTAGCTTCAGCCATCACTTTAGTGATTGCAGCAGTTAACGTTGTTTTACCGTGGTCAACGTGACCAATTGTGCCCACATTGACGTGTGGTTTGGTTCTTTCGAATTTTTCTTTTGACATTTTAAACCCCTTATTTATTTAATTTTTCAACAACAGCATCAGCAACGTTTCTTGGTGCTGCAGCATACTTGCCAAATTCCATTGAGTAGCTCGCACGACCTTGCGTCATTGAGCGTAGATCTGTCGCGTAACCAAACATCTCTGCAAGTGGCACTTCTGCCTTAACTTGCTTACCCGCTGGTGTATCTTCCATCGCCCCAACAATACCACGACGACGGTTAATGTCACCCATCACGTCACCCATGTAGTCTTCAGGTGTTGAGACCTCAACATTCATCATTGGCTCAAGCAACTGAGGGTTGGCCAATTTGACGCCTTCACGAACACACATCGAAGCAGCAATCTTAAATGCCATTTCATTCGAGTCAACATCATGGTAAGAGCCGTCATAAACAGTAACGCGCATATCTACTAGCGGGAAGCCAGCAATAACACCGTTTTTCATTTGCTCTTGAATACCTTTATCAATGGCAGGAATGTACTCCTTAGGAATAACACCGCCTTTAATTTCATCAAAAAACTCGTAACCAGCGCCCGGCTCTTGCGGTTCGATTCTTAAGTAAACATGGCCGTATTGACCGCGACCACCCGATTGCTTGGCAAACTTGTGTTGATGCTCAATGGCAGTTGTAATTGACTCGCGGTAGGCAACTTGGGGTGCGCCAACATCACATTCAACGTCAAATTCACGCTTCATACGATCAACAATAATGTCTAGGTGAAGTTCACCCATACCAGCAATAATTGTCTGGCCTGACTCTTCATCAGTTGACACTCTGAATGATGGATCTTCGTGCGCCAATTTACCTAACGCAATACCCATTTTTTCTTGGTCTGCTTTCGTTTTTGGCTCAACTGCAACGGCAATAACCGGCTCAGGGAATTCCATTCTCTCAAGAATGATTTTGTCCTTCATGTCACACAATGTATCACCTGTTGTTACGTCTTTCAGGCCAATTGCGGCAGCGATATCGCCAGCACGAACTTCTTTAATTTCTTCACGATCGTTTGAGTGCATTTGCACGATACGGCCGATACGTTCTTTTTTGCCTTTTGATGAATTGTAGACGAAGTCGCCTGATTTCAATACACCTGAGTAAACCCTAAAGAAGGTTAAGTTACCCACGAACGGGTCTGTTGCAATTTTAAATGCAAGTGCTGCAAAAGGCTCTTCATCCGTTGGATTTCTAGGGGCTACAGTTTCTGCAGCGTCATCTAAAATACCCGTGATAGGCTCCACATCTAGTGGTGACGGCATGTACATAACCATAGCGTCAAGTACTGCTTGCACACCTTTGTTTTTAAAGGCTGAACCACAAAACATAGGAATGATTTGGTTGTCAATCGTTTGCGTACGAATGCCTTCTTTGATTTCGTCGTCTGTTAATTCGCCCTCTTCAAGGTACTTCTCCATTAACTCCTCTGAAGCTTCAGCGGCAGACTCAATCATGAACTCACGTTTCTCATCAGCTAGATCTTGCAATTCTGCAGGAATATCTCTAACTTCATAAGTTGCACCTTGATCTTCTTCGTTCCAGAAGATTGCCTTCATACGAATAAGATCGACAACACCTTCAAAACCCTCTTCTGCACCAATAGCAATTTGCATTGGCACTGGATTGGCGCCTAAACGATTTTTCACTTGCTCACAAACACGTAAGAAGTCTGCACCAGCGCGATCCATCTTGTTAACGAAACCAATTCTTGGAACGTTGTATTTGTTGGCTTGTCTCCAAACTGTTTCAGACTGAGGCTCAACACCGCCAACCGCACAAAACACTGCACAAGCGCCGTCCAATACTTTTAGTGAACGCTCTACTTCAATAGTAAAATCTACGTGCCCTGGTGTGTCAATAATATTAACACGGTGATCTTCAAACTGAGAATCCATACCATTCCAGAAACAAGTTGTCGCCGCTGAGGTAATAGTAATACCGCGCTCTTGCTCTTGCTCCATCCAGTCCATGGTTGCACCACCGTCGTGTACTTCACCAATTTTGTGAGTACGGCCCGTATACAAAAGAATACGCTCAGTAGTTGTTGTCTTGCCCGCATCAATGTGCGCCATGATACCGACATTACGGTAACGATTAATTGGGGTGGTTCTTGCCATGATTGCTTCCTAATTTACCAGCGGAAATGAGCGAAAGCTTTGTTAGCTTCAGCCATTCTGTGTGTGTCTTCTTTTTTCTTGAAAGCCGAACCACGGTTTTGATTTGCGTCTAGCACTTCACCTGCTAATCTTAGCTTCATGCCTTTTTCACCACGCTTACGAGAGGCTTCAATCATCCAACGCATAGCTAGAGCGATTTTACGATCTGCTCTTACTTCAACGGGAACTTGGTATGTAGAGCCACCTACACGACGTGATTTGATCTCTACTTGAGGACCAATATTTTCTAACGCTTGCTTGAATACTTCAACTGGCTCGGCATTACCCTTAGCTTCAATTGTATCTAACGCATCATAAACAATCTTCTCAGCTACAGACTTCTTACCATCCAACATTAGGATGTTTACGAACTTAGCCAATACTAAATCACCAAATTTAGGATCTGGTAGGATTTCTCTTTTAGGTGCGGATCTTCTTCTCATATCAATCTTCTCTTATGATTATTTCTTAGGTTTTTTAGTGCCGTACTTTGAACGACCTTGCATTCTGCCGTCAACGCCTGTTGTATCAAGAGCGCCGCGAACTGTGTGATAACGCACACCAGGTAAGTCTTTAACACGACCACCACGAATAAGGATTACAGAGTGCTCTTGAAGGTTGTGCCCTTCACCACCGATATAGGTAGTCACTTCTGCTGAATTTGTTAATCTAACACGAGCAACTTTACGTAGCGCTGAGTTAGGCTTCTTAGGTGTTGTTGTGTACACACGCGTACAAACGCCACGTTTTTGTGGACAACTGTCTAATGCAGGTACACCACTTTTAACAATCTTTTTCTTACGTGGGTCACGTACCAGTTGGTTAATCGTTGACATAAAGTTTCTACTCCAGAGTATTTTTTCTAATCAATTGCTCTTTTGACGGAGACAATAAAGCGAAGAATTATACTTTGCTGTGGGTATTTATGTCAACTGATATTAGGCTTTTTTTATTAAATCCTGCAGTAAAAATTCACAAGCCTGATGAATCATTTCGAAGACTTCGTCGAATCTTCCTTCATAATAAGGGTCTGGCACGCTTCTTGTTTCATTTTCGGGTAAATAATCAAGCAATAACTCGATCTCAGATTGACTCTCATCTGGACACTCGGACCTGAGGTTATGATAATTATCGATATCCATTGCCAAAATCTTATCGTAATAATAAAAATCACTCTCATGCACTTGTCGGGCTCTCTGGTTGGACAAATCAACGCCCTCAAATTTAGCAGCCTGTTGGGAGCGCCTGTCTGGCGGATTGCCAACATGATAAGCGTGTGTTCCAGCAGAGTCTATTTCAAACATTTTACTGCAACCGTTATCCTTCACTAGTTGACGAAAGGCCCCTTCAGCAGTCGGTGAGCGACAAATATTACCCATACAAACAAACAGCACTTTGGTTTTCATCCCACTAATTACCCTTCTTTGACTTGACTTCAACACATTATAATCCCCTTATTAGAAACCAGCATAAAACACGTTGTGACAAAAGCGTTAGTTGAAATAGCAAAAACCGTCATTCAGTCAGAGTCAGAGTCTATTTTAAAACTTAAAGATAGGGTTGACCAAAACTTTATTGATGCCTCCACCCTCCTACAAGACTGTCAAGGTAAAGTGGTTTTAATAGGTATGGGAAAGTCAGGCCACACCGCCCGAAAGATTGTTGCAACATTAGTGTCTACTGGCACCCCTGCATTTTTTGTACACCCCGGTTTAGCGACGTCATGACCAAACTATGCAAAGCTATTGAGTCTGAGATGCCAGCAATAGCGGCTGTTGAGGTGATGGATAAACACAACCTAAACTCCCTGACCGTTGTGATTGTTGGTGCAATCAATATGCATACATTAATGCAGGCAAAAATCGTTTAATATTGCCCGCAATATTCAACCTAGATTAAATAAATAAATAAAAAAATGGATATAAAAGCACTACTACTCGGCATTCAAGATACCGAAATTTCGATAAATATTAGCGGGCTTTCGCTCAATAGCAATAACCTCACAGAAGGGGATGTATTTGTTGCCCTTCAAGGTGAAAATAGCCACGGTGGTGACTACTCAGAACAAGCCATTGATAAAGGCTGCGTAGTTATTTTGAGTGAAGGTCGCGATATTGAATGTGCCGTACCGTGTATTCGGATTGATCACCTGAGTTTGCATGTAGCGACACTCGCACAAAGGTTTTACCAGCAAGCGCAATTGGTTAAATTAATCGGGGTCACCGGCACCAACGGCAAAACATCGGTCAGCCTATTTATCTCGCAACTTCTCGAAGCTCTCAATGTTAAAACGGGCGTCATTGGCACACTTGGCATTAGTGGCTCTGAGGAAAAAAACGCCAACACAACACCGGACACGCTAACGCTATATCGAACACTTGAGCGATATTATCAAGAAGGCGCAAGAGTTGCTGTAATAGAGGTCTCCTCACACGCTTTAATTCAAAAAAGAGTGGCGGGATTAGCATTTGAACAAGCCATTTTTACTAATTTAACGCAAGATCATCTCGACTATCATAAGACCATGGAAGGCTATCGAGAGGCCAAAGGCAAGTTATTTTCAGATGAAAATACGCAATGCGTGATTGTTAATCAAGATGATGAAAATCACGATTATTTCTTAAATATAGCGCCCGATAAAAAACAAGTCTCTTTTTCTATTGACGACTTCCAATACTGTAATAAAAACGAACAAGGCTTTCTCTGCAGGCTCAATCAGTTTATTTTTGAGTTGCCATTACTGGGTCGTTTTAATATTTCAAATGCACTTGCAGCCCTCACCAGCTTGAGAGAGCTAGGGTATAGCGACGACGATATCATGCCGCAGCTAACAAGAATTACAGCACCACTGGGTAGAATGCAAAAAATCACGGATCATAACATTTGGATTGATTACGCTCATACCCCAGACGCACTTGCTAACGCAATGAGCACTCTTCGCGAACATTTTCCAGAGTTCAAATTAAGAGTGCTTTTCGGCTGTGGCGGCAATAGAGATACCGACAAAAGAGCCAAGATGGGCAAAATTTCCAGCGAACTGGCTGACAGCGTTATTTTGACAAGTGACAACCCAAGAAATGAGGACCCTCAAACAATTATTGATGAAATTCAAAGCGGCTTAAAAGAAGGTTTTGAAGCTGACATTATCTTGGATAGAGGGCTCGCCATTCAAACAGCCATCACTACTTTGAATGAGGATGAATGCTTGCTGATTGCCGGTAAAGGTCACGAGAACACACAAACGATTGGCACGAAAATCCTACCTTTTAGCGACATCGAGGTTGCTCAAAATGCTCTCATCTAACACCCAAACAATTGCTGACATCACTGGAGGGATTTCAGCCGCTGATGTCGAATTTGAAGGGGTGTATACCGACACTAGAGAAGATGGAAAAGGCAAACTATTCATTGCCCTAGAAGGCGATTCATTTGATGGGCATGACTTTATCCAACACGCTGAAGACTCTGGCGCTAAAGCCATTATTGCGCACAAAAAGCTGTCCACAAATCTACCAACAATCACTGTTGGCAACACCGAAGAAGCCTACAGAGCAATCGCCAGTTGGCACCGGCAATTGTTCTCACCCATTGTTATTGCAATCACTGGCAGCAACGGCAAAACCAGCACCAAGAATATGCTGGCAAACATCCTCTCCACTGATGCACCGACACTTTTCACCCAAGGAAATTTAAACAACCATTTAGGTGTACCAAAAACTCTACTCAATATAAAAAAAGAACACAAGTACTGCGTTATTGAAATGGGCGCGAATCACGTTAACGAAATATCCCTACTCTGCCATCTTTCCAAGCCAAAATTTGCGATTATTACCAATGCCAACAATGCCCACTTGGGTGAGTTTGGCTCTATTGACAATCTTGTCAAAGCTAAAGGTGAAATTCTGGGCGCACTGCCGACATCAGGAGTCGCATTTATTAATGCCAACTCAGCGCACAAATCCACTTGGAAGAAAATTGCCGGCAATCGAAAGTGCGTGTTATTCGGAGAAAATACTACTGTCTTTGCTACCGACATTGTCGAACAAAAAGATCTATTGCAATTTACCCTTCGTTGCAACAATGAGGCGACGGCTGTGACTTTGAATATGATTGGCAAACATCAAGTGGAAAACGCGCTCGCTGCCACGGCATGTGCTGTACAACTTGGTATTGACATCAAACACATAAAACAAGGGCTTGAATCAACAGTCCCGGAAAAAGGCCGATTGAACCTATTGCACTGCCATGGCTTCACCATACTAGACGACAGCTATAACGCCAACCCGCACTCGATGAAGGCGGCCATCGATACCCTTTCTGCAAACGCTGGCGAGACCATTGCCGTTCTTGGTTCAATGGCTGAATTAGGCAGTGAGTCAAGCGAACTTCATCAAGAGATAGGTGACTATCTAAGGGCAAGCCCTGTTACAGAGATGTACACAATTGGAGATGATGCTAAGCATTACCAAGGGAATCAATGTGACGATATCGAATCCCTATATAAACACTTATGCAAGCATCACCAAGATGCAACAATACTAATCAAAGGCTCTCGCTCGATGCAGTTGGACAAATTGGTAAATCTTTTTGCAAAAACAACAAACTCTACTTGACCTTTGTTTGAAAGATGGCGATAATTACCCGCTTTATATTTGTGTTTCATAAATGCATCCGCATTATTGTGGTATTCAGATATAGATTTTTGGCGAAAAGAATAAAGATACAAGGCAATTTTCCGAAAACAGTATGACTCATACGACCGAGGAGAATTAACGAAGTAGCTTTGACTTTTGGAAGACAAATATGCGCTCGTGGCTCAACTGGATAGAGTACTCGGCTACGAACCGAGCGGTTACAGGTTCAAGTCCTGTCGAGCGCACCAAAACTAAGTTTATTCTACGGCTCAATCCTATTTTGATAGAATGACCATCTGATGATGACACTTCCCAACATACTCACCCTCTCAAGAATTGGATTAATTCCAGTCTTTATGGTGCTGTTCTATTTGCAACCCAATTATTTAGAGGGCGAACCCCTGTCTTGGATCAATAACTCTTTGGTGGCAATCTTTATACTCATCAGCCTTACAGATTTCTTTGATGGCCTACTTGCAAGGCGACTCAACCAAATATCAAAGCTGGGTGCTTTTCTTGACCCAGTTGCCGATAAGCTCATGGTGTGCGTCGCCCTTATCCTGTTGACCGACTATTACGCCACATGGTTCGTCACCATACCAACCGTCATTATTATTTCCAGGGAGATATTGGTCTCCGCACTTAGAGAGTGGATGGCTGAAGTTGGTAAAAGAGCGCACATTGCAGTATCCTGGATTGGCAAAACCAAAACATTTATGCAAATGCTTGCTATTTTGTTTTTGCTCTATCACCAGCCGTTATTCATATTCTCACAGGATGATATTTTGAATGCCGGTTTAGCGCTTTTATTTGCAGCGACCGCACTTACTTTGTGGTCTGGATTTAATTATTTGATTGCAGGGCTAAAAACATTTGACAGCTAGGAAAAACACACTATAATTTCACATCTATGCGGGAATAGCTCAGCTGGTAGAGCATCACGTTGCCAACGTGAATGTCGCGAGTTCGAATCTCGTTTCCCGCTCCAAACTAAGTGATACAATTAGCCTGTCTCAACAGGCTTTTTTGTTTCACGAAGTTACTGGCCGGATAGCAAAGCGGTTATGCAGGGGCCTGCAAAGCCTTATAGACCAGTTCGACTCTGGTTCCGGCCTCCATTTTTTAGTATCAAAAAATCCAAGAATTTTTCCTTAGGGCACAAAGACCTAACAGAGAGAATCTACGATTCTCGAAAAAGGCATTTAGCCTCTAATTAAGCATATTAAAATCAATACACTTTCACAAGAGATTTTCCTATGCAAGTCCTTAAAGCCTTACAACAACGCAAATCAATACGAGCTTTTCTCGACAAGCTCGTTTCGGAAGAACAGATCAACACCCTACTCGATGCTGCAAGATACGCACCATCCGGGGTAAACACCCAGCCTTGGAGTGTTGTCGTGGTTAGTGGCGAGAGCAAGAAAAATCTACAAACAAAAATAGAGGCGGCTTTTCGCTCGGGAGATAAGGGCAAGCGAGACTACCAATACTATCCAGTTGAGTGGAAAGAGCCCTACAAAACAAGACGCAAAGAATGCGGCTTACTAATGTATTCAACACTGAATATTAAGCGCGAGGACAAAGAGCGCCAGATGGATCAATGGGCAGCCAATTACCGTGCTTTTGATGCGCCAGTGATGCTGCTATTTTTTATGGACTCGGGCATGCAATCTGGCAGCTTTATGGATTGCGGCATGTTTATTCAATCCGTTATGTTGGGGGCGCTTGATTTGGGTCTTAGTACTTGCCCACAGGCAGCCCTTGCCGACTATCAACATATTATCAAACCGGAGTTGGATTTCGGTCACGATAAAATACTGCTCTGCGGTATGGCGCTTGGCTATGAAGATACCGAGGCGTTAGTCAACAGCTATCGCACACTTAGGGAAGGGGTAAGCTCGTTTACTACCTACTATCGTTAATTAGATAATAGGGCAGCTTAGTTGCATTCTTTGAAGACCAGTGCGCGACATTTTTCGCATTTGGCCATGTCGAGCTTGCTGTAGATATTATTGATAGCCACGCCCTTAGATTCAAAGAAACGATCTTCACCAATTTGCTCGACAAAATGCACTTTTCTCAAAAAATCCTCAACCGTAGCCTTTACGGAAACGAAGTATAAGCCACCACCCAATTCTTTTAGGCGTCGATCCTCAGCCAACAATCCTTCAACGCCAGCCAGGTCGATAAAGTTGACCGCATTTGCAACGATAAGAACATGGTAAATTCTTTGATTATCAACAATTTGGTTGATTTGTTTTTGAATGTGATTAATCGAGCCAAAATATATAGACATATCAATTCGGATTATTTTCAACTGAGGGCATTGAGCTAAAGGAGTGTTTCGTATGGATCTTAACTTACGATCGTCCTGCTCTGGGTAATTCTCAAAAGCTAAAGTGTGGACTTCAGGTGCTGCTGTTTTGGCAATAAATAACATCAGCGAGAGTAGTACACCCAAGTAAATTGCAAACTCCAACTCCAATAATAAAGTCGAGAGAAAGGTGACGAGGAAAATCGAGGCTTCTGACTTGGAAAATTTAAATGTTTTTTTGATGTGCTTAAAGTCAATCAAATTATAAGCCACCAATAAAATAACGCCGGCCATTGCGGCCAGTGGTAAATACTTCATCAATGGTGCAACCAAAAGCACAATAAGCACCAATATCATTGCCGCAAATATAGCAGAAAGCGGGGTTTTCGCGCCCGCCTCATAGTTAACACCCGTACGAGTGAACGAGCCAGAGGATGCGTAGCTTGAGAAAAAGCTACCGACAATATTTGACAAGCCTTGGCCAACAAATTCTTGACTTGGCTTGATTCGCTGATACGACTTTGTCGCCACCGAGCGACTGATTGAAACTGCCTCAATTAACCCCAAAAGTGCAATAGCAAATGCTTCTGGCGCCAACGATCTCAAGGTGTTTAGTGAAAAGTTTGGCATGGAAAGAGGCGGCAACAAAGCTGGAATTTCGCCAACAGTTTTAATGGCGCTAGTTTGCCCGCTCAAAAGAACAGCAACAATACCACCAACAAACATTCCTATTAATAAATTGGGATATCTCGGCTTATAAAACTTAACCAAAATAGCGCTAAAAAGTGTACTTAAGCCCACAGTAAGAACAAGAATCGAATCCCAAGATTTAAGAGCAGCTATCCCCTCTCTCGGCCCATCTCTTAACCCGCCAATACTATCGAAAATCGTACTCCAAGTATCATAAAAACTCAAACCCCTAAAAACTTCAACGCCCAGCATATGAGGTATTTGACTCGTGGCAATTAACAAGGCTGCGCCGGCGGTAAAACCAATCACCACATTGTGTGAAACAAAGTTCACCAACATGCCAAACTTCGCCAAACCAAATGCGAGTTGATAAACACCCGCCAAAAAAGTTAAGGTCAATGCCATCGCCACAAACTCCTCACTACCAATCACCGCGTGCTGGCTAACCGCCGAAAAAACAACGATCGAGATTGCCGTTGTCGGGCCAGAAACAAGATGATGAGACGAGCCAAACAAGGCTGCAATAATAGGTACAACCATTGCTGTATAAAGGCCATATTCCGGTGGCATACCAGCAATCGTTGCAAAAGCTACGCCCTGTGGCAGTACAATGATCGCGCCGGTTAATCCTGCCAAGAAATCAGCGCGCAAGGTTTCCTTGGTAACTAATCTAAACCAAACCAAAAAGGGAAAAAGCTTTGCTATTCTATTCATTGAAGGCACAAACATTAATGCACCATAAATTATATATGAGTTTACTCATCTATATGAGTTGTCATTAATGAGCCAACACAAATGATATTTGGACCCAGCGGATTACCACTGGATGCAAGCCATAAAAACAGAAGTTCCAGCGACGATACTCATCAATGCGTTGCGTTGCCACAGGTGAACACCAACAGTTGTGGTCAGCGCTATAGTGGCGTAAAACCCTTCTACAGAAAGATAATCAACAGATTTAAGCATATAAATAACCAAAATACTCATCACCATTGGCGGTGTGTATTTCGATAGGAATTGCAAAAGTGGGTGTTGTTCTCGCCCACTGAACAACAGAAAAGGTGGCAGTCTGGTGGCAAAAGTGGCCAACGACATTATGACTATTGCCATTAGCAAATACTCAATACTCATCCCGTACCTTTTGGTTGAAAAATCTAAGCATTAACATCATTATCAATGAGAGAGTGATGGCTATTATCAACATGTGCCCAACAAAAACAATCAATGCAATGCCAGACGCAGCTAGCGCTACAACAAAAGGCAAGGGTTTTTTCACATTGCTCCATTGCTCAATTAGCAAGACAGTAAATAATGCCGTTGCTGCAAACTCCATCCCCTGAGTATTGAAAACAAGATGCGTTCCAGCCCACGCACCCAAAGTGCATCCAAGAACCCAATAGCTCTGGCTAAAAAGAGCCATCCAAAAATAAAATTTAGATTTCTCGAATTCTTCCGGAACCTCAATCGTCGTCATCAACGAATAGACTTCGTCTGTCAAACCAAAAATTAAGTACAACTTTCGAAAACTCCAACGGCCAAAACTATCGAGCAGTGCCAAACCGTAGAAAATATGACGCGAGTTAAGGAAAAAAGTGGCTATCGCGATTTCGACAAAGCCAGCGCTGGCAGCAAGTAGGCCGACGGCCATAAATTGGGCAGCGCCTGCATAGATACAAACTGCCATCAAAGTAGCAAAATACCATGGGTAGCCGAGCTCTTGAAAGAGAAGGCCAAAGGCCATTCCCAGAGGTAAATAACCGAAAAATATAGGTAACGTGGTTTTTAGTGCTTCACGAATCATTGTGGAATTATAAACGTCCATTTATTTAATAATGCCCCTTGAACTGCAAACAATACGCTCTTGACTACCAAGTAATACAAAATATCAATGCTTAGATAGAAGTCATAAGTAGAAAATAATTCTATATTTATCAAAAAAATATGAAATAATAGTATTATAATTTTATTTATATTAAATATATAGAAAAAAATACTATAATCCTCCGAAACTACTCCAAAAAGGATTTCCCGTGAGCCCATTGCCAGAACACAGGCTTAGCCACCTAAGACAACTAGAAGCTGAAAGCATCCACATCTTTAGAGAAGTGGCTGCTGAATTCAATAACCCTGCCATGCTGTACTCCATTGGCAAAGACTCCTCTGTAATGTTGCATTTGGCAAAAAAAGCATTCTTCCCTGCAGTCCCGCCTTTTCCATTATTGCATGTAGACACAACTTGGAAGTTTCGTGAAATGATCGAGTTCCGTGACAAAGTGGCAAAAGAATCTGGCATGGAATTACTAACTCACATTAATCTTGAAGGCGTGGCGATGAACATTAGCCCGTTTACTCACGGGTCAAAAGTTCATACCGACGTGATGAAGACGCAAGGTCTTAAGCAGGCGCTGGATCAACACGGGTTTGATGCCGCCTTTGGCGGCGCAAGACGCGATGAAGAGGCATCACGTGCAAAAGAACGTATTTTTTCGTTCCGCTCAGAAAAGCACCGCTGGGACCCCAAGAACCAACGACCAGAATTATGGAGCCTCTACAACGCCCGCATTAAAAAAGGTGAAAGCATTCGTGTTTTTCCAATTTCAAACTGGACAGAGCTTGATATATGGCAGTACACCTACCTTGAGCAAATTGAGCTTGTTCCTCTATACTATGCCGCACCACGCCCTGTGATTGAGCGTGATGGCATCAAGATTATGGTTGATGACGATCGAATGGAACTGGAGCCAGGAGAAGTGCCAAACGAAGAGTGGGTGCGCTTCCGTACACTCGGCTGTTACCCATTAACGGGTGCGGTTGAATCAAAGGCCACCACATTGACAGATATTATTCAAGAAATGCTTCTTACCAAAACCTCTGAACGTCAAGGTCGCTTAATTGACTCTGACCAGGCCGGATCGATGGAAGCCAAAAAAGCAGAGGGGTACTTCTAATGAGTTATACAGACGATTTAATCCAAGAAGATATTCATGCTTACCTTGATCAACATGAACACAAAACTCTACTAAGACTTTTGACTTGCGGCAGTGTTGATGACGGAAAATCTACCCTTATCGGGCGCTTATTGCACGACTCAAAATTGGTTTATGAAGACCAACTAGCAGCGATTAAAAACAGTTATGATGGCGCCAAAGACGGTGAAGAGTTTGACTTAGCTTTACTCGTTGATGGCCTTGTGGCAGAACGTGAGCAAGGTATTACTATCGATGTTGCTTACCGTTATTTCTCTACCTCAAAGCGCAAGTTTATTATTGCCGACACCCCAGGGCATGAGCAATACACTCGCAACATGGTGACAGGTGCGTCAAATTCCGACCTTGCTATTATCTTAATTGACGCTCGAAAGGGTTTAATCACTCAGACCAGGCGCCATTCATACCTAGTGTCTTTACTAGGCCTTGAACATGTTGTCGTGGCAGTCAACAAAATGGATTTGGTGGATTATGACGAAACAACGTACGAGCAAATCAAGAGCGACTACAAAGCCTTTGCCGAACAACTTAATATTGGCAAGATAGACTTCATTCCGCTGTCAGCCCTAAAAGGCGACAACGTGGTCAATCCGTCTGAAAATATGGATTGGTATAAAGGTCCAGCTTTACTTCCATTTCTTGAGGAAGTTGAACAAACGATTGATCAAGTTGCTGAAGGCTTTCAATTACCAGTGCAATACGTTAATCGACCAAATGCCGATTTCCGTGGTTATTGCGGTACCCTAAACCAGGGAAGCATTGCTCCTGGCGATCCAATTACAGTTCTACCGAGCGGGTTGAGCACCACAGTGAAACGTGTCATTACCGCCGACGGCGGCTTAGACCGCGCTTACAAAGGCATGGCTATCACACTAACTCTCGCTAAAGAGATTGACATCTCTAGAGGTGACCTGTTGGTGCATTCGCAAGATAATTGTGCCATTACCAACCAACAAAAATTACGCTCACATCTAGTGTGGATGGATCAAACATCGTTGGCTCTTGATAAAGAGTACGAGCTTAAATTAGGCACACGTCGAGTTAATGCGCGCATTGACATCATTCATCACCGTGTTGATATTAACACTCTTGAGAATGTTAATGCCGACACATTGGAGCTTAACGAAATTGGCCTATTAGATGTACAACTTGATGCGTTACTGCCAATCGAGAAATTCAGTCACAACAAAGGTTTAGGCGCTTTTATTCTAATTGATAAAATCACCAATGCAACGGTTGCCGCTGGTATGATCAGTTCGCAACAAGCTGACATGGTTGATCATCACCGAGCCGAATTTCATATTGCTGATGCTAATAAAGAACTTAAAGGTAAGAGTGCGGAGCAAATTGTCCAGTGGGCGTTAGCACTTAAAGGTAAAACCATTGTTACGACAAATTTTGGGCCGCAAGAGGCTGTGTTATTACACATGGCTAATCAAGTCGCGCCAGAGACTGAAGTGCTGTGGGTTGACTCGGGTTACAACATGCCGCAAACCTATAAATTTGCCGATGCAGTGACAAAACAACTGAACCTCAACCTAACGGTATACACGCCATTAGTCAGCACTGCACGACGCGACGCTGTGATGGATGGCATTCCGATGATTGACGATCCTTCGCACGAAGAATTCTCGCACCAATTCAAGATAGAGCCATTCCTCCGCGCAATGAAAGAATCTGATGCAAATGTTTGGCTGACAGCTGTTAGGCGAGAACAAACGGCAGTACGTCAAGAAATGGACACGGTTGCACTTGGGCCAAACGATGTTATCAAAGTCTCACCACTACTGGATTGGACACTGGCCGACATGCAAGCCTATCTTACAAAACATGGCTTGCCTGACGAAACGCGCTACTTCGACCCGACCAAGGTAGAGGCTGGTCGCGAGTGTGGTCTTCATACTTTGAGCAACTAATAACAGCACCAAATAAACATTGGCCCGAGTTACTCGAGCCAATTAATCACATCTCAATAAAAATACTCCAATTAACAACAGCCGCTCGGCTGGGTGTTGATGGTTGGGTAGCATGATTTTTCAAATGCCACATCTTTTTTTGGATTATCGCCATACAGTGGCACATCGCCCAGTGTATTAAAATTCTCCCACGGAATTCCCTGAGGGTCTAAAGTCCAGTATTTGTCTGACTCTGCATAGCAGCAGCTGGCGCCTTTTTCCTCAAATTTATCCGCATCAATTGCATTAAGTCGGGTTGACACCTCCTCTAATTCTTCAGCGTGCTCCACTTCAATCCCAAGATGGTTTAGACCTTTGTCAGAACCACGATCTGAAATTGCAAAATTGACCACTGGATCGTCTAATTGCCATTTGGCATAATCCGACTTAAGCGTGGTTGGCTCATTGCCGAAGAGTGCTGAGTAAAAATCAATATTCTTATCTAAATCGTCAACAGAAATATGGATATGTATTCTTTTCATAAAAGCCTCCTTACTGGCATTTGTTGTTTGTATTTGTATTTTCCATTTCGCTGCAGCACTCAGAACGTAGGATATCCAATACCCTAGCTAAGGGTTCGATATTGGCATAAGTTTGAATTATTCTGCCTGTTTTAATTTGCTTGATCAGCTTGGCCTCGAGTAAGTCATCCAAATGAAAGTTAAGTGTTGAAGGGGGAATAGAAAGGGCTTTGCCAATGTCTCCCACCGATAGACCTTCGTCGCCGTGCTTAATTAACAAGCGAATGACCAACCATCGACTTTGGTTGCTGAGCGCTGAAAATATCTCGATTATGTTATTATCGTCCATAGAGCGTATTATACATATTTCTATATAACTAGTTTAATAGAAATAAATAGCTAAAAACAGACTACCCTTGAATATATATTATTTTCTAGAATGAAAGAGCCTGCGCAGGCTCTTAGAGAGAGTTTTGCACCTTCAAGTGTCTACTACTTATACCAAATCGAGAATACAACCTGCCTGGGTAAAATGCCGGCGGAAAAAGATTGCTTGATATCCAAAATTTCAGCATTGGGGTTGTTTGAGCTCCACTGATCAACTTCCACCTCAAGATCGTTTAATGCATCTTCAAACTTAAGGCGAAACTTTTCACTTTGAAAAAACGTTTTAACTTTCATGTCAGGGTTCCATTAAGGTCATGGAGAACATTGTACATCAGCACAATCCACAAAAAGTCGAAGGCAACAAAGATAAATCAATAGCTATAAGCCCTATTGCAATGCCTTTAAGCGCAAGCGAAGTGCATTAAGTTTGATAAAGCCGGCAGCGTCTTTTTGATCGTATGCACCTTCATCATCTTCAAAGGTTGCAATTTTTTCACTGAATAATGAGTTGTTGGATTTACGCCCAACAACAGAAACATTGCCTTTATAAAGCTTAACACGAACAACGCCACTAACATTTTCTTGTGAGGCGTCAATCGCCGCCTGCATCATCTCACGTTCTGGTGCAAACCAAAAACCGTTATAAATCAGCTTGGCGTATTTCGGCATGAGCTCATCTTTTAGGTGCGCTGCTTCGCGGTCAAGCGTAATCGACTCAATTGCGCGGTGCGCTCTGAGCATGACTGTGCCCGCTGGCGTTTCATAACAACCGCGTGACTTCATACCAACAAAACGGTTCTCAACCAAATCTAGACGACCAATACCGTGCGACCCTGCTCGACGATTAAGATCTTCCATCACCGTTGCTGGAGACATGGTTTCACCGTTAATAGCAACAATATCGCCTTTTTCGTAAGTGATTTCGATATATTCTGGTGCATCAGGTGCATTCTCTGGCGATACCGACCAGCGCCACATATCGTCTTCGGCTTCGACCCACGGGTCTTCGAGAATATCACCTTCGTAAGAGATGTGCAATAAATTGGCGTCCATAGAATATGGCGACTTCTTTGATTGTTTTTGGTAATCAATTGGAATATTGTGTTTCTCAGCATAGTCCATTAAGCTTGATCGTGAAGATAAATCCCATTCACGCCAAGGGGCTATCACTTTGATATCAGCATTCAGTGCATAAGCATTGAGCTCGAAGCGCACTTGGTCGTTACCCTTACCAGTAGCGCCGTGTGAAATAGCATCGGCACCGACTTCGGCGGCAATCTCTACCAATCTCTTAGAAATGAGTGGACGTGCAATTGATGTGCCTAGAAGATATTCACCCTCGTAAATGGCATTCGCCCTAAACATTGGAAAAACAAAATCGCGCGCAAATTCTTCACGCAGATCTTCAATGTAGATTTCTTTAATACCCATGGCTACGGCTTTCGCACGCGCTGGTTCAACTTCCTCGCCCTGACCGATGTCGGCCGTAAATGTTACAACCTCACAACCGTAAGTTTCTGTTAACCACTTTGCAATAATACTAGTGTCTAAACCGCCTGAATAGGCTAATACAACTTTATTCATTTTCTGTTATTTCTTGATTTTTATAGTTAAATGTTTTCTCGAAAAGCACAGTAGCATCGTCAAGAAGCACTTGCACTCTCCACTCACCAATCCATGTATGCCAAAGATTTTTAGAAGACCAAACACGCCAACGCGGACCTCTAATTTCAAAACGCACATCAGCCATCACCTTGCCGTCATAAATCCAACGATGGGTAAGGTGTTCGCCTTTTAAGTTGCGGATGTTGGTGAAGAAGTAGATTTTACCTAAAGAGTTGTCGAGTTCTTCGATAATATCAATCGGCACTCTGTCTTCGACATTAAGAGAGAATACCGCTTCAGAAATGTTTTCGTGCGGCCACTCGTGCGCCAAAACTGAAAATGTGAGAAAGAATCCAAGAATTGCTATTGCGATTTTTTTCATTTAATCCACCCAAGTAATGACGTGTTCAAATAATCGATCTTCGCTAACTTCATTGTCTCTGTAAGTGCGCCCTCGCACCGAAATACCAGCCAAGTGCACGCTATTTTTATCGCCACTAAGCAAAGGGTGCCAGCTGAGTAGGTCTTTGCCTTCATATAGTAACCGATATGCGCACGTTGAAGGTAGCCAATTAAACTTTTTGCCCCAATCCGGTTTGATTGTCAAGCAATCTGGGACGTGGGTTTGTCGATCCTCATAATGAGGGCAAGAGCATGTCTCTTCGTCAAGATAGTGACAAGCGACATCGGTGAAATGGATTTCGTTGTTGTCTTCATCTTCTAACTTGTGCAAACAACAACGCCCACAACCATCGCAAAGAGACTCCCACTCGTTGGGTGTCATCTCATCTAAGGTTTTAGTTTGCCAAAAAGGTTTTGTTTTTTTACTCACTACTGAGACGACTGGGAAAGAATGTATCTGAGAATCGCCTTACCTTCTTCGTTGCCAGAACGTGCAGATTCGCTCGCCCAATAATAGGCCATGTCAAAATTTACCTCTGTACCAATACCCTGTAAATACATCATCGCTAGCGTGTTTTGAGACTCAACAGAGCCCTCTTCAGCAGCCCTAGACATCGATAAGAATACTTGCAGATCATTACCGCTCGATGCTGCACTGAGTCCACTGATATCAGCCACCTCGCCTTTATGATCAGCAATACCCAAGGACTGCATTTGGTTAAAGACCTGTTGATTAAGGCTTAATGATTGCGCTATCACGCCCAGATCCGAACCTGTATCCTCGCCAACCTCAACCTTGGTATCTGCACCACTAACTTCAGGCGTTGTGTTTGGCGCAACTTCCAATCCGCCAACATCAGCTTTGGTCGACTCAACGATTAACTCGTTTTTCTGTAGAGAGATAATCTGTGAAACCCCTGTACCAATCTTGGCGCCAGTAATTATTGGCTTTAATTGCTTTGAAACTTCACCCGTTTGCTTTAATATTTTCTCGTTTGATTGAATACTGGTCTTGGCTTTAACAGTTTCATTTCCACTCGTCGGCTCAATTTTCAAGGGCTCCACCTCAATGCTCGGTTGCGAAGTGATGGTGTCCATCTTAAAGGCTTGTGGCACTTTCTTGGCTGACTTAGTGAACGAACTTGGCAGCATCTTACCTTGCGTTTGTTCTGGTTTAATTTTTGACTCTATGATTGCAATCTCAATGGCGCTTGGTTCAACACTATTAGAAGACTTGCTGCTGACAGTGCTGCTGGCTTTTTCGGTGTTTTTAATTTCAACTTTTTTCACTGGCTCTGTTATTGCTACTGCCACCACCTCAGCTTTTAGTTCAAGTTCGACTGGCTCTGAAACAACAACCTTTGCCACTTCTTTAACTGGCTTCGCTTCAACTTTGGCTACCTTTTCAACACTTTTTTCGATCTCTATAATGACAGGCTCTCTTTTAGCTTTGCTGGCGTTCAAAGAGGCATCCGGATTTTGCTTGATACTCTCAAGTAACGCCTGTGCGGCGGCGTTTTTCTGAGCAATAGATTTTTCTAGCCAAATCAAGGCGTCGTCAATATTACCCTCGTCAAAATACTGTTTACCCAAGCTGTACTGTGCAGCATCGTAACCGCCTTCTGCTGCTCTTTGTAAATAAAGCCTAGCAATCGTGTCGTCCTGCTCAACCACATTCCCCTGTTGATAAATGACATAAAGCGCGTACTGCGCAACCTGATTCTCTTGTGCGGCTAAATCCAACAGCATGGCAATGGCCTTTTGTGGATTGTTATTGACTCCATGACCATCCAAAAGCAGTTTAGCCAATCGATACTCTGCGTCTAAGTTGCCCTGTTCGGCTGATTTTTGGTACCACGTCATACTGGTTTCAATATTCTTCTCAACCCCCGAGCCTAATTGATATCTCATTCCCAGTGAATACTGAGCCTCAACGTGGCCCTGCCTAGCTGCCTTCTCAAACCAATGAACAGCTGCAGAGGCGTCTTTATTAACTCCTGAGCCCAACAAATATCGAAGCGCTAAGGAATATTGCGCTCGAGTATGCCCCTGGGTGGCTGCCATTTGATAAAGAGCAACCGCTCTTTGTAGATCTGTTGCAACACCATCGCCTTTCAAGTACATCGTTGCCAACTGATATTGGGCCTTGACCTGTCCGCCTTCAGCTGCACGACCAAACCAATACAGTGTTTTGCCGCTGTCTCTATCTATTTGCGTACTAGCGCGATATATTTGCCCTACTAAAAATTGAGCATCAACATTATTTTGCTGAGCGGCCAACTCAGAGAACTGCAGTGCTAAAGCGTCGTCTTGGTCAATAAGCTTTCCTTGGTAATACATTTCGCCCAACATTGCTTGTGCACCTGTATGACCTTGCTCTGCAGACAATTGGTAATATTCAACTGCAGCAGCGCTCTCACCTTCGCGCAGATAAAATTCAGCCAATTCAAACTGAGAATCAGCACCGTACTGGCTGGCTGAAATTTCGTATAAGTTCTTTGCAAGACCTTTGTTGACTGCAGTTCCTGTGCCAGTGTCGTACATTTTTGCAACAATAAGCTGCGCAGTTGCGTGACCTGAATCGGCTGCTTTCTTATACCACTCAAAAGCTTGAACGTCGTTAGCTGACGTGCCTTCGCCATTACGATACATAACACCGAGACTAAATTGTGCCTCAACAAATCCTTGGTCTGCCGCTTTTTGATACCATGCAAAGGCGCTAGAAAGATCTTTCTCGACACCAACACCATGATAATAACCGTTGGCAACATTAAACTGTGCGCTTGCATGACCCTTCTCAGCAACCCGTGAATACCAATAAAAAGCCAGCGCGTAGTCTTGCTCAACGTTGATACCATTGTGGTACATATTGGCCAAACTAAATTGAGATCTTGCGTCACCCTGACGAGCAGATTGCTCTAGCTGTTGCTGTAGAGTTGTGGCAGAGTTGTTTGAATTGGAATTATCTAGATTTTCAGCGGCCAAAGCACTGAATCCGATGAGAGTAATAAGAAGTGTAATCAGTCTCAACATATTATGAAGTAACGTGCAAAAATGGCATCAGTACCGATTATAGACACATTTTTAACAATAATCTCTCAATTCCAATAGCCACACCAGAGCAAAACGGCAATGGTGCCGACAAATCAGCTAAAAACTGTTCGTCAAGCGCCATTAATGGCTTTTCAAGTGCTTGGCGTTTATTAAGCTCGAGCTGAAAACGCTCACGATAATCCTCGGCACTTTGCAACTCTTGATAGCCATTAGCAACTTCAACGCCGTCAAGATACAACTCAAATCGATGCGCCACTCTATTCTCCACTTGAGCAAGGGCAGCTTGCTGTGATGGAAAGTCATAGATAAAACAAATCGGATGTTGGTGCAACTTTGGCTCCACGAAATGCACAAAAAGCAGCATCTGCAGATCTTCAATCCAGTGAAAATCATCACTCAGCCCGTGTGACCTTGCAAAGATCTTGAGGGTATCAAGGTCTGTTTGTAAAATATCAATACCTACGTAGCGAGTAAAGGCCTCACTGTATGACATCTTAATCACGGGTCTGGAGTCACCTAGTGCATTAACCAATTCACCAACTTCACTCATAAGCTGGTGCATATCAAAATCAAGTCGATAATATTCCAACATACCAAATTCGTTGAAATTACGCTCACCGTACTCATTGTCTCGATATACCGAGCAAATCTGAAAAATATCACCACTGCCTTTTGCCAGTAGTCGCTTCATTTCAATTTCTGGAGAGGTGTGAAGATACAATGCATCGGCCTTACCAAGGCCTTCATTCACGCGAACACCGATACTGTCAATATGAACATCAGTAATTGGCGATGAAACCAAAGCAGGCGTTGTTACCTCTGTGACGTCGCGATCGTAAAAAAAATCGCGAATCGTTTTGATCAGCACAGATCTTGTCCTGAGGGATTTTTTTAAGGATATCGCCATACTTTAAATTTCTAGAGTGGCATCATAAATTACAGACTGTTTTAAGTGCAAGACCATGTCTTTACATTACTAGTTAAAATTTTAATTATTGCGGAAAATAATGCGAAACCTAGTACTCCTATGCGAGCAATATTTGACAATAAAAATTGGGATTTTAGGGCGTAATTAAGCGCGACCTGCGTATTCGTTGGTTCGCGTGTCTACCTTTACTTTCTCGCCAATAGCAATAAACAACGGTACTTGCACAACAACGCCGGTATTCATTGTTGCTGGCTTGCCGCCTGTGCCCGCAGTATCGCCTTTTAAGCCTGGGTCAGTATCGACAACTTCCAATACCACATGATTTGGAGGGGTGACTGAAATCGGATTGTTGTTCCATAGAGTAACCACACAGCTATCTTGCTCAACAAGGTAATTAATAGCGCCAGACATCGCCGTTTCATTAAGTGCGTACTGATCGTAAGAGTCCGGATCCATAAAATGCCACGATTCGCCATCGTTATACAGATATTGCATATTCAATTCCATCACATCAGCGCCCTCTAAAGACTCGCCAGATTTAAAAGTCTTTTCAAGGGTTTTGCCAGTGATTAGATCTTTAAATTTAACGCGGTTAAAGGCCTGCCCTTTTCCTGGCTTAACAATTTCATTGTTAACGATTGAACAAGGATTGCCCTCCAGCATTAATTTGAGGCCATTTTTAAACTGGCTTGTACCGTAATGTGCCATTTTTCTCCTGAGTTTATTGATGTTGAAGTAAATTCAACCACTATTTATTATAACTATATTGTATCTTTGTGTAAAATACGCAAGCTCACATTTTAACCTTTATTTTTAACCAATTTTATGCACATCCACGAACACCAAGCAAAACAGCTATTCTCAGAAAATGACATCCAAGTGCCAGAATTCGTTGTTATTTCTAGTGCAAACGAAACAAAAGACGCCTGTCAAAAACTTGGCGGCTCAGTTTGGGTTGTGAAGGCGCAAGTTCATGCCGGCGGTAGAGGTAAAGGGGGCGGTGTTATTGTCTGTTTTAACATTGAGGACACGATAAGCGCTAGTGAAAAATTATTAGGTGGAAGGCTGATTACGCCACAGACAGATGCAAAGGGTCTGCTGATAAATCAAGTGATTATCGAAGCGGGTCAAGATATCCAAAAGGAGCTTTACTTAGGCCTACTCGTCGATCGTGCAACATCAAGCATTACCGTACTCGCTTCAACCGAAGGTGGCATGGACATCGAAGAGGTGGCTGCTAATACGCCTGAAAAAATAATAAAACACGCAATTGATCCACTGGGAACTCTTGAAGAAATCGCGTGCAACGAAATCGCCAATCAACTGAAATTAGACTCGAGCCTTCATTCACAATTCGCAACAACCCTCACTGGGCTTTACAACATCTTTAGTGAAAACGATGGCAACCTCATCGAAATCAACCCATTGATTATTACGGACGCTGGAGAAATCATTGCACTCGATGGCAAAATCGACTTTGATGATAATGCTTTGTACCGCAACGAAGCCATTGCCGCTTTACGTGACCCGTCTCAAGAGGATGAAAAAGAAAGGAATGCCAGCGAATCTCAATTGAACTATATTTCCCTGGACGGCAACGTTGGCTGCATGGTAAATGGCGCTGGCCTTGCCATGGCTACGATGGATCTCATCGAATACCACGGTGGCTCCCCCGCCAACTTTCTTGATGTCGGCGGCACAGCTACGGCAGATCGTGTTGCCAAAGCATTTGAAATCATTCAAGGTGGTGCTGACGTAAAAGCCATATTGGTGAATATTTTTGGCGGAATTGTCCGCTGTGATCTTATTGCCGAGGGCATTCTTCAGGCTATCGAAAAGATTGGCCTTACACTGCCTATTGTTATTAGGCTGGAAGGCACCAATGCCACTGAAGGCTTGGAAATATTAAACAAAAGCGACTTTAATATATCGACTGAAGCCGATTTAACGCAAGCAGCAAAACAAGTCGTGGAGATGGCGAAATGAGCGTACTAATTAACAAAGACACCAAAGTAATCTGCCAAGGCTTTACCGGAAGGCAAGGCACATTTCACTCAGAACAATCTATCGCCTATGGCACGCAATTTGTTGGCGGCGTTACCCCTGGAAAAGGCGGACAAACGCACCTGGATCGCCCCGTTTTTAGTACGGTTAGAGACGCAATGGATGAGGTCGATGCAAACGCCTCTATGATTTATGTACCCCCAAGATTTGCATTTTCCTCAATTAAGGAAGCGATTGAAGCGGAAATACCAGTCATTACTTGTATTACTGAAGGCATACCTGTGCAGGATATGATCAAAATTAAGGCAATACTCAAAGGCTCAAAATCAAGATTGATTGGTCCAAATTGTCCTGGCGTAATCACCCCTGGCGAGTGCAAACTTGGCATCATGCCTGGCAACATTCACCAAAAAGGCACGGTTGGCATTGTCTCGCGCTCTGGCACTCTCACTTATGAAGCCGTTCACCAAACAACACTCGCAGGTCTCGGACAAACAACGTGTATTGGTATTGGTGGCGATCCAGTAAACGGCACTAACTTTATTGATTGTCTTAAACTCTTTGAAGATGATGAAGAGACAAAGTCAATCATCATGGTGGGTGAGATTGGTGGCAGTGCCGAAGAAGAGGCTGCCGAGTTTATCTCATCCAATGTCTCTAAACCTGTTGTCTCCTACATTGCGGGCTTGACGGCACCAAAAGGCAAGCGCATGGGACACGCTGGTGCTGTAATCAGTGGTGGCAGTGGTGGTGCGCAAGACAAAATTAACACTTTAGAGCGTTGCGGTGTCGCCGTTGCTCCGTCTCCAGCATTGATGGGGTCCACCCTACTAGAGGTTCTTAGCTAAAGAGAATTAAAACAACTCTCTCAGGTTTTGGTAAAAAACATCAAAGTTTGGAAGATTCAATAAGGCCTCTCTTTGCTTCTCTCCCCACATTGGTTGAGGAAAATAACTGTCGTTTTCAAACCGTGCCATAACGTGCCAATGAACTTGCGGTAGCATGTTGCCAAAAGAGGCAATGTTGATTTTGTCGGGCGCGAAATAATCATCCATCTGTCTCTCGATAATATCAATCACCCGAAAAATCTCGATCTTTTCCTCAACACTGCATTGAAAAAATTCCTTCACCTCTCTTTGGCAGAACACTTTTATCCAAGGTATTTCGGCCTGCTCCACCTCTATACGTATTAACTCGTTCGAGGCAACAATCATTGTTTTTCTAGCAACATCGCGTCACCGTAACTAAAGAAACGGTATTGGTTTTCGATGGCGTGATTATAAATTTCAAACATTTTCTCTCGAGAGATAAAAGCGCTGACCAGCATCAACAATGAAGATTTTGGTAAATGAAAATTGGTGATCATGGCGTCCACCAACTGAAATTCAAAGCCTGGATAAATAAAAATGTCAGTATCGCCCTGAGTTTTGCACACCTCACCCTTTAAAGCCATTGACTCTAGAGTACGCACTGCCGTCGTTCCTACCGCCACGATTCTTCCGCCATTAGCGCGTGTTTGTTTAATTTTTTCAGCAGCCTCAGCATCCACTTGATATACTTCGCTGTGCATGTGGTGGTCTTTGATATCCTCAACCTTGACCGGCTGAAAAGTGCCGGCACCCACATGTAGCGTAACAAACGCATGTTCAATCCCTTGCGCTTGTAAACGAGCAAGCAATCCTTCATCAAAATGCAAGCCTGCAGTTGGCGCGGCAACTGCGCCATCGTTTTGCGCATAAACCGTTTGATAGCGGTTTAAATCTTCTTCTTTATCGCTGCGCTCAATATAAGGCGGCAATGGCACATGGCCCACCTCATTGAGACAGTCAAGAATTGCGGTACCTGAGAAGGACAACGTATAAATGCCTGAGGACTTGTCAACAACTTCAGCCCGCTGGCCATTTTCCAAGACGACAAAGCTGCCGATTTTCGGCGCTCTACTAGCTTTAATCATCGCGAAAGCCTGGGTGTCGCTGAGCAGGCGCTCAATGAGTATTTCGATCCTACCGCCCGATTCTTTTTGACCGAACAATCTTGCTGGAATCACGCGAGTATCGTTAAGCACCAACAAATCACCTGCACGCAAAAACTCACCTAATTCGGCGAATGTGGTATCAACAATGCCCTCGCCAGCGACCAATAATTTTGAATCGGTGCGCTTCTCACTGGGGAATTGGGCAATTAACGATTTTGGCAGATCGAAATCAAAATCACTTAATTTCATACTCTCTAACGTATTCTAGTATCTGATAGGATGCACTAACAATGGCACGAGGGGTAATGGTTGCACCAGTAAATTGGTCAAAGCTACCGCCATCACGCTTTACTTTCCACTGCGACTTGTCTAAATTTGACAACGACAAACCAGAGAAGCCCTTGATCCAGTCCGATTTACGCGTCTCAATTTTGTCACCCAAACCCGGGGTTTCTTTGTGCCCAATCACTCGAACACCTAACAACTCTCCCTGTGTGTCCATACCGGTCAATAATCGAATATTGCCGTTATAACCATTGGGGTAAGTGTGTTCGATCAAATGAGCAAATACCTCGCCATTTTTCTCTGCCGGAAAAATTCGTATGGTTTGATCAATACCATGCAGGCCAACTTCTTTTTCAAACTGATCATCAACAATATCGTTATCGTAATTGGCAACGATTTCATTGAGTCTTTTGACAAGCAATTGCTCTTCGTTAAAAGCAATTTTTTCCTTGGTAGTTTGCTCGGCTAGACTGACAAAAAATACACAAATCAAAGTAAAGACAAGCATCAAAGCGCCTGATTTAAATACGGTGGCATTCTTCATTTTCCAAACACCTTTGGTTGTGTGTAATAATCAATCAATGGCACGGTAATATTCATTAATAGTACGGCAAAAGCGACAGCGTCTGGGTAGCCGCCAAATACCCGAATAACGATAATAATCACACCAATTGCAAAACCATAAATCAACCTACCCAACGGGGTTGTGCTGGCAGAAACCGGGTCGGTAGCAATGAAAAAGGCCGCCAACATAGTGGCGCCATTAATTAAATGAAAAGCCGGTGAAGAATAGCTGCTCGGATCTATCAAATACAAAACACCTGACATCAATACCAAGCCAAGGACTAAAGAAAGTGGAATATGCCAAAAAACAATTCGGCGCAACAATAGATAGATGCCACCCACTAAGAAGCCAAGATTAATCCACATTTGACTAACATTTTCGAATGTTAGTGCGCCGATACTCTCCCCAAGCATCAACTGAGTTTTGGTGTAATCCAGATTAGTGGCACCGGTTAGTGCGTCCACAGCAGAGAGCTCAAAAATACTCAATACACTCTGAAACTCAGACGGCCACTGTGTCATTTGCAGCGGGTATGAAACCAGCAAGAAAGCATAGCCAAGCATGGCGGGGTTAAACGGGTTATTGCCGAGGCCGCCAAACAATTGCTTACCAAAAACAATAGCAAACAAAACACCCAGAACAATAATCCACCACGGGGCAATGCTTGGAATAGCAATCGCTAATAAAACAGCAGTAAGAACGGCAGAGCCATCACGCAGGGATGGAGTAATCTGTATACCGCGCATGCGCAGCACCAAAGCTTCTGCACTGAGAGCTGTGACAATTGCCAATGCAATCTGCACCAACACCGAAAACCCGAAAAAAACCACTTGCGCAGCAATGCCTAGGACAAGTGCGTAAATCACTTGGCGCATTACCTGATTGGTGCCCATCACCTTATCTCGCATCTTCTGACTCCTTTGCAGTTTTGGCCGCATTCACGCGCTCTTGAGCTGCCGCAATGGCTTCTTTTTGCACCTTGTCTTTTGCCATTTTTTCCTTTAGCGCTTTTTTCTTCGCCTCCATCATTTCCGCGCGCTCTTGTTTATTTCTTTCGAGACGAAATTCGCGAAATTCAAAACGCTCTCTGGCGTTATCTGTTTGTACTTTTTCCTTGGTTTGCTGCCTATTCAACGCCTTGGCAAACTGATAATAATCAACCAATGGAATGTTGCTCGGACAAACGTGCGAACAACAGCCGCACTCTATACAATCCAACAAATTATAATCCAAGGCCTTTTCAATATTCGAGCTCTTAGAATACCAATACAGTTGTTGTGGTAGTAATTCCACCGGACAAACAGTATTGCACATGCCGCAACGTATACATTCTTGTGCAGCGGCTTTTTCAATCGGTTTATTAACAAAAATACAATTGGTGTTTTTGCTGATGGAGTAATCTGTACCTTTAAGATCGACACCCATCATCATTCCTGCCATGCGAATATCGTTTTCCCCTGGGTCAATGTCAGCAAAACCGAGAACATAATCGTAACTTGCACCCAGCCTTACTTGGAGATTTTTTGGCTCTTTGATGGCGCTTCCAGTAACTGTAACAACACGAGAAATAAGCGGCCTGTTTTCAACCACAGCATCAAAGATAGCAACCAATGTTCCTACATTTTGACAAAGAACGCCAACATCGGAGGCGTACCCACCGGATGGAATCTCAATGCCCAGCAGCGATTTTACTAATATTTTTTCAGCGCCCGAAGTATATTTAGTCGGTATTGCCTCAATGGTAATTCGCTCATTCTTGCAAAACTTCTTAAGCAGTTTGATGGACTCTTTTTTATCGTCCTCAATGGCGATGATGGCTTTTTCAGCGCCACAAATATGCAGCAACACTTCCACACCTCGAATAACCTTGGTAGGGTACGCCTGCATTAGGGCGTCATCGCACATAATGCCCGGCTCACACTCTGTAGCGTTGACAATTAACGTGTGACAACCTTCGGCAAATTGCACTTTGGTATGCGTCGGAAAACCCGCACCACCCATGCCAACAATGCCCGAGAGGCGAATTTTGTTATAAATGGTGTCCGGTGTACAAAAGTCGTAATTCTCAGTACAAGCGACAGAGTTATCTATCCATTCATCTTCACCATCGGACTCAATGGTAACGCAAAGAGCTTTGAGGCCCGATTGATGGGCCATTACTTGGTTGTCAATTGCGACAACAGTGCCGGAAATCGAAGCGTGCACTGGCGCACAACGATCGTCATCAATGGTGGCAATTACTTGACCTGTCAACACATATTCACCCACACTAACGCACGGCTTGGCCTGCTCGCCAATTCTTTGCTGCATGGGTAATACAACCTTGTCTGGTAAAGGAATGCGAATAAGGTCAATCTCCTTAGCAGGAAAAGGGTTTTCGAGTACAAGACCACCTTTAAACGCAAACTTAGACACTCGCCAACCCTCCAACATTAGGCACAAAAGTATTCAGCGTCAGCTTCACTTCTATCATATCAATACAATCCACCGGACAAACTGGCAAACACAAATCACAACCTGTGCATTCGGCTGCAATCACCTGCGTCATCACCTTGGAGGAGCCAACAAAAGCATCCACTGGACAAGCTTGAATACAGAGTGTGCAGCCGATGCAAACTTGCTCGTCAACCACGGCAATTCGCTTTGGCTTAGTTTCACCGTGCTCTGCATTTAGGAGCAAGGTTTCCACGTCCAATAGTTCCGCTAAAGCGTCAACACCGTCTTGGCCGCCGGGTGGGCACTGATTTATTTCAGCCTCGCCACTGGCAATTGCTTCAGCGTAAGGGCGACAGCCCGGGAAATCACACTGACCGCATTGAGTTTGCGGCAAAATGGCATCAATTTGATCAACCAAGGGGTTGCCTTCTACCCTGTAGCGAATCGCAGCATAGCCGAGCACAAGACCCAAGACAAGTGCCAATATAGAGAGTATAGAAACCGCGTCAATCATTAGAGACCCTTACACCAAACCAATAAAGCCCATAAAGGCCATTGACATTAGCCCCGCTGTAATCAGCGCAATCGGCACGCCCTTAAATATTTCAGGGACATTGGCAGATTCGATCCGTTCGCGAATACCGGAAAACAACACCAACACAAAAGAAAAACCGACCGCAGCACCAAAGCCGTATACTCCAGACTGAAGAAAGCTATTACTTTCACCGACGTTTAACAAAGCAACGCCGAGCACTGCACAGTTGGTTGTAATAAGCGGCAAAAATACGCCGAGTGATTGATGTAATACTGGCGAGGTCTTGTTGACGACAAGCTCTGTAAAGCCGACTACAGCTGCAATAGTGACGATGAAGGCAATGGTTCTAAGGTATTCGAGCTCAAATGGAATTAACAAATAAGTGTTAATCAAATAGCTCGTAATACTGGCTAATGTGAGGACAAAAGTGGTGGCGAAGCCCATGCCGATTGCGGTATCCATTTTGTTGGAAACGCCCATAAATGGACACAAACCCAAAAACTTGACTAAGACAAAATTGTTGACCAATATGGTGCTAACAAGGATTAATACATACTCATTCATGAGGCGAATTTTAAACTAAATACCTTCTCCATTGCCATCCTACGTCAGCCCCCTGCCAAAAGAAATTTTGTTCCAGGCACGCTCGTGATAATAATAAAGAAAAACCTTTGTTACCACCTCGATAGAACCAATGGAAGCCGCCATCTTAAGGTTGCCGGTAATTAAGTAGGAAATAATCACTGTATCCATTGTGGCTATAATTCGCCAAGAGATCGTTTTCCAAACCGATCTAGAAGTTTTCTCTTTCATTGCAATGCCTCTTAGAGTGTGACCTTACTAAAACTTCTCTTTCATATCGGCGTTATTTGCTGCCACTTGGTAACAAATACTAAAGCCATGCGCATAATCATACTCATTAGAGCCTTTGTATTGCTCTTGCAAGTCGTAAGTACTAACGCCCGATCTCAGCATAAATTGCAACTGATCAAGGTGCGCATTAATGCCACGAATTTCGCCGCCATAACCCCACCTTTTGCGGATCAATGTCGCCTGAGAATAGCCACGACCATCGTCAAAGCTAACAAAATCCAATGCAATTAATGGAATTTTATGCAGGCTCTCCTGCAATAATTCAACATCATCTGCCGGTGTAGCAACAACGCCTTTGCCCGACTTAACGCCGCTATCAACATCAGCAACCCATTCATTCACACTTAGCAATTCGATGGCCTTGCCCTGTTCATTGACAACACTAATAATTTCGCTATCTTCAACCATAGACCTTCTCCTTAAATGGGGCAATACCAATGCGCTTAAAAGCGTCAACGAAGTTTTCACCCTCTTCTCTATTTTCTAGGTAAATATTGACAATGTCTTCAATCGCATCGACCACTTCAGCGCCAGCAATTGAACGTCCAAGCTTCCTACCGATAATCGTTTCTTGCAGTGTTTCACCGGCGAGTGTAATTTGATAAAACTCTTGCTCGTTCTTTTTCAGGCCCAAAAGCCCAATATCGGCAATATGGTGATGGCCGCATGAATTTTCACAGCCCGAAATATTGATATTAATTGGGCCAATATCGTATAACTTATCCATATCATCAAAACGCTGTTGAACTTGCTGCGCGATTGGGATAGATACTGCCTTAGCCAAATCGCAATAATCTGCGCCTGGACAGGCCACAACGTGGGCCAACGTACCATGGTGTGGACTGGCCAAATCACTTTTATCCAACTCCTGCCACAACGCATGCACCTGATCTTTCCTTACATAAGGAAATACAAGGTTTTGGCGTTTTGTCGTTCTTAATTCTGAATTAGAATACTTGTCCGCCAAATCGGCAATCATTCTCATTTGTCCAGAAGTCGCATCACCTGGTGCTGTACCAAGTTGCGTTAGGGAAATGTTTACTACACTGTAACCCGCTATCTTATGCTCCCTAACATTGTTCGTTTTCCAAATACTGTAATTAATGTCTAGAGTGTCTTTAAAGTCGCCTAAATTTAGTGGTTTCACAGGTAGAGCAAAATCTTGTTTTAATTTTGCCAGCTCTTCCATGTTGAGTTTTAATTCCGGATCGCCTTTGCCGTGTTGCCAGTCTTCATCAACCATTTTTGCAAATTCAGCCGCGCCGTGTTCGCGAACTAGGAACTTAATACGCAGGCGCTTAAGGTTATCTCTACGCCCTTTTAGATTGTAAATCCTAAGAACCGACTCAAGGTAACTAATAATGTCCTCAACTGGAACAAATGGGTGGATTTCTGGTCCCACCATTGGCGCAGCCCCAAGGCCGCCACCAACATAACTTGCAAAGCCCAATTCTCCTGCATCATTTTTAACGATTTTCAATCCAAGGTCGTGAATTTGCAGAGCGGTTTCATCTAGCTTCGCGCCATTAATGGCCATTTTAAACTTACTTGGCAACCACGAAAATTCTGGGTGGATGTTAAACCAACGTCGAACAAGCTCACAATAAGGTCTCGCGTCTTCAACTTCATCTTCAGTTAGGCCAGAGAAAGGGTCGGCGGTAATATTACGCATTGCCTTGCCACTTGTTTGAATAGCGTGCAACCCTACTGCAGAAAGATCGCGCAATAAATTGGCGATTTCTGGCAACTCAATCCAGTTATATTGAATATTTTGTCTAGTTGTAAAATGACCAAATCCACGATCGTACTTATCAGCGACATCGGCCAAAGCCCTGAGCTGCTCTGTATTAAGAATGCCGTAAGGGATTGCCACGCGCAACATATGAGCGTGTAACTCCATGTAGAGGCCGTTTCTGAGGCGAAGGCTTCTGAATTTTAGCGCATCTAAATCGCCCGCTAAGTAGCGCTCTAACTGCTTTTCAAATTGATCAACACGCTCAACTAAAAAAGCCGTGTCATCTGCATTGTATTGGTACATAAGGTTCACTCGAATAAGATATACCAACAATTATAGTATCATATGCTACATATTGCACATTTATAGAAAAAATAATACTTATATACTGGTATACTTGCAATTTATAGAAAAAAATTTCATTATTAGCTTTTTTCGGGATAAAATATGGATGCAATCGATAGAAAACTACTGGATTTGCTGCAAAAAAATGCCGAGATGACCGTGCAGCAGCTATCTAAGGAGGTGCACTTATCAACCACGCCTTGCTGGAAGCGAATCAATCAACTAAAAAAACTGGGCTTTATTAATAAGACGGTTTCTTTGATTAATCGCAAGCGCGTAGGACTCAATGTCACCGCCATTGTGTTCGTAACTATCAACACTCACGATCAAGAGAAAATCAAAATTTTCGCGGAAACAATTAAAGATTTCCCAGAGGTTCTTGAGTGCTACCGCATGAGCGGTGAGATCGACTACCTACTCAAGGTGATTGTCGGCGATATTGACAGTTATGATGGCTTTTATAAGCGTCTAATCGAACAAGTGCCGTTTCTCAAGGTGACTTCAAATTTTGCCATTGAAGAAATCAAATTCACCACAGAATTACCACTGGATAATCGATAATTAACCCAGTTACAATTTAGTCATTCCAATTACACAAACAACTAACAGCCCACCACCCAGCCAGCGTTTAAATTGCTGATCATTCTCCATCAATTTCGAGTGCACTTTCAGGCCAAAGTAATGACCAATACCAGCCGCAGGCACCATCATTAAGGCAAATTTCCAATCAATGTAAATACCGACCGCAACAAAGGCGCCCATTTTTATACTTACCAAGAAAAACCATAAGACAAATAACGTATTTCTAAGCTGCTCTTTGGCAATCTTATGTATGTAGACCGCAACAATGAGTGGCGCACCAGTAAGGGACGTGCCAGAAATATACCCGCCAAGAACCAACAAAACATTGTCAAACCAGTTTTTATTGGAGCTAATACTGTAGTTAAACAACCATGTTAGTGCATAAAAACTAGTTATGGAATAGACTATCACTGTCATCACACTTGGTGAAAGACTCAAAAGGCCAATAACACCAGCTATTTTGGCGGGCAAAATCCAGCGCAGTGATTTTTTAAAATATTTCCAGTCAACCTGCTTTAATGCCTTAGCAAGAGATAGCCCAGAAAAAAACAGTAGATGTAGACCGATGATTGGCAACCAGTCAATCGGCGAGCCGACAACTAACAGCATAAGAGGTAGGCCAAGCGCCGCACCACCAAAGCCAAAGCCCGTACGAACAAAGCCTGTCCAGCAAAAAATTAATAAAACAAACGCAAGCTGTGTTGTTGAAAATTCCATTCGCCCTCAAAGAATCGTAATCACGAAAAATCGTCATTATACCCAGCAGCCCAAGTTTAACTTAAGCCACATTGGCATAGTTTATACTCAATAGCAAAACACAATCAAATAAGCATTATATGAGCGACAACAGCATCATTAACTCTCTCGATAATCACGCCGAACTAGAGTCACTCTACCAAAAAGATCGGGCAGCATTTTCAGTAACACTAAGTGAGGCTATTGAACTCAAACCGGAATCCGAGACCTTAAAAACTTGGCAAGCAAGGCTTAAACATAACATCAATTACAGCGCCTCTCGTAAAGAAAATAAACTGTTTTTCGTTATCGCTATTGCTCTTTTGGCAGGTGTTTTTGCGAAATTCCCAGTCATTTTTTCACTCGCAGAGGATTGGTTTTACCCAAGATTTTTGCCGATCATTCTTGTTACGCCAATCCTTCTTTATTTTGTCGATTTTAAAAACGGCGGCCTAAGAAATCACCTCTTACTGGCAGGTGTTGCTTTTTGCGCACTTATCTCTTGGCAAATGCCAGAGAATACCAACTCCGACTCCATCGTCATGTCACAAATCCATATGCCATTGCTAATGCTCTCCCTCCTTGGGATTGCCTTTATTGGCACCAATTGGAGGCAAACAACCAAACGTATTGAGTACCTTGGCTACCTAGGTGAGGCGTTTATTTTGACGGTGTTAATTGGCTTGGGAGGGGCGGTGCTTACCGGAATCAGCATCGGACTATTCGACTTAATCGGTATCGATGTCAGTTTGTTTTATGAGGATTACGTCATTATTTTTGGCTTGGTGGCAGCGCCCACGGTTGCTAGTTATGTTTACGACTTCATTCTAAACCGAAAAAGTAATTTTGCCAATACGTTGTCGAGCATCTTTATTCCTCTTTTCTTTATAACAATCGTTGCTTATCTTATCGCCACCGTTTATCAAGGAAAGACGCCTTATAACGATCGTGAATTTCTTATAATCTTTAACGGCCTGTTGCTTGTCACTTGGGCAATGTCTGTCTTTTATATTATCGGGCACAATCCGCTAAAAGACTCGAAACTAATGAACGTTGTCCATATCGGCTTACTGACTTCCACGCTTATTGTGAACGGCATAGCGCTCAGCGCCATACTCTATCGCTGGGCCGAGTTGGGCACAACACCAAACCGCGTAGCGGTGACGGGTGCCAACATACTTATATTTATTCACCTAATACGAATAACCTACCAATGCATTCAGAACAATTTCTTGGGTAACACACTGCAATCCATCGAAAGTACGATTGCAAGCTTTCTACCCATCTATTCTCTGTGGTCTGTTATGGTGGTTGTGGTGCTGCCGATTGCTTTTAACTTCAGCTAGAGCAGCCCTAAAGCACTGCGGCTAGTTTTTTAGCGCTCGCCTCGGCCAGTCTTAAATCACTCGCCTCTACCATCACTCGAATCAAGGGCTCGGTGCCAGATGCTCGAATAAGTACACGACCCTCGTCGCCCAGCTCCAACTCAACAGCCTTTAAAGTTTTCTTCAGTTCCGCATGGTTTTCTAAGTCAATCTTATCCGCTGTTTTAACATTAATCAAAACTTGAGGATATTTGATCATCTCGTTTTTAAGGTCATGGAGCGCCTTGTCGGACTTGCATACAACTTCCAACACTTGCAATGCTGAAATAATGCCATCACCAGAGGTGGTCTTGTCAAGACAAATAATGTGCCCCGAGCCTTCGCCGCCCAAAGTAGCGTTGTGCGATTTCATCTGCTCCATGACAAAGCGGTCGCCCACGTTCGCCTCAATAAACTGAATACCCAAACTAGCAAGCGCATGACGCATGCCTAAATTAGACATTTGCGTACCAATCACTGTATCGGATGGCAGTACGCCACTTGCATGCCAAGCCTTAGCAATAATAAAAACCAACTCATCGCCATCGACCAGCTCACCTTGGTGATCGACCATGACCATGCGATCGCCATCGCCATCAAAAGCAATGCCAAGATCTGCTTCTTGCTTAAGCACCTCTTGTTGCAAATGCCTTGTGTCTGTTGCGCCACAATTTAGGTTGATGTTGTAACCGTCTGGCTTATTATTGATCATAAGAACTTCAGCACCCAATTCGGCAAATACGTTCTGAGCAATATGATAAGTGGCACCGTTCGCACAATCAACAACCATTGTCACGCCTGAGAGGTCAATCGAGCGATCGAAGGTTGACTTGCAAAATTCTATGTATCGTCCAAGCGCCTGGTCATGTCTAACTGCCTTGCCAATATTTGTCGTGTCAACACTGACCATTGGCTCCTCCAGTTTCTTCTCGATAGCCTTTTGATCTTTGCCACTTAGCTTTAGACCGCTCTTGGAGAAGAATTTAACGCCATTGTCTTCAAAATGGTTGTGCGAGGCGCTAATTACGACGCCAGCCGTTGCCGCATATGCCTGAGTTAAGTAGGCAATACCCGGTGTTGGCATTGGCCCTAGCAGACCAACATTGACGCCCGCAGACAAAAAACCCGCCTCTAGGGCGGATTCAAATAAATAACCAGAGACACGTGTGTCTTTGCCAATGATCACACTGGCCTGGCCTTTTTCCGACAGGACAGAGCCCACAGCCCAACCTAGTTTTAATAGAAAGTCTGCGGTAATTGGAGCAACGCCAACTCGCCCTCTAATGCCATCGGTGCCGAAATATTTACCCAAAACTACTCCCTAAAGTTCTTAATTTGCTGCCACACGGTTAATGCGTCTTTTGTTTCACCGACGTCGTGTGCGCGAATAATATTGGCGCCATTTTCCACCGCAACCAAAGCTGCTGTCACACTACCAATCATGCGCTCATTCACCGACTTATCGCCTAGCAAGGCGCCAATCATCGACTTACGCGATAAGCCCGCCAAAATTGAAACACCGAACTCATGAAACTCGGATAGGTTTTTTAACAAGGCAATGTTGTGGCCTAAATTCTTGCCAAAACCAAACCCAGGGTCTAATGTAATCGCCTCGGGTTTGATGCCAACCGACGCACAAGCAGCGATTCGCTTTTTAAAAAAAGCCTTTACATCTTCAACCACATCTTCGTAAGTGGGGTTTTCCTGCATGGTTCTTGGTGTGCCCTGCATGTGCATTAAGCACACATTCACACCCAGAGAGCCTGCCATTTCAAGGGCGCCATCAATTTGCAGCGCACACACATCATTAATAATGCTGGCGCCAGCCTCAACCGCTCTTTGCATAACAATGGGTTTCGATGTATCGATAGAAATGGGCACATTGATTTTACCGCTGAGCGCTTCGATCACTGGAAGAACACGCCCCAGCTCATCCTCAACACTCACGGCTGGCGATCCAGGGCGAGTAGACTCACCACCGATATCGATAATATCGGCACCCTGATCGACCATTAATTGGGCTTGTTCGATAGCGTTTTTCGCATCGAAAAAACGACCACCATCAGAAAAGGAATCTGGCGTGGTATTTAACACGCCCATAACCATTACCTGTTGTTCGCTCACGCCAAACTCGATTTAAGCAAATTGTTCTGGTGTGCTACCAGTCATCGGCTCTTCTGTAGTGGGCTTAACTTCTGGCGCCATCTCACCAGTACCAAGCTCAGAAGACGCTTCTTCAGAGTCCACAACCGCAGCCGGAACACGTATTGGTTTTCTTGCCATCAAATCATCGATTTGGCCAACATCGATAGTCTCAAATTCAACCAAAGCCTTGGCCATTGCATCCAGAATATCTCGATTTTCTTCAAGAATTTTGTAAGCCACAGAGTAATTGGTATCAATAATTTTACGAATCTCAGTATCGACCTTATTAAAGGTGTCTTCAGAAATATGCTTATGCTGGGTTACCTGGCGACCCAAGAACACCTCGCCCTCCTCTTCACCATAAGACATAGGACCCATGACCGACGACATACCCCAAAGTTTGACCATTTTATGGGCGATCTCTGTTGCGCGCTCGATGTCATTACTGGCGCCTGTTGTAACGGCGTCTTCGCCATAAACAACTTCTTCAGCAATTCGGCCACCAAACAAAGAGGCTACTTGGGAATTAAGCTTACGCTTTGAAATACTGTAACTGTCTTTTTCAGGTAAGAACATTGTGACACCTAGCGCCCTTCCTCTTGGAATAATACTTACCTTATAAACCGGATCATGTTCTGGCACTAAACGACCAACAATCGCATGGCCCGCCTCATGATAAGCCGTCATTTCTTTTTCAGCTTCATCCATCACCATGCCCTTGCGCTCTGCGCCCATCATGATTTTGTCTTTAGCCTTTTCAAACTCTTGCATGCCCACCAAACTCTTGTTTTGACCGGCAGCAATCAAAGCGGCCTCGTTAGCAAGATTGGCAAGATCAGCACCCGAGAATCCAGGCGTGCCTCTAGCAATATCCATTGCTTTAACATTCTTCGCCACTGGTAATTTACGCATATGCACCTTCAAAATCGCATCACGTCCGTTAATGTCAGGTAAGCCAACAGTCACCGTACGGTCGAATCGACCAGGTCGTAGCAAAGCAGGGTCTAGTACGTCTGGCCTGTTGGTTGCGGCAACAACAATAATACCTTCAGAACCTTCAAAGCCATCCATTTCAACCAACATTTGGTTAAGCGTTTGCTCGCGCTCATCATGACCACCGCCCATGCCAGCACCACGCTGACGGCCAACAGCATCGATCTCATCAATAAAGATAATGCAAGGGGCGTTCTTTTTTGCCTGGTCAAACATGTCACGCACACGAGACGCGCCCACACCCACAAACATTTCGACGAAGTCCGAACCCGAAATAAAGAAAAACGGCACGTCGGCTTCACCCGCAACGGCTTTCGCCAGTAACGTTTTACCGGTACCTGGAGGACCCACCATTAATACACCCTTTGGAATCTTACCGCCCACTTTTGTAAATTTAGAAGGGTCGGATAAAAAGTCAACTAATTCACTGACCTCTTCTCTGGCCTCATCGACACCAGCAACGTCATCAAATGTAACGTGCGACTCATCTTTGGTAATTAAGCGCGCTTTTGATTTGCCAAACGACATTGGGTTTTTGCCGCCCATGCCACCACCAGCCCCGCGCATTGTGTACAAGATGACACCAATTAGCAATAAGATTGGCGCCAGTGAAATAATCAGTTGTTTGAAAAAGCTGTCCTGCTCAGGTGGTGTTGCAATAACGGCAACGCCATTATTTAACAAGTCGCCCATCAGGCCTAGATCGCCAGGACTGTACGTACTAAACTGCTCACCTGAGCCACTGACACCACTGATATTACTACCAGCAATAGTGACACTAGAAACGTTGCCCTGATTGACGCTTTGAATAAATTGAGAGTAGCTAATTTGAGTTTTTTTGTCTTCAACTTGGAAAGTGCCAAAAAGAGAAGCCAACACACTGCCTAATACAAGCCAAAGTAGAATATTTTTATACATAAAACAACAACGAAAAATTAATAAAATTAAGGTGGATAACTATACCATATTGTGTAATTATATAGGGTCTGATGCGGTTTTTTCAAGGGGCCTTTGTATAATTATGAATGATTGGAAAAATAAAAGATTTTTCCGAATTAAAGATTGCTCATATTTATGTAGCGACCCCTGCAAGAGGTTTGGTGCCAAAATATTCTCGAATATGACATAATGACTTAGGTTCGGATATTATGTCGTTTTTCTGGACTTTCCCCGACCGTAATCTTGCTGCAAATACCCAATGAAAATCAAACCAGAACAACTCACCAAGCACTTAAACGACGGATTGGCGCCCCTCTACTTTGCCTTCGGACCTGAAATTCTCTTAGTTGAGCAAAGCTTAAGCAGTATCAAGAAAGTCTCGATTGAGTGCGGCTTTGCAGATCGGGTACGTTTTGACATTGATGGAAATTTTGCTTGGGATAAGATTTTTGCAGAAATTGCCAACACGTCATTGTTCGCGCCGCAACGCGTTATCGAGTGTCACTTTAGTACGGGGAAAATAGGCGTCAAGGGCTCCAAAGCACTGTGTGAAATTACCGAGAGCCTACCAAGCGATATTCTACTGATTATTTCAGCTGGCAAACTCGACATGGCACAGCAAAAGAGCAAGTGGTTTAAATTGCTTGAGCAAAAAGGCGTTGTTCTTCAGCACTGGGAAGTGCAAAGCGATCACCTAGTTGGCTGGATTCTCAATCATATGGAGCAATTGGGCTTAATGGCTGAAAAAGAAGTCGCCAATGCGATTGCCTATTGTACCGAAGGTAATTTGTTGGCGTCGATGCAAGAAATTCAAAAATTACAAATGGCATATCCTGGCGGCAAAATTGATACCCAAGACTACTTAAAGCAAATTGACCAGCAATCTCATTATTCGGTTTTCGGTCTAATTGATGCAGCACTCAAAGGCGATGCTATCAAAGTTAATAAAGTCTTTAATTCCTTGCTAGACGAGGCAACACCGCCTATTGTGATTATTTCTTCACTCTATCGTGAGATCAAAGCACTATCAAAAATGGCGGTTGAATTGCAACACAATCAATCCATAGAGTCGATATTGGCAAAACACCGCGTTTGGCAAAAAAGAAAACCATTGGTCACAAATGCACTAAAAACACACCCTTATCAACGCCTACAAAAACTGACCTTATCGCTCGGGCGTATTGACCGCTCACTCAAAGGTATGGATAATCTTAATGTTTCTGATGAGCTTAGAACCGCACTCATCACATTAGCTGGAAAATTCCAATGGACTCAATAGAAAAATTGATTGCAACACTTGGGCAAAAAGCAAGAAAAGCTTCCAAAAGTTTGCGTGCAGCAAACACTGAAGAAAAAAATGCCGCCCTTATTCATATTGCCAGTAATATTCAACAGAACAAAGTCTCTATCCTCAGCGAGAACGGAAAGGACTTAGCGCATGGCAAAGTCAATGGCTTAGATGCTGCTCTTTTAGACCGCCTGATGCTTGATGACGAGCGTATTGCGGGCATCATTGAAAGTTTAGAGCAAATTGCTGCTTTGGCTGACCCGGTGGGTGAAATTACCGACCTTAAATATCGCCCAAGTGGCATCCAAGTCGGAAAAATGCGCGTGCCAATTGGTGTGATGGGCATTATTTATGAATCTCGCCCCAACGTAACTATCGACGCGGCGGCCTTGTGCCTCAAATCTGGGAATGCGGTTATTCTGCGTGGTGGCTCAGAAGCCATTCATTCTAATCTTGCTTTGTATGAATGCGTTAAAAATGGGCTTAGCGATGCCGGCCTTGATTCAAATGCAGTACAGCTAATTGACATCATCGACAGGCAGGCAGTTTCAGAATTGGTTAAAGCAAACAAATACGTGGACGCCATTATTCCACGTGGCGGAAAAGGGCTGATTAAAAATGTCACAGAACATGCAAGGATGCCTGTGATTAAGCACCTGCACGGTGTTTGCCATACATACTTAGATAGAGATGCGGATTCACAAAAGGCGATTGAAATTGCTTTTAATGGAAAAACACGACGCTACGGTGTTTGCAATGCGACTGAAACCTTACTCGTTCACCAGGATTTGGATAAAAACGTACTCGAACAACTGATTGATCTTTATGTCGATAAAGGTGTAGAGCTGCGTGGCTGTGAAAAAACCCAGAAACGCTCAAACAAGGTGGTCGCTGCAACTGAAGAAGATTGGAGCGAAGAATACTTGGCGCCTATCCTTTCTATTCGCATTGTTGACTCGCTAGATGAAGCTATCGCACATATCGATCAGTATGGCTCTTCGCATACCGAGAGCATTGTTAGCGAGAACATTACTCGTTCGCGTAAATTCTTAACCGAGGTCGACTCTTCGTCAGTAATGGTAAACGCCTCTACTGGCTTTGCCGATGGCTTCGAATATGGCCTTGGCGCCGAAATTGGCATCAGCACTGACAAGTTTCATGTCCGTGGCCCAGTTGGCCTGGAAGGCCTTACATCACAAAAATACATTGTCCTTGGCGACGGACACACAAGAGCCTAACTATGACTATTGATCAATCACTGGCGGTCTTCGAGCGCGGCGCAGATGAAATTTTGCCGCTTGAAGGGCTGAAGAAAAAACTAGAAAAAAACAAACCCCTTCGAATTAAAACCGGATTTGATCCGACCGCACCAGATCTCCATTTAGGGCATACGGTGCTCATCAACAAGATGAGGCAGTTACAGGACCTAGGGCACACAATTATCTTTTTGATCGGCGACTTCACCGGCATGATTGGCGACCCAACTGGCAAGAACGTCACACGTAAGCCTCTCACTAAAGAGCAAGTACTAGAGAATGCCCAAACCTATCAAGACCAAGTGTTTAAAATTCTTGACAAGGATAAAACTGAAATTCGATTCAATTCAGAATGGATGGGTAAGATGAGCTCTGCCGACATGATTACCCTGGCATCAAAACAAACGGTTGCTAGGATGCTCGAGCGTGACGACTTCTCCAAACGCTATAAGTCCGGCCAATCGATTTCAATACATGAGTTTCTGTACCCACTCGTTCAAGGTTACGATTCGGTTGCTCTTGAAACCGACATGGAGCTTGGTGGCACAGACCAGAAATTCAACCTCTTAATGGGTAGAGAACTGCAAAAGCAAAACGATCAAGAGCCTCAAGTGATTCTTACCATGCCTATTTTAGAGGGCCTTGATGGCGTTCAAAAAATGAGCAAATCACTCGACAACTACATCGGTATCGATGATGCGCCGAATGACATGTTTGGCAAAATTATGTCGATTTCGGACGACTTAATGTGGCGCTACCTTGAGCTCTTAAGCTTTGAATCGCTCGAGACAATTGCCGATTGGAAAACAGAAGTCAAAAACGGCGAAAATCCAAGAAACATCAAATTTCGCCTAGCCGATGAAATCATTACCCGCTTTCATGACAAAACTTCGGCTGAACAAGCGCAACAAAACTTTATCAATCGTTTTGCTAAGAATCAAATTCCAGACGAGATGGAAGAATTTGAATTTGAATCTGGTACAAAAATTGCCAATCTATTAAAAGATGCAAATCTAGTTAATTCAACCTCAGAAGCGTTCCGCATGATCAAGCAAGGTGCTGCAAAAATTGACGGTGACAAGATCACCAACAAAGACCTTGAGCCAGTGCAAGGCACAGCTGTTTATCAAGTCGGCAAGCGTAAGTTTGCCCGAGTCACAATAAATTAATATAGCGCAATAACGCGTATAATCTACCTTATCTGGGGGTGACATGGCTTCGACGAGGAGTTGGATCTCAAGGATGCATGTCGAGGATAAAGATGGCTCGTAAAAACGTTCTTTAAATGATAGTTGCAAACGAAGACAACTACGCTTTAGCAGCATAATGCTAACCGTTACTTAGAGGTTGTCTGTACTTTTAGGATAACGGTCTCTCACAGACTCGCCACTATTGTTAGTTTAGGATAATAGGGTTAAAACCAAATCTGAAATCGCTTGATGCATCCCTGTTGGCCGGGTGGCACGTAGTTAAAATAATAGACCTTAACTAAGCATGTAGACTCTTTGACTGAAGGTTTTCGGACGCGGGTTCAATTCCCGCCACCTCCACCACACATATACTTTCCACTCGCACCTATGTGAGGGGTAGTGAATACCCATACCCTTACTATGGTTATTTATCCTGTTAAATCAATGACTTACAATGGACATATTTAGTATATGCAGATTAGTAAACAACTAAGAAAAGTACTTTAGAATTTGTTAGTAAAGTTGTTGGACAATGTGCTTATTTTAGAGCTGTAGCCTTAAATAAAACGGGTTTGGCTTCTTGTGAGAGGGAGGGTAAGTCCCTGGCACCCTGAAAAGGGATGGGTGTCATTAGGGGGATTTAGACCCACTCTAACTATTTTTCTCTAGGCCATCATCTGGGTGTAAAAGATATGTATCAGGACCAATATCGCCAGACCACCGCCAAAGCGCCACAAGGGGCTGTTTAAGGGTTCTAAAGGCGTGGAGCATCCCTGATGGATGGTGAATAACACCCCCTGTCTCATAGCGGGTAGTTTCCTTCCCTTGAGTCCAGTAACCAACACCTTCAATCATAACGTACGTCTCCACAGCGTCATGATTATGCAACGGGTAATAAGAGTTTGGCCGCTGCATAAATAAGCCTGCGCGTAAGGCCGCATGCTCAATCAGACAACCAGGCCCCATTAGATAGTTTGAAGTGAATGCGCTGGATACACTTGTAGGGACCTGCCCATCGAGGATGCTGCCAGCAGCCTCCCATTGTAAGAGTTCTTGACAACCTCTAGCTGCAACTGCACATGGGTGGGTAGCATTTTTAAGCGCACTTGCCACGAGGTGGTCATATTTATAGGGGGTAGCTGGAACGGCAATCACTTTGCCAACGGCACGACGTAAGGTATCAGCCGTTTCAACTCCTGCCACACAATCGTCGCCCTCAAAGAGGCTAGCCATTTCCAACAAGAGGGTATTAAAATATTTTTCAGGCAAGGTTGTCATACAATCCGTCTCCATATTTTCAACGCCGCCAAGAATTCGCTAGGTAAGCAATCTACTAACTGCCAATATTATTTAGACCGATGTTTTAGATACTTCCTTTTGGCATAATACCCAACACCACAGGCAAGAAGAATAGCAAACCAATTACTAATCAAAAGCAACAATAATGACTCCACTTGACCCCAACCCATAATTATAGAATCTTTAATTTTGGAGGCTAGCGAAGGCTTTTCTATTGGCTTGGTTGGCTTAACTTCGGCGACTTTAAACTCATATATCGCAAGATTAATTGTACTATAGTTACTACGATTTTTTAAATATTGCAATCTACCCTCTGCTTGCTCAATTTCTGTTCTGATGTTGCCAAGCTGACTTTCAACCATTAATATTTCTTCGACATTCTTTGCCATAGACAATATATCCAGGTAACGACTCTCAATTGCCTTTTTAGATTTAATCCTAGTTTCTGCGTCAAAATACTCTTCAGTCACGTCCTGAGATCTAACGGATTTTGTTATTAAATAGTCTTGATCAGCCTCTTGCTCTATTAGCTCAAAAAGCTTGTGAAAGCTTGCAATCGGCACCTTAATTTCTAAATTGATATTTTTTGACTCTTGACTATATTCATTCACAATGTAGCCATGGCTATTATGAATCTTTGTTATGATTGATTTATATGCTGTGTCAAAATCTTTAACTGCAAAATTTAAACTCCCAGTCTTAATTAAAACCAGACCATGTTCGCTGGCATTCGCCGTGGGAACAAAAAAATTAGTGAGGGCAAGTGCTGCTCTTTGAGAGACGGCTTTCGCCTCCTCCATTCTGTATTCATTGAATGCAACAGCATATTTTTTTTCAACAACATTCACCCTATTGTTGTCAGAAATCTCATTTTCGTATGCGGAAGGGTCAGAAAGGCTCGAAAAGAAGAAGTTGCGACCAATGAACAGCACCAAGAGTATCAAAACAACAAATACTGTTATTTGGTATGAGTTTGGCTTACTGTAGAGCCATTGATCTTTGTTTTTGAGCTTCATAAACACGCCTAATCGAAGTTTTATTATAAAGAAATTACTGCCAACTACTGTGAAGATTTATTTTCTCGCGTGAAAGCAAGCACAACAGTACTAGCAGCGGTGTTGCCCCTTTCTCCGAGACTCACTGAAATAGGATAACTGATTTATGTAAACTACTTTTTACATAAAGTAAATTATATTTTACATAAAGGACTGTATACTTTACATATAAATAATTTTATAATACGATTATGAATATAAAACTTAGAAATACTTTAGCAGAGATAACCGGAGCATCAGTTGCGATGATTTGGATGTGGTATAACTTAACTGAAGCTTCAATAATGACTATAGAGTCGGTCTCTAAAATACTAGCTCAGGGAATTGGAATTAGCATTATTCTAATTATTGCACTGCATATTGTAATCAATATACTCTCCTCAATTATTACTGGAAAATATGAAAAAGATATTGATGATGAAAGGGATAAAATTTATGAACTCTATGCCTTACAGCTTAGTAGTGCTATATTTGGCATCTCTCTTATAATAACGCTTATCTTATTAGGCTGGTTTAATCTTAGTATCAACACTGGCCTTATTGCTATTACTTTTTCAGGATTTATAGCAAGTATTACTAGTCTTTTTTTAAAGATGTATCTTTATAAATAGCAATAATATATAAATGACTAAGAAAAAAATCAATATAGAAAATTCTGTCAGAAAACTCAGGTTTAATAATAATGAGATGACGCAACAAGAGCTGGCTGATTTAGTTGGTATTTCTAGGCAAACAGTGGTTGCCATTGAGAAATACAAGTACACACCATCTCTAGAGTTGGCCTTCAAAATTGCATTGGCATTCAACAAAGAAATACAAGAAGTTTTTTTTGTTAATAAATAATTTATTTCAGGAGAGGTAAGGATGAGTGAAGATAACAACGTTATAAATGAGCAACTCAATAGCATTAACAGTAATCTGACAAAACTAGAAAAGCACTCACTACGCATTCGAGACAATGCCGGCATGATATGGCTTACATTGGTTGTCTATATAGTTTATGCAGAGTTTTTTAAATGATTATTTTTTGGAGAGTCAAAAATGAAGCAATACCCAGTAAACCTAAAGATTGATTACTCAGAAACATCTAACAAATCAACAGCCTTGATTAGATTAGTATTAATAATTCCAATAGTTATTATTCTTGCCCTTATTTCCTCTTACGCAGAGGCCTTGTCACTGGCAATAGGTTTATTGATTATTTGTAAAGAAAAATACCCTAAGTGGTGGTTTGATTGGAATATTGGTATTGCCAAATTTGCTAATAGAGTTGTTGCATATGGCTTGTTAATGAGAGACGAATATCCCTCAACCGACGAGGATCAAGCAATACATATAGATATACCTTATCCAGACGTTAAGAAAGACCTCAATAGATGGATGCCACTTGTCAAGTGGATTCTAGTTATTCCGCACATAATTGTCTTAATATTTATATTCATTGCTGTTGTTTTTTGTACTGTTTTTGCTTGGTTTGCTATTCTATTCACAGGGCGATACCCTAAAGGAATATTTGATTTTGTAGAAGGCTTCTTACGCTGGTCATTAAGGGTTAATACTTATGCGTTTATATTAACAACTGATGAATACCCTCCCTTTAGACTAGGAGAATAAAAGTAGAAGTTTGGGAGGACTGTCTAATTACCAACTTTAGTAACCTCAAGTTTAATCAGGTCACCCTCCTCCCAAATTCCAGAGATTTCTCCACTATTTAAATTTCCTGTGAGCACAGTATGATAACTGCGTCCTACATCCCATAAATCAATATGCCCCGAAATAATTATCTGGCCATTCGTTTTATAGCTGACCTGTAAATTCTTTCTAAGTTCTTTTGCTGGTTGAAAATTTTCCACACCCTCAAATTCACCAACACATCGATCCAAGGCAAGTCTCTCTGAGCCCATGAACTCTGGCTCCTGATCATCATTCACATTCCCAAAAAACCATTTAGCGTTATATGCGCCATTAAGTTCACTAACTTTACAGGCAGCGAGTTCATCTTCGACCGCCTCTTCAGTGATACGTTTGGATTCATCGGTAATCCAGAGGTAAAGCACCACCTCCGGCTCTGGCTGTCCATCCACCCTCTTTATTGAGGCTATATCCACAAACCCATCCCCATTAAAATCGCCTGGCACCATATCATCGTGGAAGTCATCCCACTCTTTAACCATCGCCCTATTTGCTGGCAAATATCTAAAATGACCGTCATTTAGAAAAACGAAAGGTGAGTGCAACATGGAGGCCTCACGCCAATTACTCGTACCGTCAACTTGCAAAATCAGGTCAGAGTAACCGTCGTTGTTTACATCTCCCTTGTGAAAATTATGAATGTAGTTGGTGCGCTGATCCTTGTGTTGACTGAGATGACGATTGGTTTTTTGGTTAGGAAATAACGCGTCCGTTCCATCGACGAAACAATCACCATTATTGAGATAAGCCTTAAATCCAGAGGTCTGCCAGAGCCCCGTTGCTGAGATGAAATAGCCCTGCAGGATATCTAGCGCCCCATCGCCATTAATGTCCATAATTTCAACATTAGTGGTGCCCACATCAATCCTGCCAACTGCATGCCCAGAGCCCGCTTGTGATTTAACATTGCCCACTGTGTGCATGAGCTGTTTAAACGATTCGTATTCATCTTGTCTGAGCCAGTGCTCACCTAGCTTTAGATGCCGGTTGTTTGAAAAATCAAAATCTCCATCACCATAGATGACTCTCAAGGAGCCTATACGAGCCAGGTTTTCTGGATTTCTATCTTGATTTGGCATCATGCTAACCACTATATCATCAAAGCCATCGCCATCAAGGTCGCCACTATCGAGATCAGGAGTTAGATAGTAACTAACCTCTGGCGAGTAGGGCTCATAGCTCAATTTAAAAGCAGTCCCATCTAGGTTGATAAGGGGAACGGTGTGCTCCTGCTCGCCCTCACTTAACGGCAGGATATCTTGCCACCCATCGCCATTTATGTCGCCAATAGAGCCGCCGTGGTTCCAATCATTAGTGCGCACTTCTGGAACTTTGAGCTCTTTAAAGCCATTCCCTTGCATGTTTATCAATACCACGTCGGCCTGTCCTCGAGGAATATGTTTGCCGTCCGTTGAGTAGCCCTGAGCACGCCATCTCTTTCCCGGATCTCCTGTGGTAAAGCCTGCAAAATCAAGCCAACCGTCGTTATTTAAGTCAGCCACCTCACCATTCCTTATATGGCGTCGCGCAGCTGAAGCGGGTACGTTTTCTTCTTGGTGCATTTTGCCGTTAGCACTACCGTAGAGTATCAAAGGTGGAACTTCGGACTCATAAAAATCAAATATCAAGTCATCAATACCATCTCCATTAAAGTCAGCCACGCCTTTGATTTCTGGGTTAACACCTGCGCCTTTTAAATGTTCTCCTTGAGCCATCTCTGAACCAAAGGACCTATATAAAGGAAATCGGAAAGCTGACAAGGCTTGAAATAAGGATGCACTAAATTCAGCATCTGACAGTTCTTCTGTGTCTTGGATAGGCTTCGGTAACAATTGATTTTCAACTCCAGCATCACATAATCCTAAATTATTATCTGCACTGCACTTATATTCGAAGTAACTCCCATCCGCAGAAATGCTCTTTGTTGGCTCACTTCTATCAGGGCACGGCTCTGCAAGACCTTGAATTGAAAGGAAGGATAGCATCAAAATTAAGAATATCTTTTTCATACTAGAATTATATTTCAGTTGAAATCTGGTCAAAGTCCGAGTTTTGCTTGATACGCGAGGTAGCATACAAATCCTCAATGGGCGCCCATAACACTCTGTAGTGCTCTGAGTATTTATTGATTCATTAATGAAACTCTTTAGATAGAAGAAAACTTAATGAAGTATCCGTTTGTGCGTCAATGTCATAGAGAATTGACCTGACTTTTGTTTGAAGGTCATCAAGAACAGCATCAATGCCCAATTCTGCCATCTCATCCCTATGATTTTTAATTTCCAAACCTCCTAAAAAGAAATTGCCATTTCCGCCGAACTTATAAATATCTTTGGTTCCTCCCCAGTCGCCGAGCATAAAAGACAACCTACCAACCATCATGTGGCCTACATATTGAATTTGTAAATTTGTTGATATGTTATGACCGCCATATTTCAGATGAATTCTTGCCTCGATCCAGGGCCTATCACTTCCACCGGGGCCTTTAAGGCTATATTTAAACCCCTTAAAGCCGACAATCACTGCACCTGAAGTATCTAAAGGGATTGGATAATCAAAAGGCGTAAACGACTCTGCGCCTTCAAATCTTACTTTACTCAATTTGGCCATAGCCTCGTCAAATTTCTTAGAATGATCAGTGACGACACTTAAAGCTGGACTCTTTCTAAGCTCTTCTCGAAGTTCTTTCTCTTTTTTTCTAAGCTCTTCTCGAAGCTCTTCATTTTTTTTTCTGCGATCTTGATCTCTTTTGTTGTACCAGTCCACTCTTTTTTCAAGCTCATTCTGTGTAATTGGTTTATCTCTCCCAAGTACAGTGTAGCCGTATACAGAGCTTATCCCGGGGCTGTATGGCGAGCGTATAAAAGAAACATAATCAAGGCGACCAATGCCGTCTATATCAATCGGATAGCCAATACTTGTTTGAGGGCGATTAAAACTATAACCTTCAAACATCTCTTCACTAAGAATTACAAATTCACTTTCTGGGATTACAGTAAAGTGACCCGTGCCATCGTTTTCAAAAATCGCGTATCCGAAACGCCCATTCTCTTCCCATGACCCGCCAGTAGAATCAATAATATCTAAATCACCATCTCCGTCATGGTCGACTAATCGAATTGATCCCTCACCACCATTTTGAGGTCTTCCTGAAATGTCTTGATCGCGATCGTCTTGAATTAACCCACTTGTTTTTTCAATTAACTTACCATTTTCGTTGATAAATATTAGTATCTTGCGCCCTAAGTAATATGGATCTTTTCGGGTAATTCCCGCCACCAGATCAGGATCGCCATCACCGTCCAAGTCGCCAGAGACCATATAGTTAACTTTCATATTACCTTTACCATAATAGTTTTCCATATCTAGCTTTATGAAACTTCTTGGCATATGTTTGCCAGAATGAGACATCCAAACGCTTATTGCTCTGTCCTGAAGGTGCATAACAACGTCTCCACAACCATCTCCATTGAAGTCTGCTATAGTCGAAGCAAAGGCATTTGCTTTTTGATGACTGTAAATACCTTGTGGTAAATCACTCGATTTATTGATGAATTTCCCTGTACCGTCACCCATTAATAAAACATTTCCAGTATATATGTCACTAAAATCATCGCAGTTTATATTGCCACTCGAGGTTGCGTGCGAGAAGCCATAGCTCTTAATCATCCCTCCATTTTCTTGACCTTCAATGAGGTGACTTGCATCTTCCATCTTGCCATTTTGAGTACTTAAAAGTAGTAAATTTGGCTCAAAATCATTCAGATTGCGCTTTTGGTCCTTGACACGCATAATCACGCCCATAGAGCCTACAAACAAATCATCTCGTCCATCCCTATTAAAATCATCAACAACCATTCTGTATAGCATGTGCCTCAAAGGCACTTCATCCAGGGCATATATTTCAGGCGAAGAGACAAGGTTGTTTTTTCCATCATTAAGATAGAATCGAATGTGTGATGGTGTTTTTTCACGCTTTGTGGTGTGAATAAAGTAAATCCAAGAAATTGCCATGTCTTGTAAACCATCACCATTAAAGTCACCGACTGCCGCATTATGGGCATCAGGGGTGTATAGGCCTGGATTGTCGGTACAGTCCTGTGGAGTTGGATAGCAGTGTGGCGGACCTACTTCATCTGACGTGACAACAGCAAATTCTAGCTGATTTAGCTGATACCAAGGCTTTTCCAGAACAGAAATATCATCATGTTTTAATCTAATTGAAGAAAGCATTTCGTCTTTTTCTGCAAAAGACAACGGCCCAGATCGAGGCATGATGATTAGCCTTCTATCTTTCAAATCAGACAATATTTGCGAGCTCCATCGACCGTCAAAGTCACGGCCCAACCCCCGATAGAATTTTTGAATGGCTAACTGCGTGTCCCACGTCCATTGCCCATTAGGCGGGCCGACATCGAACACAAACCTATTTAGTAGCATTTGAGCCTGATATATTTCAGTGTCGCCCTGTGTTATTGTTTTATATATTGATTCTCCTATTACTGAAGGCCCTGATATATTATCACTTGTCTCGACAAAACCATCGCAACTCAGCCCTCTTTTTTTAGCTTGATTTAAGTAACCCTCATGTGTTGGCCTCTGCTCAAGCCAGATACAGATAGAGTCATCAGGCCAGTCATTGAGATAATCGCCATAAGAAATAGAGGTCAGACCAAGAGACAACAATAAAAACAGAAGTGGTTTCTTCATACTTGGATTTTAGGTCAATTCGAACGAGCGTCCAAATTTCATTTGATGCGTGGGAGGGGTTGTATTAATATATAGCCAAGTTCAATAAGCTCCCGTATCATCACAGTAGCCATCATCTGAAACCCAACCACTCATATTAAACGCGTTAACGGTAGTTTCTAAACTTGCACGTTCCTGTGTATACCCAGGTAGAGAGGCCAACTCATTTTCTAGCTCAACCTTTAACTCTTTGAATTTTGCATATGCCGCATCTCTATCCTTCTGGGTTAATCTGCCTGGCTTTCCTGAATATATAGAATCTGACTTACATATCTCAATCCTCATTTCATCAAGAATATCTCTTTCTTCAAGAATATCTTCGGAATCTCCACCACAGCCAGATAAACCTAAAAATATTAATAATAGTACGAATAGTTTCTTAAGCATATTTGAATTTAAATTTTATTGACAACAATATCATCTACACAAACTTCTGAATTGGGAGTGACTGCAATCATTCCCCCTCCTTTCTTAGCTCTATTGTCTTTGACGCTAGCAACAACTTTGCTATTAATCATATACTTTATTGTGTCGCCTGAGGCAATTAATTGAATTTCTGACCATTCATCTGCTTTAGTTGATGCAATGCCGCCAGCCACACTCTCATAGACAGGGGACTTGGCAAAGTCCACGCTGGCACGCCCAGACAAGCCATCAATACTTGCCCTGTAATCACCCCCATCATTCGTTTTTCTAATATGTGTTTCTAATTGACCTTCTTTTCCAGCAGAAAATTTCATTCTGAATGAAATAGAGTAATCAGACCAGTCTTCACTTCCAAAATTAAAATCAGCCCAATAATCGGCGACTTCATTGCAATAGATTGAATTACCATCGGTATCCCGTTTTATGTGCCATTTGTTCTTTGTATTATCATATGCTCGGGCATCTACTTGGAGGGCGCGCTGGTCTTCATTTTCAAAGTCTTCGCTTAGCAGGGGAGAATCATCCTCCATGCATATTCCGTCTTTTTTGATGAAACCTTCTTCACAGCCCACATAGGGTGTGCCATTCTTATTTAAGAAAACAGCATCCATAGATGGAATAACGCTTTTAAATTCATCAAAATTCACTGTTACATCATATTCCAATCGATTAAATGCAATATAGCCCTCTTCAAACCTTTTATAAGCCACTCCTGGGGCAATTGAAGTGTACTTACTCACTGCTTTGCCAAGATCTATTGAGTAAACATCATAATAGTGGTGATCATGCTTGCCGTCATAATGTGAAAACATATATTTACCATTGTCAGGATATAGAATATATCCATGTTCAGGGATGACGGCCGCCATTGCTGAGAACAATCGAGCAAATCTTAAGTCTTCCTCTGAAGTTCTATTGTAAGGGTCTGAACTATCAAACATCCTCATAGGTTCGAATGTAATTAACCTTGGATAACGAAGATGTTTTTCATGAAACTTGATTAACTCCTCCATTTCTGCAATTTCATGAGGCGCATAACTGCCAGGATTATCTGTCCATAATTCTAAAAAAACACCATTTATCGGATTCACGAGATTTGGATTTTTATCCCAGTTTGTATTGCCCAATATTAAAAAATCATCTCCCGCTTGTTTTCTGATCTCATCTGTTATAAGAACCATGGAACTTTGCTGTGTATTTTGTGAAAATGGTGAGGGACCGCCTAAATGCCACCAATCTAGCATTACTCCGTGAATACCATCCTCAGAAATAGCATGTGCTTCTTCTGCAAACGCTTTAGAAAACCCCTGATCGGCAATGTTCATTGCTTTCGTCTCGCCAAACCCTGCATCATGGCTCCAATTATGACCTGTGACAAAAGTTTTTTGCTTTGCGTTGTCCCTCCAAAAGCCCCATGATTTACCAATATAGTAATAATTCCAAGTTGGCGTTTCAAGCTCTAACATGTTGTTTGGGAACATGCGCCTTGCATCCCCGCTAGTCCAAGCAATTCCGTAATAATTACCACTGTTCATGTAATGGTATTGCCATTGTAAAAAAGGATTGATTGTTTTTCTTTGGGAAAGTATCTTGTCTACTTTTGAATTCATGTCGTATTGACGTTGATAGAATTCTGCTTTAGGGGCATTCAAGACACTGATACCACACTTGTATACATAGTAACCACCATCCGCAGATACGGTCTTTATCGGCTCATTGCCATCAGGACATCCTGCTGCTAGGCTTTGAGCAGAAAAGAAAGGAAGTAATAGTAGTAGTAGTAGTTTTTTCATAACAATGATTTATGTCAATGTGAGCCTAGTATATACCAATTTGAAATCAAAGGCCAACCCCCCCCATCTCTTGTGAGAGGGCATAACAATAGTATCAGAGGTGCCAATCACTGACTAGTTAGGCAACCGTTGTGCAGTTTCCACATCTCTACATGCTCAAGGGCGTGCTCAGGCACCGCGCAATCCCTTTTAGCGTCTTCAAGGCCCAGGACTTTGATAAGACTAGAGCCAAATACAACGCCTGCAGTAATTATCACTGTAAAGACAATCAAGACTGCCAACTGAGTTGGGCTAACTTTTTGGATATCCTCCCTAACCCTGTCCAGCTCACACGTGCCGCCAGGACAGAGGTGTGCCGATTCTTTGTTAAACAGGTTATACACTTTACAGCCAAAACAAATGCCAAATACTGCCTCAAAAAACATCAGCCCTAAGCACAGACCACAAGTGATAATTAACATTGGGCCTCGAACGTCATTAAGAATAACAAGATAGAACATAACCACCGCCAGCGCAAACCCAAATCCCCATGCCCATCTTTTTTGAGCCGCACCAACATACTCAGGCTCTTGATTATTTACAATCCAACGACCAAGAATCATGCTGGGAGCGTACTTTGGATTAAAAAACAAGCGCAATAAAAAATCAAGCAGGAAGCCCACAACCAATACTTTTGTTAGCTCCATTTCACCAAGTAAAAACGCATTCATGAAGGCAATATAAGCAAACAAGAACACAATGCCTGCAGCTGCCCGAACCTCTCTCTCATTGAACACAAAAACATCATACCCTTCAACTTTCTCTCCGAATTTAAACATACCTCTCCTTTTACAATTGATTCACGGGGATCTTAATGTATCGAATATTGTTCTTTTCAGCAACTGGCAGATTGCCAGCTTGAATATTGACTTGAATGGATGGTAGTAGTAACTTTGGCGTGTCGCTTAGTTTATCTTTGGCCTTACGCGCACCAACAAATTGCTCCCTGCTGGTTTCATCTCCTATCATCATGTTGTTTGTGCGTTGCTGACCAACAGTGCTTTTGCCACAGGCAGCCCTACCCACAGGCGGGTAGTCATGCGCTGTATAAAGATTGGTCTCCAGCGGTAGGGCGAATATCTTTTGAATCGAATCAAACAAATCGTGTGCACTGCCGCCCGGGAAATCTGTGCGCGCTGTACCTACATCCGGCATAAATATCGTATCGCCAACAAACACATTATCTTCGATTAGGTAGCTCGCACAAGCCGGGGTATGCCCAGGTGTGTTCATCACCTTTACCTCAAGTGAGCCAATGTTAATTACTTCGTTGTTTTTCAGGAGCTTATCAAACTTGAATGAGTCTAATTCTGGGTAGTTATCAGCGTTGAATACTGGGCGCCAGAACTTTATTACTTCATCAATGCGCTCGCCCATAGCAATCTGACCGCCTAGTTTTTCCTTTAAGTAGTGACTTGCGGTTAAGTGATCTGCGTGGGCGTGTGTTTCCAATATCCAATCAACTGTTAGATTGTTATCGTTTATATAGGTTATCACCTCATCCGCGGAATGTGAAGAGATATTGCCAGCTGATAAGTTGTAATTAAGGACTGGGTCAATAATCGCGCACTTAAGCGCACCTTCATCACTAACAACGTAGGTGAAGGTTGCAGTCTCCTGATCAAAAAAATGTTTAATTTCCATTCGTTACGCCTGATTCCAGGGCATTTTTGCTATTAAAGTCGCCATAGGGCATACTCCAGTTAATCCCGCATTAGTTAGGCCCGCTCCCGCAAGTGCCGCCAACGCAAACCACCATGGGGATACAAAGTACCCTAAGCCCGTACCTACGAGAACCATTATTCCAATAGTTAATTGAAGCTGCCGATCGAGAGGTAGAGTTTTTTTCTTAGATGTTGCCACCTTAAGTCCAGCACTTTTCCAGGCGTTAATGCCGCCCTCCAAATCCCAAACATCGATGCTTGCGCCACCACATACGAGCTTTTGACACGCCGTCGCTGATCGCCCACCTGATAAGCAATGTATAACCAATTTTTTGCCTTCGTGCTCTGGTAGATGCACCCCATCTAAAGTTACCTTTGAGAGAGGAAGGTTGCGAGCGCCCTCTATGTGTTCAGATTGATACTCTCCTGTTTCACGAACATCAACCAATACTGCTTCGCCAGAGTTAAGCCATTTATTTAAAGTTTGTACATCAACATTATGAATTGTTGCCATCGTTTTCTCCTATTTATATTAGATATACCTAATATACTAGTTACCAAAAAGCCATGAATAGTTATTAATTCATGGGATCACTTCTTACAGAAAAGTTCGTAAAGAACGTTAAGTATTTCTACAACATTTGAATCAGAGATTGAGTAGAAAACATGTTGTCCACGTTTATCTGCTCTCACAATATCTTCATCGCGCATCTTTGAGAGGTGCTGTGATAGTGCTGACTGAGAAATTCCAAGGTTTTTTTCTAAATCACCCGCGCAGCGCTCTCCTTCAATAAGGGTGCAAAGAACAAGCAGTCTCGTAGGGTTTGCAAGAAGCTTCAAAAATGCAGCGGAGTTTTCTGCATTCTTTCGCATTTCATTGACATTTATTTTCGATATGTCCATTGTTGATTATTATATTAGATAATTCTAATATAACGTGATTAATCTTGAAAATATATTGGAGCTTGCTAACGTTATGCTAATTCGAGTTTGGCTCAAATTCAAATCTCATTGGTGCGCGAGGGAGGGAAGAATTGCTTTTAAGAAAGAGGAATCTCTGGGTATAGTTCTGTTCCTGGGCGATCTCCAGGTTTAAGCCCCTGTTTAGTCATAACTGAACTGTGATCCGGATCCATGCCACATTCTCGAAACTTAATGAACACATCATCGCCAATCCACTTAGAGGTAAAAACTCTTAATTCCGTATCCTCGTCTAATTTTCCAGACCCACCATGCATAATTCTACTGTTAAAAGCAATACAGTCACCAGGATTCATATCCCAACTAACTACTCCATACTTTTCTGGATCCGCAGCAATGTCTGGAAACTCAACATCTGTAATGCCTTCAAAATTTGTTTCGTCGACCCCTGCTAAACCGTCTGGATTTAAACTGCCAAAATTAAACTGATAGAAAGTTGAGTCAAACCTATGAGAGCCTGGGACAAAAGATAACGCATTTTCTCGTTTAACAGGGACAAGTGGCATCCAAATAGTACAAGTGTTATAACCTTCAACTGACCAATATGGTTCATCTTGATGCCAAGGTGTTGCAAATTGAGATCCTGGAGAGCGAACAAAAACTGCATCAAAGTAAAAATTAATTTGGCTAGAATTCATTAGTTTTCCAGCAATAGATGCTGCTGGTGAATTAAAAATAAAATTTTGGTATTCTTTAATTTTTTGCCACGCCTGAGCATCATAAAACATGGTTCGGCCATTTTCATCTCTATCCCAGACTCTAGAGCGATTTGAAGGTAACTCAATATTTTTATCAAGTCCCTGACTCAAAGAACTAATCCATTCTGAGTCAAACATTTCTTTTAATAAAATAACACCATCACGATCAAACTGTTCAACTTCATCTTCTCTAATAGGTCTAATAATTTTGTTATTCATAATCCAAGCTCAATAAATTTCTGCTAAAGCATAACTTACAAAACTATCGATGTAAACACTTTTTTTGTAACTCATTAAACATGCTAAGTTGAACTAATAAACCCAGACACTTCTTTATGCGGTTTCGATGTATAAAAATATTAGACTAACTACTCTCTCAGCATAGTTTCCAATTGACCGGCCTCCTCAGTTGTTGTAGACTGCTAGACAGCTGCTCTTTTGTATTGTTCTCTTTTGCAAGAGAACGTCTATGAAAAAATTAAATCAGCAGGTCAATTTATAGTTGTGCATTCTGGAGAGTTATTGTGAGAATTATTGTTGATGAGGAAAAAATGAGAAACGTCTTTGCTCAGATTAAAGATGAAACTGGATTTGAAGAGAGTAAGGCGCTTTTCGAGGAAGGGAAATTACCTGTTGAAATGCTTCAGGCACTATCTCTCAGGCCTGAAATTTTGAAAGCATTTGGCATGATGGGGGATGGCGTTTACCCAGGTGGACTTATTGAGCGCAATCTAAAAGAAAAGGTTATTCTTAAGGCTTCCCGCTTAAATAATTGTCAATTTTGTATCAATTCCCACTTGGACATGATGACTCAGCTAGGAATTCCTAAATCTCAAATCGAAGAATTGGAATCACCTAATAATTTGACTGATCGAGAAAGACTAGCTCTTAGATTCACTGAATCGGTTATGAAAAATTCTTTGGAGATTGCAGATCCTTTTTTTGAAAGTCTAAGAAGTCTCTTTTCTCAAGAAGAAATCGTGGAGCTTACTTTTCTTATCGGGTACATTAACATGCTAAATTATTTCAACAATACACTTCAGGTGACTTATCAAGGAGACTATAGCCCTTAGTCTGTCTTTTTAGATGCTAAAAAAGAGAAATGGGCCAGAATTCACCCCTACGTAGAAATTTCAACCTCGGCTTCAATTTCTACAGGCGCCCCAAAAGGAAGCTCTGCCATGCCGACTGCCGAACTAAAAGAAATGCTGCGTTTGGTTAATTTAAGAAAAAAGAGAAGTGTGAGACCGCCAATGATCCCTCTAATAAATATTATTTGTGCCAAAGATGCATGATCAGAAAGCTGTCGAATTAAAACGTCTTGGGTGCTGAAAAAACAACATGCCTAGAAGGATTATATAAATACCGCGTCTGTCATCACTCATATTAATCTCCCAAATTTACTGCCAATTGAAGAGGCTCTTCTTTTAAGCAAGGATTAATTTTGTGCGATTATAAGCCTGTTTTGGTCGGGACGGAGGCTTATGAGCCCCCACCACTCACTTATTTCACCGTGCCCACTTAAAGGCTTGGCTTGCCTAGACATTAAAAAAAACTTTATGGTAAACTATAGCTCTAATTGATACAATAATTGTATTGATGGGTTATATTAACCAAGGAGCAGCAATGAGGCGATATGCAATAATCAGAAATCTGGGTGAAAATTTTGGCAGCAAAACTATGGAAGAACTTAGTGGTGCAGCTGCGGCATCCAATACCGTATTGGCGAAAATCGATGGCCTTCAATGGGACCACTCTTACATCACAGACACTGGCACAATTTGTATTTATTTGGCTGAGTCAGTAGAGAAAATTATAGAACACTCAGAACAATCAGGCTTTCCTGCCGATGAAATCATTGAGGTGTTTAGTGTGATTGACCCAACCACAGCCAATTGATGATGAAGCTTGTCAACTGAAAGGCAAAAGAGTAGATATATTACAAAATACTCTTTTAATGGTAACGACTGTACTGCGAAAGACCCTGATGATTAGTAGGCTTGCATCCTTATGCCCACGAAACAGCAAAGTCTAAATTTGATCATGTGTGAGGGAGGTTTTATTAATTTATTTTGAGCTATAATTAAATTTATTTAATAATAAGGAGTAACAAAGCCAATGAACTTTAAAACTTATAGCGACTTATGGATAAAGGCAGTCAACGATAAAGAAACTAAAGGCTTGTCTGACGCATTATCTGATGACTTCGTATGGTGTAACGATAGATTTAATTGGGTAGTAAACAAACAAGAAACAATCGATTGGTGCTCGAGCACTGAACTTATTGGTATTGATTTTACTGCGTACTATGAAAATGATGAAGTTATGGTTGGAATACACACTGCCATAGAGCCTGATGTTGCTGAATCAAGCGTAATGTTTATAGCCAAAATGAAAGGTGGCCAGGTTATCTCACATCACTACATTCGTGAATACGATAGATAAAAGTCCAAATTGCGTTTGATGGCTGAGGGGTACAACAACAGTCACAAAGGTGTCGATCACTCCCCCAGCCAAACTAAGGGAGTATTTTGAATATGTCATCAATTGGCATTTTTAGAAACCTCTCAAAATCGTCAACGTAATCACGGTAAGATTTTCCGAAGCTCTTTATGAAAGAATTTTCAAAACCAAGTTTATCGAGACTTTCATAAAATTCGAAAATTTTTTCTTGCCCTACGTCGTTAATAAGATAAGCAGCAAACCATGACCCAATATCGTAACCAATTGACCGATTCATCTCATAATCAATATTGTAAAGCTTTATCCCTAAAGAGAAATATCGGTCGATACGAGGCGCTGACCCTTCTCCATGAAAATTTATCTTCCGCCCCATTACCTCTTTAAGATAGTTAGATCTAACGCCGGGTTGTTTAGAATACAACAGTTGAGCCATGTATTCTGCCATCCCCTCACTCCACCATGGCACATCCCTATTGTGATCACCGCTTCTCCTTCCAATTTTTTTCTCGAACAAATCTCGGTTCTTTGTCGTAACATGAGATAGCTGGTAAATGTGAAAAGCCTCATGAAGGGTGACGGCCTTATAGTCCTCTTCATTTGGTCCCGGCCTCTTCGAGCTCATAATCATCAAATGAAATCCTTCGTTCATCCGAGAGGAGGCTATACCAGCACCACCTTGTGTTGCATACTCTGTAATATAACAAACACCGTGCTGACAATTAGAATCCTTATGTCGCGGATTGCATCTAGAATGACGGTATCCCTCTGGAAAATTGCTCCTGATTTCTGCACAAAGCCTATCCTCGAGTTCAATAGCGGCATTCGTATCGCTACCAACAATGACCAACAAGATCGGATGAAAGTATTGCGATGTAGCACTATCTGTCTTGAACCAAGCGCTCTCAGCCAAATCTAAATATTGCTGAGTTATTTGAATTGCCGATTGTGGCACGTCTGAAGCTGCCAGTATATTTATATCATTATTTGAATGCTTGCTCGCACCAACCGCGCTGATAGAAAAAATCAACAATAATAAAATTAGTTTTCTCATGAGTTCAAGGATAACAATAGCAGTAGGGACGCTTATGAGCCCCCCACCATCAACAGAGTCTGGGTGAATGTGCGAAGGGTGGTTTTGACTTACTCTTTTTTCCCCAACTTCAAAATCACGTCATAATAATGGTCCAACTCGCCTTGTAATTGAATATCTATACTCCCATTTAAATCTACTGAAGGGGTAGATTCATCTCCAAACAAGACAGATATTTTAAGTGAACCCATAATATTACCTTTCTTATCAATTTGACCTTCAAATGAATCATACAATTCTATTGAACCAGTATCTAGAGTACGACCCTCTTTTGCTACAGTCATTATTCCATTGTTAATTTCAATATAACCACTTCCTAGACGCTTACTTCCTTCATTTTCATTGTAGCGGGATAGAGTAAAAGAATAACGTCCATCAAATAACGGGCTACTTATAACTGCGGCTGACGGGCTATACATCGATTCTTCTTTATTAGTCGTTAACTCAACCACTTGAATAGTAAACCCACCTTTGGAATTTTTGTGAGCAACAAGTTCAATTTCCCCATCATTGTCTATATCAATTGGATAAATAGCAGCAAGAGTATACTTCTGTCCACCAGTTAGCAAGTCATTTTCCAAAGGTCTAAACGACCCATCGTTTTGCCTTATAAACACCTTAGGGATACTTTTTTTATCGCCTTGTTTTTTAGGGTCTTCGATTCCGTTAAACGCAGTTATAACCAAATCTTTTCTATCATCATTGTTTAAGTCGACTAGGTTTAAATACATTCCCCAAGTGCCGTAATCAAAAACAACACCTGGAAAGTAAAAATCACTTTTATCTATAAATTTTCGATTTTCTTCTTGAATGAGAACTTGAAGGTCGGCTCCACCCCATGAGTGACCTGAACTTGTGGCATGAAGCAACAATATATCTTTATCGCCGTCATCATCAATATCTGCCAATAAATAATTAACACCCATACTTCTTGAATTAAACCTTCCGGGTTGTAGTTCAATGGCATTATTTAATTTAAAACCTGAGTTCGATCCAAAAACAATTCTATTGTTTTCAGCGCCCTGAAGTTTGCCGCTTAGAAGAATTAGGTCGAGTTTTTCATCATCATCAACAAACTCTAATCCTGCGTCAAAATAAAAGTTCCTTCTTTTGCGGTCAGATGTCTTGGATAAGAAAGATAGGCTTTTATCTAATAATTTTCCGTCTGGAACTTTAGTAAGTTTACCTTTTCCGTCATTTAATAAGAAGTAATGAGGAATATTAAAATTGGCGCCGTTTTGTGTAACAAACAAATCGATATCCCCGTCAGAATCAATATCGCCACTGGTAACGCCATGTGAGAAATCTGATATTTGTGGTAGATTTAAAGTAGCATTTATAAATTTGCCGTTCGGAGCGCTCAAAATAAGTAAATTTTGAGCGCCAGGAAATGGATCATAGTCAGGCCCATGATCGGCAATGAAAATATCATTTATTCCATCACCATTCAAATCTTCAATTATAAAATCTCTGGTTTCGCCAACATAAGGAACTACATCCATTATTGGAGGAAATAATGACAAACCTTCACCGGGTGTGTTTGTTATAAATATTGGTTTAATCTGAGAACCTCTTTTTAGATCCCAATAAGAAATTCCATAAACTATTTCAGGCACGCCATCCCCTGAAAAGTCGCCAGAACCTAGGGGGATGATCATGCTACGCCCAGAGTCACCGGGTTTGCTAAAATCTTTGCTCAAGACCTTAAATTCATCTGCTATTGATTTCGCATACAAACCATCAACCCACTCGATTTGTGTTTGTACTGACGATAGAAAACCACATATACCTCTAGACTGAGCTTCGGTTTGATAACCCTCGTGAGCTGGCTTCTGTTTAAGCCATGCACATATAGAATCATCAGGCCAGTTGTCATACACACCCCCATAAGAGATAGAGGTTAAACCGAGAGATAGGAATAAGAACAGGAGTAGTTTCTTCATAACAATACTGTGCGTCAATTTGCTCCCAAGTATATACCCACTAGACAACAAATACTCGCTGCTTGTTAGCCAAGGCAAGTGTGGAACACTTTAGTTGTTCGTAGGTTGATTCAAAATCCAAATTCCGTTGATGTGTGAGGGAGAGTATAACAATAGTAACAGCGATGTTGGTGAGCCTCCCATCCAATACATGAACTCCAATTGTGAGGCAAGCTGGGACAATGCTCAATTAATAAGAAAGTTTATTCTACCTTTGTAATCCAAAAATCAGTATTGGGTGGGTATTGCTTAAAGAGCACAATTTGGGTTAAATCCAATCAAATCATCTATGCCATCTTTTGCATGATACTTTCTTTTTTGAAGATATAGACGGTCGCGCTCTAGTTCTACACCAGTGACAATCTTCATAAGTGTATCTAGTGCTATTGCCATTTGGTGTGTATGCTTAATGGCATTTTTTGGATCTCCAATCACATTAAGCTGAGTGCCAGTTCCGCTGTACTTTCTGCTTTTAAACTGAGGCCAATTAGTAATTGCCAAGTTTGCTACTTCTGATGCTTTAACTAATTTTTTTTGTAATTTTTCTGGCACTTCTGCGCCCCATAGATCTGCAATATAAACATAACCAAGTGCAATATTTAAACCATAAGAGTGATACCATTGACCCCTATACCCTCTAAATGAATTGTTGTTGATGTAGCCATCTTCATAAAAGAGTCTCTCCATTTCTTTAAATCTATGGTTTATTTCTTCTGCGGCAAGTTTCTTGTTGTTTGTCCAGGATGCGTAAACCAATATAGAGGTACCACCATTAGCCATTTGATAAAAACCTTGAGGTTTTTCTCGAAACTCAATTGGCTTTAGAAACTTTTTGTACATCTTTTTAATATACTGGTCTACAATTTTAAACTCTTGTTTGCTTAATTCATCTTTTAACCATATTGCAGTAATCATGTAGTTTGAAAACACACCTCTTGCAAATTCATATTCGTGAAACCAACAGGGTGAATTACCATTTCCATTTGCCCAGCAACCAGGTTTCTTTTTTACTTCGTAATAACCAATACTGTCATACAAGGTATCTGCTTTAGCCAAATCTATTAACAAGTTTTTTGCAATTTTTATATTGGCTTGGTTGTCATTACCAATTGCGTTGTGTGTTGCTGACATAAACACTTTAATTGGTTCTGTAATATCCTTATGGTTAACAGTCATCGAGGTGCTATGCGCCTCCCAATCAGCATGCCAATCGTAACCAATCAAGCCTTTAACTCTATTGTAATTACGAGAAGAATTAAATTTTGGAGTGCCCGCCATTGCAGGGCAAGATTCAATTTCATTTGTATAAAAGTTACCTGGAAAGTTAATGTCGCTGGCTTTAACACTTCCTTCACAGTTGTATACAAAATAAGTACCATCGGCAGAAAGACCCTTTACTGGATCACTGCCATCAGGACACGACCCCGCATAACTTTGAGCTGATAAGAAGGATAATGCTAGGAGCAAGAATAGTTTCTTCATACTATGATTGTATATCAAATTGGGCTGAAGTCCAAATTGCGTTTGATGTGTGAGGGAGAGTATAACAATAGTAGTGGAGATGCTTATGAGCCTCCCCCACACACCTTATTCCTGGAGATGCGGTTTAGTTGCTGATCGTAAGCGCTTTTCCAATATGCTTTGATTGCTCCAATTCCTTTAGGATCAAGTCCGTGACGTCAGCGCGGGCGATCTTGGAAGTTTTGGCTGGGATATTCTCCCCAAAATCATAAACGCCAGTTCGAGGGGTGTCAACCAGTCCACTAGGTCTTATGATGGTCCAGTCCAACCCGCTTTCTTTAACAGCAGCTTCCTGGGCTTCGTGGTCTACACGGGAGCTTTTCAGCAGCGTGGCAAAGAAGAATTTATTAAACATGGATAAAGTATCCCAACTTTCCCCGACTCCCATTGCTGTGATAACCATAAGTCGTTTGACGTTATTTTGCTGCATGCCAGCAATAATATTGATCGTGCCAATCGTGCGGACTGTAGTTTTCTTTAGGTCACTACCGGCCCCCAAAGTACAAACAGCTGCATCCTGGCCCCTGATGGCCTGGGCGACACTGGCAGGGTCAAAAACATCACCGGTAATTACGTTCAAATTTATATTTTCAATGGTGAGTCGGGCAGGATCACGCACGAATGCAGTGACCTCATGCCCGCCCTCAAGGGCTTGTTTTACAATTTCGAGGCCTGTTTTGCCTGTGGCGCCAAATACTACGATATTCATTTGATATTCTCCTGATGTAAATTAGTGAAACGATTAAGAAATTGGAGTTTACGCAAACACCGAAGTGCTGAGCAGTAGAAACAAAGATAGTAGTATGGTTTTAAGTTTCATGAACGACAATAGATTACATTGAACTATATCGTAAGACTATACATAACTGACACAAGATATGCTGTTAATTGGAATTGAAAGTTGGTTTCTTGTGTGAGGGAGGGTATAACAATAATCCCAAACATGACTGGATGTGCCCCGTCTAATACTATAAGGGGCTAAATATATCCCATATGCCAACGTGTTTTTCTCCAGACGCTGAGGTGTAAGTACCTTCGCCTTGTCCAGAGCCCTCTACAACAATCCATTCGCCAACGTATTTTCCTCCATCCGCCTTGGTAAGGGTGCCTTGTCCATTTGGCTGACCATTCCTCCATTCACCAACGTATTTAGCGTACTCCCCCCCATCTGCCCAGATCACAGTGCCTTGCCCGTGTCTTTTGCCACCCCTCCATTCGCCAACGTATTTTCTGCCATCATCATAGGTAACAGACGCCTGACAATTGTTATAAAAATAAGTAAATGAAAAATAATACCAAGGACAATCAGGAAGACTCCAAGCCTTAGCTGTATAAAGTAAAGAAACCATAACCAAGACTAGAAAGAGTGGTTTTTTCATAGCAAGCCCGCTTGTTAATATTGACTCTAGTATATACCCATGAAACAATAAAGGTCAAACCCCATCTCATATGTGAGGGTTGGGGGCTCATTGTACTTTGGGTTTATACTAAGTTCAAAATGAATTGCACCTTTTATGAGAAGATGATGGACAAATATGAAGTGGCAAAAGATCTCCTATGGTTTCCAGGGGCAAAATCTAGCCATTTTTTCTGGATAACCACTAGCTGTTAACACAAGTGCATATTTTTCCATGATCTCCATAGTTAACTTCTGCCTTTTATCCATAGGTAGCAAATCTAGCTCAGCAGCAATCTCCTTATTTAATGTATCAGATCTCAATACTCTAGCTTCTGGCACATTGCCTTTCATGGTCATATCACACAATATAGCTATCATTTCGTCGTACTTATCAAAAATATCTGGGCGATTACAACCAAATAAGCTTAGAGAAATTAATAAGATTAGGAAGAGTTTCTTCATACTATGATTATATGCCAACTTGAGCTAAAGCTCAGATGTCGTTTGATGTGTGAGGGAGGGCATAACAATTCTAGTGATGAATAGCCTTGTTAGTCTAACTGATTGTCCGATGATAAAATTTTTCTTTTTCGGTCTTCATACTCAGCTTTATCTAAAACACCTTTTTCATGTAGATTATGAAGCTTTAGGAGTGAATCTAAATTACTCTCTTCGCTCTCAGTAGATTTGTTTCTTAAAGAGATAACACCCACTGGTTTTCCCTCAAAGAATCTAAATATAACGACTAAAT
>Ga0206679_10000085_pt1 | contig 65923 bp, 64 predicted proteins | sample M110012015metaG_FD_155464 | JGI IMG/M metagenome (GOLD analysis project Ga0206679, IMG submission 155464) | Ammonia-oxidizing marine archaeal communities from Monterey Bay, California, United States - M1 100m 12015 | ecosystem: Environmental > Aquatic > Marine > Intertidal zone | place: USA...
ACCACTAAGCGTTTACGGGCCATGGCTTCGATCACCACCATGCCAAAGGTCTCGCCACGAGACGGCACACAGACAATGTCGGCTGCATCGATAAACGCATCACGTTGCGCATTGCTTACCCAGTCGAGCCGCTGGGTGATGTGGCTAAGCCCCAAACTGTTGATAAGACGGTTTACTTTTTTATGCCAACGGCCTTTGCCAGCAATCACTAATTTAAATAACACTTGGCGCTGTTGTAAAATATGAGCGGCTTGCAATAACAAGTCCTGACCTTTGGTGCGTCTGAGTACGCCCATGGTGGCGATTACCGGCGGTTGATGTGGCTTGCGAGTGGTAGGCTCACTAGCGCTCAATTCCACTAAGTTGGGGATCACCTCTAAGGGGCCAGTGTAGCCTTGTTGACGGGCAAACTCTGCCAACACTGGTGACACACAAACCAGTAAGTCGGCTGCCATAATACCTTTTGCAGTGTAACTATGTAGCACTAACACCAGTTTACACTGGGCCGTCATAGCGGCTCGGGCGAGGTCCGCGTCTATGGGTTTGTGCACAATCACCAATTGCGCACCCTGTTGCGAAAACAGCTGTGTTAAGCGCTTGATGGCAATGTTTTTAAGCCACGGCAAGCGGGTGCGTGGATAATCAAGAAGCGTATATGGCAGTTGTCTTTGTTCTAAAAGGCTGTGTAATTGTGCTTTAGGGCGTATGACGGAAGTGACTTGATGGCCTAATTGGCGTAAATTATCGCTGTAATGTAAAAAAGTCTGCTTAGGGCCACCTAAGTCTTTGCCAGAAATCAGATTGACGATCTTCATGTGTGGGGCGTCATGGAAATGGATGAACGGCTAGTCTATCAAACATAAGGTTATTTTGTACCCGTGCCAGTCTTCGTTTATACCTGCTTGTGTTATTTGTTGTTGCCCATTGGGGCAGTGGCTCACCTGTTGTTTATCTGGCGCCGGCCTGAATTTCGTCAAGGCTTTTGGCAGCGTTATGGTTGGTTGCCTAACGAGCAGCACCGCCCGGTGTTGGTTCATGCCGCCAGCGTGGGCGAGTTAAACGCCATTGTCCCACTCATTGAACGCCTGCACAGCGAATTAATGCTCCCCGTGTTAGTCACCACTACCAGCGTTACCGCTCAAGCTCGATGCCAGCAGCTATTTGGTCACAACGAACGCGTGAGTCATGGTTTTTTACCCCTGGATCTAGGTTTTGCCAATGCCATGATGTTGCGTCGGATCAATCCACGCGCAGTGTTGTTGGTAGAAACCGAATTGTGGCCTAATTTGATTGCCCAGTGTGCCAGACGTAAGCTGCCAACGGTGTTGGTCAATGGCCGCATGTCGGCCCGTTCGGCCAAGGGTTATCAGCGTTTTAAAGTGTTGGTTGCGCCCATGTTACGCCAACTTAGCCACTTGTTAGTGCAAGATCAGGCCAGCGCCCAAGGTTTCATAGCGTTAGGAGCACAAGCCACGTCGGTGACTGTCTTAGGTAGTCTAAAATACGATTTACAATTACCTCCCGCAAGTCAGCAACAGCCTTTGGCTGCTGGGTTTTTGGGCCATGACTTGTGCTGGGTATGTGGCAGCACTCGCAGTGGCGAAGAGTCGGCGTTGCTGCAGGTTTGGGCGCAATTACCTGCTGAGCTAAGTGGCACCTTGGTGTTGGTGCCGAGGCACCCCCAGCGGTTTGAAGAAGTGGCAGACCTGTGCACACAGTCAGGTTTGGTGTGGGCACGGCATAGCCAGTTAGGCGAGCGCTCAAAAGATCACCAACAGGCCCACAAACACCAAAAACGGGTGTTGTTAGTGGATAGCATGGGCCTGTTGGTTGATTATTATCGCTGCGCCGATTTGGTGTTTGTAGGCGGCAGTTTAGCCGACACTGGAGGGCATAACCCATTAGAGGCGGCCGCCCTAGGTAAAGCGGTGGTGATGGGCCCCAATTGTTTTAACTTTGCCCAAGTGTGCGATCAACTCGAGCAGGCACAAGGCTTAATGATAACTACCAATGCTAGCCTGCTAGCAGATATCAGTGGATTGCTGAGCGACCCTGAGTTACGCCAACGTATGGGCGTTGCAGGCCAAGCTTTGGTGAACTCCAAAAAAGGTGCCTTAGATCGGCATTTTGCTGTGCTCAACAGCGTGCTGATTAATGTTTAAGTTACGCAGTTGGCATGCCTTTAGTGGCATCAGTTTCTTACTAGTGTTGTTGCCATTGTTAACGGCTGTAGGGGCATTTTTATCCTATACAGAACAGGCACAGTGGTCGCTGTACATGCAGGAATCTTACACGTGGCGGGTGGTTTGGTTTTCTTGGTGGCAAGCGACTTTGTCAACCGTCATTAGTCTGGTTTTAGCTTTGTTAGTTGCCCGCTCGTTAGCGCGCAGGACGCATTTTATAGGCCGCTGGTTAATGCTACGCTGTTTTAGTGTGGCTCTTGTCGTACCCAGTATTATTGCCGTTTACGGCATCATTTTATTACACGGTAAACAAGGTTATATGAATCAGTTGTGGCACTGGTTAGGTGGTCAACCACGCAGTTATGTGTACGGTTTAGTGGGCATTTTGTTGGCCCACGTGTTTTTTAACTTACCCCTTGCAGCGCGCATTTTGTTACAACGCTTAGAAGCCATTGCGCCTGAAACTTGGCGCTTATCCAGTCAACTCGGCATGAGTTCCACCGACCTTTGGCGTCATATCGAATGGCCTCATCTAAAAGGCGTATTGCCACAACTGGCCGCCATGATTTTTGCCTTGTGCTTTACCAGCTTTGCCATTGTTATGACCTTGGGCGGCGGTCCAAAAGCCACCACCATTGAAGTGGCCATTTTCCAAGCCATTCGGTTTGATTTTGACATGGCAAAAGCCGTGTACTTGAGCCTCTTACAAATACTATTTTGTGGTTTTATTTTATGGTGTGGCCTACGCTTAGGGCGGCCTATTGATATGTTCGCCAGTCAAGGTGTAGGCCATAGCCAGTTGTCGCTGCGGCCAGATACTCAATCATTAATGGGTAAATTACATGATACGGCAGTGCTGCTACTAGCCACCCTGTTGGTATTGGTGCCGTTAGTGGCGGTAGTGATTGCGGGCATCAACGATGCTTGGTTGCAAGTGCTGATCGATGTGCGCCTATGGCGCGCTTTTGTAAACAGTTTGTGGGTTGCCCTCAGCTCGGCCTTACTGAGTTTGTTGATGGCCTGGGGTTTGGTGTTGGCGCAGCGTTACTGGCGCCGTCATCATCCCTTTGCCGCAGAGGCCGTTGAGTGGACTGGTTCCATAATATTAGTGGTGCCACCGTTAGTGTTGGCCACGGGTCTATTTATTGGATTACGGCCCCATGTGGACGTGTTTGCCATTAATTTGTATGTGGTGGTATTGGTTAATTCCCTTATGGGTCTGCCGTATATGTTGCGGGTCTTGTCTGTGGCTTATATCAAAGTAAGTAGCGACTATGACCGCTTATGCAGCAGTTTGGCGATTTACGGTTGGCAGCGTTTACACCAAGTGGAGTGGCCTATATTGCGGCGCCCCATAGGTTTAGCTATGGCGCTGGTGGCGGCCATGTCGGCTGGAGACTTAGGCGTAGTGGCTTTATTTGGTAGCCCCGATATTCAAACTCTACCCTTGTTAATGTATCAGCGTTTAGGCAGTTATCAGGCCGACGCAGCTGGGGTGACGGCAGTGTTATTGCTGGGCTTGAGCTTAACTTTGTTTTTAGTACTAGAGCGCGTCTTAGGAGGCCCCCGTGATTGAGTTAAAACATGTTCGTTGTGGTATTGGTGAACAGCAATTCCACTATGACTTGCAGTTACCGGAGGGCGAAATTGTGGCGGTGATGGGCGCCAGTGGGGCAGGCAAGTCGACCTTGCTGAATTTACTCGCTGGGTTTATCAAGCCAGATTCTCAGGTGCATGGCGAAGGTGAAATTTACCTAGGGGGTGAGCGTGTAGACACCCTTGAGCCGTCGCAACGGCCGATGACGAGCTTGTTTCAAGAGCATAACTTGTTTGCCCATATGAGTGTTTATCAAAATCTGGCGTTAGGCATTCGCAGCAATCTTAAACTCACGACTCAAGAGCAACGGCAAGTGGAGCAAGCCTTAGAGCAGGTGGGTCTAGCTAATATGGCCGGCCGGCTACCAAAACAACTGTCCGGTGGGCAGCGTCAGCGGGTGGCCTTAGGTAGGGCACTGGTGCGTCGTAAACCGTTATTGTTGCTGGATGAGCCGTTTAGCGCGCTAGACCCCGCCTTACGTCACGACATGACGATGTTGCTAAAAACACTGTGTCAGCAACATCAGTTGTCGGCCTTAGTGGTGACCCATGAGCCACGGGATGCACTGGCCTTAGCACAGCAAGTGGTGTTTATTGCGCAGGGTCGAGTGCATTGGCAGGGCACTAGCGAAGATTTTTTGCAGCAAACTGATGCTGGTATCAAAGCCTATTTAGGCGAAAACTGCTAGGCTATAGGATAATTTATAATGCCCCTCAAATTCGACATACCGCAACACAGTCCAAATACCAGTACTGGCCCCGTGCCTCAGCAGCCCCATGAGCTGGACCATAAACACCATATTGTGGTGGTGGGTGCCGGTATTTCGGGCCTCGCCAGTGCTTGGTTTTTACAGCAACAAGGCTTTTCTGTCACTGTGTTAGAAGCCGGTAATCAGGTGGGTGGCAACTTACAAACGGTGAGTCATCATGGCTGCCTATGGGAACGTGGTCCTAACTCGTTTATTAATAATCGCCCGGCTATGGCCATGTTGATACAACAAGTGGGTTTGCAGCCTCATTTAGTGCTCGCAAAGTCGTCGGCCCACCGACGTTTTATTGGTAAAAAAGGCCGCATGTTAGCGCTGCCGATGAGTTTGTTGGGTGCCATCACCACACCCGTGTTAAGCCTACTTGGTAAATTAAGGTTAGTCATAGAGCCCTTTATTGGCAAGGCCACTCAGGAAGAGTCGATTGCACAGTATGTGCGTCGGCGCTTAGGTCCAGAGATGTTGGATTGGCTCATTGATCCGTTTATTTCAGGCGTTTTTGCGGGCGATGCCAATCAGCTTTCAGTGCGAGCCGCAGTGCCTAAAGTGTATGCCTTAGAGAAGCAATACGGCTCCATGATAGTTGGCGCGGTGGCTAAAATGCGCGCCAAAGCCAAACAAAATAAGCTGGATCAAGGGTTGGGGGTTGAATCGCTGGATGGTGTCATGATGAGTTTTGCGCAAGGCTTGCATCAACTACCGCAGGTAGTGGCCCAGCAACTGGGCGCGGCGGTACAGTTAAATACGCAAGTGGATAGCCTCAGTTTCAGTGCTGAATTTGGTTATCAGGTGCGTTCTGGAGATCAAATCTGGCAGGCGTCTCAGGTGGTGTTAGCGATTCCTGCGGCACAGGTGGCGCGGTTAATCGATGACTTGCAACCTCTCGACACTGACTTACATACACGTGCCCAAGCCTGTTTGCAGCAAGTAGACTATCCTCCAGTGGCGAGTATCAGCATGGCCTTTAATAAACATCAGATTAGCCATCCGCTAAATGGCTTTGGGTGTTTATTGCCCACGAAAGAAACCAAACAAACCCTAGGGGTGCTGTTTCCCTCTAGTATTTTTGCCGACCGGTGTCCAGATGATCAGCATCTATTGACGGTGTTTATTGGTGGTGGTCGTGGCACTGAAGCGATGATGCTTTCGCCGGACCAGCGTCTACAGTTGGTAGTGCAGGAGTTAGCGGGCTATTTAGGCATACAGGGCCAACCCTTATGGCATGAAGAGAGCTTGTGGCCCCATGCGATTCCACAGTACAAACTAGGTCACCTACCCAAAGTCGCGCTCGTAGACGAAGCCCTGGCACAATTTCCGGGATTGCATTTACGCAGCAATTGGCGCGATGGGGTGGCCTTGGGTGATTGTGTAGAAAATGCGTATCAGTTGGCACAAGACATTGGCGCCAGACCACTATAACCAGAGAAATATTATGCAAAAGCCCGCTTACAGCCCCCAATTTAAACGCCCAGATGTGCGTATTGAACATCAAGAAACGGTGTATCAGGGGTTTTATCAGGTGCAAAAGCTAAGTTTGAAACACCGCTTATTTAATGGTGGCTGGAGTCGTGAATTATCGCGAGAACTGGTTTTGCGTTTGCCAGCTGTGGCGGTATTAATGTACGACCCAAAGCGTGATCAAGTGGTCCTGATTGAGCAGTTTCGTGTGGGCGCTATGGCCCATGAAGACGGCCCATGGCAGCTAGAAATGGTGGCGGGTATGATTGACACGGACGAAACACCCGAACAAGTGGCTGTACGTGAGTGTGAAGAAGAGTCGGGTGCTAAAATTGCGCTAGAATCACTAGAACTGGTGTGTAAGTACTTGGTGACGCCGGGCGGCAGTAATGAAAGCCTCAATATTTATTGTGCACCGGTAGATGCAAGCCAGATTACCGGCGTGCATGGGTTGCCCACCGAGGGTGAAGACATTAAGGTACAAGTCATTGATCGAGACGTATTATGGGGTATGCTCGAACAAGGCAAACTCACTAATGCGGCCACCATTATTGTTATTCAATGGCTGCAACTACACCATCAGCGCTTGCAGGAGCAATGGATTAATCCATGAGTTTACGTATTGCCCAAATTACCGACTGTCACTTGCAGGCCGATGAGACCACCTTATACAAAGGCGTCAATGCTGACCGTCATTTAGACCAGTGTCTAGCTTGGCTAGAGTCTCAAGCAGCAGTAGATCTATTGGTGTTAACTGGTGATCTGAGTCATTTTGGCAGCATCGAGGCTTATCAGAGGCTAAAAAACAAAGTAAGCGCTTTGGGCGTTGACAGTATTTGGCTAGCCGGTAACCATGACGATGGTGAAGCCATGCAACGTGTGTGTGGTCAAGCGGTACAACAAGTGCGCAGTTTCGATTACGAAGGCTGGCAAATACTGACCCTGGATACTAATGATGCAGCCGATGGCCAAGGTGGCGGCAGTGTATCGGCGGCTAACTTGAGGGCCTTGGAACAGGCCTTAGTCGCCAGTAAAGGAACCTCTGTGTGCCTGTTTATGCACCACAATGCGGTGGCGGTCAATTCCGCTTGGCAAGACGATATTATGTTGGCCAATGCCGCTGAATTTAACACCCTTGTGGCTGCTCACCCCCAGATTAAAGCCGTGGTGTGTGGTCATGTACATCAGCAATTCGATCAACGCTTGGGTGCCATTCGTTATCTGGCCACCCCATCGAGCGCGGTTCAGTTTAGTTGCGAGCAACATCAATTTCATGTGGACTCTGAACTGGGCCCAGGCTTTCGCTTATTAGAGTTAACGCCGGCGGGTGAATTGCACACCCAGGTGCACCGCCTAACCAAATTATAACCATACAGAGGCTCGATTATGGCACCGGTTTATATTTATTTACATGGCTTTAACAGCTCGCCGGCCTCCCATAAAGCCCAATTATTCAAACAGGCTGTGAGCCAGATGCAGCCTGAAGCTCGGGTGATGATCCCTGAACTGTCGCCTTGGCCTGCCCAAGCGATGCAGCAAATTGAAGCTTTAGTGGCGGATGTGATGCCCACAGCTAACGCCCCTCTGGTGTTTTTAGGCAGTTCGTTAGGTGGCTACTACGCCACTTACTTGGCACAAAAATATGTTGTTCCAGCGATCTTAATTAACCCCGCTGTGCGGCCCTACGAGTTGTTAGCCACCATGCTCGGGCGTCAACAAAACATGTACACCCAAGAAGTGTACCAGCTCACCAGCGAGCACATGCAGCAACTGATCGACTTGGAAGTACAAAATTTGACGGTAGCAAAGCAATTGCTGGTACTATTGCAAACCGACGATGAGGTGTTAGATTATCGTTTGGCCGCACATACCTACTTGGGTTCTGAGGTAGACATTGAGCAAGGCGGCGATCATGGGTACCAAAACTTTGATCAACGACTGCCACAAATCTTAGCCTTTGTGGCTCAGCAACATAACCAGTAACCCCCTAATCAAGTGATCACGGATAAGACGAAATAACACATGGCACAAGATAACTATACCGCAGACTCCATCGAAGTACTGAGCGGCCTAGATCCGGTTAAAAAACGCCCGGGCATGTACACCGACACCAGTCGCCCTAACCATCTAGCACAAGAGGTTATCGATAACTCTGTGGACGAAGCCTTGGCTGGCCACGCGGATCAAATAGACGTTATCCTACATAGTGACCATTCACTAACGGTGGTTGATAATGGCCGCGGTATGCCGGTAGATATACACGCTGAAGAAGGTGTGAGTGGCGTGGAACTCATCCTCACCCGCTTGCATGCGGGGGGTAAGTTTTCTAACAAAAACTATGAGTTTTCTGGCGGCTTGCACGGCGTTGGTATCTCGGTCGTGAATGCCCTGACGTCGGCCTTAGAAGTTAAAATTCGGCGCGGCGGTCAAGTGCACCGTATCGCCTTTGCCGACGGTCACAAAGTGAGTGAGTTAGACGTCATTGATACTGTAGGCCAGCGCAACACCGGTACTAGTGTCACTTTTGCGCCGGATCCACAATATTTTGATTCGCCAAAGTTCTCCGTGGCACGCTTGAAACATGTATTAAGGGCCAAAGCCGTGTTATGCAGCGGCCTTAAAGTGTCTTTCTTAGACCTGACTAGCGCCAATAAAGACAAACACCAGTGGCACTATGAAGCGGGCTTAGAAGACTATTTATTAGGTGCTAACGAAGGCTATAACTGTTTGCCGGCTACCCCGTTTGTGGGCAGTCGAAAAAGCGAGATCGAAGCCGTAGATTGGGCGGTACAATGGTTGCCAGAAGGTGGGGACCTGACCCAAGAAGGTTACGTTAACCTGATTCCTACGGCCCAAGGCGGCACCCATGTGAATGGCTTGCGTAGTGGTTTGTTAGATGCGCTGCGCGAGTTCTGTGAAATACGTACCCTATTGCCCCGTGGGGTCAAGTTAGGCCCAGAAGACATTTGGGATCGGTGTTGTTTTGTCTTGTCGGTAAAAATGCAGGACCCCCAGTTTTCTGGTCAAACCAAAGAGCGTTTGTCGTCCCGGCAAATTGTTGCTTATGTGTCTGGCGAAGTTAAAGACGCCTTTAGCCTTTGGCTCAATAAACATACGGCAGAAGGTGAGTTGTTAGCCGAGTTGGTGATTAACCATGCCCAAAAGCGCCTGCGAGCAGGCAAAAAAGTAACCCGTAAAAAAATCACCCAAGGCCCAGCATTGCCCGGCAAATTGGCCGATTGTAGCGGCACCGATGCCAGTCGTGGCGAACTATTCTTGGTGGAGGGTGATTCGGCCGGTGGTTCTGCAAAACAAGCCCGAGAGCGGGAGTTTCAGGCTATTATGCCTTTGCGCGGTAAAATTCTTAATACCTGGGAAGTTGATTCAGGCCAAATACTCGCCTCCCAAGAAGTGCATGACATTGCTGTGGCCATTGGGGTAGATCCAGGGGCGGAAGACTTAGAAGGTCTAAGGTACGGCAAAATATGTATTTTAGCCGATGCCGATTCTGACGGGTTGCACATTGCTACTTTGTTGTGTGCTTTGTTTGTGCGTCACTTTAAGCCGCTAGTTGCGGCGGGTCACGTGTATGTGGCGATGCCACCCCTGTACCGCATTGATATTGCCAAAGAAGTATTTTACGCCTTGGATGAAAATGAGAAACAAAGCGTATTGGATCATATCGAAGCCGAGAAAAAACGCGGCAAGGTTAATGTACAGCGGTTTAAAGGTTTGGGCGAGATGAATCCATCTCAGCTTCGAGAAACCACCATGAAGCCGGATAGTCGCCGCTTAGTTCAATTGAGCCTAGAGGCAGGAGATGGCACCATGGAAGTGATGGATATGTTGCTGGCCAAAAAACGCTCGGGCGACCGTAAGTCGTGGCTCCAAGAAAAAGGTAATTTAGCCGAAGTTGACTGATTCAATACGGCTTCTTTGCATTCCTTTGCAGAGTCTACACTCACACTTGCAAAGCAGCTCTTATAATGGAGTCATCCCATGAGGGACTTACATTACTTAGGAGCAAGGCCATGAACAAATCAATTAAGCGCGCACTCATCATCATCCCTTCAATTGCCTTGGCGGGTGTTTTTGCTACCGGTGCCGTCATGGCCGACGGTAAAGACTGCAAGCGTGGTAACGGCCATGACGGCAAAGGCCAAATGGGCATGGGCCATAAAGGCGGCAAAAAAGGCGGCATGATGATGCATCGCATGGCCGACAAGCTCGACCTTACCGACGCCCAGCAAGACGCTATTAAAGACATCATGCAAATCCAGCACCAAGGGGGCAGCGGCCAACACCAAGCCATGGCGGCAGCCTTAGCTGAGTTGGCGCAACTAAAAGCTGGCAGCGACGCCTACATTGCCAAAGCTAGAGCCATTGGCGCCAAACAAGGCGAGGCTATGGTACAACGCTTGATAAGCAAGGCCGGCCTAGAGCAACAAATACAGGCCCTGCTTACTCCAGAGCAACTCGAGATGTACCAAGAATTACACGCCGAAATGGCCGAGCACCGCTCAGAACGTATTCAAAAGCACAACAAAAAGCACAGTGACTAGTATTAAGCTGTAATACCGAGCCGTAGCAAGCCTCTTGCTGCGGTTTTTGTTTATTCTGCTAGGCGTCGGCCCACCTGATGCGATCATTTGGTCATGACCCAGGGCGAGATTGAAGCCCAAGGCAGCCACGAAGAGTTGATTGAAGGCGACAACAGTTATAAGGCCATGTGGTTTTCGATGACACAGCGGCAAATGGTTTAGGTTGTTGTGGTTCCTAAGGCAGATTGCATTGTAGAGAAGGTAGGGGAGATCAACAAAAGCCGCGTTTTTTGCCTTCAACTAGGATATAATTCCGCTCTTTTATGCGCAGCTATAGCACTTCGTTAAATAGCGGCAATCCGGAAGTCATTGCATGTCCATTAATCCCCTGATTCGTAACTTTTCCATTATCGCTCACATCGATCATGGTAAATCCACCATTGCCGACCGCTTCATTCAGATGTGTGGTGGCCTGTCGGACCGTGAAATGGAACAACAAGTGCTTGATTCCATGGACATTGAGCGCGAACGTGGTATTACCATTAAAGCCCAAAGTGTGACCTTGGATTTCCATAGTAACGACGGCAAAACCTACCAGCTCAACTTTATCGATACCCCAGGGCATGTGGATTTCTCTTACGAAGTATCACGCTCGTTAGAGGCCTGCGAAGGGGCTTTGTTGGTGGTAGATGCGGCGCAAGGCGTAGAAGCGCAATCGGTGGCTAACTGCTATACGGCCCTTGAGTTGGGTTTAGAAGTAGTGCCGGTGCTAAATAAAATGGACTTACCCCAAGCCGACCCAGATAAAGTTAAACAAGAAATTGAAGAAGTCATTGGTATTGATTCCAGTGACGCCGTCGCCGCGTCCGCCAAGAGCGGTATGGGCATGAATGATGTACTAGAGCAATTGGTGGAGCTAATTCCAGCACCAGAAGGCGATGAAGATGCGCCGTTACAAGCGCTTATCATTGACTCATGGTTTGATAATTACTTAGGCATTGTTTCTTTGGTGCGCATCAAAAATGGTGTCCTGCGTAAGAAAGACCGCATTGTTGTTAAGTCCACTGGTTTGCAATACGGCGTGGATGGTGTAGGTATCTTTACCCCCAAGCGTAATCAAACGGACATTTTGCGGGCCGGTGAAGTGGGTTACGTGGTGGCGGGCATTAAAGACATTCACGGGGCGCCAGTGGGCGATACTTTGACCCATGTAAAAACCGCCGATGTCGAAAGTTTGCCTGGTTTTAAGAAGGTGCAACCACAGGTTTATGCTGGACTATTCCCGACAAGTTCAGACGATTACGAAGACTTCCGTGAAGCCCTAGCTAAGTTAAGCTTGAATGACGCCTCCTTATTTTACGAACCAGAAAGCTCTGACGCTTTGGGGTTTGGTTTCCGTTGTGGTTTCTTGGGCATGTTGCACATGGAAATTATTCAAGAGCGCTTAGAGCGCGAATACAACCTTGACCTGTTAACCACAGCGCCTACGGTAATTTACGAATTGGAACTCAACAACGGTAACGTGGTCTATGTAGATAACCCGTCCAAATTGCCCGACATGGGTGGTGTGGCGGAAATGCGTGAGCCTATTGTTGAGGCTAATATATTAGTGCCACAGGAACATTTAGGTAATGTAATTACCTTGTGTGTGCAAAAGCGTGGCGTGCAAAAGAACATGCAGTTTACCGCCACTCAGGTGGCATTAACCTACGACATGCCCATGAGCGAAGTGGTGTTGGACTTCTTTGACCGGCTCAAATCAGTGAGCCGTGGTTATGCCTCGTTGGAGTACAATTTCGTACGTTTTGAAGAAGCCAAGTTGGTGCGTTTGGATATTCTTATCAATGCTGAGCGAGTCGACGCATTAGCGGTGATCATGCACAGAGACAATGCCCAAGGCCGTGGCCGTTTATTGTGTGAAAAAATGAAAGAGCTGATTCCGCGACAAATGTTCGACGTGGCCATTCAGGCGGCCATTGGCGGCAATATTGTGTCTCGTACTACCGTTAAGGCGTTGCGTAAGAACGTAACGGCTAAGTGTTATGGTGGCGACATTAGCCGTAAGAAAAAGCTGTTAGCCAAGCAAAAAGAAGGCAAAAAACGCATGAAGCAGGTGGGCAGTGTAGAAATCCCACAGGATGCTTTTTTAGCGGTGCTTAAAATTGATAGCTAATCAGGCTGTTTAGGAACTAGAGGTAAGGATATGATGAATTTTGATTTTGAGCTGGTGCTTGCCGGGCTAGTGGCTTTATTTGGAGTGGGTTACGCCATTGACGTATGGCTGTGGAAGCCTGCGCGTGTTGCGGCTTTAGCAGCCGCAACACGCTCTGCGGGTGCGGCATTGCCCATGGCAGACCAAACCAAACTGCTGAAAGAGAATTTGTTTGCCGAGTACAGCCGTTCTTTTTTTCCAGTATTAGCCTTAGTGTTAGTGCTCAGGTCATTTTTTATGGAACCTTATCAAATTCCGTCGGGTTCGATGTTGCCGACGCTGACCGTGGGTGATTTTATTGTAGTAAATAAGTTTGAGTACGGCATTCGTTTGCCCGTACTTGGGACTAAGATATTAGACAATAACCAGCCCCAAGTGGGCGACGTGATGGTGTTTAAATACCCAGTAGATCCAGCCGTTAAGTTTATTAAGCGCGTGGTGGGCGTGCCCGGCGACACGTTGCACTACCGTGATAAGGTTTTATATGTGAATGGCGAGGCTTTGTCACAAACTTACATTAAAGATCAAACAGCCTCCACCGAACTATATGCAGAGTTAATTGGTGGCGTAGAGCATCAGATTTGGCGTAATAAAAACGCCGGTGTGGATTGGTCTGTCACCATCCCAGAAGGCAAGTACTTCATGATGGGCGACAACCGCGACGGTAGCAATGACAGCCGTTATTGGGGTTTTGTGCCAGAAGAGAACATTACCGGTAAAGCCATTGCCGTGTGGTTGCACTGGGAGAGCTTCTTTAGCTTGCCTAACTTTAGTACTGTGGGCGGCATAGAATAATATGAAAGCCCCAGCAGCGGCAGCTTATCAGCAAAAAGTAGATACTTTGTGTAAGTTGATTGGTTATTCCTTTAATGACGCAACATTGTTGCAGTTGGCGCTCACGCATCGGTCTTGTGGCAACCGTAACAATGAACGGCTTGAGTTTTTGGGTGACTCCATTGTTAACTTTGTGATCGCCCATGCGTTGTTTGAGAAATTCCCTAAAGCCCGCGAAGGCCAGCTGAGCCGCTTGCGAGCGGGTTTAGTCAAAGGCGTTACTTTGGCGCAGGTGGCCATAGAAATGCAAGTGGGCCCTTGCCTTAAGCTGGGTGCGGGCGAACTTAAAAGTGGTGGCCAGCGCCGGGAGTCGATTTTGGCTGACGCCACCGAAGCCATTATTGGCGCCATCTACCAAGATGCCGGTATGCAGGTGTGCGAAGAGCGTATATTGGCGTGGTTTGCGCCCAGGTTAGAAAACTTAAGCCTTACCGATACACAAAAAGACCCTAAAACCCGTTTGCAAGAGTACTTGCAAGCTAAAAAAGCCGATCTGCCTATGTACGACCTAGTGGATGTACAGGGGCAGGACCACGAACAGGTGTTTACCATCCAATGCCACACGCAGCTGTTGGACAAACCCACTCAAGCGAAGGCCTCAAGCCGTCGTATAGCAGAACAAAAATCGGCCACGCTGGCGTTGCAGCAGCTGGGTCAAGAAGCGGTATAGATAGACCATGACAGATTTAGACAGTTGGCTCGCACAACAAAATGACAGCAGCACCAAGTGCGGTTATGTGGCCATTGTGGGGCGGCCTAATGTGGGTAAATCCACGCTTTTGAACCATATTTTGGGTCAAAAAATCAGTATTACCTCGCGTAAGCCGCAAACCACACGCCATCAGATTTTAGGCATTAAAACCGAAGGCGATATCCAGGTGGTCTATGTAGACACGCCGGGATTGCATTTAGACCAAGCTGATAAAGCCATCAACCGTTACATGAACAAGGCAGCATCTAGCGCTCTAAAACATGTGGACTTAGTGATTTTTATGGTCGACCGTACACGTTGGAATGATGCCGACGAACACGTCTACGAAAAGGTGAAAGCGGCGAATTGCCCCGTTATTCTGGCCATTAACAAAATTGATATTTTAGATGATAAGCAGTCCTTGCTCCCCTATTTGCAGGAGGTTCAGCAGCGCTTACCAGACGCCGTTTTGGTGCCGATTGCAGCGCACACAGGCGCCTCTGTGGATCAGCTAGAACAGTGTGTGTTGGACCAGTTGCCTAATGGCCGGCACTTTTTCCCTGAAGACCAAGTCACAGACCGCAGCGCACGATTTATCACTGCAGAATTGATCCGCGAAAAAATCATGCGTCAGCTGGGTGATGAATTACCGTATCAAATGACGGTGGAAATTGAAGAGTTTGCTCAAGATGGTCCAGTGTTGCATATAGGCGCGCTAATTCTGGTGGAGCGCAAAGGCCAAAAACGTATATTGATTGGCGATAAAGGCGACCGTATCAAAATGATTGGCCGTGATGCTCGGGTCGATATGGAGCGTATGTTCGAATGTAAGGTGATGCTTAAGTTATGGGTTAAAGTCAAAAGTGGCTGGTCCGACGATGAGCGTGCATTGCAAAGTTTGGGTTACGACGGCCTCGATTAAGTTTGGGATGTGCTTATGTTGGTAATGGAGCAACAACCGGCTTACGTTTTACATAGCCGACCATGGCGCGAAACTAGCGTCATTGCCGATTTATTGACCCTCCACAGCGGCCGAGTATCGGTGATTATCAAAGGCGCCCGTAAAGCCAATGGCAAACAACCGGCCAAGCGCGCCCTAGTGCAACCATTTACCCCCTTGCTGGTGGCTTTTACGGGCCGCGGTGAATTACGCACGGCCACTTCTTTGGATGCCGCTGGCCCTCCCTTATTTTTGCAAGGCAGGCCCCTTTATAGCGGTCTTTACGCTAACGAATTGTTGCTTAAGTTGCTGGCCGTGGATGATGCTTACCCTGCGTTATTTGCTTACTATCAAACCTTGCTAGAAAACTTGTGTATAAAGCAGTCGGTAGAGCAGAGTTTGCGTCCGTTTGAAGTCCATTTGATGGATGAACTGGGGTATCATGTTGCCTTAGATAAAGAATTTGAAACCCAAGTACCAGTCTTGCCAGAGCATTGTTATCGGCTAGTACCATTACAGGGCTTGTGCCGAGTTAAACATCAAGACGGCAATGCGCAGCTAATACCCGGACACGTATTACTCGAATTGGCAGCGGGGCGGTTTAGTGAACCCAGTTGCCTAAAATATGCTAAGTATATTGCCCGGGCGAATATCGATCAGTTATTGGGTGGCAAGCCGCTCCATAGCCGAACACTTTTTCAATCCATGGCTGTGGCACCGCCACCAAGCCAAGGGTTAATCGACAATTAGGAACATGGAAAATGGTTGATCCCAATCGAATTTTATTAGGTGTTAACGTTGATCACGTGGCGACCTTGCGTCAAGCGCGTGGTACGCGGTACCCCGATCCGGTGAAGGCTGCCTTGGATGCCGAACAAGCGGGTGCCGACGGTATCACCGTTCATCTGCGCGAAGATGCGCGGCACATTCAAGAGCGTGACGTGCGAGTAATGGCGCAAGTATTACAAACACGGATGAACTTGGAAATGGCTGTGACTGATGCCATGGTTGATTTGGCGGTAGAGATTGCGCCGGCTTACGTGTGTTTAGTACCAGAAAAACGTGAAGAACTCACCACCGAAGGTGGTTTGGATGTGTCTTCGCAAGAAGCTAAAATCAAGGCGGCGTGTTTACGTATGCAGGCTGTGGGTACACAAATATCGCTATTTATAGACGCCGATCTTGCCCAGATTGACGCCGCTAAGCGTACTGGGGCAGAGCTCATTGAGCTGCACACGGGCGCCTACGCAGACGCAGTAGGTTATGCAGCGCAACATGCAGAGCTGGTGCGGATTGCTAAGGGCGCAACCTATGCTGCCAGTATTGGTTTGATTGTTAATGGCGGCCACGGTTTGAACTTGCAAAACGTTGAAGCCATTGCTGCGATTCCTGAGTTTAATGAGCTTAATATTGGCCACTCACTAATCGCCAATGCATTGTTTGTGGGTTTGCCACAGGCGGTAATGGACATGAAGGCGGTAATGCTTGCGGCCCGTGATCTTAGCCGCCCGAGTCGAGTTTAGGCGCGCTTATGGTAAAGGCAATTGGCACGGATATTGTGGCTACGGCGCGTATTGAAGCAGCCCTAGAGCGCAGTGGACGCAAGTTTGCTGAACGTATTTTAACCAGCTTGGAAATGGCAGACTTTGACGCCAGCAATAACCAAGCTGGTTTTTTAGCTAAACGCTTTGCTGCTAAAGAAGCGGCCGCCAAAGCCTTAGGTACTGGCATTGGCCGTGGCATTTCGTGGCAACAAATGCATATTGAGCACGACGAGTTAGGAGTGCCCTTGCTGATTTTACAAGGCGCAGCCAAGCAACGACAAACGGATCTGGGCAGCCATAAAACCCATATCAGTATTGCCGACGAATTAGACCAAGCCTTAGCCTTTGTTGTGCTGAGCTAGCAAAATAGAGACGAGACAAACATCATGCACAGCTCTGCTGATTTTCCGACCATAGAAGACTACGTGGGTAACACGCCATTAGTGCGTTTGCAGCGACTGCCAGGGCAAACCAGTAATGTAATTTTAGCCAAGCTCGAGGGCAACAATCCGGCCGGTTCGGTAAAAGATCGCCCCGCCATGAGCATGATTACCGAAGCAGAAAAACGCGGCGATATTAGCCCTGGCGACATATTGATTGAAGCCACCAGTGGTAATACAGGTATTGCCTTGGCCATGGCGGCGGCCATTAAAGGCTATCGACTAAAACTCATTATGCCCGATAACATGAGCAGTGAACGCAAGGCGTCTATGGCCGCTTATGGTGCACAGCTGATTGAAGTCACCAAAGAAGTGGGGATGGAAGGCGCTCGTGATTTAGCCTTGGCAATGCAAGCCCGTTGCGAAGGCAAGGTGCTCGATCAGTTTGCCAACCCCGACAACCCCTTAGCCCACTACCGTACTACAGGGCCCGAAATTTGGCAGCAAACTCAGGGTCGCATTACCCATTTGGTGAGCTCTATGGGCACTACTGGCACCATTATGGGGTTGTCGGCTTATTTTAAAGAGCAAAACCCACAAGTGCAGATTCATGGGTTGCAGCCTAATGCCGACTCAGCGATTCCGGGTATTCGGCGTTGGCCTAAAGAATATTTGCCGAGCATTTTTGACGCTGCCAAAGTTGATGCAGTGATCGACATGGATCAAGCCGAAGCGGAAGCAACCATGAAGGCACTGGCTACAGAAGAAGGTATTTTTGCCGGCGTGTCCTCTGGCGGCTCCGTGGCCGGTGCTTTACGTTTGTCGAAACAAGTCGAAAATGCCGTTATTGTTTGTATTATTTGTGATCGTGGTGATCGTTATTTATCTACCGGAGTATTTGGTTAATTATGGCTCGTTTATCCCCACTTCAGCGCAAGCTCAAGCTTAAAACACCTTCTGCGTCGGCCAAGCAAAAACGTGCGCAAGCGCAGGTGGATGTGAGTGTAGTCACACTGCCTATGGGCAAGCACATTGATATAGAATTACAAAATCTAAGCCACGACGGCCGTGGTGTTGGCCGCTGGCAGGGCAAAACTGTATTTGTTAACGGGGCCTTACAAGGCGAGACGGTAAGCGCCGAAGTGACCGCCGACCACAAAACCCACACCGAAGCGCAAGTACTGGAAATTCGTCAAGCCAGTGCCGATCGTATCGACCCGATTTGTCCGGTGTACGATACCTGTGGTGGCTGCCAATTGCAGCATTTACAGCCGGCCGCTCAAGTGACGTTCAAGCAAGCCGCTATTGCTGAACAGTTGCGCCGTATTGGTTCTATAGAAGTGCCTGAATGGGTGGCACCTATCACTAAGGCAAGTCAAGGTTACCGTCGCCGTGCCCAATTAGCCACGCGCTATTTTGCAGACAGTCGTACCTTGCTAATGGGCTTTCGCCAGAGCGGCCATAAACACATAGTGCCCATTGATCGGTGTCCTGTACTGGAGCCTGCATTGTCGGCCTTGTTAACGCCGTTGCACGATGCCTTAGTGCGTTTGAGTCAGACCCAGTGGGTCACCCACATTGAATTATTGCAAGCACAAGATTTAGTGTGTGTGAGTTTGAAGGTTTCGTCTGGACTCGGCCCAGACGACCAGCAGTTGATGTCTGCCTTTGCCGCTCAACATAATGTGAGTTTAGTGTGTCAGCAAACTGATGTTGATGACTTATGGTTACACGGTATTCCACAAGATCTAGTGTATACCTTGTCAGTAGAGGGCGACGCTAATCCTTTAACCATGGATTTTTCTGTTAAGGATTTTGTGCAAGTGAATGCCCAAGTCAATCAAGCATTGGTGGCGCAAGCCCTAGATTGGCTTCAATTGGATGCTGAAGATCAGATATTGGATTTGTTTTGTGGGGTAGGAAACTTTTCTCTACCGATGGCCAAAGCGGCACCGAGCGGGGCACAAGTATTGGCCGTGGAAGGTGACTATGCCATGGTTAAACAGGGCCGCAGCAACGCCCAAAACAACGGTTTAGGCAATGTGGACTTTATACAAGCCGACTTATTTGAAGCCAGTGCACGCAAAAAGTGGCAAAAGAAGGCTATTAACAAGGTATTGCTAGACCCGCCCCGTGCTGGCGCTAAGGGCATTGTCCAGTTACTAAAAGGCCAGCCCCTTGAGCGGGTAGTGTATGTGTCTTGTAATCCGGCCTCTATGGCGCGGGATTTAAAGGACCTACAAAGCCTAGGTTTAACGGTAGCCAAAGTCGGTTGTGTGGACATGTTCCCACACACCACTCACTTAGAAGTGATGGCCTTACTCATAAAAGAATAGAGTGTGAAATGGTACAGGTACGCGCAGTACACCCGACCCACGCGGACGGCAACATTGATATCCAAGCTTGGATGGCAGGTATTTCTGAACAGGTTGAACTGTTAGACACCAGCCGTCTACAGCGGGCCTGTGAGTGGACGCAAGAGGTGCGTGATCGTGCCAGTGAGAGCGAAGATCTTTGGGCCACAGCCGAAGTGGACTGTTTCCGTACGGGCCTCGAAATGGCCGAAATACTCACCACCCTGCAGGTCAACGAAGAAACCTTAGTGGCTGCCGTATTGTATCGTGCGGTACGTGAAGAAAAAATAGCCCTTAAAGAGGTGAAAGAAGCCTTTGGTCCAGTCGTGGCACAACTGATTGACGGCGTGTTACAAATGGCGGCGATTAGCAACTTGCAAAGCCCCACCCGCGACAATATTTTGGGCCAATCTGATGGCCAGCTGACTAATGTACGCAAGATGTTAGTGAGTTTAGTGGACGACGTGCGTGTTGCCCTAATTAAGTTGGCAGAACGAACCTGTGCCATTCGTGCGGTAAAAAACGTAGATCGTAAAAAACGCTATTTGGTGTCACGCGAGGTGTTTGACGTTTATGCGCCACTGGCTCATCGTTTGGGCATTGGTACCATTAAGTGGGAGCTTGAAGACCTCTCATTTCGTTATTTAAAACCTAACGCTTACAAAGAAATTGCCTCCTTTTTGGATGAGCGGCGTATGGATCGCCAAGACTATATTGAACGTGTATTAGGTAACCTAACAGAGCAACTGACCCACGCTGGCATTGTGCCGGATATCTCTGGTCGCGCCAAACACATTTATAGTATCTGGCGTAAAATGCAGCGTAAAAACATTGAGTTTTCTCAAGTCTACGACGTGCGGGCTGTGCGTGTATTGGTGCCTGAGCTAACCGATTGTTACACCGCGTTGGGTATTGTGCATGGCTTGTGGCGCAACATACCCCAAGAGTTTGACGATTATATCGCCACCCCGAAAGAGAACGGCTACCGTTCCTTGCATACCGCTGTGATTGGGCCAGAAGGGAAAGTGGTGGAGATACAAATTCGTACCTTTGCGATGCATGATGAAGCTGAGCTGGGCGTGTGCGCACATTGGCTGTACAAAGGTACCGACCTTAACAGCAACGGTAATTCCTACGACGACAAGCTCTCTTGGTTACGGCAAGTGCTGGAGTGGCATGATGAAGTGGGCGATGGTAGTGAATTTGTGGCCCAAGTGAAGGGCGACGTAGAACAAGATCGTATTTATGTGTTCACCCCCGATGGCCATGTGGTGGACCTGCCGACTGGAGCCACGCCCATCGATTTTGCTTATCGAGTGCATACCCAAGTGGGTAATACTTGCCGTGGTGCTAAAATACATGGCCGTATTGTACCGCTAACCTACAGCTTACAAACGGGCGACCAAGTGTCTATTATGACCGCCAAAGGTGGGGCCCCAAGCCGTGATTGGATGAACCCCAACCTGGGTTACGTACACGCGAGCCGCACTCGGTCTAAAATTAGTCACTATTTCAAGCAGCAAGACAAAGATAAAAACTGTACTGCAGGACGTTTGTTGGTGGAGCGAGAAATGCGCCGCATGGCCATTGCTGGGGTCGATTATGGCAAGTTATCAACCAGCATCAACTTTAAGTCGGCAGACGATATGTATGCTGCGCTAGGTGCCGGCGACTTGCGCTTGGCTCAAATTGTTAACGCCGCCCAGCAGCAGGTTGAGCCCAGCTTTAAACCCAAGAAACAATTGGACTTAACGTTGCTTGCGGGTAAATCTAAAGCGGCCTCATCTAGCAGTGGTGATATTCAAATAGCTGGGGTGGGTAACTTATTAACCACCCTAGCCAGTTGTTGCAAGCCTGTACCGGGCGACGCCATTATGGGTTTTGTCACCCTCAATCGTGGCGTATCCGTACATCGACAAGACTGCCTTAATATCATGAATATGGCGGAACAAGATCGTCAGCGTATTATTGACGTGGATTGGTCTAGCCAGAGTGAACAGACTTACCCCGTGAATATCTTCATCGAGGCCATCGACCGCCCAGGTTTGCTGAGCGAGGTGATTATGGTGCTTGGCAATGAACAGGTGAACTTGGGGAACGTTAATACGCAAGTGGATAAAACCACCCATTCGGCCACCATCGCCATGACCATTGATATTCCTCGGTTAGACTTGTTAGGCCGAATTTTGGACAAGATTAGTCAATTACCTAATGTATTGGACGTAAGGCGACGAAAAAATGGTTGATGCCAGCAACAGTGCCAGTGAACCCATGCAGCAACTGCTGGAGATTATGGCGCAGTTACGTCACCCAGAGGGCGGTTGTCCATGGGATTTAAAACAAGACTTTCGCAGTATTTTGCCCCACACCTTAGAAGAAGCCTATGAAGTAGCTGATGCCATAGAATCGGATGACCGCCTACAATTACGTGATGAATTAGGTGATTTGTTATTTCAGGTGGTGTTTTATTGCCAGTTGGCACGCGAAGAAGGCAGTTTTGAGTTTGCCGACGTGGCGCAAACCATGGCCGACAAGTTAATTCGTCGTCACCCCCACGTGTTTGGCGAAGAGGTATCAGCAGACTCAGGCACCATGGACGCAGAGCAAGTATTACAACGCTGGGAGTCGATTAAACAAACGGAGCGGGACGCCAAACAACAACATTCGGTGTTGGATGATGTGCCTAACGCCTTGCCGGCGATGCAGCGTAGTGCCAAGTTACAAAAACGTGCGGCTAATGTAGGTTTTGATTGGCCCGATGCTACCCCCGTATTAGCCAATATGGCCGAAGAACTGGAAGAAGTTCAGCAGGCGTTTGCTAGCGGTGATCAACAACATACGTTAGAAGAGTTGGGTGATTTAATGTTTGCTTGCGTTAATATGGCGCGCCACTTAAAACAGGACCCTGAGCAAGTAATGCGTGCGGCAAATGCTAAGTTTGAGCGCCGCTTTCGATTCTTAGAAAAGCAATTTCTGGAGGCTGGTGAAGCGCTAGAAGAAGTTAGCCTTGAGCGCATGGATGCCGGCTGGGACGCAGCTAAACTACAGGGCTTATAATACGGCCTAAGCTGTGTATAACGGATATCAGTCACATTAGCTATTGGTCGCGTGGCGTTGACGCGCTCGATTCGGTACACTACGCGGCCACGTTACATTTGCCTCGCCACATAGGGTCTCTTCGCAAGCAACTACAAACACATGAGAGTTGCTTGCGAAGGTATCTGAATTTAGTCGAATATGGATTGACTGAGCTACGAGTGAATGACCAAAGTATTTTAGTTTTTTTGGAGTTAAATCATGAAGTTAATCCTTTTAGGAGCACCGGGTGCAGGCAAAGGCACGCAAGCACAATTTCTGACGGACCACTACGGTATTCCACAAATTTCCACCGGCGACATGTTGCGTGCAGCAGTAAAAGCAGGCACTGAGCTTGGCAAAATTGCTAAGCAAGTGATGGACACCGGTGGCTTAGTTTCCGATGAGTTGATCATCAATTTAGTCAAAGAACGTATTGCACAAGACGATTGTACTAACGGTTTCTTATTCGATGGTTTTCCTCGCACTATTCCCCAAGCACAAGCCCTTAAAGATGCAGGCGTGGCGATTGACGCCGTGGTAGAAATTGACGTTGCTGACGCTGAGATCATTCAGCGTATGAGTGGTCGCCGAGTACACCCGGGTTCGGGCCGTACTTACCACCTGGTGTTTAATGCGCCTAAACAAGAAGGTAAAGACGACGTTACTGGTGAAGACCTAGTACAGCGTGTGGATGATAAAGAAGACACCGTGCGCCAGCGCCTCAATGTTTATCATGAGCAAACCGCGCCATTGGTTGATTTTTACAAATCCTTGATCGCCACCGAAGGCCCTGCTGCGCCGGCGTACCACTATATTGCCGGCGTTGGCAGTGTGAGTGATATTAAAGCGTCCGTGTTTTCCTCGCTCGATAAGTAAACGTCACCATGACCCATATACTGGCTCTAGATACGTCGGGAACCGCCTGCAGTGTAGCATTGTGGAGCGATAACGGATTGTTGCTAGGGCTAGAAGAGCCAGCCGAGCGTCAGCATACCCAATGCTTGTTGCCCATGGTCAAGTCCTTGCTGGCCCAAGCCGATGTGCAAATGGCTGACCTCCAAGCTATCGCTTATGGTCGTGGGCCGGGATCCTTTACTGGTATTCGTATTGCCGCGGGTGTGGCCCAAGGGTTAGCCTTTGGCTTGGACTGTCCTGTGATCCCCGTTTCTACCCTCGCTGCGCAGGCCTTGCGCGCCCACTTGCAGCTTCAACAGCCGCACAATTCCGCCTACGCATGCAGCTTGGATGCGCGTATGGGGGAAGTGTACTGGGGTGAATATACTATTGATGAAAATCATCCTGAGCTGGCTTTAGCCGTGGTCGAAGAACGCGTCTGTGACCCACAGCAGGCGCAGGTGATGAGCGCATCTTATGTGGCCTGTGGTAGCGGCGTGGCATTAGCCGCGATGCCAGCAGGTATATTGACGCAGGCGCTGCAAGTGTTGCCTGAGCTGGAGCCTAGAGCCGAAGAAATGGCCCGTTTGGCCGGTGCAGATTTTGCACTGGGCCGGGTGTGTCAGCCAGAACATGCGTTGCCGGTTTATTTGCGAGACGAAGTGACCTGGCAAAAACTACCTCGTTACCAATAGGGGCTGGCCATGGATTGGATGCAAGCCAGTATTATCGCCTTAATTCAGGGCATTACCGAATTCTTACCGATCTCAAGTTCGGCTCACCTACTGTTTCCTAGTTTATTGTTTGGCTGGCCCGACCAAGGTTTAACCTTTGACGTGGCGGTACATCTGGGTAGTTTGTTAGCCGTGGTGATATACCTGCGCGATGACTTGATAGCCATGACCCAAGGGTTGTGGCAGTGGCCACAACAAAAACGCCTTAATCGCCATGCGACCTTAGCGCTGATGCTTATTCTTGCCACCTTGCCTGCGGTGTTTTTTGGTCTGGTACTCAAAGATTGGATAGCGGTGAATGCCCGCGCATTGTGGGTGGTGGCCGCCACGACCTTGGTGTTTGGTTTGTTGTTGGGCTGGGCCGATTGGCGCAGCCGTAGAACCCATACCATGGCGGCCATGAGCTGGCGTCATACGCTGCTTATCGGTTTGGCACAGGCCTTGGCGTTGTTGCCTGGCACCTCTCGATCGGGCATCACCATGACCGCAGCATTAATGTTGGGTTATCAACGCCAAGCCGCAGCCCGATTTTCGTTTTTAATGTCTATTCCTATTATATTGGCCGCCGCCTTGCTGATGAGCTTAGATCTGGCCACCGGCGATGTGGCCATCGCTTGGCTGCCGATGACCATTGCCTTTGTGGTGTCGTTTGTTAGTGCCTGGTTATGTATTGTGCTGTTTATGCAGATCATAAGCCGTATGGGGATGTGGCCGTTTGTGGTGTATCGTTTGTTATTGGGAGCAGGCCTGTGTTGGTTACTGATAAACAGCCAAACATAGCTATTGTGGCGACGGGTTTTCAAAGCCAAGAAAAGGCTTTGGCCCAACTACTGCAACTGCCGCTGATTAAAAAAGCCAATACGGGGTATCAATTGCTACTGCGTTTTACTAGTGACGGCTTAGGCCTGGAGCCGGTGGATGGCCGTAGTGGCGCGGTGAGAGTGGATTTTGCGGCTGGAAAATCACGCCATCGCCGTATTTATGGCGGCGGCAAAGGTCAACAAATAGCCCAGGCGGTTGGCGTGCAAGGCGCCATACGGCCTAGGGTGCTAGATCTAACTGCCGGCTTAGGCGGCGATGCCTTTGTGTTGGCCAGTTTAGGTTGTCAGGTGGCGCTGGCTGAGCGTCAGCCTGTGGTACGAGCCTTATTGGCCGATGGGCTCGCGCGTGGGGTATTGGATATTGATGCAGGTGACATTGTTGCCGCCATGGCGTTACACCAAGGCGATGCATTAAGCGTGATGCAAGCATGGCAAGGTGTTGCGCCGCAAGTGATCTACTTAGACCCTATGTTTCCACATACGGGAAAATCTGCCCAAGTTAAAAAAGAAATGATGTTATTTCGCCAGTTTGTTGGCAGTGACGACGATGCCGGAATGATGCTAGCACCCGCCCGAGCCCTAGCATCCCATAGAGTAGTGGTAAAACGGCCCAGAATTGCGCCAGATCTAGATGACCAAAAACCCACCTACCGACTGGAAGGCAAAGCCAATCGGTTTGATATTTATGTCAACCAAAGTTTTACTAAATAACGCAGATCTCGTCTATGCCAAGGCTATAGTTCTGTGCAATCCACTACCCCGTCTTTGCGAAGGCCGCAGGCCTGCGGCAATCCATAGGCTAATAATGCGGCGGCGGTTGATTTGCCTCTGGGCCACCTTGCCCCACATCAGCCGCCTGTTGCAAGTTTGTCATTTGCTGGGCTAACAAACTTACCGCGCGATCCAACCGAGTCAGGTCTTTTTGTTGCTCACTCACCACCGCATTTAAGCTGTCGATAGTCTGTTCCTGAAAGGCGAGTTGTTGCTGTAATTCGATGATATCGGCGGCATTATTCATGATAATCTCAAGAAGTTGCAAAAAATTGATGTTTTATAAATCAAGTGTTTGATTGGTTGTGAGTTTTTCTATAACCTTGCGTGATTGTACTGCTTTCTGGTTGTCTGTGATATGGATATAGGTGGCCCTAAGTAGCACATACATGATTATAACTACCACAATAATAAGAGATATCGAGTCACTATGAGACGCACATTATTTATCTACAGCTTCATTATTAGTTTATTAGCCGCCCTAGCATTACCTTTTATTTTTGACGAAGTGGTGCAAGGTTCCAATATAGTCGCCACTCAGTTCGAGCTTGTGGTTGCCGTAAGTTTTACCATGTTTTGGGTTGCGACTTTGGCCACCGGGGTTAAGTTTATTACATCCGACCTAGAAGACGAGGTCCAGTGGGATGAGATGGACGATGATCCAAATCGCGAGTCTGGTACGGTAAAATGGTTTAACGTTACTAAAGGGTTTGGTTTTGTAACCCGCGACCAGGGCGATGACGTGTTTGTCCACTTTCGCTCGATTCGAGGCAAAGGCCATCGCTCGTTATTAGAAGGCCAGCGTGTGCGCTTTAGCGTCACCGAAAGCGACAAAGGGCTACAAGCCGAAGACGTCTCTATCGTTGGTTAACACCCACGGGCTAGGCCAGCCTAGCCTTGCTTGACCTGTTGTATCCCAATATGGAATAGGAAACAATTTATGCAAAACGGAAATGCTCATCACGACCATTATAACATTGAAAAGGAGATTGAGACCTTGAATTCCCGAACGTCTCTAATTCCATTTATTAACGAATGGGTGGGTTTTAACGCTCAAAAAACAGGCCCTTCTATCGGATAAAACCGTCGAACGAGCAGAGCTAACGTTTGCTCAAACGCCTATCGGTCATGATGACTTGTCGAGCGACAACATATGACCTAGCTTCAATCCAGTACACATCAACCTTAGTGTTGGCTCTATCGATTGTGTTGGGCGGCGTGCTTGGTATATTTGTATTATTAATGTGTAACGCGGTTATGCGTAAAGACTAAGTTCTTACCACTATGTAAACGCAAGGCAGGAGCCAGACTATGTCCTACATACAACAACTGTCTTGCTCCATCGACGCGGGCCTGGGCCCTGCGGCCAAGATTGGCCTGATCGTATTACAAACCGACCAGACTATTGAACATGAATTTCGTCAGTTACTCAATATTGATGGGGTTGCCTGCTACCACTCGCGTATTGCCAATGCCATGGCCGTGACGCCACAAACACTAGCGCAAATGGCCGCCGACTTACCGGTTGCCGCAAGCCTGTTACCTGCTGAATTTGAGTTTGACGCCATCGGTTATGCCTGTACCTCGGGCGCCACTGTGATTGGCGAAGGTGCCGTGGCTGCGGCGATTCAACAGCACCACCCTAATGCCAAAGTAAGTAACCCGTTAACGGCGTGTAAAGCCGCATGTGAGGCCCTTGGATTAACTCGTATTGCCTTGCTTACGCCCTACACCCCCGAGGTAACTCAGGCTCTTGCTGATAAGCTACACAGCTCGGGTATTGACATAGCCACTACCGGATATTTCAACTTAGAAGACGACTTTACCGTAGGTAGAGTGACTTCGGCGAGTATCTTAGAAGCGGTGTTAGCACTGGGCCAAAACACCGATTGCGAAGGCGTATTTGTGTCTTGTACTAGCTTGCGGGTGGCGGGCATTATTGCCCAAGCCGAGTCCATACTGGGCAAACCGGTGATTTCCAGCAATCAAGCGCTAGCGTGGCACTTGTTGAGTTTGGCAGGCGTCGCGCCACCGGCATCTATCTTCGGTGGTTTATTTCAATATTCACTCTAGCAGGACAAAGGCCATGACCAAAACACTCCCTCAGCATGCCAAAGTAGTGATCATTGGTGGCGGTATTCACGGTTGCTCGGTGGCCTATCATTTGGCTAAAGCGGGCTGGACAGACGTGGTTCTGTTGGAACGTAAGCAACTGACCTGCGGCACCACATGGCACGCTGCGGGCCTAGCAGGCCGTTTACACGGTGGCCATGCCACTACGGCCTTCTCGCAATATGGCGTGGACCTTTATCCTGAGCTAGAGCGAGAAACCGGCCAGGCCACAGGTTTTGTGCAATGTGGTTCCATTTCTGTGGCTAGCCACCCCGAACGGTTGCGCGAACTACGCCGCCAAGCCGACTTTGCGTTACTCAATGGTATTGAAGCGGCAGAGTTAAGCGTGGATGAGATTCTCAAACGTTGGCCCCTGATGAACCCAGACGGCATTGTGGGTGGCATTCACGTGCCGAGCAACGGTTACATTAATCCCATCGATTTGACCATGGCTTTGGCTAAAGGCGCGCGTCTACACGGCGCACAATTGTTTGAACAAACCAAAGTGCACGATGTGGTTGTGTCGAACGGCAAGGCCACGGGTGTGGTTACCGAGCAAGGGGTGATAGAGGCTGACTTTGTGGTGAACTGCGGCGGCATGTGGGCACGGGAGTTGGGCCGGCAAAGTGGCGTTAGTGTGGCCACCCATGCGTGTGAGCACTATTACCTTGTGACAGACACCATCGAAGGCCTTGCACCCGATTTGCCGGTACTGCGGGCCTACGACGATTGCACTTATTTTAAGCAAGACGCCGGCAAACTGTTGTTTGGTTTTGCCCATAACAAGGTTAAGCCTTGGGGTATGGAAGGCATTAGCGAAGACTTCTGTTTTGATTCCCTGCCGTTCATAGATGACGACGTTATGGACGTGTTGGAGCTGGCCATGAAACGGGTGCCGGCACTGGAAACGGCGGGCATTCGTACCTTTTTTAACGGCCCAGAAAGTTACTCCTACGATGGTAATTTCACCTTAGGCGAAGCCCCAGAGGTGAAGAACTACTTTGTTTTAGCCGGCGTAAATTCTACTGGTATCCAGTCTGGCGCTGGTGCTGGCCGTGCGTTAGCACAGTGGATTATGCAAGGCTATGCCCCCATGGACCTTAATGACATGGACCCGGCGAGAATCCAGACCTTTCAGGCCCGCGATCCCTATTTACAAGCCCGAGCGCCAGAAACAGAAACCCGCACTTATGCCATGCACTGGCCTAATTACCAGCGTGACACAGTTCGTGGCTTACGTAAGAGTCCGTTTTACCACACACTAAAGCAGCAGGGTGCTTGGTTTGCTGAGCAGCAGGGCTGGGAGAGGCCGGCGTGGTTTGCACCTCAGGGCGAGACCCCGGTAACCGATTATAGTTTTCATCGGCCTAAGTGGTTTGAGTACGCACAGCAGGAGCAACAAGCAGCCCGTGAAGCTGTGGCCTTGTTGGACTATTCCATGTTGGGCAAGTTGTGGGTAGAGGGGCCTGGGGCAGAGCAATTTTTGCAGCGTATGTGCACTAACAATATGGCAATGAAGGTTGGGCAAGTGGTCTACACACTGATGCTCAATCCCCGCGGAGGTATCGAAAGTGATGTCACCATCGCGCGTTTTGCGGCCCAAAAGTTTATGGTTATGAGTTCTATGGCTCGTACACGCCGCGACCACTTATGGCTAAAAGCCCACCTGTTAGCGCAAGACGATGTGGTTTTGCACGATGCCACTAGTGCCTATGGGGTGTTATCAGTCGTCGGCCCCAAGAGTCGAGCCTTAATGGCGAGCCTTACCGATATTGATATGAGTAATGCGGCCTTTCCGTTTGCTAGCTTGCAACACTTCTATCTTGGGCATGCGCCTTGCTGGGCACAACGGGTGTCGTTTACGGGGGAATTAGGTTGGGAAATTTATGTCACCCCAGACTTTGCCGACTATGTGCTGCAGCTGTTGCTCGATAAAGGCCAAGCGCTGGGTGTGCGGCTGTTAGGCGGCGAAGCGTTAAATGCATTACGCATCGAAAAAGGCTATTTGCACTGGGGCCACGACGTGTCTTATACCGACGCACCGCATCAGGTGAGTTTAGGCTTTGTGTGTAAAACCAACCAAACAACGCCGTTTTTAGGCCAGGCGGAGTACGAGCAACGCCGTGACGCTGCTCAAGGCCCTTATTTGTGTTATTTGGTGCTGGAAGATAGCCTGCCGATGCTGCATCACAATGAACCTGTGTTGAGAAATGGCAAGACCGTTGGCTTTGTTACCTCAGGAGCCTATGCATATCACAGTCAAGCGGCGGTGGCGCTGGGCTTATTGCAGTTGCCTGAGGGAATTAATGACAAACAATGGCTCACCAAGGGGCAGTATAAGGTACGTATCGAAGGCCAAGATTATCCCGCTAAGGTCAGCTTAAAGCCGAGTTTTGATCCCCGTAATCAGCGTTTAAAGGCTTAGCTTAGCCCCAGGCCGAATGAGGAGAGTGGTAACATGGATACATTGGTTACGCCAGCTTGGCTGGCACAGCATCAGCCGTTAGTTAAGCTGGTGGATGCTTCTTGGTACCTACCTGCCTCTGGCCGCGATGCTAAGCTCGAATACGCCAGCGGCCATATCCCCGGGGCTGTACATTTTGATATCGATGTTTGTGCGGCTAAGAGTGACTTGCCCCATATGCTGCCCAGCGCCGAGCAATTCGCCGACTATGTCGCCAATTTGGGTATTAGCGATGATGACCAAATTGTTATATACGACGGCCATGGTTTATTTTCTGCTGCTCGTGTTTGGTGGATGTTTAGGTTATTTGGCTGTCCACAGGTTGCCCTGCTCAACGGTGGTCTGCCGGCCTGGCTGGCGGCGGGATATGACTTACAGGTCGGTGTGAGTCAGCCAGCGCCTGGCAGCTTCCATGCCCATGCCAAGCTTAGCCAAGTGGTGGACGCGGATTATGTATTGCAAGGCCTATCCGACTCGCAGACCTTGGTGCTGGATGCTCGCTCGGAGGCGCGCTTTACTGGACAAGAGCAAGAAGCCCGCAAAGGTCTACGTAGCGGCCATATGCCCGGATCACACAGCCTGCCTTTTACCAACTTGCTAGATGCCAGTCAGTGTTTATTACCCCTTGATGAGTTGCGCAAGACCTTGGCGCCCTACCTAGGACAAGGGGAGGTTATTACCAGCTGTGGTTCAGGAGTGACTGCCGCCGTGTTAGTGTTGGCACTGCACTTGTGTGGTGATGACCAAGTTAAACTTTACGATGGTTCTTGGAGTGAATGGGGCGGTCGCCAGGACTTGCCTGTGGCCGCTGCGTAACTTAATCATGGTGACTAAAGATGCCCTCAATGGTAAGCTTAAATAGGCGTGCAGCTTTGAAGGCTAATGGTAAACTGGGGTCAAATTTACCTTTTCTATAGCGATAATGGTTTGTCTTGAAACGTCCAGTTGGGTGGCTAAGTCGGTTTGTGCCCAGTCTTTATTTGCCCGTAAGAATTTGAGCCGATTATTCAATCACTCAAATGGTAGTTGAGTGCCAAATGGCACCTCGCTTTACAAAGCAGGGGCATACTAAAGGGTTTTTAAATTCGCAACTATCGAAGAACCGACAGATCGGTATACCATATACCAAAAATAGATTACCAATCGAGAATAACTTTTCCACTGTTGCCTGATCGCATGACATCAAAGCCTTGTTGAAAATCGGCAGCGGCAAAACGGTGGGTTAAAATAGGTTCGATGTTGAGGCCCGACTGCAACATTGATGATATTTTATACCAAGTGTCATACATCTCGCGGCCATAAATGCCTTTAATAGTCAGGCCTTTAAAGATGACTTGGCTCCAGTCGATGGCTGTTTTATCACTCGGCAAACCTAACATCGCAATTTTACCGCCATGGTTCATAGTCGATAGCATTTGCTCAAGGGCAGGCATGGCGCCTGACATTTCGAGCCCCACATCAAAGCCTTCTTTCATGTTGAGTTGTTGCATTACGTCCGTGAGCTGAGTGTTGCTCACGTCCACTGCACGGGTTGCTCCCATCTTTTCCGCCAACGCCAAACGGTACGGGTTAACGTCGGTCACTACCACGTTGCGGCTACCGGCATGGTGGGCAATGGCAGCTGCCATAACACCAATGGGTCCAGCGCCGGTAATTAAGACGTCTTCACCCACTAAATCAAAGCTCAATGCCGTGTGAGCGGCATTACCTAAAGGGTCAAATATAGCAGCGTGGTCATTGTCTATTTCGTCGGCCACGGGGAATACGTTCTCTGCCGGCAAACTTAAGTATTCGGCAAATGCGCCGTTACGGTTCACTCCAACGCCCACAGTGTGGATACACAAGTGTCTTCTGCCAGCGCGACAATTGCGACAATGGCCACAGGTAATGTGGCCTTCGCCCGAGACGCGCAAGCCTATTTCGAAGCTGGTGACTTTATCCCCCATGGCGACTATTTCGCCGACAAACTCATGGCCTATTGTCATGCCTATGGGGATGGTTTTTTGCGCCCATTGGTCCCAATTATAGATATGAACATCGGTGCCACAAATGGCGGTTTGCATGACTTTAATTAACACGTCATTATGGCCATATTGGGGTACGATAACCTCACCCATCCATAAGCCTCTGGAGGCCTTTTGTTTGGTAAGGGCGCGCATGGTAGCGGTCATACAATCACTCCTAAATCGCGCCCAACGGCGATAAATGCCTCTAGCGCCAGATCAATTTGCTGGTCGCTTAAGGCGGCAGACATTTGTGTGCGAATACGTGCCTGGCCCTGTGGTACCACGGGAAACGAAAAGCTCACGACATGAATACCAAGGCCTTGCATTTGTTGCGCGAATTGACTCGCTAGTTGGGCGTCAGCTAACAAAATAGGCACAATGGCATGGTCTTTGCCTAATAGCTCAAAACCTGCGTTAGCCAGCCCATTGCGTAGCCGTTGTGTATTGTTGATGAGGCGTAGACGTAGGGCTTGATCTTGCTTTACTATATCCAAGGCCGCTAATGTGGCCGCGCATATTGGTGGTGCTAAGGCGTTAGAAAATAGGTATGGCCTAGAACGCTGGCGCAGCCACTCAACTATTACCACATTGGCGGCTACGTAACCACCTGACGCGCCACCTAAAGCTTTGCCAAAGGTGCCTGTCATAATATGGACTCGGCCCATAACGTCACAGTATTCGTGGCTGCCACGGCCATCATCACCCATAAATCCAACCGCATGGGAATCATCCACCATCACTAAGGCGCCATACCGCTCGGCCAAATCACAAATGGCGCTTAAGTTGGCGATACTGCCGTCCATGGAAAACACACCGTCGGTCACAATGAGTTGCGTGCGACTGTCTGAGCTTTGCTCTAAGCAACGTTCTAGCTCTTGCATGTTGTTATTGGCATATCGTAGTCGCTGTGCTTTACATAAGCGCACACCATCAATAATGCTGGCATGATTTAAACTATCACTGATGATCGCATCGTTGGCATCTAATAAGGTTTCAAATAACCCTGTATTGGCGTCAAAGCAAGAGGAGTATAAAATGCTGTCTTCAAACCCTAAAAAAGCGGCTAGCCGACTTTCAAGTTGTTGGTGAAGTTCTTGTGTGCCACAAATAAACCGCACTGACGCCATGCCAAAACCATGCTTATGTAATGCGCCTTGGGCGGCAGCGATTAACTTTGGGTGATTAGCTAAGCCTAAGTAGTTGTTGGCACAAAGGTTAATCAGCTGTTTGCTGTCGGTGGTGATGGCCGCTTGCTGTTGAGAGCTGATTGGAGTTTCGTGTTTATATAGGCCTTGCTCGTGTAATTGCACGATATCATTGCTTAAGCGTTGGCTTAGTTGTTCTAATGCAGGCGTAGGTGAAAGGTTTTGTAACATGAGTTTAGTCCCTAATAGGTGTGCGCTTTATCGCTAGCGATTTGGCGGTAGGCAATAATGCAATGAAACACCGCTTCTACTTCGCCGCAGTTAAAATAGCTATGGGGCCGGTCGGCACAAAAGCGTAAACAGTCCATTGCGTCTAGGGTAAAGTGCTTATCCTGCACTTCAACAATCAGTTGACCCTGCATTAGGCTTACAATTTCAATCACTCCGTCTGCGTGGGCCTGGGACACGTAGTGATTGCCAGGCTGAATACGTGCAATTTGTACGTCAAAGCTGCATTGCTCGGGCATTTCGGTCATGGCATGAGCCACAAACTGGCCATCGGGGCTGGTGACGTCGGCTTGCTCATTAAAGCGCATCAACTGTGGCTGCATGTCTTGATTAAGCAGGGTAGAAAACGGCACGCCTAAGCCATTGGCAATTTTCCATATAACCGATAAGGTCGGGTTGCCTTCACCGCGTTCAATTTTGCCTAGGGTCAACTTAGTCACACCAGCGCTTTCGGCTAATGCTGCCAATGATAGCTTGTTGATTTGGCGCAATTGCCTTAAGCGCTGACCAAAACGTTGGCCTGCTATTTTAAAACTGTTATCGGGGAGAGTGTTCGACATAGGGCTTGAGCTATATGAGAATGATTAACGTAAGCTGAATTGTATATTAAAGTATGCCAATGGTAAATTATTGATTATGCATGGCGGTAGTGGGGCTGCGTCCGTCAATGTGGACTGTGGAGTTTTTGGATAAACAGAATGTACAAGGGTAGAGTGACATTGGCAGTTTGCAGCCAATGGGTGCTGGCATCTCTATCTATTTGGAAAGACTAAAAACAAGCAGGCATAAAAAAAGACCAGTTACTGCTAAGTTGGCCCAAAAGTAAGGTTTTATTTACATCCCGGCAGTGCGGGGGAGAGGGTAGCGTGAAAAGAGGCGCTAGATTGCCTACTGTTGGCAATCTAGCGCATTCAGAGTGAGCCTATCGCTCTGACTGTAAGCGAGCTTCGCTTATGAGGGCTTTAATCAAGGAAAGCCCCATCAGTGCAAGCACCATGGAGAATGGCAGGGCGCCAATAATCATGGCCGTTTGAATGGCAGATAAACCACCAGCCAGTAGTAACACGCCAATGACCAAGGTTAAGGCAGTGCCCCAGATGGTAATGTGACGATTAGAGTGCGGCGCTTCGTCACCGGCGGCGTTAATGGTATTGATGATCAATACCGCCGAATCGGCAGACGTGACTAAGTAGGTGAGCAATAACACGACGATAATAGCGCTCATCACCACTGCCATGGTTGGGTTAAGCATGACGTTGATGGTGCTAAACAATTGCGACGATAAACCGGATCCCATGATGGCTCCTTCGGCAATGCCTGAGAGCTCTAGGTCAATGGCACTGCCGCCGACAAAAGCAAACCATACAAAACACATCATAGTGGGGATAATCATAGCCCCAAGTACGTATTCACGAATACTGCGGCCACGTGAAATGCGGGCCAGGAATACACCTACAAAAGGAGCAAAGGCAATCCACCACGCCCAGTAAAATACGGTCCAGCCATTTTGCCAACCAGCCAATGCATTGCCTACTTCGGTACCGTCTTTTTGCCAAACAGTGGTCACTGATTGGGCCATCCATTAAATTCCACCATGGTAAGGTCAATTCCAAAATCCCTGGGGCGGCCACGCGAGTTAAATTTCACCAAGATTTTACCTTTCAACCCATGAGCAACGATGACCTGATATCGGCACTGCTATTTGTTGATGACGTCACCTTAGAAAACGGCCCCCTAGAAGTGGTGCCCGGCACCCACAAAGGCCCACTGTATTCCCTGTGGCACGATGGCGTGTTTACAGGCGCTGTTGCCGACGAAGTATTTGAACAACACAAACATAATATTGTTAAGTGCACCGGCAAAGCCGGCTCGGTGTGTTTAATGCACTCCAGTTTATTACATGGGTCGACACCCAATTTGTCGGATAAACCTAGGATGCTATACATCGCCACCTATTATGCCGAAGACGCCGTTGAGTTAAGCCCCAATGCATTACCTAGTCGCTTCACCCATAGTTTAATTCGCGGCACTGATTCGGGCCGCGTAAGATGCTCTAGCTATGAAATGGAAATACCCGAAGTGCCTAAAGACACGTCCTTTTTCGCCCAACAAGTGGCAACCAAAGTTTGATGTTCCTCGCGGCCACATTTTAGCAAGCTTGTTAACATAACATAACCCGCTTTATTATCGCCTACGCAAAAACGAAGCTTAGCTAACGCTCAAGCCATACTCATCGCTAGCGTCCTGCAACCACAAGAAGAAGTAATCGGCAAACTAGGACGAATCACACGTTACTCACTTTGGCATGTATTTGATCAGCCATCAAAGGCTTCTTCACTAAGCAGTGTTATTTTATTAGGCGCGCCTTTCCACTCATCTGCATCAGCAGGCACCTCACCAGCTTCTGAAATATTTGGCCATAGGTCGGCAAATCTAGCGTTAATTTCAAGCCATTCATCTACCCCCTCTTCGGTGTCAGCTTTGATCGCGTCAACTGGACACTCAGGTTCACAAACGGCGCAGTCAATACACTCATCTGGGTGAATAACCAAAAAGTTTTCGCCTTCATAAAAGCAATCCACTGGGCATACTTCAACACAGTCCTGATATTTGCATTTAATACAATTTTCGGTGACTACAAATGTCATTTCTATTATCCTGCTAAGACTTAGTGGATGTTTTAACTCGGACCCCAGTGAAAATTACTCTGATCCATGGGCCAGTTCATATCTGAATTGCTCTGCAAGCGCCTTTCAACCTGAGAATTAATGTCCTCAACCTGCTGCACGTGATCCATATGACCACCCAAACTTCGGTAGTCGGTTAAACGCATGGTAAATTCAATCGGTGCCACTAACGCAGGAGTCGGCACATAACCAAACGATTGACTTGGCATATCCAGCACATCAACCATGACCGTTATGCCGCCGCCGGGCCAAACATAAGCAGGTGAACCGCCGCATGACACGTAAGTGACCGCATCTTTAACCGAGCGAGTTAACTTTACTGGATTCTCCGTGACTCCTGCCCTTAATGAGCCACCCGCACCACCCATAAATAACACAGTGCATATCGACGGTTCACAATTTTCAGCAATTCGTTCAACTGATGCTTCTAGCGAGTGGGGCAATGGCATGGCTCGAGGCACAAGTTCATCATCCAGTTCAAAATAGGCCCACTGCTCCCCGGTGGTAGAAATCATCAGTAAACGTAATCCAGGCCAGGCCTGCTTTGCTTTAAATTCACCCAATATGTCAAGTGGATCCGTGATTTCTGTACCACCCCATCCTGTGCCTGGCTGCGACACCTGAAAGTAACGACCGGGAGTAGATCGTCTACCAATAATTTTGATTCCCGTAGGCACCATGCCGAGTACTTTGCCAGCTTGATGTTCTGACAATACACCGGTGATGTGATCATCTACCACCACCACCTCATCAACAAAAGGCTGCCATTGTTTAGCAAACATACCAATAGTCGCTGAGCCACAACCCACACGCATCAACTTTTCTGGCACTCCATTAACAATTGGCGCCTTGCCTGCCTGCACGGTGACCTCTGCACCGTCCTCAATGGTTAAATTCACCGCCTCACGATTGCACAATTTCAACAAGGTATCGCAAGTGACTCTGCCTTCTTTCTTGGACCCTCCGGTGAGGTGATGCACGCCCCCTAAGGATAACATTTGCGAACCATATTCACCGGTCATCACGTGGCCAACAACTTCATCACCGGCTCGGACTATAGCTCGCTCCGGGCCGAGATGACGGTCGGTATCGATTTTCACTTTTACGCCGCAATAGCTAAATATGCCTTCAGTCACCACAGTCACCATATCTAAACCAGCATGGTTTTGACTGACGATAAATGGTGCGGGTTTGTAATCGGGATAGGTCGTGCCCGCTCCCACAGCGGTGACGAAGGATTTATGGGCCAACACCAGGTCACCATTCCAGCCCACCTCCTTAGGGTTGTCTAAAAACTTCACCGCTTTTGAGCCACTTTCTACCGCCTGTTCCAAGATGGTAAAGGGATCCACCCTGACCAACGCACCATTCTCATTTGCATAACGGTCGCATGCTCCCGCCTTGCCATCGGCTATGTAGCACATGACGGGGCAAGCATCGCAACGAATTTTCCCCTCTCGTACACTTACAGCCGTTTGACTAACCATGATGGACACTCTCTTTATTGGATAAAATGGCTGCCGCAACTCGTTCAGGCGATGCCGGTAATTGTTGTAACCAAACCCCTGTTGCATGGTGAATGGCACTTAAGATTGCCGGCGCCGTCGGCACCATTACGTGTTCACCTAGGCCCTTAGCGCCATACGGCCCGTGGGCGTCTGAAACCTCAATAATGATGCTTTTTATAGGTGGAACGTCACCAATTGTGGGGATCAAATAGTCATGCAAATTATTGTGCCCTGGTAAATACTCTTCCATCAATGCCAAACCTATCCCTTGCGCGATGCCACCATGAATTTGCCCTTCAACTAGCACTGGGTTGATGGCTTTACCCACATCGTGGGCCGCTGTAAAACGCTGTAATTCCACCAACCCAAGGTCTAGGTCAACAGCTAAGGTGACCATCTGAGCAGCATAACCAAATTGTGCGTAAGGCTTACCTTGTCCTTGATCATCCAATGCTTCTGTCGGCGGGTTGTAGCTTTGTTCAGTGGCTAAAGCGTACCCAAACGGGCCATCCGGCAAGTGACCTAAATCTAAGCGATGTGAATTTCCGGTGCTATCGGTGGCCTGAATACAGCCACCTAAGAGCTGTAAAGGGCCACACACCTCAATCCCTAGCAGCTCGCCTATCTGTCGACGTAGCTCCAAACCCGTTAAACGCGCAGCGTTACCTGACACAAAAGTTTGCCGTGAAGCGGAGGTTTTACCAGCGTCTGGCGTTAAATCAGTATCGCCATTGACCAAGTGCACCTGATCTAGAGTCACGCCCAAGGCTTGAGCAAAAATTTGGCATATGACGGTGTTTGAACCTTGGCCTAAATCAACAGCGCCCTGGTGTAATGCCACCCGTCCGTCCTTACCAATGCCAGCTCTAATGGTTGACGGGTTAGGCAGCGATGTATTGCCACAACCATACCACCCACTGGCTACTCCCACGCCAAAGCGACGCCGAGAGTTGTTTCGAACAGCTTCTTGGTTTTGATTTCTGACTTGCTTGAGCGCCTTTTCCCAAGGTTGGTGTAGTGCATTAAGACAGGCTTTGATACCCACGCTGCCGTCAAATTTCTGCCCAGTTACGGTGGCAACACCTTGGTCTAGGGCGTTACGTAACCTGAACTCCAAACGGTCAAGGTTCATACTATTTGCCAGTTGATCAAATACCATTTCTTGTGCTATTGCCGCTTGCGGTACACCGAACCCACGAAATGCGCCGGCTGGAACGCTATGTGTATGCACGCCCTGACAAATGGCGCGATAACTGGGCCAGTTGTAGGGCCCAGAGGCGTGCACGGGTACGCGGTTGGCCACGGTTGGTCCCCAAGAAGCATAGGCGCCTGTATTAAAGGTGCCAGTAAACTCCATTCCCGTAAGCAACCCTTGTGCATCTACACCCGCCTTTAGTTGAATGTGGGCAGGATGACGTTTGGTGGTGCTACTCATTGATTCTGCACGGCTATAGGTCATGCGCACAGGTTGTTGCAACATTAACGTTGCCAAAGCGACGTATGGCTGAAAAGACAGATCTAGCTTGGAGCCAAATCCACCGCCCACGGCGCTAGGTATAATTTGAATATCGGCTTCGTTCAATGCCAAGATACCTGCTAAAGAGGCACGATCCATATACGGGGCTTGCGTACAACCATAGACTTGCAGGCGTCCACTAACCATCCTCGCCATGCCTGCTTCGGGTTCAATATAGGCGTGTTCCACAAATGACGTGTTTATTTCTACAGTTTTTGTAATTTCACTGAGCTGCCAAGCTTGCTGTAAGTCACCTCGTTCTACAAAGCCTTCACACATTTGGTTGTTGGGCCTTTGGTGATGCAAGAGATTGGCACCAGGTTCAAGCGCCTGTTTTACGTGCATAATTTCTGCAAGCGGGTACCATGTAATAGGGAAATCGTCCCAATCCAAAGCATCTAAAGCAGCACTTGGGGCAACTATTGCTGCCACGGCCTCGCCCTGAAAACGGGCAACTTTTTCAGCGAATACAGGTTGATCGGCAAACTTGGGAATTACCCCAAAACAATTTTCCCCCGGTACATCTTTAGCGCTCAATACCTTAAGTAACTGAGGCCACGCGTGCATAAAGGGACCTAAATCGCCAATCTCAAAGCGAGCATGGTGGTGTGGAGAGCGTAATAACCTGACCTCTAATACATCGCTGCGGCTAAGATCATCGCCAAAATCAATGGCTGCAATTCTAGCAGCGCCATCTTTACGTGCGTAAGCTTCTCCAACGGGTGTTACCTGCACAGGTGACTCAGAGGGTAGAGGGCGGAACATGGTGGCTGAAATAATTTTTCGATAACCGGTGCAGCGGCACAGAACCCCACCTAGAGCATCTTTCACCTGAAGTTCACTCGGTGCCGCATGGGTTCGGTGTAACGCTGTGGCTGCCACCAACATGGCCGGTGTGCACATACCACACTGCACTGCTCCATGCTCAAGAAAGGACTGTGACAAAGCTTGGGTTAAAGGTTCATCGGCCATTAAACCTGTCACAGTCTCCACGTTGCGCTCTGCAACTTGAGCCAAAGGTGTAAGACACGCACACACAGGCTGGCCATCTAACAGCACACTACAAGCGCCGCAGTCACCGGCATTACAACCGACCTTTACCGACTTTATGCCGGCTTCATCGCGGATTTGCTGCGACAAGCGAGTCGTTGGAGGAAGGCGGCTGGTAAATCGCTTTCCATCTAACTGATAAGTGGTGTACTGGGGCGTGTTCACGTCACCTCCTCGGACAGGGCTCTAAAAGCTGCGCGAAGTAAATGAAGCACGCTTTGACGCCGGTAATTGGCGCTAGCTCGCAAGTCGTTTAAGGGGTTAAGTTGCTCGACATGACGTGCTTCAATTATGGCTTCTAGTTGCCCTATAGACAGGCCAAGACAATCATTTTCTAATGCCTCTAGCCGTTGAGCTACAGCGCTGCAAGCACCTACTGCAATGCCAATATTGGATACTTTACCTACTTCATTAATGCTCACATTGACTGCCACCATAGCAATAGAAATTACTAGGTATTGACGGCTTCCTAATTTGGAAAAAAGACTGAACTGCGGGTGAGAACCAAGGGGGAAAGAAATCCCAGTAACCATTTCATTGGCGGCTAAGTCAATTTTTCTTGGCGCTAATATAAAGTCTCTTATAGGAACGCTTCTAGATCCTTTTGCACAAGCGATTTCAACTACTGCATTTAATGCCATCAATGGCGGTACGGTATCGGCTGCTGGGGATGCATTACACACATTACCCACTAAGGTGCCACGATTTTGAATCTGAGCCCCACCAACCATGCCACATGCCTGCTGTAAAGCGCGACAAGCGTCGGGTAAAGTGGCATTTTTTAATTGCGCCAAGGTTACACCGGCTCCTATCCAGAGGGCATCACGTCCAATGTCCATGCGCGCCCATGCAGACACTGCGGTGATGTCTAATACTGGTGTTTTTGATAATGCAACTGGCGCATCATTCTGCGCATACAAATCGGTACCTCCAGCCAAAATTTGACCTCTATATTGATCTAAAAAGCTAAGCGCTTGATCAGCATTTGTGGGGCGTAAAAAAGTCATAGTTTAAACCGATAGGTAGGCATCACGAACTTCTGGTTCGGCGTCTAACTGGGCAAATGATTGATCAAACTTTTTTTCTCCACTTTCGATAATAATAGCGCGATCCGCTACCAAACGCGCAAAATGTAAATTTTGTTCCGACAAGACCACGGTTACTCCCTGCTGTTTAAGCTGTGTAATGGTGGTCGCCATCTGTTCGACAATTACCGGGGCAATACCCTCAGAAGGTTCGTCCAATAGCAGCAATTTCGGATTGCCCATCAAAGTCCGCGCAATGGTAAGCATTTGCTGCTCACCACCAGACAATTCACGGCCACGGTTATTACGCCGTTCATGTAGATTTGGAAACAACTCAAATAAGGCGTCGAAAGTCCATGGTTGTATGCCTTGGCGTGCAGGTTGACGCCCCACTTCAAGGTTTTCCAATACCGTCAAATCCGTAAATATTCGCCGCTCTTCCGGCACATAACCCAAACCCATTTTAGCGACAGTGTGGGCTGGCAAGTGGCTAATTTCTTGGCCCAGAAAATTTATCGAGCCAGTGTGCGGTTTAAGCAACTGCATGATCGACTTGAAGGTGGTGGTTTTTCCAGCGCCGTTACGTCCCAGTAGTGCAACCACTTCACCAGCGCTCACTTTAAAACTGACATCATGTAAAATATGAGCTTTGCCGTAATAACTGTTAATCGTATTTAATTCAAGCATGGGTTTGCTCCTCTATGGCGTACAGGCTTCCGCCACCGAGGTACACCTCTTGAACCTTGGCATCATTACGAATTTGCTCTACGCTGCCTGAGGCAATTAGCTGACCTCGATTTAGCACCATAATCTTATGTGCATGGGCAAAAACTACGTCCATATCATGCTCCGTAAACAGCACACTAATTTGCCTTTGCTTCACAATCTCGCCAGTCAATTGCATCAATTTGATACGTTCCTTTGGTGCCATTCCAGCCGTTGGTTCATCCATTAAAAGTAATTTTGGAGCGTTACTTAGTGCAATAGCCAATTCGAGGCGTTTAAGGTCGCCGTATGCCAATATAGCGCAGTGACGGTCAGCTTGATTTTCCATGCCCACCAATGCTAATAACTCCATCGCTTGCGGACGGTATTGCTTGTGAGCATAACAAAACACCTTAAACAGTCGTCGGTGATAAGACATGAGTGCCATTTGTACATTTTCCACCACAGTCATCGATGGATAGGTTGCGGTAATTTGAAACGTACGCCCAACGCCACGGCGCCAAATGTCTCTGGGTGTCAAGCCATGGAGATTTTCTTCACCGAGGAAGACTTCTCCTGAAGTGGCTGGTAATTGCCCCATGAGCATGTTGAAGCAGGTTGATTTTCCCGCGCCATTGGGTCCGATCAAGGCCAACATCTGGCCTGTTTCTACCTCAAAACTAACGTCTTTCACAGCCTCTATACCGCCAAAGGTTTTACATAGATTGTGTACCTTTATTACGCTATTCATTGGTTGTTCTCCTGCTTAGATAAGCCTAGCTTTTCTTTGGCAGACTGCAAAGAACCAACGATACCTTCTGGCGCCAATATAACCACGCCAATAATTAACAAGCCCAACATGAGGCGCCAGTACTCTAGTCTGGTAATCAGGTCTTTGACTAACTCCAAAGAGGCCGCACCAACTACCGCCCCAGACAGGGTTTTTACGCCGCCCAAAAACAGCACGATAAGGCCATCGAAGGATTTGGCCGTTTCCATTTCCGAGGGGAATATACTGCCCTTAGAGAATAAAAATAACCCGCCAGCTAAGCCTGCCATCATGCCGGCTAAAGTGAAGGCTGCCCATTTCATTCGTTGCGTGTTAATACCTGTGGCCTCTGCCTGCCGGCTAGAATCGCGACTAGCTCGTAAGGCATAACCGAAAGGTGAATGGGCGACATGGCGCAATAGAATAATGCTGCCGACTCCCAGCACCAAAGTTAAATAATAATAAGCTGAGGTGCTGTTAAGCCAAGCGGAAGGCCACAAGTCCACCATGCCATCATCACCGCCTGTGACTTCACCCCATTGAAACACTAACGACCAGAGCAATTGAGCAAAGGCTAAGGTGAGCATGGCAAAATAGACCCCCGTAAGACGAATACAAAACCAACCTATCAAAAACGCCAGCATGCCAGCACCAATAGGTGCAAGTATTAAGGCTAATTCCATTGGGGTATTAGCGTAACTGACCAATAAAGCGGCCACGTAGGCGCCGCCGCCAAAGTAGGCCGCGTGACCAAAAGAAACCATACCCCCAAGCCCCAACATAAAATGCAAACTAGCCGCAAACAAACAAAAAATAATAATGTCGGTGATTAATACTTGTGAAAATGAAGACCCAAACACAGGCACTGCCGCCAACACCAATAGGCCCAGGGCAACCCATATCCTTGCATTTCTGCCGGCCGGTTTGATGGGACGCTCAGGCTCACCCACTTGACCGTGTTCACCAGCCACCTCGGCCCTGCCAAATAGGCCATAGGGGCGTATCATTAGCACTAAGGCCATGACAACAAACATCAACACTAAGGTACTGTGGGGTAAGTAAGCGACACCAAACACACCCAATACCGATATCAACACAGAAGCCACATAGGCGCCAGGTAAAGACCCCATACCGGCAATCACTACCACCACAAATATGGCACCTAAGATATTAAAATCCATCATTAGATCCGCGCCACCCTTGGGCAGCTGAATAGCACCACCTAGGCCAGCTAAAGCAGACCCTAAGAAAAACACACCGGTAAACAGCCAGGCCTGATTCACCCCTAGTGCGCCTACCATTTCTCGATCTTGAGTGGCGGCGCGCACTAAAATTCCAGCGCGGGTTTTGGCCATCATGTACCACAAGCCAAATAATACAAATGGTGTAATCGCAATAAGTGCCAAATCATACTGGGGAATCGGCTCTCCTAAGATACGGACGATGCCTTTGAGGCCAGGTGCTCTTGGTCCCAGCATGTCATCTGGGCCCCAAACCATGAGCGCTAGATCTTGAATCACTAAAATAACACCAAAAGTGGCAACCAATTGAAACAGTTCAGGTGCTTTATAAATGGGCCGTAGCACACAAACCTCAACCACCACGCCAATCACACCCACAGCTAAACCCGCCAAGACGACGGCGCCCCAAAAGCCTACTGCACCAGGCAATACCTGCATTAAGCTATAACCAATATATGCACCTAGCATATAAAAAGAACCATGGGAAAAGTTAACAATACGTGTTACGCCGAAAATTAATGACAGCCCGGACGCGACCATAAACAGAGCCGCTGCATTCGCAAAACCGTTAAGCAGCTGAGCTATGAATAATTCCATATCAATAAACCTTTTGTTGCCCAGTCCAATAATGGACCATTTTCAAAATTGGGTACGGCTGGAAGCCTTTCCCCCAGCCGTAACTTTTCCCTAGTTTGCTGATGGACGGAGTAACTTCACTTCGGCATCCGAAGGCAAGTAATCAGCGCCATCTTTATAGCTCCAATCGACCATAACACCCATACCATCGCGAATTGCGGTAGTGCCTACAAAAGCACCCATGGTGGATTGATGATCCTGTTTACGGAACATAATTTGGCCCACAGGGGTATCTACTTGCAACCCTTTGAACGCCGCAACCAAAGCTTGCGTATCCGTTGAGCCTGCAGAGCGAATACCAGCGCCAATGGTTTGTCCTGTCGTATAGCCTACAAGGGAACCGATACCAGGACGTTCACCGTAAGCGGCTTTATAGGCGTCAACAAATGCCTTATTAGCACCCCCTTCGAAGTCGTACCAAGGGTATCCAGTAACAACCCAACCTTCAGGAGCCTCATCTTTTAAAGGATCGATATATTCGGGTTCGCCAGTTAACAAGCCATAAACTTTGCGATCATCAAACAGGCCGCGCAAGCTACCTTGACGGACAAACTTACCCAGATCGCCACCAAAAGTAACGTTATAGATAGCATCAGGCTTAGCCCTTTCTATGGCTTGGACTTCGGCACCCGCATCAATCTTAAACAACGCTGGCCATTGTTCGGTGACAAATGTCACATCAGGTCGCAACGCAGTAAGGGCTTTTTTAAACGCTGCAACAGCATCTTTACCGTAGGCATAGTTAGGCGCGATCGTTGCATATTTCACTGCTGGATCCTTAGCCGCCTGTTCGGCCAACATAGCGGCCTGCATATAGGTGGATGGACGTAAACGGAAGGTGTATTCGTTACCTTTGGCCCACACCAGTGCGTCGGCTAAAGGTTCTGCCGCCAAGTACAGGTACTTTTTTTCGGCTGCATAGGATGAAATGGCTAGTCCAACATTGGATAAAATGGTGCCGGTTAACATCACGGTGCCATCTCGAGTCATCAACTCTTCGGCAATTTTAACAGCTTCACCGGGTTTACCTTGATCGTCTCGATAAATTATTTCTAATGGTTTACCCAGTACACCTCCATCAGCATTGATTTCTGAAACGGCAAGATCCAAACCTTTCTTATAAGGCTGAGCTAGGAATGCCAATCTTTTATAATGGTTAATGTCCCCGACTTTAATGGTTTCACTGGCCTGTGCCGCAAAGCTGCCCAAACCAACAGCCGCCACAGCCGCTAGGGTTATCGTTTTTTTTAACAACGTCATAACGTACCTCCAAGTTATTATATTTATCAGGTTGATGTGTGCGCGGCCCCCCAATTCCACAGATTTGTTAATGGCTATTCAATTCAGCATCGATTAATGCTTGTATACGGCGCCGAAAGACAATTGGGCCCCGGTCGATAGCGATACGGATAGGCCGCCGTTTTTGGGGCCTATTTTCCGCTTCTTCTATAGCTTCTAAAATAGCCTTATCTTCCGCAAAGGCAATTTTAAATAATTCATCCATACGATCCGAAAGCGTCTCATCATCAATCGCAATATTGCGTATATGCACCCATCTATCAATGGTATATCCAGCCCTTACTGGGGTTAATAAATGCACTGCAAAAACCCTCACCCCTTGGTCTCGCTCATGCTCTTGCAAATTTCGAGCAACTACAGCACTGCCAAAGTCAATCACTGCGGTACAGGGCAAATGTAAATGGTAATAATGCCAGCGATCCACGTTGGCACTAAAGCCTCCCACTTCGCGAAAAAAACCGATAGGTGACGCATTTTTAATCCAACGCCAGACGGTAATAACCTCACCGTCAGTTTCAGTATTGATACCAATATCTTCGCTCGCCTCACTACCTAACGTGGTAGGGTGAACAAAACTTACGTGTGCTGGATCTACTAAATTTTCGGCGACGTTTAGGTAGTTGGCTTTAAGATGTAAGGCTCCGCCATGGTGGGTACACCAGTTTGGGTCATTCATTTGCGGTAAACTAAACACATCCTTGGTATCAGCCAGCGTCTTATCCCCCATCCAAACCCAAACAATGCCATGGGCCTCTTGCACAAGATAATCATCAACATAGGCTGTTTTGGGTATGTTATCAGCCCCAGGAACGCGCACGCAGCGACCGCTGCAGTCAAAAGTTAAACCATGGTAACCACACTGTATCTGGTCACCAATACGTTTGCCGTGCGATAAGGGCAGCTGGCGGTGGGGGCAACGATCTTCCAAGGCCACTACTTGGCCTTTGGAATCCCGAAACATCACTAGGTGCTGTTCCAACATCTCACGACTACATAGTTGCTGACCAAATTCTGAACTCCAACCTGCCACATACCAGGCGTTAAATACGTAGTCCATCAAACACTCCTACTAGCCAAAGGATTTTTATTATTGCCAATCTGGCGCTATCACCACCGCCATGCCATCTTGAGCTGACGACAACACCAATTGACACGATAAACGAGAGTTATCCTCAGGTTTACATGCTTCGTCTAACATTGACTCTTCTTCCTCGCCAACGTCACCCAAACTCTGTAACCAAGACGGATCTATATACACATGGCAGGTAGCACAGACGCAATTGCCATCACATTCAGCTGCGATATCAATGTTGGCTTCGCGCAATAGCTGCATGAGCGTATCACCGCTACAAAATTCAAGTGGCTGCATTGTGCCACTGCGATTAGTCACATTTAATTTCATTTGACCCCCAATTTTTTCTGTAAACTAGACGATGAGGTGGTGTACTGAAACACGACTTTTTTACCAGGGTCCACAATGCCCATAGCGGCGTGAGACATGAGTGCAGCTTCGTGAAAGCCGGATAAAATCAGTTTCAATTTGCCGGGGTAGGTATTGATGTCGCCAATGGCAAACACACCCGGTCGAGATGTGGCAAACTTTTCCGTATCTACCTTGATACGGTTAGCTTCCAACTCTAGTCCCCACTGCGACAGCGGTCCCAACTTCATGGTTAACCCAAAAAATGGTAATAGAACATTACATAGCACCAGCGTGCTATTGTCTTTAGCCTTTATTTCTACCTGAGTCAGCTGACCCTGGTCGCCAACCAAGCCTTTCACCTGCCCTATGACCAAATCCATTTCACCCGCCGCCACTAAAGCTCGCATTTTATTGACACTGTCCGGAGCGCTACGGAAATCGTCTCGACGGTGCACCAAAGTGACCCGCTTGGCGATAGGCTGTAAATTTAAACACCAGTCCAAGGCAGAATCACCGCCCCCCACAATCACCAAGTGTTGATCGCGCATGAGTTCGCGTTGACGCACCGCATAGTGAACTGAACGTTGCTCATATTCTTCGATACCAATGATGGGCGGACGTTTGGGCTGAAAACAACCACCACCTGCGGCAATAACAACAGCAGCAGCTTTAATCTGGGTGCCTTCAGTGGTGCCAACAGTAAAACCTTGTTGTGCATTGCCCTCAATACTCTCAACCATTTCGCCTAAATGGAACGATGGATTGAAAGGTGCTATCTGCTCCATCAACCGATCCGTTAACTGCTGCCCAGAAATGACAGGCCATGCAGGTATATCGTAAATTGGTTTTTCTGGGTACAACTCCGCACATTGCCCACCAGGCTTATCCAGCACATCAATAAGGTGAGTTTTAAGCCCTAACAGCCCCAGTTCAAATACTGCGAACAAACCCACTGGGCCTGCGCCAATAATCACCACATCCGTAGTTGCTAAATTACTCATCAACGCAATCCATCTTCGCCCACGGCTTGATCGTGGGTTAACCCACCGACCCTTGGCAAAGGCCGGCCTGAATCAGTTACAGCCACTGCCACCATGATTTCGTTGGCCCGTGGCGCGTCATTGATACGTACTTCCATACCGTCAAAGTGTGACCGTACATATGCGGCTTCTTTATGACCTAAGGGAATATCCAGCGCATGGCCCATTGCGCCCATTTTTTTATTTGACGCCACAAGGGCTGCACCTTTTTCTACCGCAGCTCGTAATGGTTTGCCTAATCTCGGGTGAAGGATGGCAGCAGCATGTTCAAGTTCGCCATTTTCACCCACCAGCGCTGCCTTGCCATAGCTTTGGGCCTCACAAGATTCAATACCGAGGGCTTCGACACACGCTTTACCCAGTAAAGCGCCTAATTCTTCACCAATCAGCATTAACGCCTCTAAGTCGTGCTCATATTGGCCCGCAAAAGGATTAGCGATTACCGCAACAGCTGCTGCGCGGCGCGTTGGAGGATCAATGGTCTGGCCCATTTCTTGGTTTGTATGTTCGACAACTGTCACCAGTTTACGAATATTTGCGGTTCCCATAATCGGTTTCCTTTGCAGATTTAAAAAACAAAGAGGTTAAACTTATGTGCTAGTGTTGGCCCGTGAATTGACTCTAAGTTTGGTCACAATCGTCTATAGTCCTTACCTACCACGCGTACACTTTGTTGTAAGCTCAACAAAACACTGATGATGAGCCCCTGATCAATCATTTGCTGTGCGACCACCACGCCATTGCGTAGCGCATCACTGACTTCGGCAGAGCTCAAGCCCGCAACCGAGGTGGTGACATACATACCCTTAAGGTCCGTATCCGGTACTAACTCTTGTGCTAACGTGCGGCCTACCTTTTCCTGCAGCGGCAGGTTAACTGCGTTAGCAATCAGGGTGGCTGCAACATCTGCTTCGGCTGCGCCGCTGGCCAACACCGTGACTGCATCGGCAATCCCTAAGGAGTGACTACGACCGCGCCAGCCACTGGTGGCAACACCTGTCACTCTGTCAGCACTGGTCAAGGTAAAGCTTGCAGCTACTTCGCCATGCTGCAAATCATTGCAGGCACCAATAGCGTAGGATTCTCCTGGTGCAAGATACAGGGCAATATCACCACCATTATTTATACTAGCGCGGCGCAATCCCAACTTAGACTGAATTATGGCGGCTAAAACTGCGTCGGCAACAGCCCCTGCTACGGAAGCCATCGGAGTCACAAAACGGCTACTAAATTTAGCAACAGCAAGGACCATACGTTGCCCTACCGGCCCTTGAACTTCATTTTTAGTTAATGCTGAGGACGGGCGGCGCAGCAAAGTCAATTCCTGAGCCAGGCCTTCCAACACGTTAACAAAACATTGTTTTGCTCGATCAAACGCCGCATTTTTGGTTGTTTCATCGGCATCAACACTAATCAAAAGATCGATTGGTCCATGCTGTAGGTGTAACCTTCCATCGGCCAATAGGGATGCCATTGCGCCTAGCCTAGGGTTTGGCATAAGTTAGCCCCCTATCAAAAAAGAGCGGCTTAACGTAGTCCATCTAGGCCTTCAATGTCTGCGGCTTGCAGCCCTCCGACCCGTGCATGCACCCTTGGACCGGTAGTCATAACAAGAATCAATAACATTTCATTAGACTTAGGCGCATCATTACAACCCACTTCCATAGCGTCAAAATGACTTCGTACATAGGATGCATTGATATGTGTTATCGGCACATCCAATAACCCCCCTATGGCCGCAACTTTTTTCGTCGAAGGTACAATAGCCTTCGCATCTCCTAATACTTCACGCATGGCATAGCCACCAGGCACATGCCAAAGCGCTCCATGTTCAAGTTCGCCATCGGCACCAACTATAGAGCCCTTACCGTAGCCTTCGATCACATCTACTCCACCTAGTGCTGCCACTAACTTGTGCGCCATGGCTAACCCCAATGGCTTCAGTTGCTCCATAAAATCGCTAATATCGGCTTCAAAGTGACCAGCGAAGGGGTTTGTAACTACACTGCTAATGGCGCCACGCAAAAGGGGTAATTCCACTTTTGGGCCACCCTCGTGAAACACATTTTCAACCCTTAAAACTTGCTTTCGCACCACAACCTTGGCCATATTGGTCATCCATTCATTGTCAAAAAAACAACTTAAATCACCTTCACCATATTCCAATATTTGTTAGTATGCAACCAATTATTAAACAGCAATTTGATTTTTATTTAGGTAAAATAACCAGCATTATGGCGCCCAAATTGAGCAGGTTGATAAATTGTGACAATGCTAATAGTCCATAATCCACCTGTTTATTGGCAGCTAAGTTAACGATGCCCGTCAATGGTGATGGCTCATTTGCTCACTTCACGCTGCACCGTTACAATAGCCGCTTACCTCCCGACATCACCATTATGGCACTTAGGCACTACTTTTTATGATTCTTAATTACGTTCTAGATCAACAAATCGGCTATCAATTACGCCTAGCTAACCAACGCCACTTAGAGATTTTCGGCGCAACTTTTCCTGATATAACGCCCACTCAGTTCTCTGTATTAGTGCGTTTACACGAACGTGGGGAATTGTCACAAAACCACTTGGGCCGCGAAGTGGCAATGGATACAGCAACCGTTAAAGGTGTCGTTAGCCGCCTAAAGTTAAAACAGTGGGTCGACGTTGGCCCCCACCCCACAGACCGGCGCCGATTAGTCGTATCCTTAACATCAGAGGGGCGTAATTATGTTGAACAAGCGGTTAAATTAGCAGCATCGGTCAGTAAAATAACCACAGCGAATCTCACCACTCAAGAGGCCCGGAGGTTGTTACAATTGCTAAATAAAATATAACTCGACAGGCATAGTCCGATCCTAGATAAACTATCCCTAGGACTCAAAGATAATCAAAGCTTGCACTTTTATACTCGCTAGTATACAAATGAATACATAACATTCACTTATACCACTCGGGGCTGTATACGATGAGCAACACTAAGAAGTTGGTAATAACGAATATAGGCCGTATTTTCTCTGGCAAGCTGGAGCAACCTGAACTGGACGGTGACTGCATTATCGCCCACGACGGCATTATTAGCGCCATTGGTTACGCTAAAGACATGGATACCGAGCAATCCACCACCTTAATAAACGCCCATGGTGTTAGCCTAACTCCAGGTCTAATCGATAGTCACGTACACCCGGTAATCGGTGATTACACGCCTCGCCAGCAACAAATCAACTGGATTGATTCCTGCTTGCACGGTGGCGTAACCAGCATGATTTCTGCAGGTGAGGTACACTTGCCCGGACGCCCAAAAGATGTGGTAGGCCTTAAAGCCATGGCGATTGCCTCACAACGGTGGTACGAGAATTTTAGACCATCGGGAGTGAAAGTTTTAGCTGGTGCACCCATTATAGAAGAAGGCATGGTGGAGCAAGACTTTAAGGACTTGTCAGAGGCAGGAGTGACCCTATTAGGTGAAGTGGGCTTAGGTACAGTAAAGGCAGGTGAAACCGCTGCGCAAATGGTTAAGTGGGCACGTAAATATGGCATCCAATCGACCATCCATACCGGCGGCCCATCTATCCCAGGTTCCGGCTTAATCGACAAAGATGTGGTCTTGGAAGCCGATGCCGATATTATTGGTCACATAAATGGCGGCCACACTGCGCTGCCAGATAATCAGATTACCTGCCTGTGTGAAAGTTGCAACCGTGGTATCGAAATAGTCCACAATGGCAACGAGCGAGCAGGGCTATTGGCCATGCGCACAGCTTATGAGATAGGCCAACCAGAACGTATCATTTTAGGCACGGACTCTCCGGCAGGCTCCGGAGTCCAACCTTTAGGCATATTGCGTATGGTCGCAATGTTATCGAGCCTAGGAGACATACCGGCAGAAATCGCTCTTTGTTTTGCCACCGGCAACACAGCGCGCATGCGCGATTTAAATTGCGGCATTATTGAGATCGGAAAAGCCGCCGATTTTGTACTGATGGACATGGCACAGCACTCTCCAGGTAAAGACATACTCGAAAGCATTCATCAAGGCAACCTGCCTGGTATTGGCATGACTATCATCGACGGTCTAGTACGCTCACAACGTAGTCGGAATACCCCACCCGCTACCCGTTTACCCGAAGAGGTTCATTAATTACCACATGATAAACTAGCTCTGTACAAATGCACCAACAATTGCAACGACAGTTAGATAATGCGCGCCAACGACGTCATAGTCTGGTGCAAATACGGGTACTCAAAACACAAGGTTCTAGTTATCGTAAAAGTGGTGCCCGTATGCTCATCGACGAGTTGGGTCAGCATTATGACATAGTCAGTGGCGGCTGCATCGAAACCCACCTTGCGCGGCAAGCCATGGAAATATTTCGTCACGGCATGCCAAAAATTCTAGAGTATGATTTCAGCGATCCAGATGCACCTGAATGGCAAATTAGTGTCGGCTGCCGCGGCAAGGTCACGCTATTACTGGAACGGCTAGGGCCAGACAATCACTATGCTAGTTTAGCGCTTTATTTGGAAGGCCGTTTACGTCGCCAGCCTAGCTGGTTAATAACACAGATAACCAATGGTCAAAGTGAATTGCGTGACTGCCAGACACCTACGGACACCGATACCGTGGTGGAATTCATTGAGCCCGCTCCTCGCCTACTGCTTATTGGCACTGGAGCAGACACTGATGCCATTATTGAGCTCGCCCAAAATTTAGATTATCAGGTGCAGGTGGTAGGCTGTCAAAGCCTTACATTACATCGTTTTCAGCACCGTTTTCCAAATCTCGCCCAATCAGTGGTTCCCCAACAGCTTGATAACTACCTTGTCCAGCACCCAGTGGATTATGCTGTGGTCATGACCCATAACCAAAGTTTGGATGCTGCATATCTAAGTCAAGCCAGTCTGGCACAATTAGCCTTAGTGGGCATGCTGGGCCCATTAGACCGCAAACATAGGGTATTAGATGAAATGACCAGCCCAGCCCCAGTGCATTTGGCTGCACCAATGGGGTTGTCGTTGGGTGGCCATGGAAGTCAGGCGGTCGCATTATCCGTTATGTCGCAAGTTCAAGCCGTGCATCACCATATGCAGGCCCAGCCATTATCTCGAAAGCACTGAACCTTGTATGGCAAATTTCACTTGGGTTATTCTAGTGGCGGGTAACTCCACCCGTCTCGGACAAGCGAAACAGCTGCTGCGTCTGGGAACACAGAGTCTCATCCAACGCCAAGTACAAACATTGTTGGCGACCAATCTGCCGGTATGTGTCGTTTATGGCGCAGTCGATGTAGGTGCAGAATTACCCATACACCCAAACCTGACTACGATTTACAACCGTCGTTGGTCTACGGGCATAAGCACCAGTGTAACCTTGGCTCAACAGATGCACCCAAACAAGCACATTGTCTGGGTGTTAGATTGCATCCAATTATGACCCAGCATTTGCACTGAACTTTGACCCGCCTGTTGGCCTTATTATGGCCTAGTTTACTTTCTTTTTGCCAGTTTTATCCTCTCGTTGATGGGTCGTTGAATGTTTGAAACGGTAGCTGTCATTTCCCGTTTCGATAATGTGGCAGTGGTGCGTGAGCTGGTCTAACAACGCTGTAGTCATTTTCGGATCACCAAACACCTGCGCCCACTCGCTGAAGCTTAGGTTAGTAGTAATGATCAAGCTGGTCTTTTCGTAGAGTTTGCTGATCAAGTGAAACAGCAATGCGCCGCCGTTTTGACTGAATGGTAAGTAGCCAAGTTCATCTAGAATGACCAAATCTGTGCTTATTAAGCGATTGGCGATGCGTCCGTGCTTGCCTTCCTGCTTCTCTTTTTCTAGCGCATTGACCAGCTCTATCGCCGATAAAAACCGTACGCGGTAGCGGTGCTGCTGAATCGCCTGTACACCAATGGCCGTAGCAAGGTGAGTTTTTCCCGTGCCCGGGCCTCCAACTAATACGGCGCTGCTTGCGAGGACGCTTTGCTTCACGATGAAGCCAGCTAGTTAAGGTCAGCTCGTAGTCATCTAGTTTGGAGGGGGACTTTGGACGCTTGTAACGCGGTTCTAATTCGCCACTGGCGAGATACTTACGAACGGTATTACGAGACAATCCCGTGCGGAGAGTAATCTCTCTAATCGGCATTCCTTCACGGAAATGCCAGCGTCTTAGTACGCTTAATAATGCCATATCAATCATTCCACATAGTCTCCTGCGCTATCGCGTCAGGAGGTTTATACGTGGGTCAGTTTTCAATGCAAATATGGGGTGCTAATGGGTCAGTTTTGGGTGCAATCTAACAAAGGGGAAGTAAAATGCAATAATGGCTGAAAGGCCCGTGTAATAAGTGGATTGGCGTAAATAGCAGGCATAAAAAAAGCCCCGTATTTGGGGCTTTTAAACAATGATGTGGTACCAGTGCCCAACTTCGAGTCCTACCGAGGGGACCACTCCCTTAAGAAATTCCTCAGTAACCCCTTGAGATACATGCAGTTTCCCGAAATAACACTGCTGCTTGAGGACCGTTACTGTGGACCACAATCATTCCTATCTTTACCTTCGTAAAAGCACCTATTACTACTCTCGTCGTGTTCCTTCAGACATGTTGGAGCAATATACGTCAAGGCGCATTGTATTAAGCTTAAGAACTAGATCTAGACGTGTCGCTCTTCGTGGAGCTCAACAAATCAGTATACAACTTGAGAACCACTGGAGTTCTATTCGCATTGATCTGATAACTAGGAAACTTGCCAAGCGAACTAGTTATGAAAGGTTGCAAGTTGGTTTCGAAGGCTGTGGATATAACTTGAGTGATGCCCGCGACCTGTATCTGCGCCTAAAAGGTGAAGGCAAAAGCGACACCTTCTATCGTGTAGCTGAGCGAAATATCGCCTACGTATCAGACATAATCGGCGACAAAGATTTGAATGAATACTCTAGTACAGATGGAGCTATATTTAGAGATGCAATGATCGCAAGAGGTTTGGCTATAAGTTCCGTAAAAAGAATCTTCTCCTCAGTCCGATCAATCCTGAACCTCATTATCAGAGAACATGGTTTACAGGTAACTAATCCCTTCTCGAGCACATATATGCCAGAGGGCACCGGTTTAAAGAAGCGACCCGCCATATCAATAGAGTCTATACGCGAAGTACAAAATCTTTGTAGGAGTCTTGACGATGACCTCCGGTGGTTGATTGCTTTGGTAAGTGATACTGGTATGCGATTAGGTGAAGCCTGTGGTCTGAGAGTTAACGACATAGTCTTAGATGACCCAATCCCCCACCTTCATATTCGCCCAAACTCAGCTCGCGGACTTAAAACAAACTCAAGCACTAGAGTAATACCGTTAGTAGGTGAAGCTCTTTGGGGAGCCCAGCAAGCCATTTCTGCAAGCAAGACAGAATACCTGTTTCCTCGATATACTAAGAAAGAGAAAGCCAATGCTAATTCAGCCAGTGCCACCTTAAACAAATGGCTTCGGAAACATACTCCTAAGGGTTGTGTCATACATTCATTCAGACACTCCATGCGAGATAGGCTAAGAGCTATTGAGTGCCCAAGAGATATAGTCGACCAAATTGGTGGCTGGAGCGTAGGAAGCATTGGCGAAGGCTATGGAATTGGTTATCCTTTAAGTGTATTGTCTAAGTGGATGAATGGCATTAATTAGATTGAATTGAAAGAAAGTAGGTGATATTTCTACATCCAATACTGCTATGGTTTTTACTAACTCCAGTAGTAGCAAATGCGCTCACCATAATGTGCGTTTTGACTTCACGCGGTGCCATTATGGAGGCCACCGAAAATGGTTTCTATGCCCTCGGTGTAATACTAGGGTAGCTGTTTTGTATGGTGTTAGCGTTTATTTTTATTGCCGACATTGTTACCAGTTACCCTATAGCTCACAAAATCAAGGCGAACTAAATCGAATAATTGAGCAAAAACACAAACTAGGTAAGCGTATTTTTGAGCATTATGAGAATGGCACTGGCTGGGGCAAGAAGAAAGGCATTCATTCCTCTACATTTAACAAACTACACTCTAGGTATCTTGCCTATGAACAGGCATGGTGCAGGGGTATATTCGTCATGTTAGATGATCACCGGTAAGGCCTGGATACTCTCGACACTTCTACACATAAGCTCTGTAAAATGGGTTTTCTCATCGATTAGAACCCGATTTCTTTAGTGCCTCAACTAAGTACATATTAAATCCGCAAATTCAGCTGCTTTTTGTTTGGCTAATTGAATAAACGAATCCACGGTTTCTACATTGCCGCGGTTACGGTATGCAAGATATAAGTCTATTTGCTTACCACCCGATTCATAGGGCACGAATTTGAGCCCGCCTGGGGAAATCTGCTTGACCCAGGCTGGCACCAAACCAACGCCCAGATTATGTCCCACAAATTGCATGAGCGTGGACTTGTCGATCACCTCACAAACCACATTTGGCTGCTTATCGATCTGCTGAAAAGAACCCCATAACACATCGTGCAAGATTGGCCTAGAATGTTTGGGATAGCCGATGATTTTTTCATTCACGATATCGATTGGCGTCAATATTTCTCGCTCAGCTAAAGGGTTTTGCAAGCTAGTGACCAGGTATACGGGTTCGCTGTATAAAAACTCGCTTTGCACAAATTCATCATTGGAAGGCTGGCGACAAAAAGCAATATCCGTGTGTTGGTTACTTAGCTCTTGCGCATGTTTATTGGAGGAAGAGGTTTCTAATATTTGTACGATGACACTTGGCCAAATCTGCCTGAATTCTTTAAGAATAGGTGGCAACAACATGGAAATGGCTTCGTCTACACCACTCACTCGCACACGTTTCAAGCCAGAAGCCGAGCACAGTCGCGCACTTTCAACAGAGCGGTCTATTTCGGCCAATACACCACTCACGTTTTTAAGGAAGTCCGCACCAGCCTGAGTTAAACTTACTTGTCGCGTTGTACGAAAAAGCAGGCTTACACCCACCGAATATTCCAAAGCAGAAATTCGCTCGGACAATGCAGATTGGCTGATGGACAGGCGTTCGGCTGCCCGCCGAAAATTAAGCTCTTCGGCGACAGCAACAAAACATTCCAGCTGCTTTAAGTCCATTAGAATTAACCTCTATTTTATAATTTTCACACAACTATTATCAGGCAAGGCTGACTCATATGTCTGAATTTCAGCCAATAACTTTAAGGTATCAAGGGTATCATCACGATCATCTAATAAAGCCTGACGGGTTGCTTTATCCATTTGAAATGCCACTTTCCAGTCCCCGATGGTAATCATTTTAGCGACCACATCAACGCTAACTTGGGCACCTGGATTGGCATTAATCTTAGCAAGCAGCTCATCTCTCTGAGATTCTTCCAATATGGCTAATGCTAGTCCGTTTTTTCGCGCGTTGTCAAAGAATATGCCTGCGTATCCCGTGCCAATGATGGCTTCAACGCCTAGTTGGCGCAACCCCCACACCGCGTGTTCACGGCTTGAACCACAACCAAAGTTGTCGCCCACTACTAAAACACTAGCGCCTCGCCAAGACGGTTGATTGAGCACAAAATCTGGCTTTTCACTGCCATCTTCTTTGAATCGCAAGTCAGCAAACACCCCATCGGCCAACCCCTCACGAGTAATGGTTCGCAAAAAGCGTTTAGGCATAATAATATCTGTATCAACATTGTGCTGCGGCATCGGTGCCGCAACGCCAGTTACTTGTTCCATTTATTAGTACCTCCTATGCTTGGGTAAAGAGACGAACGTCGACTATTTTTCCGGCCACAGCGGCAGCTGCCACCATAGCTGGGCTCATCAAATGTGTACGCGCCCCGCGACCCTGCCTGCCTTCAAAATTCCGATTAGTGGAAGAAGCTATTCGCTCTCGGTTTTCGGCTATGTCATCATTCATTGCCAAGCACATTGAGCAACCACTTTGGGGACGCCAATCAAACCCGGCATCAATAAATACTTGGTCTATCCCCTCCAGTTCGGCTTGTACCTTGGTAGAAGCAGAACCCGGGATTACCGTAGCAACGACACCACTTGCCACTCTTTTGCCGCGTAAAACTTCCGCTGCCGCACGCAAATCATCAATCCGGCTATTGGTACAAGAGCCTATAAATGCCATATCGATAGGCACGTTAACAATACTCTGGCCCGGTGCTAAGCCCATATATTCCATGGCCCGAGTAAAATCTGATTGCTGTTTATCGGTCACCATCTGTTCAAGGACAGGTAGTTTTTCTCCGATGGCTACGGCCTGATCAGGGCTGATCCCCCAGGTAACTAACGGCTCAATATCCTTGCAATCAATGTAGACTTCGCGATCAAATACAGCCTGAATATCGGTTTGCCAGATTTCTTTATCGAAGGCACAACGGCCGCTATGAGCTTTGCCTTCCATAGCGGATAATGTTTTCTGATCAGCCTCAATCAGGGCAGCCCGCGCCCCTAGCTCAACAGCCATATTACACACGGTCATACGGCCGGCCATGTCTAGCTGTTCAATGACTTGACCAGCAAACTCAACCGCGTAACCATTGGCTGCACCCGCCCCTACTTTCCGAATAACATGCATGATTATGTCTTTGGCGGTGATACCTGCGCTCAGTTGACCTGCAACGTTGATCCTCATGTTTTTCAGTTTCTGATAACGCAACGTTTGGGTCGCCAACACGTGCTCAACTTCGGAGGTGCCAATACCAAAGCCAAGGGCACCTAAAGCGCCATAAGTTGTAGTGTGACTATCACCGCATGCGATTAGCATACCTGGAGCGACAATACCTTGCTCCGGAACTACCACATGTTCGATCCCTTGGCGTGGGTCTTTTAAACCATAGCAGGCTATCTGGTGCTTTTCGCAGTTGGCTTCTAGGTTATCGATAAGCAATTTAGACACCGGATCAGGAGCTTCATCTATCTGTGTAGAGTTTACATGATCCACAATAGCCAGATGCGCTTCGGGCTGACGGACGCTTAAGCCTTTGCTACCTAACCCTGAAAAGGCCTGAGGACTGGTGTATTCGTTCATTATGTGAAAATCAACGTATACCAAAATATCCCCGTCTGGCAGGTCACAGATTTTGTGGGTATCCAGAAGTTTGTCGTATAAGGTTCTAGCCACAGGAATTCTCCATTGCCTGATTAGTGCAAAAATCAATGATTTTTTGCGATATAGTCTCTGGAATTTCTTCCGCCATATAGTGGGTCGCATCCACTTTTTCGCCGCTTACGTTATCGGTTCGCTGACGCCATAACGCCATAGCATCAAAGCACTTTTCTATCGCCCCTTTTTGCGCCCAGATAACATGCAAAGGCAAAGCCAGCTTCCTGTTTCCATCTTCGTTGTCATGGACAATATCAATGGTAGCGGCAGCGCGATAATCTTCACAACTTGCATGTATAGCCCCATCGCTACGAAAAGCTTCAAGGTACTCCTGCAAGGCTTCCTCGCTAAAAGCCGAGTTGTAACCTGCCTGATTATAACACTTCAGTTTCCAGTAACTATCCGAATCCTGACCAATCATTTTCTCGGGTATGGGATGCTTTTGAGTTAAGAAAAACCAATGCCAATAAGCATGAGCGAACTCAGCACCCGTATTCGCATACATTTCTCTGGTTGGGGCGATGTCTAACAGCACCATGCTTTTAACTCTTTCACTATGATCGATGCCTAAACGGTGGGCAACACGGGCACCTCGGTCATGACCAACCAAGTCAAATGTGTCATGCCCAAGCTGTTTCATGAGGGCAACACAATCATTCGCCATGACACGCTTTGAATAGGTCTTATGAAGTTCATCCGAAACCGGTTTATCAGAGCGGCCATAGCCCCTTAAATCAGGGCAGATTACCTGAAACTTATCCAACAACAGCGGTGCAACCTTGTGCCACATAGCCGAAGTCTGGGGATAACCATGTAACAGGAGAATGGGAGGTGTATCAGCATTGACAGATTTTCTTACGAATAATCGGATGCCATTCACCTCCATGTACGTTTCTTCAAATTGTTCAAACATTGCTAATCACTTAATCGTCATGTCGTGTTTTTTGTGTTCGTCAGCCGATTATAATTCACATTTACCACACTATTAATCGGAAATATAGATTAATAATGAAGACCAATCTCACCATCGTTTAGCTTTAAAGTAGCAGAGCATACGCACAAAAATAAATGAATTAACTCTTGAGGACTTATTATGAAAGCTCTTGCAACAACCCTGCTGGCCTCTACTTTAGTGATGGCTTCATCCCAAGCTATGGCTAACTGTGATGACGATGAGCTGGTTATTAAATTCAGCCACGTTACCAATACAGATAAGCACCCTAAAGGTATAGCGGCTTCTCTACTTGAAAAGCGTGTTAACGAAGAAATGAACGGAACGGCCTGTATGGAAGTGTTCCCAAATTCAACCTTGTATGATGATAAGAAGGTGCTAGAAGCACTGTTGAATGGTGATGTGCATTTGGCTGCACCATCCTTATCCAAGTTTGAAAAATACACAAAAAAGTTCCGTATTTTCGACCTGCCTTTCCTATTTGAAGATGTCGACGCTGTTGATCACTTCCAAAACTCTGAAGCTGGCCAAAACCTGAAGAGCTCCATGCAACGTCGTGGTTTACAAGGTCTTTCTTTCTGGCATAACGGCATGAAACAAATGTCCGCCAACCAGCCTTTGATTCACCCAAATGATGCCAAGGGCCTGAAATTCCGTGTTATGGCTTCCGATGTACTTGTTGCTCAATTCGAACAATTAGGTGCCAGCCCACAGAAGATGTCATTCAAAGAGGTTTATGGTGGCCTGCAAACTAAGGTTATTGATGGCCAGGAAAACTCTTGGTCTAACATCTATGGCAAGAAGTTTTTTGAAGTTCAAGACGGAACCACAGAAACTAATCACGGCATTTTAGATTACTTAGTAGTTACCTCCACAGAGTTCTGGGATGGTATGGATGCTTCCACCCGTGATCAGTTTGCTCAAATTTTGCAGGAAGTGACAGCAACACGTAATGCCGAGTCGTATAAGGTAAACCAGATGAATAAGAATGAAATTCTTAAAGCTGGTGGTGAAGTACGCACCCTAACTGCTGAGCAGCGCCAAGCCTGGGTTGACGCCATGAAGCCTGTATGGAAGAAGTTCGAAGGCGACATTGGCGCCGATTTGATTGAAGCGGCCATTCAATCAAACAACTAATCTTCTAATCTTTGGGTTGGTCAGCATGCTGGCCAACCTTTTTTATTTTCTGAGGTTCTCATGTCAGACTCAAAACAATCCAAATTTGGAAGTTTTTTTGATCAAATTGAAGAAACGTCGATTGCTATTTGTTTAGCGCTAATGACCGTACTCACCTTTGCCAATGTAGTAGCTAGGTATGTATTTAACAGCAATATTCTGTGGGCGCTTGAACTGACACTATTCTTATTCGCCTGGTTGGTATTAATGGGTTGCTCCTATGGGGTGCACAAGCAATTCCATATCGGTGTAGACGTCGTGATTAATGCAGTTTCACCCGCTTACCGTCGTATATTAGCCCTATTATCCATAACGGCCTGTTTGGCTTTTTCCATTTTGCTATTAGTGGGATCGTGGGATTACTGGTACAAATTTGCGACGGTGCGAGCCTTTCTTGAAACCGATGATATACCCATTCCCGATGCTTTACAGTTTTTAAGTGTATGGCTCAATGAAGGCGAGGCATATGAAAAGATTCCTCGTCTAATACCTTATTTGGCCCTACCTCTGGGTATGGGGCTGCTCACTTTCCGCTTCCTCCAAGTGGCTGTGAAGATTATTAAGGGTGAAACAGATGTTGTTATTGCTAGCCATGAGGCCGAGGAGCTGATGGCAGAGCTAACCAATGAACAACCCTCAAATAACCTAACAGATAGCAAATAAAAGGAGCCAAATAATGTCAGTACTATTTCTATTTCTGATGGTTATTGCGCTTATGCTAATAGGCGTGCCCATTGCCGTAACCATCGGTCTATCAAGCATCATTTTCTTATTAATACACGCAGACGCATCTCTGGCGTCCGTGGCGCAGACACTTTTCTCGGCATTTGAAGGGCATTACACATTACTTGCCATTCCCTTCTTTATCCTGGCATCATCGTTTATGTCCACTGGTGGTGTAGCAAAACGGATCATCCGTTTTGCCATTGCGGTCGTCGGCTGGTTCCCAGGTGGCTTAGCAATGGCATCTGTGTTTGCCTGCATGATGTTTGCCGCTCTTTCAGGCTCTTCCCCAGCCACCGTGGTTGCTATTGGTACTATTGTTATCGCCGGCATGGTGCGCGCTGGCTACACCAAAGAATTCGCTGCCGGGGTAATCTGTAACGCAGGTACACTCGGCATTCTCATTCCTCCCTCTATCGTTATGGTGGTATATGCTGCAGCGACAGACGTTTCTGTTGGTCGCATGTTTTTGGGGGGTGTGATCCCAGGTCTACTTGTGGGCATTATGCTCATGATAGGCATTTATGTTGCCGCTCGCATAAAAGGCCTGCCTGCCCAACCCTTTCCCGGCTTTGGTGAAGTATTTAAAGCAGCCAAAGACGCGGCTTGGGGATTGATGCTTATCGTCATTATTCTTGGTGGTATTTACGGTGGTATATTCACCCCTACGGAAGCTGCCGCGGTGGCCGCGGTATATGCTTTTTTCATTGCCAATTATATTTACCGTGACATGGGGCCTCTGGCCGCAGCCAGCGAAGCGAAAGGCCCCTGGGTATGGAAGGCAGTGAGCGTTTTCTGGCATAAAGACACCAAACAAACTCTGTTTGAAGCTGGCAAACTGACCATCATGTTGCTATTTATCATTGCCAACGCTCTGATTCTTAAACATGTACTAACTGAAGAACGTATTCCTCAAATGATAACCGAGGCCATGCTATCAGCTGGCTTGGGTCCCATTATGTTCTTAATCGTTGTCAACATTTTGCTGTTAATTGGCGGACAATTTATGGAGCCGTCAGGTCTACTAATAATTGTTGCACCATTAGTATTCCCTATCGCAATAGCTTTGGGCATTGATCCAATTCATCTAGGTATCATTATGATTGTTAACATGGAAATTGGCATGATCACACCGCCCGTAGGTTTAAACTTGTTTGTTACTGCGGGTGTGGCAAAAATGTCCATGATGGGCGTAGTTAAAGCTGCTTTACCTTGGCTGAGTATCATGTTCCTATTCTTAATCATCGTCACCTATGTTCCAGCTATTTCTACTTGGCTGCCAACGATGATAATGGGGCCTGAAATAATTACCAAATAAATCAATAATAACCACTAGGAGTGTACTTCATTTTTGGATATACACTCCCTCATAACACCACAGGTAAAACTCAAGCAATGTTCTTAATGGTGTTATTTCGGGAAACTGCATGTATCTCAAGGGGTTACTGAGGAATTTCTTAAGGGAGTGGTCCCCTCGGTAGGACTCGAAGTTGGGCACTGGTACCACGACTTCTTGAAAGAAGCGGTAACCTATTGATATACATGCAGAAATCTAATCTGCCGTGTTTCATGAGGACCGCTACGGGTCTTGCTAGTTTAGTTCATAATTAACGAAGTTATTCCATTCATCAATTGCGCTATTTATAGCCTCCTGATGCTGGTCTATCTCGTCCCTCTGCTCTTCAATAAAGTCATTTATGCAGTCTCGGTACGCATCTACTTCATCGTTGAAGCTGTCAACCTCCCACTGGGAAGTGAACTCGTATGGTTTTGAAGGTCTGTAGCAAGAAGGGCTGTCAGACCACGAGTCAGCGGTGGTTTGCATTGGGCAAGATATGAGTAATATGCCAGCTGAGATTATACTTAGTTTGCGCATTCCGTAGTCCTTTTATTGGTGATCCGTGTGAGGGCGTCCGCTCGGTGACGTTGCAAGCGCCAGCCACTTATGTAGGACAGCTATAGGATAGCCATTTCCGTAGCTTTCGCCAATGCTTGAAGTGCTCCAACCGCCAATCTCGTCAACTATATCTTTCGCGCACTCTACGGCTCTTAGGCGATCTCGCATCGAGTGACGGAATGAATGTATGACACAGCCGGTTGGCGCATGACCTTTCAGCCATTTGTTTAATGCAGCACTGGCTGAGTTCGCATTTGCCTTTCCTTGCTTAGTGTATCGAGGGAATAGGTAGGCTGTTGTAGATGATTTAACTGCCTGCTTTGCTGCCCAAAGAGACTCGCCAGTTAATGGTATCGTTCGTTCGCTGGACTTGGTCTTTAGTCGACGAGATTCATTTGGGCGTATGTGGACGCATGGTATTTCCGTATTGGTGATGATATCAGCAACTTTAAGCCCACATGCTTCCCCAAGCCTCATGCCTGTATCGCTGATCAACGCTACAAGCCAGCGCAAGTCATCATCATATTGACGGCACAGAGTTTGTATTCGGTGTATAGAGTCTAGAGGGAATGGCGTCCGTTTCTTAGTCGCTGTTTCTTCTGGCATGTAAGTTCCAGCAAAAGGGTTGATTGCCACTAGGCCGTGCTCTTTAATCATTAAATTTACGATTGACCGGACGGAAGAGAAGATTCGTTTGACTGAACTGACAGTCAGACCTCTGCCAAGTAGAGCGTCCCTAAAGGTGGCCCCGTCCGTGCTGGTGTATTCGGACAAGTCCTTGTTGCCAATTACATCTGAAGCGTATTCAACGTTGCGCTCAGCGATTCGATGAAAGATTGAGTCCTTTTCGTGGCCTTTGAGCCTAAGGTAGTTGTCTCGGGCGTCTATTAGGTCAAACCCGCATCCCTCAAAATCAATAGACAGGTGTTTGGTCTTGGTTTGTTTGGCAAGGTTGTTGGTTATTTGCTGTACGCGGATCGCACTCCAGTGGTTTTCTAGCTGGATGCTGATTTGTTGGGAGCTTCTTAGGGCTGCTCGTCTAGAGCGGGTGCGGAGGCTTACGACAATACGCTTAGAGTTATACTGATCGCGCATGTCCAAAGGGACTCTGCGAGAGTAGTAATAAGTGTATTTTCGAAGGACAATGTAAGAGCATTCTTGGTTCATAGTAGCGGTCCTCATGAAACACGGCAGATTAGATTTCTGCATGTATATCAAGAGGTTACCGCTTCTTTCAAGAAGTCGTGGTACCAGTGCCCGGACTCGAACCGGGACGCCGCGAAGCAACGGATTTTGAATCCGTCGTGTATACCAATTTCACCACACTGGCACATTGAGGGGCGAATTATACAGAGTTCATCTTAAGCGTCA